>JAABUW010002753.1_pt1 | contig 26222 bp, 28 predicted proteins | sample 5560081 | NCBI WGS metagenome assembly JAABUW01 (sample SAMN10711882, study PRJNA513363) | rock metagenome | isolation source: Antarctica rocks | place: Antarctica: Victoria Land, Knobhead sud | reverse complement strand
TAGAAGAGTACACCCGAAGACGCGGTGGCTATCCCGAACGCCTGATCGATGAGACTCTCAAGATACACGCTTCCACAGGCGGTACATTCGGCGCAGTCCTCGATCTGGGATGCGGTCCAGGCAGCGCGACTCGAGATCTGGCGCCATACTTCGATCATGCGTAGGGGATGGATCCAAGTGGTGAGATGGTGCGGATTGCCACCTTGTTAGGGGGCAAGGCGAGGCTGGCTCCGATCGAGTTCATGCAGGGTGATGCGGAGGACTGTTCTAGTATTCCTGATCAGTCGGTAGACTTGATCACAGCTGCGACTGCAGCGCATTGGTTTGATATGGAACGCTTTTGGCCTACTACTGCTCGGGTTCTTAAGCCAGGTGGAACCGTGGCTATCTCCACAATATGGCGGATCTACGTTCACCCTGGCTTGACATCACATGCAGAAGAGCTCCAAAAGATTCTGGTGGAGCTTGAGCAGGGTACTCTTGGCCCGTATCAGAAGCCAGGGAACTGGTCGTTAATGGGGTTGTATGAAGATCTGCAGATGCCTTGGTCTCTTGCTAATGCTTGCGACTCATTCGCCGAGAAGTCGTACTCTCGCCAGATCTGGACTCAGCATGGCCTTCCCGAGGCAGATGGAAGCTATGTTTGCGGCGTCAGACTTCTGACGCTTGACGAGACAGAGAAATCAATCGCCACTATCAGTGCTGTGACCAGATGGCGAGAGGCGCATCTAGAACTGGCCAATACCGGAAACGACTGCGTAACCGCCGCTTTCACTAAGATCAAGAACATTCTACGCGGCGATGCCAATACAAGAGTTACCATGGTTGGACCGACTGTACTCGTGACGTTGAAGAGATCAAAGTAAACTGCTTGGCAGCCGCCTCTTGGCCCGACTGTGCACATGTACATTCAGGCATAACCAATCTCTCAATCATCCGTCAACAATGTCCAAGAGTTGCGCTCGGAAGGTACACGTGAAACGCTCAGTGAGACGTTTACGGAGAAACGTGATTACCTGTCTATCCCGACCTCATCAGACCTGAGAGGCTCTCCTACCCGGTTTGATGCACCAATAGACCAATCGGGTAGGTATCAGCTTTACTTTACTGTCACGTTCAGATATCGAGATGACGGCAGATGCGAAGTGCCTCAGATCCGCACCTAATCGAAGGCTTATGCTTTCACACGATTTACGGTCGACGATTCACGGTGTACGGGTCACGGCCTACGATTCAGGGCTACGATTCACGGCCTACGATTCACTGTGGATAGATTCACCTATCTCCCAACCCGGTCACTATCTATATAACTTGGCGCCACGCTTGCCTCCTTCTGCTCTTTTTCGACATTCGAGAACACACAACAAGTCTCAAGATGGCCGCCACCAATGAAGATCCCTGGAAGATCTCAAGCCAGGATTTCGGAGGGACTGATCGCGAGCTGGTGAACTTCGCTCAGAATCGCTCTGCGATCGCTAGAGTAAGTCATCGCTCTCACGCCTCGTGCTCCAGGCAGTAGCTATGGGACGCTGGCTAACTGAAGCAGCACAAGGCAGAGGCATCTACCAAACCGGCAGAAGTCTGGCAGATGGACGTGAAGATCTGCAGGGGTGATACATTCACACTTGCGCCAGTGAGTACATGCTCACCGTAGCTGTGAGAGTCGACTACAACTAATTCGAATAAGATCACATTCACAGAAGGACCACTTAAAGGCCGTCAAGCATTTGTAATAATGTCGTTCACACCGTTCCGATTCATGGATCTGCCGGCTGAGCTCCGGACTGATATCCTCACAATCGTGCTCAAGGAGCAAACAACCATCGCGATAAGCATACTCAAGACTACAGGTCGGGACCATCGGCCAGTCCGGACTAGCCACAGCAGTATCAGACTCCACTCTTCCTTCTCGTGGAATAAGCAGTGTGGCAAGTGGCTCGGAATGCCCCCGGCCTCGCTCGCCGTTGCGAGAGTGAGCAAGGGCATGGCGCAAGAAGCTCTTCCTCTCGCCTATGGTACCAATAAGTTCGGTTTCGATACCACCAGCGACGCACATCTGTTTCTGGAAACCATCGGCTCAAGTAAACAACATCTCCGCTATGCTGCCTTCGCCAAAGACTGCGGGTATACTCAAAATTACGGTCGGAAGCTGTTCGAAGGTCTTTTGTCAGCAGACAGCCTTCGTTCCGTCGAGATCAACCACAAAATGATATGCAGTACTACTGGGCGAGATCAGGGCAGAGTTCCGTTGACTAGCTTCGTTGACGATGCTCTGCCTTTGCTCAAGATGCTACATGAATCACTTCTGCGCAAGGGCAATCTCGCCTATACTGTGCTCGACATTGTGAAGATCACGGCGTCGCAAGGCCAGTGCTACCAATGCCAGACTGGGAAAGGGTCGTGCATCTTTATAACACACAAGTCTTCCACAACCTGCAGAGTGCCTTGTCGCGGGACGGACATGGAGCAGCACTGTCTGTTGATGGAGGAAGAAATGAAAGCAACCCTGGCCAAGAAGTTGAAGCTGAAGCTGTGAATTTGCCAGGAAGCATGACAGAAGCATGCGAAGCATAACAGAAGCACAACAGGCCTACGGCTTGGGAAGGAAGGAGGACCATACACAGCAACTTTCACACTTGGGCGGCTATCGCGGCTTCGAAGCTACCAGCAGCATGGTCCGGCGAAGTCGGTGAGCGACTTCAATGCGATGCGATATCCGATAGAAATATGTCAGCACAGAAAGCCCAATAGGATCGAGAGGCGGCGGCCTGAAGCCCATGCAGGTTCTACTACATACACGTTTCAACATTATCAATGCTCATCAACACTCATCATTGGTAGTAAACGTGTAGGTCTATCTCAGCTGTACAGGTAACGCTCCAGGGGTATATCATAACAATCTTGCCGCATCCAACCAACCAAAGCGCCTTCCCAAAGCTCACGCTTGCGCAAAAATGTCTTCAATCACAACTCTCCTCATCGATGGTCCTTGCAATCAATACTCGAGAGATTCCAATTTCCTCTAGCGTCCAGCACCATCGCCGTAAGCTCACCACCACGCACACATCCAGTGTCCAGGCCCTTGCTCCACCGATCGACCTGCAGTCCAGCTTTGCTGTGATGACCGTAGACCACGACTTGCGGCGCAGGCCACTTCTCCCTACTCTTCAGCCCCAGCAGTCCCAGCCACGAATCCCAGCCTGTCAACGTTTCGTCCTCAAGCGTATCCCAGATTTGGAAGTTCTTGATCGACTTCTTCCGGAACAGTCGATCGTTATACCAGCTCCAAACGTTGTGCCAGGGTTTGGTTTTGCCGTGTTTGTCTGACGCTTCGGTGAGTGGGAGGTGGTTCTTCACACGGATAGCGCGCATGTTCATCACAAAGTAAGGGTCCTGATCCTCCAGCGCAACTCCTGGCACCAGACCTGCGTGTACGACGAGAATCTCTTCCGCAAGCGGCGACTTGTTCTTGTGGGTGAGTTTCGCTGCCAGAGGTAGAGCTGGTATTCGTAGCATGAGCGGCAGGCTGCGCAAATACTTGAGGTGCTTCTTGTGGAGATGCTTCAACAGCTTCCTGTCTTTCTTGGCACCGCTGCTCTCCGCCTCCACCTCCGCCTCAGACTCCATACCTAGGGTCGAGGGCGCGAGAGCGAGTATGCGGTCTTCATGGTTCCCTCGTACGCTGGTAGCTCCTAGCCGCATGAGCTCGTCCAATACTCCAACATCGTCTGGGCCCTTCGATATGACGTCTCCCACCGCGATCAAATGGTCTCTCTCCTCATCGAACTGGACCTCCTTCAACAACTTCTTCAGCTCCTTGCTGCAGCCATGTATGTCGCCGACAAAGACAAGCCGCCTTTGACCCTCCGCATCATACTTTCCACCCGGCAGATATCGGGCGTCCAGCTCTTCTATCCGTGTGCCTTCGAAGCGTCCTACTTTCGCAATCTCCAGTGTTCCGTTGCCTCCTGCCATAAAGCCTTCCTTCATGTCCCAATCGTCCTGGAGCCTGAAATACCACTTCCACAGCAACACGCTTAACCCTAGCGCCAGCAGCAATACCACAAGCATCCTGCGATAGCGTCGAGAATATACAGCGTCGCGCGTTAGTCTGGAGCATGAGCCCTCGTCCGCCAGGTCGTCATCGTAGTAGGTCACTTTCTCGTTCGGCCAAGGGCTGCTGACTCCATCCGCGGGACGCCTATGCTGGTTCAAACGGCTGCTGGGTTGAGTACGAGTATGCGACGTGGACTCTCGCTCGCTGCACTTCTCGTCGTTCTGGAATCGTTCGACCATCATCGAGGTGGGCCCATAAGAGGCTAACGGCGCATATGTCGTTGCGATGACGCAGCAGTCTTTGGTCTCTGTGCGGGGCTGCGTTTATGGTAGAACCAGGTTTGCGGCACAATCTGTGTCTGAGGTGTACAGGTGGCCAAGTGTGGGATCAGTGTACCACGTCGAAGAAGTGCGATTGTTTTCTGCTGCAGTGGCGGTGTTTGACGGCCTCGTAGCCTGGCACATCACGTGGCCACAAGCTTTTGCCATGAGAAACCTTATCTGTGCCGAAACAAGAAGCTGCTACCGAAAACATAACCTCTCCCATCCTTCAATCCCTCAGAACCTGTTATGTGAGCTCATGGCAGCTTCGTCGAGCAATGATCCGTACGAGAACGTAGAGCACTCCTGCCAATCGCCTGGCCATGTGGTCGGCGTCACTATCGGCTACACCTCACTGCAACTCCAGATGCAGCGATCGCTTCTACACTACGAAGGCGGGGTTTCGCCTATTGCTGCGTCGCCTATCGCTACAGACCGCTACCTATCGTGAGCCTGCGAGCAGATAAGTACCATGTATCTCGAAGTCTTAACCTCATCTTGGCTTTCATACTTGTATACTTGGCGCCGCTCGAAACGTACAGATCATGAAGAATCTCTGCCTAGCTCTCATATGTCTTGTCAGAAACATAAATGCTGCTTCTTCCTCGGGGCCCGTTGCAACGAACGTCCATGGAACCGGCGTTACATATCATGGGATTTATGCAAACAGCATTGAAGGCTTCATCGGGATCCGCTACGCTCACGACACTGGTGGCGAGAAGCGCTTCTGGCCTCCTGTTCCATTCACTCCAGAAGCAGAAAGCACGATAGAAGCCAGTGACCCAGGACCTTCATGTCCGCAAAGAGAATCACGCGGGCCTTTCGGTATCTGGGACACGTATGACTACGTCAAAGATAAATCCGAGGACTGCCTCAGACTCAATGTCTGGCGACCGAACGGAACGAGTGCTGGCGACAAGCTGCCTGTACTTGTGTATATCCACGGCGGTACGTTGCCATCTTTGAGACACATCTCCCATGCATCACTCCATTCGGAGACATCGCGGATCTTGCAGAGAAGCTGACAACACCAAGGATCCTTCTTGACTGGCAACAAGGATGGCATACTCTCACAGCCAGGAGGCATGCAGCTTCACGCCGTCGATAACGGTCACCCGATTATGAATGTTGAGTTGAACTATCGTTTAGGTGGTCAGTCGGTCACCTGAGCTTCGAAAGTTCGATCCTAACATAAATCTCAGTGTTTGGCTTCGCGCAGACAGGCGCTCTGCTTGCAGAAGGATCCACCAATGCAGGCATCCGCGATCAGCGTGCTGCCCTTGAATGGGTGCACGACAACATTGCTGCTTTTGGAGGTGATCCAGAGCGCATCACTATCCATGGCCAGTCCTCGGGAGGGCTTGCGGTAGGGATGCAGATCATGGCATATGTAAGTGGTGCAACCCTAGACCTCGAAGGACGACTTGGCTAAGTTGTTCGGGCAGGGTGGCACACGTCCGGCCCCTTTCCAACAAGGAATCTGCGAAAGCCAGGCTCTGGAACCAGGTATGTCAGACTGATATGTGGAAGGGTTCTTCGAGACAGCATTGGCTCTCTGAGGCCTTCGGTCACTCGCCCGCTGGTTCTAGACACTTACTAACGCTTACATCCATCATTTAGGTATCACGGGCAATGCGACTCGCCATTCGATGGTTAGGGCTTGGTCCAACACAACCTGTGCGAGCTACACATTCGACTCTGCAGAGAATGTAGCCTGCCTCCGCAGCTTACCCATGCAACAGCTGTTGAACGCACAACTCATCACCCATACTGCGCGGGTAGCTCAAAATCAGGGCGACAACTGGCTGCCGATTGTGGACGGAGACTTCGTTCCTGATGCGCCCTCCACACTCATGGCCGAACATAGGTTCGCCAACGTCTCGGTCATCATTGGGTGGACCGACGATGATGCCACGCTGTTCAGTGATACGGGTATTACGACTCCGCAACAGGTGTATCACTTCGTAAGGGAGTATTTGCCAGGCTTCACGGAAGCCAACGTGCAGAAAATGCTGAGTCTGTATCCTTCTTCGGATTTCTGGTCCACCGAGTTCGCAAACGGCACGATCGAGTTGCATGCTGAGTTCTATCGCTCTGCACGCATATATCGAGATCTGCTTTTCACGTGTCAGCCGATCTACTATGGGTAAGTGCCATGTCCTTCGAGAAGTGCTGTTCGTGTCCACCAGGATGGATGGTCAACATGTAAATGTGAACACCCACCGCTAAATCAAGCTCGCTCCAGTCAAGTTCTGAAGGACGCAGGCAACCCTGTATACTTCTACAACCAGAACCAATCGATGCTGCAACCGCTTCTACACCACGACGATGCATACGGGTTTGGCGTGATCCATACAGCAGAGTTGATCTATGTCTTTGGCAATCTCACGAAGTTCGATATTCCAGGGTACGATACATATGCCACATCGCACCATCGGCTAGATTTTCAATATAACTAATATCATTACAGCTACGCATACCATCCACGCCCCTCCGACCATGTCTTAGCACAACAAGAGTCCCTGTCCTGGTCATCCTTCACTGCGGTCGGTCGGCCTTCCCTGGAGGGCCACGATACCCTTCCAGGCTGGGAGGAAGCTGACTTCAATGATGAGAACTACGGCGTCTATGTTATTGGAGGCAAGTACGCCGGATACTCTGGCAAGGGCTCTAGTAGTAGTGCGGCGGCCAGAGAGATCATGATGAAGGAGAAGCTGAGTGAGAGATGTGGGTTTATCAACTCGCCGGAGATCAGGAAGGAGATGCAGTATTAGCTTCGGCGCCCGGAAACTATGGTACCCTAGATGTGTACATGTATGGTACAGCGGTAGTTGTATGTAATTTACACGAACACAGACGATCTGAGGACGGTCGCTGGCCTTCCAGATTTTCAGCTGCTCAGTCCATTAAACCAGCGTTGATCAAGGTTGCAAGTAGGCTATGGTACTCGCGATGTCTCCCACAAAGGACGCAGACACCACCTTGTCCTCCTTGGCGTTTGAGTCGAGGCTGGTGTCCGTCGGAGAAGTCCCGACTCCTGGGCATGCTTCCTTGTGCCGTTCAAGAGCTTTTCGGCTCGGCGGGTGGCAGTACAGCTTCTGTCTTCTGCACTGAGGACCTCTGTTCCCATGGAGCTGGCCACAGGCGATGGTCGGGCACGCCAACGAGGCAAGAGCCGAGTCACCGTATCTCGGGCGAGACCTTGACCTGCGCGCCTCAGTCCAGCATAGAACCATGTATCCGCCACTTCATGGCGCCTTGGTCTTCATCTGGACTCCATGCCATGCTTTCATCTCCTCTCCGAGCACTTTATTGACTAAGCGATGCTGCTTAATCACGGGCATGCCCTTGAATTGATCGGACACGATATCGAGCGCGTACATTGAGCCGCAACCGCCGGAGACATCTTGGACCTGCCGTGCGATTAGTGGTGACCCAGATTGTGACCCTGCTGGCTGGACGTACTTCAAGCTTCAATGGTTGGAGTCCTTCCTTGATCTTGTCAAACACCCTTCGCTCGCCCTCTGATAGATACTCTGGTGGCTCCACTGGCTCGACTGCTTCTGCCGAGTATAATCTTTGTTGTATCGAGGGGAGTCTCGCCGGCGCATGTATGTGTCGTATCGGTCTTCGGACCAAGAGCACTGGTCCTTGGGGGGCACAAAGCTGGCCAATCCTCGTTGCGCTTCGTAGGGTGGCGATGGTCAAGGCCATATTGCAGTTCTGCTACCTTCGCTTCCGAGATATGGTGTTATACTATCATCATATGCTATCAACAACTCAATCACATGAGAAGCAGTCGTCACGATCTCGTGACGACATGATCCGAGCGCCTGCCAAGCTTCACGGCCAACGTTTCCCGTCTTCCATTTGCCGCAGAGCCTCAACTCTATTTTTCGACTTCTGCTTGTGTGCTCGTGTGCAGTCCTCAAACCTCGCTCTACCATTCTGAGTGCTTATGGCCTAGAAGTTCATGGAGCCTGAAGAACAGTGCCAATCCATCTTGTCACTTTCGTCATTGTGCCTGGACGTTACGAATGCCTGTGACTAAGGTCTGGGCACATAGGACCTTGACGGTACGTACCCAGACCGCGGAAATACTGAGACGACCCCTCTTCTCCTTGCGACCCTGTTCTACTCTACCCACACCTTTGTGTTGTGGGGAACAGCAGTACTTTGGACTTGTACCGCCCACTCTCCCGATGCTAAGGAACAATTCGTGGCGCCAGGATTGGGGGACCCTGCATACAGAAAGCCAGGCTCTTCGAACCTTCAGCTCCTCTCGCGCGGGGACGGGACTTTGATCGCGCTTCGCCAAAGTCATACTGAAGAGGAAGCTGAGGTAAAAAGTTTCACATGCAAAACCAGGGTTCTGGGCCAATCTGTAAATTCCAACCAATTCGAGCCTAATCTGCTGCTTGTCTGCAGTCGAGCATGCAGGCTCCAAGCCACAGGGTCCGCTGGATGCATTAGCGTGATATGAGTTTCTACCGTCGCCTCCGGACGTCCTCACCATAATTTCCCAAAGTGAAGGGTAGAAGGTTTAGCAAGGGTCTGGGAGCTGGGGTTGACAGTGTCGAGGTCTCAGAGCGCCGCTTGGTGCTTGATGCTGTCTCTGAGTACCCTGTCACCCATCGGTTTGGCTGGGGATAGTGAACATCGCGATGCAGCCCACTTTTCGACCTCATCGCTCTCCAGACCCACAAAATGTCTCCATGGAGAGCGAATGCGCCGGTGTGGGTACAATGTTCCCCAACATATAGCTGCACGCTGATCAGTGAGGTGGCGCTTATCTATACTGTTTACTAATAGACGACGACCTTGCAACTTCGAACTCACACATGCCGACATCCGGACATGATCCAACAATCCAGAACAGACTTGACACCTACGCCATTCGATGGCGTGCTTCTCGTACTCAACCTCCATTTTCATTCGCCAGCCACAACCGCAGCGCACATGCACGGAACGCTTGGCACTCTGGGGTGCGGCAGGCGTTGCGTGGACATACGATTCTGCAGGGAAACATCCCAGCAGGTATGTCTCCAGACGGTCGAGTCTACAACCCCGCGTTCTGAATGCTCGAGGTAGGTCGGTATCCCGAGATCAATGTTCTCAGTCGGCCCGACCGCGATGTCCCCTAAGGTATAACAACGTCTTGTCCGATGACACCAACAACGTTGTTATTGTTCTCTCAGAAACCATATCGGTGCGAGAGTTCCAGTCGTGCAAGTCAAAGTGCATCAGTTCAAGACGTCCAGCTTGCAACGCCATAATGTGAGGAATCTCTGTATACAAAGGCAAACCTGTTCATGGTGCTCACCTCGTTCTGGTCGTGACCTTGTCAATGGAGGCAAGGCCGTCCAAGCCGGTAACAGTCGTCCTCGAAGGTTAACGACGCACTACCCCGCTGTCGTGTGCTCGCCTCGAAGCTGATCGTCGAGTTCGTGTCGCACGACAGCGACACGACCAGCATTGTCTCGCGAAAGGCGTGTCAAGGAGCATGCGAAATCGCACCTTCGATACCTGTAGACCCGTATCGATTTGGAGTAGGCTCCACAGCGTGTTCGACGGTGTCGTGGCAAATGCCGTTGGGATGCACATCACCGCCCGTAACAACGGTTGAGATCTGAGGTGTCCGTCCACATCGGGGAGTCCCCAACCCACTGATACTATTGTCCAAGTACTGCCGGAGCTCGAGCGCACACCACCGTTACCCGCGAGCGGTGTGGTCGTACCATTGCAGACAGGGCATTGTCTCAGGATGTTAGGAAGGCCTTTGTACCTGGACTCAGATACCGATGGGTACGACGGAGGTACTTTGATAGCTACATCGGCAAATGATCCAGACATGCCTTGGAAAAGCTGTGGCGGTGCAGTGCTTCCGTAATCGATTCAAGGTTTTGTAAGACAGATAACTCGCCGACTTACCAATGGTGCTGGGCGATAAGCTTCTGCGTGAACCAAATACATAGCGGCCCCGTCGAAGTAGTAGGTTATGGATGTGCCAGAGTGTATATTGAAAATCAAGTTCGTTGACGAACCAGACCTGTGGATAGGTATGTCGCGAGCACAAGGAAGAAGGCTCATCTTGATGGTAATGGTTTGTGCCGACTCACTGGCGCGATGTAGTTACCCCCAGTCTCCAAACACTGAGTTCAATTATTGTACTGTCGTGTGAAAGTAACCACCGCGCTCTGTAGCTTCACAGTAACCAATCGGCATCGAAGGCGTGGAAGAAAATAGTGGTGCTCCAGAGACTCGAAAGTCTGGCGGTGAACACCACGTCCCAGCCAACATCCGGGGAAGCCCTGTCGTCACCTTGTGCACGAAGAACGCAACTGTAGACCTTATCCTTGGTCCCAGAGATTTGATTGGGTTCGCGACAATAGTTGATGCACGACAGTGCTTCTCGACCACGTTCCGCGCCATCCTGGTGGAGCAGCATGATGCGCGGCAAAGAGCTCTCTCTTCCGCGGAGTGCCTCTCGTGCCTCTGTGCTGCTGGACACAGTGCAGTAGTAAAGCTGGAAACAATCGAGCGTGGTTTGACTGAGAAGTTGGAAATGGACCACCGGGATGGAATCGGAACAGGTCAGTGCTCAACCCCTTCCGACATCCGGGAACCTGCATCCAGGATTCTTGTGCGGCTTGCCGAGTGGGAAGCAAGGCGGACCCGAGAAGGAATCGCACATGGTTTTGGAGGAGGTGGTGTTGTCGTTGTGCTGGAGTGTCTCCAACGAGTCAACGAGTACGAACTCACCTTGCCAACCGCACGTCCATCACAACTCGCGAACAGATTCCAGAGATGCCAAGCTGAAACACAATCACCACACCGACTGCGCTTATCGTCAGACCATGCCTTATCCAAGGAACACCCAAACAGCTCTCGGGGAATTTGGGATCCTGTCTGACAGCATGCAGACCGTTGCACTTCCCGGTCACCTGAGCTCTCAGGCCACTTCTCGCGTCGGGCGATTCGTCATTGTGAAAAGTTGAGGGCAATATCAGTAGCACATTTAAAAGCGAGACAGTCTGGAGAGAGGACATGCGAGACATGGCGACTCGCATCTCCTAAGGGCGAGAGCGTCTCTGTCCGGAGAAAGTATCCACCGGCACCCGCAGCATCATCCACCTGCTCTCGCTACTGTATTTTTGCAGATCTAAGATTGATGAAGAGTTTTTACAGTTTGTCTCGCGATGCACCGCCGCGCGGCGACAGGGCCGGCCAATCAATGGCGCGCTCGGCGACGGTTGACTCAAGCCTGCGGTCTCAGCGCCCCCAAGCTTCAAAGGCCGGAAATTGACTGGGGAAAGTTACCACCACGAAGAGACAGCAGAGTTACTTTCAATCCAGTCGAACAACCACTCAAGATGAATGAGAGTAGACAAGGGCGTCAAGAGCAAATCATGGGAGTTTCTTGCGTGCTCGCCCCAGAGAGTTCGGACGATTTGGTATCTTGCGAGGAACCTTGCATTAACGACCCCGCGCTAGGTTGAAACCTTTTGCGCCACAAATAGGTACATTGACGATGTACCGCCCAAGCACACTCTCGACTCTCGAGCCTCTCTGGGGTGGTGAAGAGTCTGTTCGATAGACTGTCGTGGTCTACAACAATGGTGTAGTGGAGGAGTTCATCGAGAGTTTGGTGAAAACAGCCACCGACCTGGCGGTTGAGGTCAGAGCTGCAGTTCATATGGTTGACGATTAGTTAGTGGTAGATCTGACAGCGAGTGGCGTATCTGCTCGTACCGCAAGTCTCCCAGATGTATTTGGCCAGTCCCAATCTCGTGCTTGCCGGTAGATCCGCTATCTGTCTGGTGCCCGCAGCCCCAACAGGACCGAAGCGCCATCGCTTGCTTATTGACCTGGATGGGGAGACAGACTAATATTCCTGGCCCTGCCGAATCCGCACACACCACACTCCAAGCAGCCTGCGTTGTTGGTGGTTCAACCTTCCTACACCTCTCAACAGCTCGCGGGCTTGTGGTATCTCCACACGTCTAGGCCCATCCCATAACTTCTTGTCCTTTCGACGTCCACACCAGCACTCTTTCTTTCAGAGGAGTGTATTGAAATCCATATCTTCGTCCCTTCAAGCGAGCGTGCTCTGGTGATTAGGAAAGCGCGGATTGGCTAGCGTTGTTGTGGTTGAGACACGACTGCCGCAGATCGCAAAAGGCAGTTCCCAGAAGTCATCCTCTGGTCCTGCCTGCCGTGCCAGCAGCAAAAGTGTGCGTCTGTCGTCCGACGACTCTCTGCACCTTACTTGCATCGATCGTAACTCGGCTTGCCGGCTTTCAATAGCTGTGCTCACCTGTCGAGTCTACGAACCTACAGGCCATCCTCCTCTTCATCTCGGTGTCGTACAGGCGTGTGCGACTTGATATCCTTCTGTGAGTTTGACTGAAAGCACATTCACCATTGCACAAGCACGTTGGGCGGCTGCTGACTTGATCATCTGAACAACAGCGTGTTAATACATTTGCATCAAACAACTTCTTAATGCCTTGACCGAGTCCGCCCTACGACAAGCACCCTCCCATTGCTCTCAGACCGGAGAGATGCCATATACGCCTCCGTCAGCGCAGTCACCTGCTTCGTCGAAGCCCACCAGCCCCTCCATCAGCCGATCATCGTCGTATTGCGAAGATGGACCATTGCGGTCGCCACTTATCGGCCGCCCGACTCCACCACGATCGAGCTCCTCTTCATACCTCCATAAGCACAGAAGATCACCTTCGATAGCAAAATCAGATGGAGCGCCGCCGACGCCAACAGCTGCTGATGTGTCAGTGGAGGCGACGGATTTCGCGATTAGCGGCAACGTCCGTCAGTCGCCACCTCCCATAAACAATCTCAAGATACCTACCGGAGCGGTACTCTCTCCTCCCGACTCTTCGGAGAACTCGGATGGCGACGAGGCCAATCATAATGACCGAGGACGTGAGCTGCAAAGGAATTGGGACGAACTGCAACAGGCCGTGCGGATGATAGATCAGAGGCGAGAGGGCTCGCCGGAAAAAGACACGCCGACAGAGACCGCCTCCGAACCAGTGTCGCAGTCAGTGTCGCCGACTGCTCTATCGGCTGAAGCACGAAAGATCTCGCACTCCCGATCATCAACCGAGACCGCGATCATAATACCAAGGACAAAATTCGACTCGCCCACACAGTCATCCGACGATAGCGACGAGGATGACGATGGACCTCTTTCGAGACCCTCCCTGGTACGGAAGAAGTCGGGTGAACTGGTGAAGCCTGCACTACGTCCATCGTCTAGACGAAGGTACTCAAGTATGCCTGGCACACCTACCTACCACAAGTCTGTCCACTTCAACGACAATGACAACCAGACACGTCACTTCCTTCAGGTCGACAAGCCTATCGCTGTCAGTGCCGGGACTTCACCAGTTGAGCAATATGAGAGCGAGTCGGAGTTCCCATTCGACGAGCCCAAAGCCGAGCGTGAGATCCGTCTGGCCAACTTCCCTCCGGATACCTTCGATCGCAGGAGTAAGCCGGTTCGAGTAGAGCGGATCTTCCTGTCCGCCGACAAGCAGACGCTGGTTGGTGTCATCGCTTGTCAGAACATCTCATTCCACAAGCTCGTTGTGGCCCGCTTCACGCTCGACTACTGGAAGACCACGTCCGAGGTTGTTGCCGACTTCAACAACGACCCAAAGCACCCCACCACTGATGGGTGCGATCGGTTCAACTTTCACATCAAACTGTCCGACCAGGCCAATATTGACAACAAAACTCTACTGCTCTGTGTCCGATATAATGTTGGCGGGCACGACTATTGGGACAACAACGACAACACCAATTACCAAATCGACTTCACGAAGGTGGTCAAGAGCTCTCCCAAGCCCGCTGCAGCGCCAGGTATAGGTGCACGACCTCTCAATGCAATCCCACGCAGCAGGCACACGCCACCCGCAAGCACCCGAGGCCAGCGCGACAGTATTGACGACGACTTTTCCAGCCGGTTCGACAGTGGCTCTACCTACAACTTCAGCTCGGCAGTCCAGGTACTTGGAGAGTCTCCCAACTCCATCAAGCTCAAGCCTCGCACGAAGAGAGGTAGCATATTCCCTGCGCCTACCGCTGCCCCACCAGCCTCAGCCAACGGTCTCGGTGGACGCTACGACTTTGGTGCTTCGTTGACTGCCGCGCTCTCTACCGCCCAAGACAAGTTCGGCCGTCAGAGTGGTCTTATGGGTACCACTCAGAAGGATACCAATGGAAGCTACTTTGGACCGATCGACCGCACCGAAGGGCCCGAGAAGGCCGATGAGCGACCTGACAACATCACCACTGACAGGCCTGCCATGGGGTCGGACCAGTACAAGGACCTGGTCCAGAAATTCTGCTACGTAGGTTCCGCCAACACTGCACCCACCACGGCAAAGGTCTGAGGGTCTGGACGATGAGCTGACCAACATTCCAGTTCACGTCTGGCCCTGGTAAACCAGCCGCTAGCTCGCCTCAGCCGACCGTTCCAGAAACAACACCAACCACCACTGCATCCGAACCTGCTGCGAAGACCGACGGCGCCGACGATATCGATACCGCAGCATCCGATACCTCGTCTGACTCGAGCTCCGAGCCAGAGTCGCCATTGCTCGACGGCAGCAACGAGCCTACGCCCGCGGTCACGTCATCATTCAACCCCTTCGTCTCTCGCTCTAGCTCGCCGGCGCCAGCGACAGGTGGAGGCATGGGCGGACGTGCAACATCACCAATCAGCTTTGGCTACCCTTACTACGACAACACGAGGGACGGCTACCTGTCCGACTCCCACATTCCTACTGCTATCCACGGTTGAAGTACCTCAACTTCACCATCGTCTCCGACCTGCATTTCTTCTACATCGACCTTCCAGCCAATCGAAATGAAGCATGCATCGACGTGGCAACGATGATGGAATTACGAAACGATAAACGATCAGCGAGCGTTCATATTCGCCGCGCGTTGGGCCAACTCTTGCTACTGCTGCCCGGGTCACTATCGATGTTGGTATGGAATACTCAAACAGTATTCTTCATCCTCCTTGGTGGCAACGGGCATGTAACTACAGGCATTGTGCAGCTCAATCGAGACCTCTGCTTTTGACATGCACTTCTAGCGAGTCTTCTTGCTTGCTTGCATCCGACTCATTACTTTGCGATGGCGTTATACCGGTTTACTGGGATAGATTTTCCTACTGGGCACCTGGGTCTCTCGTATCTGCACAGTGCGTGCGCCATACGAGTGGGTTGTCCCTGCTACAAAAGTTGCGTTTTATGGGGTTGTGCATATGGACCCGGAAGGAAGCGGACCTGAGTCTTCGAAACAACGGAAGGAGGCATGGTCGGCTCCGGCAGGGGTCCTGGTACGATGCTGCTTTTTATTGGCGAAGCGATGGTGTTCACTAGGAGTTTTTGGGTTTTCCGAGAGCCTGTGTACATTGGCACCGTTATCTGTGCCGAGTTGTCTATCGTTGAGCGATAGGCTTGTGGATGGGGATAGACATACAGGAACAACTTTTACTCTACGATGACTACTTGCGTCTCGTTCTCTGTTGCGCCTTTGAGCAATTGCCAAGGCTTGCATAGGCTATCTTGCGATTCTTCCCAAATGTATGATCGGCTCGTATGCTCGATCAGTGATCGCGTCGAGACCAGCGGTCACGCCAGCGTGCACGCCAGCGACCGACCACGCACATTCACGCGCCACCTCTAGTGGTGCCATCGTGGCCAGGCAGACTCAGCAGGCTGCATGTATCCACTCTGCTCGCTACATCAGAAGAAGAACCAACTGACATGCCTTACAACACGAACCCGTACGTCGAGTGGAAAGGTCTGCGGAACGACGTGGAACCAGACTGAACTGATGGGTATTATACACAAACTTGTATACATGCTGCACGCTCTTTTTACTCACATCTCGCACCCGCCCCACTATGCCTCGCCATACACCACACGCAATGCCGAGTAATTCCTCCCCATCCGGGCAACAATCAGCGCAGTAACCAAACCCAAGAGCCTCGCAACCCTTCCGAGGATGTGGGAGAACAGCTAGTCCAAGACCTGTACTTGGGAGTACAGCGCGATAGTGTGTGGGTGTCTGCCTGCCATTGTGTGCTGCTGCGCGAAGAAGTCGGTGATAACAAAAGAAAAGGTGCCGGTAAGTATGGTTGACCTCCGGCTGATGGTGTGGCGATGTTGTATGCAAAGGTAGTGGTATAGTGGTATTGAGCCAGCAAGTTTTGAGCGACAGCCGATGCGTTCCAGGATAGTCGCAATGCAGAGAACTCCAAGAACAGTAGGAGTAACAAGAAGTGAATAGTTTCGCTTGCTCGCTCGGAACGCCAGGTCGAATGATGCGAAAGTGTGGTATTGCAGAATGAAAGGTCGGTCCCTGCCGAAGAGAGGGTGACGGGTGAGACGGTGAGAAGGTTGCGAATTGGCGATGGGCTGTCGGTCCTCAGATGGCGAGATCATGTCTGGGGTCGCAGCTCCGCACCATAGTAGTGGTCATTCTCCTCGCGCTCGCTCACACAATGCCAGGATTAAACTTTTACATTCTCTATCGTCGATAAGTCGAGATTTGGTATACAGAAGCGAAGCCAGTTTCAGGCCGAACTCAGGGGTATCTCAAGGTCCAGTATGCAGCCGATGCCTAGTAAAGGAAATGTACCGCCAGTCAAGATGCGGCTGAAATCAATATGCACCAGAACATGCTGGTGCCGCGGTCTGCTTGATGGATGCAGGTTATAACGCCACGTCCAGGACCAAGCTCACATCCGACACTCGGTCACTTGCCATATCCTCGAGAACTGGGATGAGATCCATCAGCTCGTTGTCGTGGGCGTCGGAGAACCAACTGCTAATTGGCACCGCATGCTGAGGATGGAAGATGTAGCTTGTCGGTGAGTTGTCGATGATGATGGTCTCCTTCAGGTCTCGTCCCACTTGGCTGAGGTCCTTGACGTAGTTGCCTTGGTGGTTGTAACAGCTTTCTCGGAACAGGCGGTGGTGTATGACGTGGTGAATATCCAGCTGGTCGAGAAGCGGGTCCCCGTACTTCGATACGGACGCAGTGAAGACCACGACCTCATAGAGCTCACCTACGCGCTTCATGAAGGCGTCGACGCCGGGCCGCTTGATGACGTAGACGTTGTGGTATTGACCTTCGATCTCGACTGGAATTGTGAAGTCGGCTTGGTGTAGGATCTAGCGTAAATGTTAGCATACTAGCCAATGCACTTTGGTTAACAGAAATTACCTTGAAACTACTGTGCACCAATGTCTCGTCGAGATCCAGTACCAAGCACTTCTTGCCCCTGAGCTCCGGCCGGAGAGGTGGTAACAGCCATTTCTGAGTCTGTTCGGGTGTGGTCACCGCGGAGGCCTCGTGGCTGACTACGGCTCCATCATTTTGCTCCTGTGCTTTCGGTATTGGAGGTGGCCCAGGCAAGTCTTCTCGGTTGACGTTGGATGATTCTTTCCGTTCATGAGCTAATCTCTCTTCCTCCACGACCACAGCGGCATCCTGTCCGGTGAGGGGCAGCGAAGGTCCGGAATCACTCATTTCAATGTCGTTGTCTCGAGCCGCTTGCTCTGGCGTCCGGTCGAGAATCATCTCGTCTTCATCCTGCTGCTGCTGCGCCACAGGGGTGGGGGCCTGCACTTGCAGCTGAGGACTGTCATTTGAGCTTGAGTTCCCCATTGCAGCTGCCGCGGCGCCCACAGGAACTGCGGCAATAATGGGAGCCGCAAGCTGTGAGCTGTAGTCAAGAGGACGACTTTCTGAATTGCTCGCAACTGGTGGCGCGTCAGATGGCAGCGATGACATGTCCTTCTCGGCAGTTGCCTCTCCTTGCGCAGGCCTTTCGGTCTCGGGTGTGGTTGTTACTGGGTTGGTGGCCGCGGCCGCCTGGGTGGGTCCCGGCGCGGTGGCTTTCTCATCAACGACCTCTTTCGAGTCCTCGGTGCTTGTGGCAGTCGTGTTCGCGGTCTGGTTCTGCCGTTGTTGCATCGGCTGCTGTGCTCGAGCAGGTTGTGCCGTTGGTGTTTTCGCAGGCTGTGCGCCCTCTGGCTGTCCAACTTCCTGCCCTTCGTCGGGCGCTGCACAGCAATTCAGAAACGACAAGAATCCGCTTTTCTTCTTCGGTCGGGCAGCACCTGTTTGACCCGCGGAAGCTGGTCTTGCGTCCTTTTCGGCGGTGGCAGGTGGTTGCTGCGCAGAGCGCTTACTAGCCGCACTGGCATCTCTCTTCCGCCGCCCTGTTATGCTGCGCTTTGACCTTCCACCGATGCTCTCCGTCTTTTCATTCACCGTGCTGCCGCTAGCATCGGCGGATGATGAAGTTGGCAGAGCTGCCTGTCCTGGTACACCAAGCTGACTGGATGTGGTTGCGTCGTGTGATGTACTCGGCGCTGCATTAGTTGCATCACTCGTATCTCCTGCTGAGTTCGGGTCGCGCGATGAAGTCCTCGGGGGTGGCGCTGCTGCTAGCGACGAAGCAGGGTGACCTATGGAGCATGTGATCAGTATGTGTCTTTAGCAACCAGCTGCTTGCGACACGATGGGACCGCTGATGTGGTCGAAGGCTCGCCGCCGCTGCCGCCGTGTATTGTTGGTCGTGTATTGATGGTTGACTTACCTATCGCGGGCCCTGCATTTTGTTGACTCATGGGAAGAGTTGGCTGCCCAATGGGCCGGGTCTAGCCTTTCGCCGCTGCTGACCTCGGTGCCGAATGCGATTGCGCCCACGTGATTCGATGGGTGGAAGTGAATGTGGTGGAGCCAGTGAGTGATGCGACGCACGTGATTGAGAACTGTAGCGGTATGTGTAGATGTAGTGAAGTCAAAGCTGCTGCGCGGAAAGGTCGAGGTGCGGTCGGGCTGTGTTGGCAGTGGTGGACGGGTCAACGGGCAATGGCCGGGGCTGTCGCTCTTGCCGCTGCTGCAACAGGATCCTCCTTCCCACGTCCGTCTATTATTATGGACGCGTCAACGTGGCCAAGGGCGAAGCGAAGAAGGTGCGGTGGTGGTGCAGGTGAGGTGTTGTTGGATGCGCGCGGACGACGGAGGTTCGAGGGAGCAAGTGCATGTGGATGTGGATGTGGCTGCCCTTCCAAAGCCACTTCTCTCTTCATTTCACAGCGGCACTAGTTGGACCATGCTTCGTCCAATCACCGCCCACTCCACTTGAGCCTGTCAACGAGTGGCAGGCTTGCTTTTGACAGCTTTGTGCTGCCTATAACGCCCGTGCCTGCAGAACTGTCGCACAAACTGGCATTGACCTTAATCTATCGTTATGTTTCTCCAACGCTGTTTCCTCCGCTGTCTGTTTCCAGCCAGGCCTGCTTCCCGACGTGCCGATGCTTCTTCCGAACCTTCGGTCGCGGCCAGACCCAAGCTCAGTTTTCCCGCCGCCGCCAAAGCCTTACCGAGCGCTCTAGGCCAAATTCGATACCCACTCTGGGGCCAGGCCGTTTTGCTGACCGCCGATGTTGACGAGATCATCAAGATCTTGCAGCCAGACACGAGCCAGACACGAGCCAGACACGTGCCAAACCACGGGGTCGGATGTTGCTTATGTACCATCACAGCACATCACAGGCGACACGACTTCGAGGCATGGCTGATATACCTGAAGTGTGCAGCGCATGACCGTATCTGAAGCATTTGTACACTATCAACATGCCAGACGTATGAAGGGTCGTACACTCCAAGGTCGTCGTCTTAGTACTTCGACACCGAGAGTGACTGCTAGCACAGAAGAGACGAGACCACTGGCTGGCTGCTTGGCCTCATTATGTTCTCCTACACTCCCCGGCGACGAGTTGTACAGCAAGTATACATCTACTTCTCAGCTGCATCGCTAGAGTGTTGAGTGAGCCACTCGAGAAGGAGAAAGAGGTCTGAATAGAGACCTGAAGTCAGAACAAGCTCTTTACGTTCTCGCATCAAGAGGAAGGTGCGAGTGGATCGCGACTGCCTGTCCTTCATTTGGTCATCACCCCAGCTCTCCGCCACGCAAGCATGCCATCTAAATCTGACGAATAACGCTTCATAGTTCTTTGCTTCCTTCTTTGGTTTACAACCTAGGTCGAAGACATAAGCAGCGACTGTAGCGGCGGCGTTCGCGATCGCACGGCGGAGAACGCGTAGCTGAGCTACAACACCCTCCCCAGAAGCGCCCGCGTCTTTTTGACATAGCACAGCGGTATCACCGCCGCACTGACAACCATACAGGAACCAGTAAACAGCACCAACGTCTCATATCGGACTGTGCCATAGCGATGCACATTAACCACGTCCTTCAGCAGAGCAGCGCTAATGGGTCCAGCAAGGACGTTTCCAATGCCCTTGCCGAAATTCAACAGGCCAAAAGCAGTAAAGGCAGCGGTAGGCTCGCTGCTGATCGACGTGCCCATTCGACCCCAGAGAGCAGTATAGCCGGCGCCGAAGAAGCCGTAGATCAGCGAGAAGACGATGAGTAGCTTGAACGAGTGTGCGAGGCCCCAGCAGGCGTAGACGGCTGCAGCTGCGATGGCTGTGGACGTGATGGCGAGGACGTTAATCGAGAGGCGCCGATCTGATAGGTAACCAAAGCTCGCCTGGCCTAGGACCTGCGACACGCTCATTGCAGCCAGCAGAATCGCACCCTGAGTCGAGCTCATCCCGTTTGCAGAGGCGTACGAAGGGATATACAGCGATGGGAAGAAGTATCCCAGGCCCATGGCCAAGTTCGAGACATTGTAGACCCAGAACAGTGGCACCTTGAAGAAACTCCAGTCAGTCCGACCCGCAGTGCTAATTTCGGATTCTGGCAAGCGACCTTTGAGGAACGGGATCAATGGTCCAGTCAACACGAACAAACCGACAGCGATGGCTCGTAGCGTTGTTGGATACCCGTATTTCTGGAGAAGCTGCTCTACGATAAACGGCATGGCAGCTCCTGAGACACCGGATGCGCTGCAGAGCAGTCCGTACGCCATTCCTCGTCGAGTGATCCAGTACTCGTTCACCATGCTCAGGATTGGGTAGTAGAATATGATGAAGCCAGTGCCGTACATCAGACCTTGGGTGACGATGAGTGCGCCGAGAGAGCGCGCGAACGATCCCGCCACCAAGCCGAGAAGACATATTGGCCCTGGGGTGATGTCAGCACCTCGATTCCTCGGGTTCATCGCGGAGACGACTCACAGCCTATCCAAATCATCATCCGACGATACCGGGAGAAGCGTCGGATGAACGGTATGATGATTGGAGCCGCCAAATACGACATGCCTGAAGCTATCGTCCCGACGACTGCGATGTACGGCGAATCTTTGAACTGTGGCTGCTGTGAATAGTAGTTTTGGAAGACACCGAAAGACAGTGGAAAGCCTTATTGCTCGTCAGCACTCCCAGTCATCAGAACGTGTCTGTTGGATCAACGGACCCCATAGTAAGGCTTCGAACACGAACGCAGCCAGGAGAAGTCGCCAGGCCGCTCTGCCGCCGTCGGCTGGTGGTAGCGACTGAGCATTCGATGTTGACTCAGTGTCTCCAGCTTCGTTGTTGTACGCAACTCCGGTCCGAGTAACATCATCGAGCTCAAACGTGGTTGGTGAAGTGGCTTCGGCGACTGAGACTGATCTGTTGTTTGACATCGTGTGTGTTATCTGGCTTCGTCATCTGTCCTCTCCGGCTCCTTCGGGGTTTTCGATGCTTTTACGCCGTTCGAGCTGGGAATCAAAGGCCGAGGTCTGGTTCGGAAGAACCGGACGCACCGGAGGAAGCAGTCTTGGTTGCACCTGGGCAGCGTCACAGCTGAACGAGAAGATCTTCTGCTCTGTATACCCTAACTCCCCTTCGACCTCAAAGGCCGTGGTGTTTTTCGACCGTCCCAGCCTCTGTTCTCCATCGTCACTGCCACCACCACACCTTCCCCATTGGGCATGGCGCCGGGAATAACCTTGTCGGCACATCAATTCTCCTCCTCTCATGTTCATCTCTGCTCTCTCTCCTCTCACGCCGTCGTTGCTGCTGTCGTCGAACATGTACCGAATAACATCGACTCCATGATGTAGGTCATTGATGATATCTGATCTCCTCCGCCGACATTTCCATTTCGTCTTCTCTCCCACACTCTTCATACTACCCTCACGCCGCAAGTCATAGGTATGGCGCACTGGCAGGTACAATGGCTAGCTGCGTTTCTCTTCTATCTCTGCCAACCAGTCCTTGCTCACATACCACTATCTACTTCTCATATCATTGCAGAGCTCACCGACGGTTCTGGCGTACTTCGGTCGCTCAAAGCATCAACTGATATATCGTTCGACTTCTCGCCCTCGGATGTCTTCCATTTTCGCAACGGAGATGGGCAATATCACACTGGCGACTTGACGTTCCACTACAGAACTGCAGGATCATTGCAATGGCATTCCGCAGATACCGCTGCCTGTCGAGCACAATCTCCCATTGTGTCTTCGCAGTCGGCAGGATCAGTGGTCTCAAACCTGGCTCAAGCACTACCAGACGTCAGAGCATCCCTCCAAATTACACGAATATGGTCGGACAGAGATGGCGATCTAGCGCTGGCGTTCACGATTGAAAACAGCGGCAACGAAGCGATCGAGATAGGCAGTCTCGGAATGCCGATCGAGTTCAACAACATCTTCACCAACCGAACAGCTACAGAGACGACGGAGCAATGTGTCTTCGTCGACCCCTACATTGGACTGGACGCTGGATACCTTCAGGTTACTAGGTTGACTGGCACCGGTCCAAGTCTGGTGATCACACCTTTGAACTCATATTCCAAGTTTGAGGCCTGGCAGTTCCTCACAGAGCCAGAGGATGTCCCGCTAGGCTATCAGATCCAGACCTACGAGGGTAACTACGCATATCAGGTACATTCTCTTGCACTCGCTGAGAAGGAGTGGGGAGATGCTGAGCCTTGGAATTCTCCAACATCGGCTGTATTGGAAGCGGGAGAGTCTTTGACGGTGGGACTACGCTTATCAGTTGCTTTGGGCGTACAAACGATCGAAGAAAGGGTCGGCGAGTTCGTGCCGGTCGCTGTGGGAATTCCTGGCTACGTCGTTCCGCACGATCTGACTGCGAAGCTCTTTCTGAAGTCTAAGCAAAGCATAGAGTGCATCACAGCTTCCCCCAAGCACTCACTACATGCAACCAGCTGTGGTACCTACGGCGATGATTGGCAAGGCTTCGACATCGTGGCATCAGCCAACGCCTTCGGCCGAGCAAGACTTGATATACGCTACGCTGATGGCTTACACCAGACTGTCCACTATTGGATCACGCACTCAAGTCCAAAGACCATATCTGAGCTTGGTTCTTTCTTGACGCACGAGCAGTGGTACACGAACACCTCCGACCCTTTCGGCCGTGCACCCTCAGTTATCACGTACAACCGAACTGCAGACGATTACGTTCTCCAAGACAATCGGACGTGGATAGCAGGTCTCAGCGATGAAGGTGGTGCTGGCTCCTTTCTGGCCGCTGGGATGAAGCAGTCCGTGTCGCCAGACATCTCCGAGATCGCAAAGCTGGAAGAGATGGTTGAGAAGGCGGTCTGGGGTAGACTTCAGATCTCTGCTGGCGATGAGATATATGCCGTCCGAAAGAGCCTCTTCTACTACGAGCCAGAGCTGGTGCCAAAATATCAGTACGATCCGTACTTCAACTGGACCATCAATCCTGGAGAGTCGTGGAACAAAAATGCTGCGTATCTTATTAACCGAACCTACGACTACGTTCATGTTTCTGCTTTGTGTTGGGCTCTCTACCGCGCTGGACGTACTAATCCAACACTTCTGGCCCGTCAGCCGAAAGAGTGGTACCTAGCTCAAGCGTACAACACAGTCAAGTATGCAGTCAGCAACGACTCTGATGGCACACCACAAACATGCTACTGGAACGTTGGGCTGATGGGTGAGACCGTTTGGGGACTACTTTTGGCAGATCTGTACGCTGAAAACTATACGGATGAGGCTGTGCACATGGAACATTTGATGCAAGCTCGGCAGCAGTTATGGGCAGGCCAAGCAGATCCGTTCGGCAGCGAGATGGCATAGGACTCAACAGGCGAGGAAGGAGTGTACTACTGGGCACGCTACTTCAATGATTCTATCACGGCGAACAAGACAATCAACGCTATTCGGGGCTACTCGCCTACAGTGCCACACTGGGGTTGGCACGGCAATGCTCGAAGGTACTGGGACTTCCTGTACGCAGGCTCCATCGACCTCGCTCGTATCGAGCGTCAGATCCATCATTATGGCTCTGGTCTGAACGCACTGCCTATGCTAGACAGTTATCGCAGGCATCCAGACCCGCAAAGCTTGGATGCTATCTATGACCTTCGCGTCGGCTACGGAGGCAACCAAGGTCCGCTCACCAACATCGACGAAGATGGATTTGGCAGCATGGCTTTCCACTCCTACCCCGATACGCTCGAGTGGGATACCTACTCTGGTGATTACGGGCCTAACTTCTTGGGTCACGTTCTTGGTGCTGCTACGTATCTGGTCGAGCATCCGATTTTCGGCTGGGTCAGCTTTGGTGGCAACATTAAACTGGAAAACAATGGAACACTGGGGAGAGTCGAGCCGAGAGACGCGATCAGGAAGAGAATCTTTATTGCTGCGATCAGCTTGTGGGTGGAGATTGATGCTGGAACCATCGACTATTGCACGTTCAACACGAAGACTCTCGAGACTACGGTTAACATTGTCGGTGACAGAGACGCGCAGGCAATAATGACGTGGGAGCAGACCGTCTGCATCACAAAAGCGGAGGTCAAGCTGGCCACGAAAGGTCTGGAACAACGATTGAATGGATATGCATTGAGATTGCCAGCAACGATCAGCTTCACAGCCAATTGATAGCACTTGGCCACCAAGCAAGTCTTTGTTCTCTGCAGAGCATTAACCTGTCAGGAAGCCTCGCGCCGTGGCCTGAATGAGGTCCAGCTGTCCCATACAGAACATCATTCTCGCAAGTTCCATATTCTTCATCTCCTCCGCACAAAGCTCCTCAATCTTCTCAAAAAGTGCCGCAAACTCAGGCCGCTGCGTCAGACTACACCCGCTCATGATGCAGTGCCAGCAATCGATTCGTTGACTCCTTAGATCTGGTTCGCGAAGACGTAGCAGGTTCCTCGTCTTGGTGAGCGTGGACCTTTCGTTCTCACTATCCATATCGAAGCCAAAGAAGTTGAATTTGGCGGCATAGAGGCGATTGGGAGGACGTTGGCAGTCGAATGCTATGACTTCGTCGATGGACTGTCCCGTGAGGTGCTTTTTCAGGCTGAGGACGAGGATGTTGCGCTTTTACTAGGACAGTGTCATTACAGACGGAAACGTTATTCTGGCTCTCGTTTGTCGCAGGGAATAGTTGATCCATTTTTGTTAATGCTACAATTGCATATCGTCGTTGTTCGACCACCATAGGAGCAGTTTGACCGCAAATTCGTGGAAGGATTAGGGCTAGATACATGCCATCAAGTAACACTCGACGCTAAAATTTACAACTCTGTGAAATGGAAGCGGCAGGAGGCCTGATTGACTCTGTGCAAGGCCTCAGCTCCATACCGTGTCATTGTAGCATTGTACTGCTTGGAACCTTTCAGCTTTTGGCTGTGTCATCAATGACGGGGAAGAATATCGAATGGCGTAAAGGTAGCCTCAAAGATAGCCCTCAGGCAACCCATTGAACATTCCGTCTTCTGGGATATTGGTCTAGTATGCCAGAGGTCACGCCATGCAGCTATTAGACCGGCTAGTCATGACCCAGGCCGTCTGCTATAGCCTGTGTGCTCCGAGGACATTCTC
>JAABUW010002750.1_pt1 | contig 26231 bp, 19 predicted proteins | sample 5560081 | NCBI WGS metagenome assembly JAABUW01 (sample SAMN10711882, study PRJNA513363) | rock metagenome | isolation source: Antarctica rocks | place: Antarctica: Victoria Land, Knobhead sud | reverse complement strand
ACTCTTCAGCATTTTTGGCGCAACTGGAGGGTCTCCCACGGCACGCAGGCCATAGTCGTACGATAGTCCGCTTAAAGCAAGGATGATCAAAGTCTTCGCCGCTCTGAGCTGAGTCTTGGGGGGTTTCCTGATCGCGGCAAACCTCTAATACAAAACATCCAAGGTGAACCAAAACTGCTTCATACTCAGCTCCACTTGAAGCTATTTCGCCGCCACCAGCTATTCGAAAGTTCCAGTGCACCATCATAAGCTTTAAATGACTAGTCAGACCTACATCCTCTATTTCTTGTCTTTACCGAAAGTATGTAAGATGGCGGCTGGGCTTTGCAATAATATTGACGGTGTCGAGGGATAGGGTACAGGTGCGGTATAGGGAGCTTCGTAGAAGCAACAGGGTGAGCAGACAACGAACACGTGCAAGGGTCGCTCTAGTAGATAGGTAGTAGGAGGTAGGCTAGATACAGGTAGGTAGATAGGTAGGTAGTAGATGTAGAAGAAGGTAGGGAGATGCTCGTGTAGGTGCTCGTCCGTGTAGAAGTAGATAGATAGATGTGCCTGTCGCAGGAAAAGGAAAAATCGCTCGGGAAACCCCTCAACCTCGGTCTCCGCAGCGTCGCCAATCGCATAATAGAATATTGGAAAACGAGGTCATATGGGGCATTTAGTATATGGGGTTGAAGCTATCTAGTAGGTAGGAACTTCGGAGGAAGGAAAAGGTGGAAGGTGTGAATCGGTGAATCGATTGTCTTCTGTTTCTTCGATCGGATGTTCCTTTCGGCACGGGTGGGGGGCCTAATTAGTCAGCTGGCCCCCCCCAGAACTATTTAGTTCCGCAGAGCTTCAGCTCTGTTCTTAGAAATTCCACTCCTATGCTACCCTCAGAACCTTGTGTGTCTGTGTGCCTGTGTTCTTCTGATGAACGTGCACGAGATCTCAAGAGGTCTTGCATTCAGGAAGTGTTTTGTTAGTGATAGTATCTGTTTCTATATCTGTTCTGTTTCGTGCCAATTCCCTTCATTACAATCTGTTCTATCTTGCATCTGATCTCGCTGAAGAGATTTTCATCATCGTTTTTCATTTCCTTATTCGATCAACAAAGCATCATTCTGCTTTGTTTCAAGCATTCTGACAGATCTGCTCAGTGAGCTAAATAGATATTATCATCTAAATGAGTTCAAGCAACATTCTAGTTTCTGATTCTTTTTGAATAGCACTTTTACATCTCAAGCATCTACATTCTTAATAATCACACTTAATATGTCTGTTACGCTGATCAATATGATGTATCAGCAAATCAATTCAATCTTTTCTTTCTGTGATATCTTTTTAAATATTGATCATGTTTTTGCAGCTTGCTGACTAAAATGATTAAAACATAAGCTCTCAAAATACAAGATTGATGAAATTATCAATCTCATCATTTATCTAGACTTTCTCAATATGTTGCTTATGAATGATGCTGCTAAGTTGTAACGATTGTCTTTTTAACAACACAAGATATATACAGAGATCAAACAGTAATCACTATTACTAGACTTGAGGTCTGAAAATAGCTGAGACAATAATATGTATTGACTACTTACATGAGTTGAGCACGAAGCTTCTATCTAAGAAAACGATCATTGTTATATAGACATAGAAGAATCATGTCAAGTCATTTCTGCTCTGAATGATCACTCTGATCATTTTCAAGCAAGATGAGCAAGATGAGCATCATGCTCATCATGCTCACTGTGATCATCTCTGATTCAAGTGATCAGAGCGATCACTTTGAAACTCTGATTACTCAATGATTATCTAATCATTGCTGTTATGTAATCACATGCAAGAGAGTTCTAACATGAACATTCAACTGAAATTTCAAGATAGTTTTAATAAATGAAAAAGTGATAGACTGAATTAATTCTTCAGATCTGAAGATAAATATATCAGAAAATGATTGCATAAATTACATAAACATAACAGACAATTGCTGAGCTTGTTGCTCATATATAGAATTGAACATGTTTATACTTTCTTCGAAACTAGAAACTGATTTCTTATGTTTGATCTTTGAGACGCGTTTCTTTATCACATGTGTACAAAAACATTTGAACTCTCTGCATACTGCAGAAGATCAGACAATCAGATTCATAAAAAAGATGTTTACTTTGTTTCGCTGTAATATCTCTTTAATAAATACTGAGAAATCATATTATTTCATGATATCATTGAACATATTTATTAAAGATTGAGATTTCATCTTCTTTTCAACACATTTCTGTTTCTTACATTTGATACAATCATTTGTAACTGCTTGAAATTAAAATGATTGCTGAGACTGTTAAGATTGCTGAGATTGCTATGCAATTATTAATTCTAGATAAAATCTCTTATTGAAATCAAAGTCTTTCTCATAGAAGATCTTTATCGCTTTGATCTTTGCATTTCTGAATTCATTCTTTTCAATCTTCAGATCAGCATACTCAAATTCAATGAAACTAAAGATGAAAGTGAATGAAGTCATAAATTCTTGACTTGAAACTCTACTCATATTTGTCAACTGATTCATTTCATACACAGATATATTTTCATCATAGATCTCATATAAGATCATTGCAAAGTTCAACTGTGAACTTTCTTTAAAGATGATACTTTTGAGATAGAATTACTTTCATGCAGATAGTACATTGTCTTTGCACTCTTTACTTACATGATTTACATGTTTACATTTGACACATAATTTTTCTTCTTGATAAAATCAGATTCTAGTTTCATTGATTCACTGATTCTTTGATGTTTTTCGATCTGATAAATTTTTAGAAAGAACATAAGATTTGAACTTTCTGATCAAATATTTGAATCTCATATTATCTTTACTTAAGTTTAATATTAACGCTTAATTTGCAACTTCTGATCTGTATGTGAAAGTCATAAAAGAAGAAATGAATTGAAACTGTGAAGAATCTGAATGAAAAGTTTAATCAGATTTCTGATTTGAAGTGATCATTGAATGATATGCAATTATCAGCATGTTTATCTGATTCTTGAACATATTTCTCTCAATTAAATTCTTATAAAAGATTAATTCTTTTGACTTAATCTTTTCATTGAACAGCTTTTGTATCTTCTGATTTGTACATCTCATCTTCTCAACTAAATTGTAAATAGATTTCAATGATTTATTTGTTGCAATCATGCTTCTAATGATTTTTCTTTATACAATATGATTTGATATTTCTTTTATGAATATTCATAGAATAGTGTTCAACATAGCTGACTTCAACAGTGTAAAAATAGTGAATGAAATGAATGTTGATTTATCTTTGATGTTAACATGCTGCATCAAGCTTGTGAGTTGTGACTTACTTATAAAAAAAGACTAAAACTTCATCAGAATGTTAATGTAGCTTGAACAGTTCAACATTAAAGAATATGAGAAATATCTTGATTGTTTTAAAAGAGAATCTTTCACACAATAAAAATTTAAAACTAGTCAGATTTTAAGCTGTTGAATTCTTGATTAATAGTAAATGTATAACATTTGAATGAAACTTTACTCACTCATGTTAAAACTCTCTTGCATGTGATTACATAACAGCAATGATTAGATAATCATTGAGTAATCAGAGTTTCAAAGTGATCGCTCTGATCGCTTGAATCAGAGATGATCACAGTGAGCATGATGAGCATGATGCTCATCTTGCTCATCTTGCTCAAGAATGGTCAGAATGATCATTCAGAGCAAAGACAACTTGACATGATTCTTCTATGTTTATATAATGATGATTGTTTTCTTAGATAGAAGCTTCATGCTTAACTCATGTAAGTAGTCAATACATATTATTGTTTCAGCTATTTTCAGATCTCAAGTCTAGTAATAGTGATTACTGTTTGATCTCTGTATATATCTTGTGTTGTTAAAGAAACAATCATTACACTTTGAGCATCACTCTTTCACAAGATATCAGAGATGTTCATTTCTTTCAATCATGTTTAGTCAGTCAGAACGAGTCACGCTCAGTTAGAAAGTAAGCATCTTCAGCGCAGATAAAATCAAGATTTCAACATTGAACTTGTATCACAATGATCAAAATAAACTCGAAGCATATTTAGTACAGATAGAGCTATACATCAAACGACACTCATTTCAGTTCAAGTTCATCGAGAACAAAGTACTCTTTGCATTCATTTATTTAAAAGATAATGCATTCACATAATTTCATCACTATCTAATGAATTATCTGCAAAAGAAATCAGAGAAACAAGAAGAAGAAATCAACATGATATTTCGTGACTCTCAAACGTTTGAGAAACATTTAAGAAGAGTATTTGAAAACATTGACAAGAAACGTACAGCAGAATGTCAGCTGTACAATTTGTGACAGAAAATCTTTGCAGTAACTTATTCAATCAGCTTTCAGCATATTATGATGAATATGAAATGAGATGATGCAGCTTTCATCAGTCAATTCTATCAGAAACTGCAAGAGAAAGTCAAGAATGAAATCATTAGAATCAATAAACTCATCGACTTGCAGAAGATGATATTCAAAGCGATGATCATTGATAACAGACAGTATGAGAGACATCTGAAAAAAGATAAAGAATCGACTATGTCAGTAGTATTGAGTCGAAAGTTCAAGAAGAGACAATGACAGTCATACTACAATTCTCAATCTATGAAGCTAAATGCAACTCAAAAGATATCAATGAACGCTTGCAATAAAACAGTTCAACAGAGCAAAGCATGTTACACATGTGAAAAGCTGAGTCATTACTTCAAGAATTGTACTCAAAATAAGTACAAGAACAAGTCAAAGTCTTATGATAAGCAAGACAAATCTTTCGCAGCAACGAAAGAAGATCAGAAAGATAAACATCAAGTATTGTCATGAACAGCATGTTACAAGAACAATTGTTGCACTCATCTGAGCAATAAGAAAGGTTTGAAATGATACTCAAAACTCTCATGAAAGAATCATTTCTACACAGCAACTCATCGTCAATCGAAAGTGCACAATGAGAATAGTGATGAAAGTTCGTTCACTATGATCGCGAAATCAAAGATTTTCGACAGCGAAGCATATGACTTGAATAGGTCGAATGACATCAAAGAAGCTATTCATCAAGCAGTTGAAGAAGAGAATTGTTACGAGCGTACCAAGACTGAATAGGGCTAGTCAGTGCCTCTAGCTCAGATCTGGCTCAGTCTCTATTTTCTTTCATCAACATCTCTTTGTTCAACATCATCTTTCTTCCTACATCACATTCTACTCGTGTCACAAACACATTCTCTTCAAGCTTAACGCAGCCTCTGAATATTACTTAAATAGAAGCTCTTGTACTCATCTTCTTCTGTATTCTTAATATTCAGTTATAGCTACCTCTAAAGATCAAGCACTATTCAACCCTGACTTTCGCTGATTGACTCACCTAGGCACGATTCTGACATTATATTAAGAATTCGTTAATCACACGATACTGATCTCATTACTCATTCAACATACTCGTCTAGGCAGAACGAGTCTAAAGAAATTCATTTACCTGATGATCAACGATAATCGAAAGATAGAACAACACTAGAGGGTTGAATAGAATCAACGATGAGGCTGTTTGAATTGCTAGACTACTTATCGCTCATTAAGTACGCAAAGTTCACTCGATTACGAGAATCACGATAAAGAATCTTCGTGAATTGCTCAAGAATCAAACCGATCGATAGATTCAACGATAAAGAATCTTCGTTGTTTGCTAGAGAATCAACCAAATCAATCAACAAACAAATCTCATCTTCTTTGTTGAAGATTAAACATCACTCTATACGCCTTTCTTCTTCAATCGTCGAGCATCATCATTCGTTCGATCTTCTTTCAAAACAAATCTCATCATGTCTAGTCGTTCGCTCACTGAAGAGTGTTTCGAAGAATTTCGAAATCGTTTCTCTCAAATTCCTGATGCTGATTCATCGAAACCACGAACGAAATCACCAAGTGCTGCATCATTCATTCATGAAGATAATGAATCATTCACTGAAACGATAATACTCTTCGTGTTCTACGAAATCTGAAAGGCTTGAAGCCTAGCTCTTGATGAAGAAACAGATCGACTCTACGAGTTAGATAAACAACAAGAAGACGAAATCAAAGAGTTGAAGACTAGGCTTCAAGCTAAAGAAAACACTTCTTCTGATTTCACCTACTCTGAGCGTTCTAGGTCTCAAAAAATACCTGATTCTTCGCTGTTTACTGATGAAAAGAACTCTACTTAAGAGAACTGATACGGAAAAATTCAGGATAAACTAGAGATCAACGTCGATCTCTTTTCTAATGAATGAGTCAAATTGAGCTATATACATTCTAGATTATTCGATGATGCAGCTGAGATCACTCAAGCTAGACGCGAACGTGACTGTGTCAACCTCTATAAGATCGTCGACGACCTTTTGAAAGAGCTAGCTCAGTTGTTCGATGATTCAAATAAGAAAGTCAACTTTCGTAGAAAATACTACAACTTGATTCAAGAATTCAAGAAATTCAGTGAATTCTATACTCAGTTTCAACGTTTATCTTTCTATCTAGACTATCACGAGAAGCAACTGATCGCTGATCTGAAAGATAAAATACACTTTCGTCTTCGATTCGTTTGAGTAGATCAACTAGTTCAACCTGATTCTCTAAAAGAAATTCGTTTCTATCTGATTCATTTGAATAATGATCAGCGAGTCATTCGAAAGATCAAGAACAAGATTAAACGCATCAATGACCTTTCTAAGACTATCTTTCATAGAGCGACTGTTATCACTCAGTCAGTCGATCACTCGAAGTCTGACCAGCTAAAGTCGCGTGACGCGATTTTAACTAGCGTCAAAGAAGCAGACATTCTAGTCGAAAGCTGTTTCATATGTCATAAATCAGGTCATAGCTCTAAAGAGTGCCTCGATCGATCTACTAGAATCAATGCAGTGAACAATGAATATGATTGCTTCGATTTCGATTCGAATTTCGATTCAAAAAACTAGTCATCTCTTCAAAAGTCATCAAAGAAGTAGAGATTATATCTTTGTGCAAACTAGACGAAATTTTATCGAAAGAAAATTACTTTGAAAAGTCGTTTCTAATTGACACTCATCTCATCTCTCAGAATCGATCTTTCAGCCTTCGTTTTCTAATAGACAGTGATTCAGTCGTCTACATGATCATACATTCTAACCTAGTCGATAAAGTATGCAAGAAACTGAGAATTCAACCTATATCACTGGCAAAAGAGAAGCTAATAAGAGATTATGATGAAAAGATATCTAAGAAGATCATCACTCATAAAATTCTACTCAATCTCATCATCGAAAGTCATAAGAAATTGACTGTATCAATGCTGATAGCTGATATCGATCATCATGAAGTCATATTGAGTAAGCTCTGAATGAACAAAAACGAAATATTATTGAATATGCGAAACGACGTCATTGTTTTTTCGAATCAATTGAATACTTCTATTTCGATTTTTTCGATTTCTCTCAATTCAAAGCACTCAAGTTGATTGCAGTCAACTTCGTCTTCTTCAACCACTCAGACTAAGATCTCTATGATGCTCAAACAACTCGTTCGAGAAGAGTCATTCTCGATTCGAAGCATAAACGCAGCTTCGTTCAAAATGCTGTTGAATCGTTCAAAGAAGAACAAGATCGAAGTCTTTGCTTTATTCATGATGAACATCAATAGAAAAATCGCGTACAATACTCAGAACGATTTGAACGCTCTAAACGTCTCTTCAATCGATGAAACGACTCAGAATTTGAAAGATATTAAAGCAAAGCTGTCATCAAAATATCATGAGTTTCTAGATGTTTTTGATCGAGCTCAATTGAATAAGCTACTTTCTCATCGCTTCTACGATCATAAAATCGAGCTCATCAGTGATTCAATGCTTTCTCGCTGTCGAGTCTATCGAATGTTTTCTGTCAAACTTCTGAAAGTAAAGAAGTACTTAAACGAGAATCTGTCAAAGAAATTCATCACTTCTAGTCAGACTCTCTATTTCTTTCTCGTTCTATTCGCTCTCAAAGCAAATGAAGATCTTCGATTCTGCGTGAACTATCGAAAGCTAAATGTCATTTTCAAAAGAAATAGATATTCTCTATCGCTGATAGACGAGATCATTGGTAAAATAGTGAGTTGCAAGCATCTGACTAGATTGAACATCATATCAGCGTTCAACAAACTTCGAATGCATTTCAATAGCGAGAATTACATCACTTTTATCACTGCTTTAGAAGCATATAAATACAAGATGCTATCATTCAAACTGACTAATGAATCGATCTTCTTTCAGCAATATATGAATGATGTTCTATGAGACTTTCTGAACGACTTTTGCCAAGTCTATCTAGATGACATTCTCATTTATAGCAAAATGAGAAAGAAACATAGAGATCACGTCAAACTAGTATTGAGTCGACTACGTGAAGCTGAACTGCAGATGAATATTCGAAAGTGCAAATTTGATGTAGAAGAGACTGTCTTTCTAGAAGTCATCGTATCAGAACTAGATCTTCGTATGAATCTCAGCAAAGTGACAGTCATAGTCAGCTGAATCACTTCGATCAATCTAAAAGAAATTCAGAGCTTCGTGAAATTTGTTAACTTCTATCGTCGTTTCATTAAGAACTTCTCGAAGCTAGTCAAACCGTTCACTCAGCTGACAAGAAAGAACACATCTTTTGTTTGAAACAAGATCTGTGTTCAAGCCTTTGACAATCTAAAGAAACAAGTCAGCTCGATCTCAGTACTTCGTCACTTCAATCTCAAACGACAAGCTATTCTGAAGATCGATGCTTCGAACTATGTAAAAGGTGAAATACTATCTCAGTATGATGACGAGAGAGTTCTTCATTCAATGATCTTCTACAGTAAAAGCATGATTCTCGCTGAAATCAATTATCACATCTATGACAAGAAATTGCTAGTCATTATTCGATGCTTCGAACACTGACGACTCAAGCTGAAGTGCACTGAACTACTCATTCAGATATTCATCGATCATCAAGCTTTGAAGATCTTCATGAAAAATAAACAGTTGAGTCGACAACAAGTCAACTATCTGAACATTCTGTCGAAGTTCAACTTTCAGATCATCTTTAGATCAGGCAAAATGAATACTAAAGTCGATGCTCTAACTCGAATGTCTCTAGTGAACGTCTCTGAATCAGCTCAACGACTTGAAGATTGTTTTCAGACTATTCTGACTCTCGATAGAGTTGATGTTCTACTCATTGAATTGAAAGCAAATCTTTATCAGCGAGTGTGTATGATCAATCAAATGAATGAGCTCTGCGACGAATATAGACAAGCTATGAACGAGAACAAGCTCAAATTTCATACCACTAAATTGAAGAACTGCGAAATCATTGACAGCGTTCTCTTTAGAAAAGACTTACTGTGAGTTCTCAAGAATATGCATACGAAACTGCTACAAGAAGTGCATGATCAACCTTCAACCTCTCACCTCGACAATAAATGAATCATCGATCTAGTTCAGCGTTTCTACTATTGATCAGATCATCGAGCTACTATTCGACGATACATTCGAAACTGTCATGCTTGTCAGCGAAGCAAAGCCTCTAGAAATAGCATCAATGAACTTCATCATTCTCTCTCGATTTCACAGAAACGCTGAAAAGATATAGTTATGAACTTCATCACTGAACTATCTCTGTCAGAAGGCTATAACGTCATTTGCACAATCATATGTCATCTCATCAAAGAACGTCACTATGTTTCCTGTCATTGAGAAGACGATGACACCTCAGTCGAAGAAACGATTTGAATCATGCTATGAAACGTCTATCGACTGCATGATCTACTCAGTTCTATTGTTTCGAACAGAGACTTTCAATTCATATTGACTATGTGAAAGAGTCTTTGCAAGCGACTGAGAATCACAGCTAGTCTATTCACAGCCTATCATTCGAAGATCGACGATCAGACGAAACGAGTCAATCAAGACGTTGAACGCGAACTTAGAACCTACTGCAATTACATGCAGAACGACTGAGTCAAATGAATATCTATGATGAAATTCAGCGACAATTTCAATATCTTCTCGATCATCTCAATGACTCTTTTCTACTTCAATAAAGAATTTCACTCTCGAATGAGTTTCAATTCAGATACAACTGACTACGAAACAACTCGTGAACGACTTGAAGCTAGAAAAGCAGACGATATTGCCATTCAAATGAAAGAGCTACTGAGCTTCGATCGTCAACAATTGAAAAAGACGAAGCTGATCATCGAAGTTCAGGTCAATAAACATAGACGAAACGTCATCTATGAAGTAGGTGACTGAGTTTGACTATCTTTCAGAAACGTCAAGACAACGAGGCTCTGCAAAGATTTGAAAGACAAACAACTAGAATCATACCAGATCACTGTCAAAGCGAGAGTCTTCTATCACCTTCGCCTATCAGTCAGCATGAAGCATCTGCATTCGATGTTCAGCTCGAAGCTACTGCGGCCGTATTCAGAAGACCCTCTATCAGAACAGCATGCAGAACCTCTCAGGCTCATCATTATTGATGACGATGACGATGAACACTGAGAGGTAGATGACATTCTGAACTTCAGACGCTATCGAGGCCGAATACAGTACAAGGTCAAATGAAAAGGCCTAGATAGAGACAATGAATGATACTATGTCGATAAAGGTGAATTCGATGGCTTCGAGGAAGTTTTGAACGAATTTCATGCGCTATACCCAAGAAAGCCACGCTAGTACCGGAATAACTCAATAAGAAAGCAAGCAAACGAGCGACATTCATGTGAACATGAATTTTCGAAGGGGAAAGTAATGTTACGAGCGTACCAAGGCTGAATAGGGCTAGCCAGTGCCTCTAGCCCAGATCTGGCCCAGCCCCTATTTTCTTTCACCAACATCTCTTTGTTCAACATCATCTTTCTTCCTACATCACATTCTACCCGTGTCACAAACACATTCCCTTCAAGCTTAGCGCAGCCTCTGAATATTACTTAAATAGAAGCTCTTGTACTCATCTTCTTCTGTATTCTTAATATTCAGTTATAGCTATCTCTAAAGATCAAGCACTATTCAACCCTGACTTTCGCTGGTTGACTCACCTAGGCACGATCCTGACAAGAATCGACTTAGCGAAACTTTATGAGCATTCACTATTGCAGCAAAAGATGCTCTCGATCAAGAAGAAAATCATCTTGAAGTAAAGAAAGATTTCAGAAAGCTTACAAGTCAAGCAAGCTTTATAAGCATGTATAACGAATTGTACACTCTCTTTAAGCAGAAAGAGAAAGATTTTTCACAGCGAATGCAACAGATCAAGAATGATATACATCAAGCTATTTATGACACTATGCAAGATGAGTTGATCGCATCGCGCAAAGACATTCAATATCATGACATAGTTATGAAGAAGTCATTCACAGAAGTCAAGTTCATCAAGCAAGAAGAATATGTACTTCTCAATGAAGATCACATATTCAGAGAACTTAGACAGATGACAAAAGTCATCAGAGAGAGATTTGATCTGTGTGATTCGAAGAAATATTCACTTAAGAAGATCAACTTGAATCAATTTCAGTACATAGAACAAGTATTGAAAGAAAGAACTTCTAGTTCAAAAAACTAGAAAACTCTTCAATCAACAGATCATCGAAGAAGTTTAGTTGAAGATTGAAAATCAAAAGCATATTTGTTTTCATCGATGACTTGTCACAGTTATGAGTTTGAATCAAGATTAATGATCATGCAGCACAACTATTCATAAACAGTGACTGCATGAGAAATTACATATTTTCAGAATTTGCTAAAGAAGCGCAAATATCTACGCAGAAGAAGAAAGAATCTTACAAACTGTGAAACTTCAATGAAACATTCATGAAGTACAATAACAAACTAATAGATCAAGAAACTCGACTCATTCATTTGAGACTTGAACAACATTGAAAAAATTTACGTTTAAATGTTACAAAACAGTCAGACAGTGATATAGTTCTAAACATATCATGACTTCATATAATCAATTCGATGATCGATTGAATCAACGAAACAATTGCATTTCTAGATACAGAAGCGACGCGATTACACTTGATATTGAAGTCATCACAAAATGTGAAGATATTCATCATGATGAGCGAAGAAATGCGCAAAGAGTTCAGAGAAATCAATGATGCACAGATGTTATGAAGCAGAGAGATTCAGAGCGATCACTCGAAGAATTTTGCTATCGCTATTATCTTTAAAGAATATCAGAAATACAAGATTCTGTTTGAGAAAGAAAGTGATCAGAAGACACTACTCAAACATCAATCGTGAAATCACGAGATTAAGCTCGTTGACAACAAGAAATTCACGAAACAGTTCATTTACTCATTATTGACAGAAAAGCTCAATGCTTTGTGACAATATCTGAAAGAGAACATGCGAAAAGAATTCATTAAAGAATCACAGTCGTCAGCAGAATACTCAATTCTATTTGTTTTGAAATCAAATGAAAGTCTAAGACTATGTGTTGATTACAGAGCATTGAATAACATCACGATTAAAAACAGCTATTCATTATTGCTCATAGCAGAACTGCAGAATAGATAAGGCTAGAATCGTGACATATTTCTTGTGTCAAGCGACTCAGACGACGACAAGATTCTAAAACATCTTGAGTTACTGAAGAATTTCATGATACATTCAGAGTTCTATAGAATCATTACTACAGAAATTCTCGCTCAACTCAAATCATTATTGAAGATTAACTCTTTATTATGATCTGCATATGATCAGCTTCGAATCAGAAGCAATATCTTAGTGAAGAAGCAAACTGTTTTAAGAGCAAAATTGAAGAAGTTGTTAATGAAGAAGAAGAATTAAACTGATTTCTTTGTGTTTTGTTTCTGTTCGTTCTGTTTCTTTTGTTTCTTCTGAGCGCTGAGACTTCTTTGTCATTAATAAGAGAGTTGTGAATCGATGAATCGATTGTCTTCTGTTTCTTCGATCGGATGTTCCTTCCGGCACGGATGAAGGGCCTAATTAGTCAGCTGGTCCCCCTCAGAACTATTTAGTTCCGCAGAGCTTCAGCTCTGTTCTTAGAAATTTCACTTCTATGCTACCCTCAGAACCTTGTGTGTCTGTGTGCCTGTGTTCTTCTAGGTGCCCGCTGCCAAAGAGAAAAGATAACCACAACACCATTGTACCAGCGCTGTTAGGAATCGAACCTAATATAAACTAAATCACTCAACGACTAAACTAGGTCCGGCGTGGTGAATTCGGTTATCTTTTCTCTTTGGCAGCGCTGTTAGCCGCAGGTATTGAAAAGTTCCGTTGTTATTTGTTACCCCGGGACGTGCGTTGGTTCGAATCCCATGCTGACCCTCCACTGTGAACGCGAAGCGAAATGTTCCTCGTCCGGGGGCGGACGCCTGTTGGTTGCGGTCGAGTCGTTGAGTGATTTAGTTTATATTAGGTTCGATTCCTAACAGCGCTGGTACAATGGTGTTGTGGTTATCTTTTCTCTTTGGCAGGAGGAAGGTCAAATACCCTGAATCCCCTGAGTCCACTAGCGCCGGATGAATGCGGCGCCGGATGGATGCGGAGATTACCAACCAAATCACACCTGAAATTCCAACATAGAAAAGTTCCGCACAATGCTGTCCAATCTCTCATTTCAACCCTCTTCCACCCCCTCGATCCTCCCAAGCATCCTCCAAGAAAACCCTCCACCATGACACTCCCAACTACCACCCGCCAATGGGTCCTCACCAACAAACCCACCGACCTCGTCTCCCTCTCCGGCCCAAGCCCAACCTTCACCCAATCCACCGCCTCAATCCCCTCCCTAAAACCCAACCAAGTCCTCCTCAAAACCCTCTACTTCTCCAACGACCCTGCCCAGCGCGGCTGGATCTCCAAATACGTCAAGGCCGACCGCATGTACGTCCCGCCCGTCAGCGAAGGCGAAGTCATGAGAGCACGCGCGATATCCGAAGTGCTCGAATCGACGGCTGAGGGATTCAAGAAGGGGATGTTGGTCAGTGCGAATGCCGGGTGGAAGGAGTACATGGTTACGGATGCCAAAGAGTGCAGTCCCGTTGCCGATAACCTGGGCGTGAAACCGACGCAATTTCTAGGGGCGCTGGGATTCACTGGCTTGACGGCGCTGTACGGGACCCGGGACATTGTGAGGGCGGGGCCCGGGGACACGGTGGTGGTCAGTGGCGCGGCGGGCGCGACGGGGAGCATGGTGGTGCAGATTGCGAAGAACATGTTAGGGTGCAAGCGGGTGATTGGAATCGCGGGGAGTGACGACAAGTGCAGGTGGGTGGAAAGCTTGGGTGCGGACATTTGCGTGAACTACAAAAAACCAGAGTTCAAGAAGGAGCTCATCGAAGCTACCGAGGGCTACGTCGAGGTCTACTTCGACAACGTCGGCGGCGAGATCCTCGACCTCATGCTCACGCGCATGGCCCGCCACGGCCGCGTCGCAGCCTGCGGCGCTGTGTCGAACTACAATACGAGTCAGCCCACGGGGCTGCGGAACTGGGGCGAGATCATTGTGATGAGAATCGAAATCCGGGGGTTCATTATCTTTGACTTTGCGCCCAAGTTCGCCGAGGCTACGAGGGAGTTGATTGCGGCGTATAAGGAGGGGAAGATTAGGATTGGGGATGAAAGTGAGACAATTGTGGAGACGAGCTTTGAGGATATTCCGAGGACGTGGATGAAGTTGTTTGAGGGGAGTAATACGGGGAAGCTGGTTACGAAGTTGAAGTATGGGGAGAGTTCTTCGTTGTGAGGGGCTTAGTTGCAAGGGCCCGTGGGAGGGTTGATGAGGATATGTGGAGCGGAGGACGCAATTTCTGTAGCCATCGATTGAATACCACGATAATGGAAACGGTCATAGATTATTCCCTTCAAATACTGTTCCCGACCATAACCCTGACATATCCATGCAAACATATATACTGCCATTCTCATCGTAAAACGCCTGGTTGCGCCTAACGGATGAACCTACATAGGACATAGTCTATGTTCCACATCAATTGGAAACCCCATTTCATTTGATATACGTTGCCTCGAAGAGATATATGATGCCAAACACCAGGAATGCGAAACCACCTCCAAGGGTTACTATGAAATTGTCAGCACATCTAGCCTAATCCATGTGGGGTCTTTGTACTTACTCATTCTCAAACTGACCCTGCCTGCGATCGCCCTGCCGCCAATAACTGCAATGGCCGTACATAATGCGTGTCCACTGACCGCTCCGCCTGTGACCCACCAGTAGTCCTGGCCTGCTGCCATTGCAATTGTGGCAATCTGGCTTCGATCTCCCCATTCTCCAAGGAAAGTCATTATGAAGGTTTGAACCCATGCCGGACTTAGTAGCAACGAGAATAGATTGTTCACGCCAGCTAACATGTTCATCGCGCCCGACCCTCTGCTGGGCGAAGGACTTCGCTCATCCGAGGAGGATGGTGGAGAGTCGGGAGGGGCAGGTAGTCGAGAGTTGGAGCGTGTTTTGCGGGAGTTGGCAAGGCCGGCTTCCATTGCATATGGACTGCTTGAATGGCGTCTGCGGCCCATTTTCCGGGCCATTTCTTCTTTCTCTTCTAACTCCATCTCAACTTCTTTCATCTCTTCACTGACGCCTTGGTCGGGACTGATCCTGTAACCCTCCCTAAGCATTTTTGCGCCAAACACAAGGAATAAAAGTGCAGCGAGAAAGTTGGTAAAGCGTTTCGGGATCAGTGTTGGAACGGCATGGCCGAGCACAGCGGATAAGATCGTCATCGCGATTAGGGCAGTGAAGGCGGCCGAGAAAACCACGAGGCGGGGATGTTTCATGGCCATGAGCGCAGCGATAAGGAAGGTCTTGTCGCCGATTTCGGAGAATATGATCATTGACAAAGAGAGGAGGAAGGAATGGAGAGGTTGTATTAAGGAGGCCGGCGCAGAGGTGAGTAATGTGCTTGACGGAGTGAAAGACTTTATGATCTCATTGATCTGGAGTGGATCCTTCTTGGAAGTGGTAGGTGGAACAGGATGGGGTATATCGTGGGGCTTCTCGGGGAGATCGGCAGGTTTCTATAATCGTAGCATTTAGCATTGCTAGTGAGTGGTCATGGGGAAAGCAGCATTACCTCGAGCCCTCCCAGTTGCTTCTCCTTCGGCTTCTCTTCGTCGTCTATACCAGTTTCCTTGGTTTTCTTGCCAGAATCCTTGGAATCGGTTTTTCCCAGCTTTGCTTGCTCACTATGCGGCAACGGAGGGACCTCTTTTGGAGGATCCGGCTTCTTTTCCGATTTCGGAAGGCCAGTCATACCTTCTTGCGTCTTCCCCATTCGATTCTTCTCTGATATCCCACCTTCTGTGCCCCTTGTCCCTTCTTTTGGCCCCAATCGGTTTGGATCGTCCATTACGCCATCGTTGGTTTCAGGCATTTTCCACCCATCCGTAGATGACGCTCCTTTTGTTTCTTCTTTCGACCCAGGCTTTTTTGATGGACTGGCAGTCTCTTCATCGCCGCTTTCCTTCGCCTTCTTCCGGTCTCGCTCTGCATTTGTTTCGACGAATGGCCCTTGATGCGGCCTACCATCCTTGCCGTCTAACGGAGCGTCTTTCGTGCCAAGATTGGTATCAGATTTCTTCACTGAAGCCGGTATCTCACCGTCCTTTCCATCAGCAGATACGTCTTTGGCAATATGGCTAGGATCGACATTGGTCTGCACCGCTAGGTTGGCAGGTAGACTCGGAGAAGGGCCAACGATTTTACCCTGAGCTAAGGCTGCAACTTGTTCTGACGATCTAATAGCACCAGTGAAGTGGAGGCATGGGAGGAGTAGGATCAGTAGAGGTGACGGCCGCTGTCGTAGTTTCATTGCGCTTTGGTGTATCTTCTAGGCAAGATCTCCCCTGCAGAGTGGGTCTAAGAATCTCTATATAGATCTGGCCGGATATGGTAGACAGAAGGTGAGAGGAGACTCATATACAGGAAATGCTCTTTCTGAACGGAAGAGAGTGGTGGAAGAAATGTAGTCGTGAGCTGTGGCTTCTACGCCCCCGTACACTAGTAAGTAACAAATGGAAAGGGATGCTTATGGATGGCGTCACGTGCTGGTAAGGATTCCTAAGGTGCCTTACCTTAGTCTTCCCGCGAATAAACCTTGTCACAACATCGAGCTCTGTTTGAGGTAAAGTTCATAACATTAACATCAACATTGAATTTTTACACAGAAGGTTTGAAACAACTGATTACCGCGCAGTAAAGCCTGAAGAATACTTCAGAATAATCTTCCAGCTCTAAGTCGTCGCTTGACCGTGATTATTGATTCAATATCGCCGCAATGGCTGACCGCATATCCACTCGATCTGCCAGCAGGCGCACAACACCACAGTCACCCCCAAAGTCCACCGGAAGCCGCAGTATACCGCCACAAAGTCCTCCACAACGCACTATGCGTGCAACAAGAAGTCGAAGTCATGACGTGAGCGATAGTGAGGCAAGCAGAACCAACAGTAAAACCAATCGAAGGCGGGCACCGCGTCAAGTATCTACAGAGGTCGTGGGAGACTCAAGCAAAAGCAGGAACCGGACTGACACAAGAGTCAAACCTAACAGTCGGTCCAAAGCGTTACAAGGTAAGTCAGAGACGACTTGTCTTCCCGTCTCGAGCATCTCGTTCGCCCCCAAAGCATATGTGCTTCTGCCCTCTGAATTTCCGACTTCAGCACCAACTACTTGATTTCGAGGGCTCTAGAGTTCTGGGTCTTTTTTTGGATGGCATACACTAACCACGCATGGCCGACTTTAGATCTTTCGACCGTTACCGAACACCCCAGTATCATCTACCCCGACCTACCCACATCGGCAGAGAATGAGGCAGACCCAGATGTCAAAGCAGAAAAAAATATCCAGCGACGAAGCGTCTATGAGAATAAATCGCCAGGAGACGTTTCTATTTTCTCTGGAACTACGGCGAGGACATCTCGTTCTGCGCAAGAGCTGTTGGGTTTAAACGCGGAGGATATGCTGGACGCGCTTCCAGACCTTTCCGACGCATCGGACAAGCTGTTACGCTTGCTCGCTCCACCTGACACGCCGAATGCTGCAATTGGTCTTATTAGGAGTGATCTCAAAGACCCGGAGTCAAGAACAAGCAAAAATATGAGACGCCTTTGCAACAGCTTCCGGATACCGAGGGATTTTTATGGCAGCAGTCTCTATATTCATAGTCCAGCTGTCCTACGGACTTTGCTTCGAGGCAATAGAACAGCAGCTACTACGTACGGGCCTTGGCGACCGGATCCTTTGCTGCAGAAAGCAAACCTCTGCAGTTTGCTCTTGACCGTTTTGGGGTCATCGCAAAAATTCGATAGCGATCAGGCGATCGAAGAACTTGAGCCAGTCTTTCCGGCTTCATTCCTACACAGTTTTGTAACTCCCAAACTCTTAATATCCTATGCAGGATCCAGCGCTTTGAGAGATGACACCTTGAAGCTGGGTCTTGAGCTGCGGACGCAATATGCGATCGTACTACTTACAGGTCACATCGGCGAGGCCAACTTCGATCCTGACACGATACTGTTCGAAGTCTTTTACCAGGAAAGAAACAGACTAAGAGGCTGGGACTTCGTGGGTTCGAGCAATGAAGAACTCCCGAAGGCACTTGAGGATATGATAAAACATCGACTCGATCTTATTCGGAAGCATTTTTTCGAGGAACCTCAAGCTTCTGATCTAGGGAGGCTAGTGGATATTGAACGCCTAAAGGCAGATTTTTCTTGGGATGATTTTGTCATCGGTGTTGTCGCATGGAGTAAGGCACGGTTGGACGAATTACAACGCCAGATAAACGTATTCGACGGAGATGGAGCTGAGAAAATCAAAACAGCGCTGGACCTGAAAATCCAGGATATTCTTAAAACAAATTCAGTGATAGACGAAAGCGGCCCGGAAGTTGTACTCGACGATGAATCGCCTTCGGAGCCGTCTCACGCTCCAATCGAGTCGATCGACACATCCAGCCATCCAGCCACTTTGGCGAGGGAATTGAACGGGCCTGTATACAAGTGAGTGACCCTGCGTCCTGAGCTTCGGATGGTTTTCGCTGTACTACTCGGATGTTTGTTGATTGCCCGGATCAGGTTCAATTCTCCCAAAACACTTCCATACGCGGCAAGCCGCCTGCGGGAACGATTTCCAAGAAGGCCGGAGCCTTTCATAGCCCAAGAAGCCCTACTGTTGCCTCCCATTATCCACGTTTCCGGAACAGCGCGCCCAGACAATCAGCCCTTGACCCCTTCTAAGAAAGCCATGGAAGCAATAATCACATCTTCTGCACCTGTCAATATGGCCGACGGCTTTCAACCCCAGGTTCATAACGATGACGATCTGCTATCCAAGGCACAATCCCCGGAGTCTGAAAGAGACGATAGAGCGGCTGCAACAGAGATAATGAACTCTCAAGCGCAAATCGAAGCCGACGCAAATAAAGAGAACCTCGCACAAGGGCTAAGATACAGCTCCGATCATGTTCTCCAGCAGAATCCAGAGCAGCAGCCGATTGAGACTCGAAAGCCACGTCTCATTGATCGCCAGCGTGGAGCAGTACGAATCGCTTTTGATAGCCAGGTTCCTACCCAGAGTGGCGTTTCGAATAGTCGTGAAAAGAATGACAACGGGATCCAGTTGAGTGACGGAGAAGATGAGCAAGAGCGAATGAGCAGTGTCAGCCGAGATGTTAGTTTTCAACAAGACATGCGGCCTATTGACGTCAGTTCTAGACGTAACTTTACACATTTCAACCAGCGTTCTGTAGCCGAGCCTGGGGCAGCTCTACCTCGAGCCCAGAAAAGAGCAGGTTCACCAAAGGAGACCCAAAATCCAAAGAAACTCCCAAGACGGAGCGAGCGACCAATCCAACAACATGAGGATGATGAAGAGGACGACATTGGGGAGGCTGTCGCACAGCAGAATTACAACAGCGTTCCTTCGCAATCTCAGATTCAGAACTACAAGCGGGTCAATTCGAGCGCCAAAACCAGAATGGCTGAGCGGCCCAAAAAAGTGCAGTCTCGTAAAGCATGGACGGATGTAGAAACGGAAACCCTCTTGAACCTGATCGAGGAGCATGGAACTAGCTGGGGATCGCTGAAGAAGATCGATGGCAAAAATGGCAATTTAGCATATCGAGATCAGGTTGCTTTGAAAGATAAAGCTCGGAACATGAAGCTCGACTTTCTCAAGTACTTTCATCTAGGATCTGGGGCTTGACTCTTGGACTGACTTTATACCTACAGGGCCCTCATACGCTTGCCACGCAACTTTGAATTAATCCCACTGAACAAGATACAGATCGAGAGGCTGCGGAGTCTGGGCATAAGATACAATACAGAGACCGGCACTATTTTTAGTGAAGACTCAGACCATACTCAATCGGATCAGGACTGAGTAGCGCAAGGATGAAGTAATTGGAGATTAGCGGTGAGAGGGAGTGGAGTCAGTGCGTGTTCAAGTATGGTATTCAAGCTCTGCTCGAATATCCTTCTATTTTATCCTGGTGTTAATAGGTAAAGCTTAAGGCATCAAAGGGTTTTCAGTATGTCGAATGCAATCCATATTACGTAACCATCGTCAATGATAACACCTTCTCAATCCCGTGTCCATTTAGTTCACCGTTTTCACTTTCAAACATTCCACCCTCCACTCACTATATTGAGGTCTTTACAGATGGTTACAACTGCAGCTTCCACCGTGGTCTTACTATCTCACTTACTCAGTCGAACAGTTTAACCAGCATCTGTAGCCCCGTCATTCTCTACTCAAGCCCTTGGACCTAAGGTTTTCGGATTACCTTACAGTGAGCTTGTCGTAACAGGGTTCACATCTACAAAGTCAGTTCTGAAACGTCTTGCTCGCCACTGTAGCATGATACCACAGTTCAGAAATTGTTCGAAGGCATAAAGCACTGTCCTTTAAGGCGAGTCCCCTCAAATGTCACCTCAGCTCACCTCATGGTTTCTGCGATCAACTTTGCTGATTCTTCTGAACCATAATTACAGCTCACTCTTTGTAAGCTTTCTATCGCCGTGATCAACCGTACCCTGCCCTCATTGGGGGCGTCCACATCTACTTACGCGGAACGAACCATGGCCCAAATCTTGGAGATATGCTCCATGTTGGGATTCACCGATAGGAGCTCCAAAGGGCTGCCTAACGCTCTTATCGACGAGGTTGAGCAATTCATAGTAACAAGTTCCCAGCAAGGTTGGCATGCAAGCACAGAGGACATGACACATGGGTACCTGTACGACTCGGACGCCGGAAATAGACTTTGGGGACGACAATCTAGATCAGGCTACAGACCTTGGCTCGAGTGGCCCAGACACGGCGATAGGTATGTCGGCAGATCTTTTCAACCCGGATATTGCAGCGCACTGACATTGTCCAGGATCGAGGGACTCCTGAGGCAATTATTCTCTGTGATTATGCAGCGTCCTCCTGGAACCGAGTCCTTTGCGTCCCCAGAAGAGGAACATCCAGAGCAGGCCCAGACACCTAGCATTCACGCCGGAAGTGGAGACGATAGCGGCAGTGCGGCTCGGTTTGAGAACAAAGTTCATTCAGGCCATACTCTCGAATCCCAAAAGAGCAAAAGATTTAGTGAGATGACGAATAAATCTACTAGAGAAGATGAATTGATATCTAGGTAATGCTACTGATCCCTCAATTACGTGCAATAGACTCGGAAATGATGCTGACTGCCAAGTGTTGCACCGAATCATTCAATGCTGTCTTCGAACTTCCAAGAATATGGATTCAGTCAACAAATACCAGTCATCGCTCGGTCTGAGGCGGAATTGGTTGAGATGCTAAGATTATGGATGCGAAAGCACAATGGAAAATTGCCACCTGGTGCGACGAAGGGGTCTAAAATCGTGGTTGAAGTGTTCGTTGCGAAGGAACTCATGTTCGTTGGGACCCGGGAAATGATCTTGGTTGATCGTTTTCTTGTCAATGAGACAACCATAGGATGGATATTAAGGGCAAGAGACGGATCTTGCATGATGACAACGCACAACAACGGAAACAACGGGAGTTGGCGTGGCTACAAAGCCTGGCTTGGTGGTGATTGCGGCTTCACTGATACCATACTGGTTTCCAGCGACGGGAAACGTCATAGATCATCAATTTCTAACGACAACACAGAATTGCGTAACTTAGACATGATTTACAGAAACACAGGTGTCAGCAATGATTCGCTGAAGAATACAAAGAACGCCGTCAATCCAAACTGCCACTCAACTACTACCGAGACTTTGTATGTGGGTCTATCTCACAAAGGAACAATTGATAGAGACGGCTTAAAAGCATCTGATACTAGGGATGCGAGGGCCGTCAAATCTAAAATTGAAGGTCATCGATATCCAACCCAGAAACGCCGCCTGGCAAGCTTCGGTAATTCATTCGAAGCCTGGGAAGCCCAAGGCAACCGAGGCGAGCATACACCGCCTACATCTAGCTTTAATACAATAGAAGGCTATCACTGGCCGACTCAGCATCCCGGTACGCCTCCTATAACGCCTCAACAGCAGTCTAAGCGTCGACAACCCCCCCACAAGCTTCACGAGGCGGCGTGTCTACAACCAATCGGTTACAGATCCCCCAGCATTGAACTCACTTCAGTACACCAGGCATCTCCACGCCGCCGGGGCCGTCCCAGGAAGTCAAAGTTCAACGGCTCATATCCAATCGGTTACAGATCCCCCAGCATTGAACTCACTTCAGTACACCAGGCATCTCCACGCCGCCGGGGCCGACCCAGGAAGTCAAAGTTCAACGGCTCATATCCAGAGAAAAAAGAGGGACGGCTTATCTCAGCTACAAAGCTACCTCTCTCTCCCAAGACACCTCCACGCGCATCTAACGCAATAACCAAACACACCCCATCTTCCCCTACCTCGAAGTTTTTGGTATCCCCAGCTACAATCTCCGAGCCATATCAAGCGAGTCAGATTGTGTTCCACTTCTTCCTCTCCAATGAGGGTTTTGGCGCAATTCCTAAACTATTTGCCCAATGCGCCACACCAAAATGCTTTTTCAAAGAGGCAAAAGCGGCATACCATGCGCTCGGTAAGTCAACTGATAAGTCCAGGCTTCTAGGCGTGAAGGTGACTATTGAAGGGGTAACTAGGCCAATTGTCATCCTTTGGGAAAGCGAGGATGGTTTTGAGAGGATGGTGGAGGCAATGGCGAACGAGGTGGTGGGACGAATTGGAAACCTGAACGTGGAGGTGAGAGGTATCAAGATGGGCCAAGCGATGTGGGAGGTGGGTGTTTCCACTTGAGTATTGTGTGGTGGATGGGCAGAAGGTGTAGGACGGGAATTTTAAACAGAACATGAAGATTCATGAGTTCTCTGATAGTAAGGCTGGAAAGCAATGGCAGAAGAGCAAGGGAATTTCAATCTAGAGACGCATGACTCGGATGGATACGAACACGCTCAAGGTTGAAGACGCCGCGTTGTATCTAAACATTCGACGTCCTGCCCTTCGATTTTCAGCAGTCATGAAATACTCGCTTCTACTGTAGGACCAATCATTACTTGGTAACCAGCCAGCGAAGCCATGCCCCTGGTATACGCTGATAAATCATCATGACCCCATAAGCCTACACCCGCGGGACGAAGAGTCTCTTTAGGTCGAAATTGAGTTCTAAAAGGTGAGTCATACATAAAGAGATTCTTCTGAATTCTATAGACGATATCGAAGTGACAGTGAATCTCTTCGGCGATAGCTTTGGGGCGTCAGTGAAGTAGTAGAAGCCGTACTATTTTGAAGTGAAGGGCAGAGGGTAGAGGGCCGGTCATAGCTGAAAACACGTCAGTATAAGCGAAGAAGTCTGAATAACTTCATTTTTCACCCATTTGAGCCTGTTTGGAATTTTTTGATGCGATAATAGGTGTCGGAGGGTTGGGGTGTCGAATGGCCTTTACAAAACAGGGGTGTCAAGAATTCGAAAGCTTTCTGCACACGCTAAAGCGCTGACTTCAATAGGAAGAAAGTATTTTCAACAAATTAATACGAGATACTTCACTCATCGACGACGCTGAGTACAGTCGCACCCGTGAATACACAAGGACAATAGAGCTTCTACGTCTTCTATACAATGCACTCGTTAAGGTCATCGAGTCTTGGGAAAGTTTCGAGAGTGGCGAAATCCGATACTTCGATGTAAGGGAGCAAGAAACCCTACGCAAAGTGTGCGAATCTTATCTTGCTAGTATTGAGAAGGATATGACGGAGCTTCGATTCCTCAGAAGATCATTGCAGCAAAGAATCGAGATGTTCGACAACATGAGGAATGGAGTAGGTCCATTCACAATAGCAACATAGAACTGGCCACTAATGGCTAAAGCTAGTCAATGCTTCTGCAATGGCAGAAAGCCGGGTGGCCACTCTCCAAGGAAAGAATATAGGCCGACTCACAAGAGTAACAGTGGTGGGTAAATCACCAATCTTCATCGTAAAGTGTTCGTTACTGAAAAGACTAGATTTATTTACCTCTGAGCCTGGGCACAGTGAATGAGAATCCATTGTTCAAGTTTGCGCGTCCTGAAAGCTAATGTCAATTAGGCAATATTCAGCATGGCAATTATGCCTAAAGGAGCGTCCTGGAAAGCTTATGCCTTCGTTCTTGTTTTCCTCACTGCGGCTACCTTGTTAATGGCATTCAAAAAAGAATTTCTCAAAGCCATGGGAATCTCTGCCTGGGCCAAAACAGTTGTAATCACGAAGAAAATTCTTTAAAAGAAAGGCACCCCGGGAAGGTGCCGTCTACCATGTTCACTCAAAATTACATAGTCTAGCGTCTGATCCCCGTCTTCAAGTAAGTTTGCAATTAGAGCACTTTTCGTGGTTGCAAGCGACGCATCTCGGCATCAACGCTGTGCTATTTGGGCCTGAATAGCATCGACAGTTCGTATTATTAGAGAAAATTTGCCAGGAAATCTCAATCAGACCTAACTTACGCAGTACCACATAGGAGGTTCACCAAGATTGGTTCCAGGTTGGATGACATATTCCAAGTCGTACAATATCCTCAAAGCTAAGTCTAATTGGTCCGCCATGTCTTTCAAGCCTGTGCATTGGCTGCATCTGACGTGAGGACAGCTGCCACAACTCGAGGTATTGGTCGTTGACGTGGTGGTGTTAGTGCATTGACACTGTTGGCAGAATCTTAGCCCATCTGGCTCTATCACACGGCTTTACTTGCGCAAGGCGGGCGAAACTTTGGGGACTCACACATTTCCATTTGCAGCTTCCAGTCAGCAAAGAGAGACCATGATACTCGTCGCCCGTGTGGTCGTGAGCACGGTGGTCAAGAGTTGGAAGGACACTGGGAAAGACATCCATGTCTCAGTCTAGGCTAGGAAATAGCTTCTTTGCTCGTGTTCAAAATTGTAAACCTGCCCCTCCCTCGCCACTACTTAGACGGTCCAATCACAGCCTGTTGCGGTTGGAAGAGGCTCTGCGGCACATCTCGTGGCATCCTAATGATAAGGCTCCAGGCTCTCTCGTAACCTCACACAATCCTGCCGCATCACAAATCAAGAAAAGGACACAAGTCGCAAGGGACGAACTTATAGTTGATATGTTAGGAAATCTCCGGGAGTGCACGGGCCACTGTTAGGGCTGAACCTATCCTTACCGTTGCCCACACTAGCAAAGACATAAGGTAGTCGACGCCATAGCATAGCTTGGGTACTCGCCGGCATAGCTCTACCTGCCTCCACCATAACACCATAACAGCTTCCAGGCCAAAAGGTCTAGACTATTGCTAAGATGGATGTCATGAAGGGATACCGTATTCCCAAGTTGAAGGGAGCCCAGAACTATGATACTTGGGTAATAGAGATTACTTCTGTACTAAAGCTGGAGGGCCTATGGAAAATCACCGCTAGAAAGACCTCCGAACCTATGGAACCTGTACGACCCCAGGCCGTTCAGGCTACCAACAGCACTACTGTCGTCTGGCTCATCTGAACATGAGTGACGTTAAGAAACTCGCTGGAATAAGTACTGGATTAGATATTAAAGCGGCCGTTAGGATACCCCATACACGAGCTACCAAAAAGGGGGAGCTAGTTCACTGCGGCCTCGCTGGTGGAGGCCTTCTACCTACTACCCTAGGGAGAGCCAGATATATTGCTGCTATGACTGGTAACTAT
>JAABUW010002745.1_pt1 | contig 26243 bp, 24 predicted proteins | sample 5560081 | NCBI WGS metagenome assembly JAABUW01 (sample SAMN10711882, study PRJNA513363) | rock metagenome | isolation source: Antarctica rocks | place: Antarctica: Victoria Land, Knobhead sud | reverse complement strand
CTGGGCTGGAATTTGCTCGTCTGAAATCGGGCATGGCTTCTAAAACGCCAGCCTCCATTGATACAAAAAAACGTCGTTAGACACCAGAAAGCCGACTTTTTCAACACCCTCTAAGGGTTGTTTGTTTGACGATCCTGCTGGCAGACGTAGCGAGCAGGAATTCTGAAGTCCCGTGACACAATGGGATTATGTTCTCACACGACTTGTCATAATCTCCGTATCAACAATATCGTAGAAATTAGGCGGTCTGGCCAGCAAGTGTTGCCACTTTTGGCTGATACTCAGCGTTGGAACCGTCAGGCGGCTCTGGACAGCCTGACCAGCCAACTTGACGCTAACTTGGCCCATACCAAACAGTAGAGGATTGACGCATTTCTTCCGAAGCCACAGTGAGTGGTTGCGATAGTGACTAAGTGGGATATTGCCGGCAGCCTGTTTCTTAACCCCGAGCATGACAGGCTAGTCAGTAATTTATTACATCCAGCGTCGGTTATGGACCTACCTGCGCCAGCACCGGCACTCTGCCCCTTGTCCACACCCGGATTGAGGAAATGTATTATGAACTATATTTGGCGGATTGAACTGTTTGGTGGCTTACGCATCCTTAATGATGAGCGCACCATCGCACGATTTCGTACGCAAAAAACTGCCGCGCTACTGGCATACCTGGCCCTGTTTCCCAGTCATCCTCATCCACGCGAGATGCTGCTGGAGCTGCTTTGGACGGACGAGCCGCTTGATGCCGCCCGAAATTCTCTGCGAGTTGCTCTCAGCTCTCTGCGCCGTCAGTTGGAGCCACCGGGTACGTCCCACGGTGTTGTGCTGGTCGCGGACCGCACCAAGATTCAGCTTAATCCTACTGCCTACTCTACCGATGTCGGAGACTTCGAGGCAGCCCTGGCATCCGCATCCCGTGCGGGCGCGGAGGAGACGATGATTTTAAGGAGGGCCGTCGGATTGTACCGTGGCGATCTGCTCCCGGAGCTTTATGACGATTGGGCACTGAGAGAGCGCGAACGCCTGGCGCAGTCATACCTAGGGGCATTGCATCGGCTGACGCGGCGGCTCACTCAAGAAGGTGACTACGATCATGCTCTCGACTATGCCCACCGGGCTGTCTTGCTAGATCCGCTCTGCGAGAAGTCGCACAGACTCTTGATGCGTCTGTATGCAGCGACCGGCAGACCTGCTGCTGCCCATCAGCAGTACCAAACCCTAACCCAGCTTCTGCGTGTGGAGATGAACGCCGCCCCAAGCCCCAAGACGCGCGATCTGGCCGCACACTTCGAAATTTCACACTCAGATGTTTCACACTTAGAGAGGACACGCCTAGATGCCTTAGCGGCAAAGCCTCAAGCGCCCTCATTAGGGATTGCCTCTTCTCTGCCAAACAAGCATCCTTCTCCTGCCGCCGAAGCCTCTCCTGTCGAAGCCTCTCCCGCTAGGTCGTTCTTAACTGATAGCCTACCGGTCACCTTCACGCGGTTCTTTGGACGTGCTGAGGAACGGGAGCAAATGACGACATTGCTGGCCGATCCACAGGCGCGGCTTGTCACGCTGACGGGGCCAGGCGGCAACGGCAAAACACGACTTGCTATTGAGGCCGCACGTGGACTGGGCGGGCTGTTTCCGGGCGGCATCTGGTTCGTACCACTGGCGGATGTCGTAGACCCACGCCATCTAGGGCGTGCAATCCTGAACAGCCTGCGCCTGCCGAACGCCGATCCTGGCACACCGTGGGAGCAGATCATTGCCGCCCTCACCGGGCCGCCTGTCTTGGTCATCCTGGATAACTTTGAGCAGATTGCGGCCGGTGCGGCTCCGGCCGTGCTGACGCTTTTAGCGAAAGTGCCGACACTGACCTGCCTGGTCACATCCCGGCGGCGGCTGGATATGCCCGGCGAGCGTGAGATGCCAGTCACGCCTCTGCCAGTTCCTAATGCATCCGAGCCGGCGGAACGGATCGCTCAGACTGCCAGTGTGCAGGTGTTCGTGGACCGGGCGCAGGCCATCCGCCCTGATTTCGCCGTTACGGACCGGAGCGCCTCAGACCTCGCCGCTCTGTGTCGCTCGCTCGAAGGCATCCCCCTCGCGCTGGAGCTGGCCGCTGCCCGCATCCGTTCCTTGAGCCTGTCTCAGATGCGTACCCGGATAGACCAGCGGTTCGAGCTGCTGACGAGCCGGCGGGCAGACAAGAGTACGCGGCATCGGTCACTCTGGGCCGCGATTGCCTGGAGCTACGACTTGCTTCCCCCGCACTTGCAGCGCTTCTTCGCCGGACTGGCCGTGTTCCGGGGCGGCTGGAGCCTGGAAGCCGCAGAAGCTGTCTGCGGAGAGCCTGCCGCGCTGGAAGCACTGGCCCAGCTCCGGGCAAGCTCGCTGGTCGGGGCCGAAGACAGCCTGCCCGACCTGCGCTTCCGGCTGCTGGAGTCGCTGCGCGAGTTTGCGTGGGAACAGCTTTCGCCCGAGGACCGGGAAGTGGCGATGGAACGGCACGTCACCTTCTTCGCCGATCTGGCAGGGCAGGCGGACGGCGTGCTACAAGGAATGGACCAGGGCGATTGGCTGTGCCGTTTTGAGGCTGATTCTGCCAACCTCTTTCTGGCCCTTGACCGTCTGGGAGCTTCCCCAGAGCGCACGGGCGAGGCACTTGCCATGACCACTGCGCTCTACCACTTCTGGCTTCTGTCCGGGCGGCAGCATGAAGGCTGCACGCGCCTAGACGCCCTGCTGGCGTATGCAGGGCGGGATGCCGCACGCGCCGATGCCTTGGCCGTAGCGGGCAATCTGGCTGAGGCCGCAGGTGACCTGTCTGGTGCGCGCACGCGTATGGCAGAGGGCCTTACCCTACACGTACTTTTGGGACGGGACGAGGAGGCGGCCCGCCTGCGCGGCGACCTGGGCATCGTCGCCTGTCGGCAGGGCCATCTGACGGAAGCGCAGGCGTATTGGGAGGCGACGCTAGCCTATTGGCAGGGCCGAAACGAGCCGCGCCGGGCGGCGGGCATGCTCAACAACCTCGCCATTCTCGCACGTCGGCAGGGAAATACGGACACGGCCCAGGCGCGTTTTCTAGAGTGCCTGGCGCTGTACCGGGAGGCAGGTGATGGGCTGAAGGCCGCTACGGTCCTGAACAATTTGGGGCTGACCGCCGACAGCCAGGGTGATTTAGAGGAAGCGGTGCGCTGGTTCGAAGAAAGCCTGACCCTCCAGCGCACGCTGGGGAACGACCGGGGCATCGCGATCACGCTGAACGGACTGGGCCTGACGGCTCGGAAGCAGGGCCGGTTCGCGCAGGCACAGGCGCACCAGGCCGAAAGCCTGACACTTTTCACCCGGATGGCGGATGCCGGCGGCATCCTGCATAACCTCCAAGAACTGGCCGAGACATGGATCGCCCTGGGCCTGCCGGAACCGGCAGCGGTCGCCTCAGGCGCTCTGGCGGCAATGTACCAGGCGGGCGAGATCATCCAGAACGCGGACGAGGCGGAAGCCTCAGCGGTCATGGCTCGGGCGCTCGTCGCCGCCCTCGGCCCGGACCGCTTCGCCGTCACCCACACGCATGGCGCGGCGCTGTCTCCCCTACAGGCCGCTGAATATGCCCTGTCCGTCTGCCACGCGCCCGCTGCCTGAATATCATGCTGCCTGGCTTCTTGAAAAATAAATACTGATTTTTCGCCTGCCACCCCCAATTCAGAGCGCCGGGCGCATTTTTGTAATGATGGTGTAATGATAGCCGTGTATCATGGCCTCAGTGAACGGCAATGAACCCGACTTGCCATCACAGGAAAGGCATAATCATGATGCACACACGACTCTTTCTCCCTCTTCTGGCCGCCCTGGGGCTGACCCTGGCCCCCGCCCCACACGCCGGGGCCTCGACGGCGGCCGCCCCGCCCCCGCCGGGCCGCATCCTCAGCAGCAGCGGTGTCTCAGCCGGCGGGATCATCGGCTTCAACCCCGACGGCTCCAACTACATCAACTACACGCCGGATGACTCTGGCGACAACGGCCGATTCGACAAGAGCGAGCATCCCAGCATCTCGCGGGACGGCAGCCTCATCGCCTTCGACTCCAACCGCAACGGCGTACTCAACAGCAGAGACAATGCCTCCCATATCTTTGTGATCAATGGCGACGGCACGGGCACGCGCCAGCTTACGTTCAAGTCCGCCCTGAGCGACGGCACGCCGATCACCGACTTCTACCCGGAAATGTCGCCGGACGGCAAAGAGATCGCGTTCCTTTCCAACCGGGGGGACCAGCGCGACACCGGCCCTAGCTTCCCGACAAATCAGTACGGCGGCACGAAAGACATCTGGGTCATCAACACGGATGGGACCAATCTGCACCAGATCACGTTCGCACAGCCGAAGCAGTCCGGCCAGGACACGTTCTATGAGAGCCAGGTCGGTGGTATTGCCTGGGGGCCGGACAGCCACACGCTGGCCTTCAAGGGCAACCGGCTGTCGCAGACCAAGCCGAACCAGTACACCGGCGTCGTCGGGTTTGTGAACGATGACGGCAGCGGCTACAGGTTCCTCTCTGATTTCGGGGACACTGTGAACTTCAGTGCCGACGCGGCCCTGGACTGGTCCCCGAACGGCCGCTACATCGCCGCGCCTTACGGCGATAACAACTACATCGGCGCTTTGGTGATCTTCGACCTAACCACCGGCAGCACGTCCTCCATCCCCCGCAAAGACAGCAGCGGCAACTTCTTCCGGCCGTTCGACGCCAGTGCCGGTGCCCTCCGGTTCTCGCCGGACAGCACGCGGCTGATTTCCGACCCGGACTACAACGTCCAGTACATCTTCAATCTGGACGGCACCAACCAAGTCGCGCTGAACGTGCCGCTGAACCGGTCTGAGCCGCTCTGCTGGGCCTCAGGCCCGGCCATCCTCAAGCCGGACCACTTGACCGTCACGCCCAGCCCGGTCTATGTGCCCGTCGGCGGCACCGTACACCTGATCCCGACGCTCTATGACGCCCAGAACAACGTCATCGTTCATGCCGTCAGCGCCTGGAACTCGAACCAGGGGACCGGCTCCTTCACCATCTCGACGGTCGGTGACCTGACAGCGACTCAGACCGCCGCCTACAGCCCGTTCACCATTGCGCCCACAAACGGCGGCATCACCGCAGCCCCAGTCTTCGTGGTGGTCGGCTCGCCCAAGCTCACGGTCACTTCACCGGTTCAGCTGTCCCGCGACGGCAAGGGGAACATCGTTGCCCGCTTCACTCTGACCAACAGGGGCGACGGCACCGCGTCCCAGCCGCGCGTGGTCACAGCCGCATTAGGCGGCGTTTCAGCCACATCCGGCGCGTCCGGGCAAGCCGGCGGCAATGTCGGTACGCCCGGCCCACTGCCGTTTGCGATTGCGGCGGGCTTCTATGGCGTCAGCGCCCAGCCTGGTGAGGCTGCCGACATCCTCCTGAACTTCCCCGCTTCCTCGCTGGGGCCGAAGGGGACACGGACCGTACTGCGCTTCAGCGGCGACTACGTCGTCGGCACCTTCAACAGCTCCCTGCGCGTTACCCTGCCCTAGCGCCTCAACTAAGCCGGAGACGGGCCACCGAACACGCCCGTCTCCGGCAAGAAAGAACAAGGAAAACAACTCATGAAGCTCACAACCACCCTCCCTGGAATCCAGGCTGCGCTGCTCCTGGCTCTGCTGGCCCCCACCGTCCACGCCCAAGCCGCCAGCCCGCTCACGTTCACGTTGACGCCACCCGCTCAGGCCGGAGCTGCCGGCAGCACGTTTCATTTCTCCGGTGTCCTCAGCAACACGACCAGTGCCACCGTGTTTCTCAACGGCGACAGCGCTACCTTCAACGCGCCGGGGCTGACCCTGGACGACTCGCCATTCCTCAGCGCCCCGACTAGCCTGGCACCTGCGGGTCAGCCGGGAAGCATTTACATGGGCGGCTTCTTCGACATCCTGATCGACCAATCCGCTATGCCCGGCACCTTCTACGGCTCATTCAGCATCTTAGGCGGGGCAGATGGCAGTGCAAACGATGTTCAGGCAAGCCAGCCATTCTCAGTGACAGTAGGCTCCTCTTCGCCGGTTCCCCCGCCGGTTCCCGAAGCCTCCACGACCGTCTCACTGGGTTTGCTGCTGATGCTGGGGATGGGCGCGATGGTGATTTCCGCCAAGCGCAAAAAGCAGGCCCGGCTTCCGCTTTGAGATAAACTCTTGGACGAGAAAGCACAGGAACCCCGCCTGCGCGGGCTGAAGAGGAGATGAGAACGATCTTCTTGCGCCCGCGCAGGTGGGCAGCGAGTACTTCCTGGCCCCGCCCTGAACGGCGGGAGGGCTAATGCAAGAGGTCTACTGTCCAAAGAAAGAGGATGTAATGTCGAAACGATTCCGAAGAACCCTCACTCTGCCCGTGCTTGCTTTGGGATTACTCTCTGCGGTGCCGGCTGCCGCACAACTCCCGCACAAGGCTGTTCCGCCTGGAATGCTGCAAGAGCCGACGGGTGGAACAGGCTGTATCCTGACGGCGCACATGGGCGGCACACGATCCGCGCACAAGATGCTGCTGGCCCTCAAGATAGTGTCCGGCGAGTATTTCGACGGACCTCTCAAGGTGACCCGCGCCTTTGCCGACAGGCACGACCGCAACCTTCAGGCCGCGTTCGTCGCCAAGCTGCGCGGCCTGCCCGTGCGCGGCGTAGTGCTGGTCACCACGGACGACGAAGGCGGCCAGGGAACGCTGCTATTTGACCAGGCTAAGACATTCTCGCAGTCGTTTCGGAAGCTGGCAGCCAGGCCAGGCACTAAAGCTGGATCAATCAAGCTGACCCGCCAAAACGCCCCGGACGGGAGTGGCCAAATTAGCCTGCCCCCCGGCTTCTGGATCGCCGACTCGTACAAAGGGACAATGGACATTGACGGCCCCCACGGCGCTTACATGGGCCTCGGCGGCCACGTGGTCTGCACGCGGCCCGAGGCGGCAGAAATGTTCCCCGGCATTCCGACCGTGGACTTCAATGATCCGGTTCAGGCCATGCTGGATTATCTTCAGTTTATGGGCCGCAAGGCAGGGGTCCGGGCGGAAGCAAAAATTCTGAGTGTGCAGACAGTTCACGACTGGCCCAATGGACGTGCCGCGTTTGTCCGCTATTCGACGCGGGCAGGCGGCAAGACGACCGAGGGCTTTGGCCTGTTCGCTGTCATGCCGACAGACGAGAACCAAGCGCTGTTTTACCAGTCGTTCCTGAACGCCTCGCCTGAAACCTACCGCACCCAGTTCCCCGCTATGCTCAAGGCATGGGGGACGTACAGCATCAACTCCGCCGTCTTTCAGGAGCGGCTGACCGCTGCGGCAAATTCGATGCGCGGCATGTCGGACATCATGCAGAGCGTCAACGACAACCGTCAGGTGACCTCTGCGCGTGGCAATGCGGCTTGGGATGACTACATTCGCGACGAAACCACCTGGGGCAAAGGAGAGACGGGCAGACGCTACAAAGTGGACAACGCACAGACCAATGACGGCAGTATCCCAACGGAGAACGGCGTCCCGCTCCAGCCGATCCCTCTCAGCGAATTGTGATGCTCGGCCCACCTACCCCCAGCAAGAAACAAACATAAAAAAGCAAGCAAGAGAAAAGAAAAAAACCATGTTTACCAAAGAGTCGCTGTTTTCCAAAGAATCACTACGCCGCAACGCGCTCCTGCTATTCCTCGGCGGTGGTGCAGTTATCCTGACGTTCATTCTCCTCGTAGTGGCAGGCGTCAGCACCCTTGCCAGCCAGTCGTCCGCATCCTCTGGATACGCGCGCAGCCAGCAAGCCGGGCAATACCAGGCAGACGGGCAATACAAGGGAGATGGGCAATACAAGGGAGATGGGCAGTATTCAGAAAATCGGCAGTATCAGGAGGACAACTCAGAACCGGAACATCCTGCCGAATACAACGGCCCTTATTACGCAGGAGGTGGCGGCCAAAATCCTTCCGCTCCCAGCCAGGGCGATAGCGGCCAGGGCGATAGCGGCGATGTCACCAGCAGCTATTGGGCGCGTCAGAGGTCACAGGACCAGCAGGCAAGGGCTTATGACCAGACCATTCGTGACACGAACACGGTCCGGGATACGGAAACCGGAGAGGTCCACACCGACGTTCCCAATGGAGCCGCCGACCCCGGCATCCAGCAAGGGACACTGGAACAGGTGCCGACACCAGAACTGCCAACGCCTTATGCGACCCCAGCAGACCCGGCTCCTGCCCCGGACCCGGCCCCTGCAGCGGAATAAAGGACTGAAATCGATTCAAAGACACTTCGAGTGATGAGGAAAACAATGCTTCATTGTCTGCCAGTTCTTCTGATCTGTCTCACCATTGTTTGTAGCGGCAGCCCCAGTGTAGCGGCAGCCTGCTTGGCGGACGGAGCTTGGTCGTGCTTTGCAGGGGCATATTCTGGGTGGAATGAGTCTGCTTTTAAACGACGCTGTTAGCTGGAGGCACACTTTGCCGCGCTTGACTACCATCAAAATCACTCTCTTGCTTCTCGTCGGCCTCGGGCTGGCGGGGCTGGCGGCGGTTCAGCAACGCCGCGAAGATGCCGCCGGCGCAGGGGCAGACCTCGCCTCTGAGCACTGGGCTTGGGCCTCTGTGGCCTTGCTGCTCGTTCTCGGCGCGGTCTGGACCCTCTGGCATGTCATCCACTACCTGCTTGTTAAGCTGGGCATCATCCGCTCATAGATATTTCAACGAAAATCTTTTTGGTAGCCTGCCATCCTCAACAGGCGTACTCCGTCATCTCCTGTTTCAATCCGGTTCGCTTGGGGCCTCTGTCAATGTTTCTGCTTTATTTCCTGCTCGCTTCGCCTTCATGTTGTAGATAAGAGGCATGCTCCGCGTAAGATACGGAGCAGAACTCTTATTTAGAAGGTCTCTGAGCAGCTCTGTCCCAGCCTTTGCTCCTGCTCACAAACGATTTATTCACAGAGTTATCCACATTTTTTAGATGTGCTCTATATTTTTGTGTCTCTGTTTCTTTTGTTGTGTGCGCTTTTGCGTATTCGCTTTTGCGTAGATTGGCTGATCTAAGAGGACTCACTGTTTTCTCTTCCCCCTGTTCGAGCCGGTAATACAGCCACCCCAGGTGCCTGCGCCTCTCAGCCGCAGTTCGCAGCGGAGCACCAAACCGATCCAGAACGCTAATAAGGTCAGCCTGAACCAGCGCATCTACAGCCCTAGCGACAGCCCCGCTCGCTCGGCCCGTGCGGCGCATAAGCTGGCTCTGCGTCAGCCAGTCCTTTGACTTCCCTTGCGACGTTTTAGGACCGTCTTGCCATCCTAGCGTCTGCCGGACAACCACAAGCAGCACCCGCAGCTCTGTATCACGCAGGGTGGGCATCACTTGGTCCAGAAGCTCATTCGGCACAGGCGTCGTTTTTCCTGGAACAACGTTCTTGATTCCAGTCAAAGATGTGAAATCAGCCATAAATGGGAACTAAATCTGATAAGAAAATACAACCAATTATGCACTGTGAAGACAGATCAGGATTGGGTGCTTTCTGATGGCACATTCTGCTGAACCCGCGCAGCCACAGGCGGATCATAATTGTTTTCGATAGCAGCCATTAAATAGCGGCTCGGGTTCTTAGCTCCCCGGTGGGGCATCCAATCGAGCTGACTTTCCACAATACTTAAATCAAAGCGACTGAGGATATCCAGCGCCTAGTTCCTGGTCATGCCCTGCTCGTCAAGGCTCGTATAGAGCAGCCGCTTCTGTGCTGCAACTTCCGGCGGATCATCCTCAAATGTGGGAGGCCCCCACCCCATCCGGCTTGCAATGTCGGCTTCCACCTCGGCACGCGGGGCAGCATACCGAGCGCGGCTGTGTGCGATCAGCGCCTCTCTTCCTGCGCGAGGCTCAGAAGGGACCGGCGGTCCTGGTTGGATACTCACTTCCGGTTCTTCATAGCTGACTACAATGTGCTTTGCAGGAAGGTAGGCATCCAGACCATTCTGGCGGATGAGTTCTCTGAGGAGCGGTTGTCCCTGCCAATGGTGATGCGACAGCCGAAGCATTCGAGCGCGTGCCTGCGCCGAAGAGACGCGCATCGCCTCAGAAAGCTCCGGCAGTGTCGGTTGGATACGGCCGTTTGAAGTCAGGAACGTGAGCATCAGAGTCAGGTCGCGCAGCTCCTCGATGGGAAGGACGCTCCACAGACCAGACGTCCGCAAGCCTTGTGTCAGCAGCAGCCGAGCCGCCGGGCGGAATGTTCCGCCGCTCCCCAACACTTCCCGGTAACGCTCCACCTCAAAGGGCACATTACTATGGGACCCTACTTGTTTGGGTACAGTTTCTTGTTCCATCTGCATAGTGGACTGATGCGTGAATAGTTGCATGAAAGCGGCGGCGTTTGCAGGTAAATTCCACAAGGGTATTTTGGTGCGGCAGAGTGCCGCGTCGGCCATCACCGCCTGTGCATTCCCTCTGTGTGAGCACAGAACCGGGGCCGCGTTGCCGCCGACGACTTGATCCCAGTAGGGACAGGCTCGCGGCGGGCGCGGTACTCTGCGTTTTACTTTTTAAGCCTGTCCTCTATCATCTGATTCGCTCATGTTGTGACGCATTTCTCCTCTTCCTCCTGTGGCTGACCTGCGATGATCCAGACGAGCGGAATATCCCCTCCCAATCGAGTCAAAGACCGTTCCAATCGGCTCCTGTCACTAAAGCACAAACGCGGCCAGTCCAACTCGGCAAGCGCGTGGTGCAGAAGCCTTGCCAGATGTCCGCAAAGAACAGCCTGCGTGTGTAAGACGGCAATATTCTGAGCGTGCTGCGGTGAGAGACTTTGGGGTGAAGATTTGGTTGGTGGATATTGAAGAGTGGCTTTGAGGTGAAGCCTGAACTCGTGGTAGGCTTCTTCCCAGGTAAAGTTTCCTGAGAAAACCTGGGTGGAAAGGGGGAAAGCGGATGGCATCTGTGACCGTCGTCCTTCTCTATTAATAACGATCTGTCATTAACGGCAGGACGAATGAATTACTGGTAAAATATGAGAATAGGCCGACACCCAGATTCGAACTGGGGACCTGCTGTTTACGAAACAGCTGCTCTACCACTGAGCCATGTCGGCATGAAAGCGAAACGCTTACAGGGAGAGAGTATACTCCTATTTGACGTGGCTGTCAAGAGGATTTGGGTGCGGCGAATGGGACGTTTGCCGTTTGATCGGGGGAATTAGTGATCAGGCCATCCACTTTGCAGACATCGCGCATCCGACGCACGTCTTCGCTGAGGTCGACGGTCCAGGCATAGACTAAAATATCCCGGCGGTGCAGAACTTCCACCAGTGCCGGGGTCAGCAGGCGGTGATGCCAGGTGACGGCCTCAGTGTCCAGTGCCAGCAGGGACGCCGGGGTAATCAGGTCGCCCTGGTCCATATCCAGCGTCAGGCTCAGGGGAATACGGGGATCCAGGCCGCGCAGGATGCGGCGACTGGCCTCTCCTGCCCCGGCCACCAGCAGCGCCTCACGCGGGAAATTGTGCCGCCGAATGGCGCGGGCCAGCATATTCTCCGTGCCCGGCTCCTTGAAATCCAGCATCAGGCCGACACGCTCCTGCCGGGCCAGATCAAACGCCTCATCCAGCGTCGTCAGCGTGTCGCCCCAGTCGCCGCCGTGCAGCCGCCACTGCGAAAGGCTGCGGTCCCGCAAAGCGACTTCCGCCCCGTCCAGCAGATGCACGCTGTCATGGTCCAGAATCAGCACATCGTCGCGGGTGCAGCGCACATCCACTTCCAGCATCCCCGCCCCTGCCTCAATCGCCCGGCACAGGGAAGCCAGCGTGTTGCCCGGCGGCGCGAGATAGGGCGCTCCGCGATGACCGACAATGGGGAAGCTACGCAGCGTGAAAGACATAAAGGCGCAGGTTTCTATGATGCCAAAATCTGAGCGCCAAAAAAAGGAGAGCAATGCTCTCCCTTCTTGCGTTTTGTCTTGTGAACTAGTCAGTGAATGTGCCGCCTACCGGACTTGAACCGATGACACCTCAATTTTCAGTCGAGTGCTCTACCAACTGAGCTAAGGCGGCTTGCTAAACGAGACTTGACGAACGAATTATACCTGCGGCTTGCAGAAAAAGCAAGAGGCTAAACAATGCTCACTAAGAAAAATGCTCCCTGACAGAGTTGAACTGCCACTCGCAGAGTGTAAATCTGATTTGCTACCGCTACAACAAGGGAGCCGGACGGGCCAGACACTCGCAGTATACCCCGCCCGCGCAGAAAAAGCCAGCGGAAGCTACGGAGAAGGCACGGACCGGCCACGCGGCCTGTGAACCGCCTTCCGCTGGCCTGAAGAGACTTCGGAGACCATGCCCACGCGCTTCCGCGTGAAAGAATAGTACCGCCCGGTACGCGGCGGCGGCTCAGTCCCCACTGGGCCGAGGCGCAGCGCCCATAATGCAAGGCCGTACAGGCCAATGGCCCAGAGCCACGCCAGTCGGCGCGGCGCGGAAGCTATATGCCGACGGGGCGGTGCCGGAACAGACGGCGGCGCGGCGGGAAACAGCGCGGCTTCTTTTGTTTCTGGTGCTTTCGTATCTGAGGGCGCGGCAGGAAACGAGCGGCGGGCCAGCGCGTGAACCAGCGCGACATACATCCCCTGCCGCCGCTGGAAGTCCAAAGCGTCGGCGGGGCTGCCGTAATGGGTCTCCACAAGGGCGCTGAGATACCCCTGCCGGGCGAACCAGCGGTGCGCGAGCGTTGGCTTGGCGTCCTCTCCCCACGCCGTCGGATGAACCGCGTAGCCGGATTGTGCCAGCGCCCGGACGGCATTCTGCTGCAAGCGGTGTTCGGCCTGTTCCAGCGGCGTCACCGATGCACGCGGCACTTCCAGGCAGTCGGCGTTGTACTCATCGTCGCCGTCCCAGTTGTGGGCATCAACGACAAGCGCCGGAGAAATCCGCCGGGCGGCATTGGCTAAAGCCCGCGTTTCCGGCTGCTGAAACGGCCCCCAGTCGCGGTTCAGGTCCGCCCCCACCCCGTTTTTGCGCGTGTCCGCCGCCGCGCCGTCGGGATTTGCCATCGGGACGAAGTAAAACGTTGTGTGCGTGAGCGCCGCCCGCAGCGATGCGTCGCCGCCGTCGGCCAAGCGGTCAATTAGCCCCAAGATAGCCTCGGTGGAGGCCGGTTCATCGCCGTGCTGACGGCAGATAAACAAAATGCGTGTGCTATGGGCGGCATCCGTGCTGGGAGCCTGTGCGCGAACCAGCCACAGGTCGCGCCCGCCGTGCGCGGATTTGCCGATGGAGACAACACGCAGCAGCGGCGAGCAGGCGGCATCGGCTTTGAGCCGGGCGGTCAGCGCCGGGTAGCTCGTGACGGCGGGCCGGGCGGCGTGGGCAGGAAGGCAGAGCAGAAGAAGCAAGAGTGGCCCCCCCCGCCCCCAATTCTGGGGGAGCCAGAAGTTAGAAAAGACCCGTCGCATTACGCCCTATCCTCCGGCAGCGCGTCGGCGTAGACACGCGGCAGGCGGGCGCTTGCCAGCAGGCGGCGGGCGGGGACCGTGACCACGTCGCCGACCAAGACGCCAGGAACGTCCGTCACATCCACCGTGCAGATTTGCATCGCAACGCGCCCTAGCACCGGCACGCGCCGCCCGCGCACGGTCAGAGTTAGAGGAGTTGGCCGCAGCCATGCTTTCAGGCCGCGCAGGCCCTTTGCGGCGCTTGCGGGGGACACCGAAAAGCCGTCGGCGTAGCCCACCGGGACCACGGCAAGCACCGAGGCCCGGCGGGTCACAAATTCACTGCCGTAGCCTATCGGCGTTCCCGCCGGGACCGAGCGCACCGACACAATGCGCGCCTGCATCCGCCAGGTCTCCTGAAATGTCACCGAGCGCGGCACGGCGGCGGACGGGTACTGCCCGTATAGCACCGTGCCGGGACGAACGGCGTCGAGCTTCATTTCAGGAAACCGGAACAGGGCCGCCGAGTTCGCGCAGTGCCGCAGGCCAGGGTCAATCCCCGCCGCCGACAGGTCGACCAGCACGCGCTCGAAGACGTCAAACTGCGCCCGCGTGTGTGCGGCATCGGCTTCCAAAGCCCGGCCAAAGTGCGTGTAGACACCCGCGAGCGTGACGCCGGGCGTCTGAGTTATCTGCCGGGCCAGTGCCAGCGCCTCACCCGGCAGCACGCCCAGCCGCCCCATGCCGGTATCCACTTTCAGATGTACGGACATAGACTTGCCCGCAACGGCGATTTCTTTGAGGCCAGCGGCATCGCAGACGGTCAGGTCTAAACCCGCGTCGGCGACTGCCGCCGACTGCCCCGGCAGGAGGGGCAGAAAGACCAGAATGCGGCCTTCAATCTTGGATTCGCGCAATTCCAGAGCTTCGGCAGGCGTCGTGACGGCAAAAAAGTCCGCCCCGGCTTCTTGGAATACCCGTGTGGTTTCGACTGCTCCATGCCCAAAGGCATTGGCCTTGACCACGGTGATTATTTGAACGTCCGGCCCGGCCAGACTGCGGATAGCCTCCCAGTTGTGGCGCAGGGCAGTGCGGCTGACGGCAATCCAAGCATCAGGCATCATTTCGGGCAGGCTGTCGGGAGTCATGGCGCGGTTTCGTCTCCGGGGGTCGGGTCAGTCGGCGGTGCGGTCAGTGTTGGCGTCACAGGAACCGTCTGCTTGTCGCGCCATGCCTGCACTTCCGCCAGCATCGCGTCACTGTCGCCCGACGCATAGCGCAACATGGTCAGCATGAACTCTTTGTGCGCGGCGGCGCGGGAGGCCACAGTGCGGCCTGTGCCGTTCAAACGCGGCGTCTCAAATAGGACGGTCGGGATGCCCAGCTTCAGGCTGATCCAGCGGTGCGCCAGCCGAGCCGGGTGCGTGTCGGTGTCCGTGATACGGCCCGCCGGGAAGCCTTCGGCCTGCATCACGTTCTGTACTGTCGTCCGCTCGTCTTCCAGTTTGGCGGCAAACGCGGGTGTTGCCCCGCTTCCCGAACCCACAATTTCCAGAAAGTCCGGGTGCGTGTCGTTCGGGTACAGCTCATGCTGATCAGTCACAAAGTCCGGGTGCAGGCGCAGAAGGGTTTGGTACAGCGCCCGCGTCTCCGGCTGCGTGCGACGCAACCAGTCCCGGTTCATGTCGGCATCATGGGCATTGTGCCGCCGAAATGCCTCCGCGCCGTCCGGGTTCGCCATCGGGATGACGTACACCGTCGCCCGCGTCAGCTCACCGGCTAAAGCCGAGCCGTCTTCGGCTTTGACAAGCTGCGTCAGAAACGCCAGCGCGGCTTCGGTGGAGGCCGGCTCATGCCCGTGCTGACGGCAGATATAGAGTACCTTCTTCGGCGCGGTGGCCCTGTCTTCCGGCGAGACTTTAGCGGCAGCCCCGTCTTCGGACGCGGCCTTGACCGTGACAAGCCACAGCGAGCGGCCTTTGACGGACGTGCCCACGGGTGACAGCGTCATCTGCTTGCTGTGTGATTGGTCATAGCGTCGCAGTGCTTGAAGCTGCTCCACCATTGCCCCGTAGCGGGTTGTGCCGGGCGGGCGTATCAGGTTCTTTTCGGCGCGGGCAGGGCCGTGCAGGGCAAATAGCGCCAGCAAGGCAACAAGGGCGACCAATCGTCGAGGCATAACGTGCATCCTCTGTTTCTTAAGTATCGGGGAAAGCCCGGCAGTTTTGCAGGGCGCGAGAGGGAGAGGCCCCCCCGCCCCAATTCTGGGGAGCCAGACAATTCGGAACCTACCTCCTTGCTTCGCTCATTCATCGCTTCGCAGGGTCCTTCCTAAAGGAAGGATTTGGCTTGTGTTGACGAGTGCCCCCTGCGTTTATTTCTTAACCCTTCTCGTTTCGGGAGGGGTGGCGCGGAGCGCCGGGGTAGGTCTCCTAACTTCCGGCTCCCCAGAATTGGGGCAGGGGGGCCTTCCTACTTCCCTTTCAGCCGCCGCACCAGCTTTTGGGCGGTCGGCTTGCCTTTGGTGTAGAGCCAGTACGCAGGCTTGTTGTAAACCAGATCAAACTCGCCGATGTACTCGACATAGCGCGTGCCGAAGCCTTCCTTGAAGCGGTTCAGGCCCTGTAAATGGTCTTCTTTTTCTAGTTCCGCCGACGACTCGCCTTCCTGACGGCGGCGGGGAGAGACGCCCCGGAAGTCGTACCACGCACAGCCCGCGTCCCGTGCCCAGCGAATCATCGCCCACTGCATGGCGTAGTTCGGCATCACGTTCCGGTGTTCATTGGACGACTCGCCGTAGACATACCAGCACTTGTCGCCGATGATAAAGCACAGCGCCCCCGACAAAATCTGGCCTTCGTAGCGCGTCATAAACAGCTTCGCCAGACCCGCAGGCACGAGTTGGTCCCACAACGTCTGGAAGTACGACAGCGGGCGCGGGCGGAAGCCGTTGCGCTGCCCCGTCACCTGCATCAAGTCGTTGAACGTCTTCAAATCGTCCCGCGTCAGGTCCGTCACCGTCTCGACGCCGTGCTTCTCCGTCGCCAGCCTGATATTACGCCGCACCTGCGGCTTGAACGCCGCCAAGAGGTCCGCCTCCGAGCGCCCCGTGAGATCAAGCTGCATCACGCAGCGCGGCTGCGTCCCGCCAAAGCCCTGCACATCAAAGTCCGTCGGCGGTGCGAAGCCGTGCTTTGTCAGAAGCGCCGTCACATCGGTGCGCTCTATGGGCACGGCGGGGTCGATTTTCAGGAACGCCGCCCTGTCAGCGCGGGCACGGTCTTTAATCGCCGCCAGCAGCGCCGTCAGCGCGTCTTCATCGCCCCAGTCTTCCAGCAGCGGCCCGCGAGGGGCATAGTAAAACGGCCCCACCAGCGGCAGTGTCCGGCGCAGAATCGCCGCGCCGCCGACCAAACTCTCACCCCGGAACAGGCCTAGCCGAATGGGCGTCCAGTCCGCCCCCTTGACCGCCCCCCACTCCCACGCTTGCAGCAGGTCCCCTTCGGGCACGCGCCCGACAAAGGCATTCCAGGCCGCATGGTCGGCATCAGTTTTCATCTCGCGGACGGTGAGAGCGGAGGTGGAGGCAGGCGAAGAAATCATGGCGTCAGTATGGCATAGGCAAAGCCGGGTGTCAACCACGCGGTCGGCTTGCCCGGTGCATTTCGACCGTCCGCAGGAAATTTGCCAGCGCAGGGGATGGGTCATCGCGGCGGGAGACCACGGCCAAAGCGGTGTGCGGGGCCGGCTCACGCAGGGGCAGGTAGACCAGTCCATTCCGGTGCAGGTGGCTGACCGACGCGGGCAGGAGCGTGATCCCGATGCCCGCAACGACCAGGCCAATCGCCGTTTGCATTTCGCGCACTTCCTGCACGACACGCGGCGTGAAGCCTGCCTCCTCACAGGCTATCCGAACCGCCTGCGCGTAGCTCGGGGCCGGGGCTTCGGGGAAGGATACAAACGGCTCCGAGGCCAGCGAGGCCAGCTTTATTTCCCGCTCCCCTACCCTCTGGTGCGCGGCAGGCAGAGCGGCCAGAAACGGCTCTTCCCAGACGGCGTGCGTCACCAAATTCGCCCCTTCAATGGCGGGCCGAGCCAGCCCGACATGGATGCTTTTGTCGCGCAGAGCCAGTGCCTGCTCAGCAGCGTTCAGCTCCCGGAGCGAGAGCTGCACTTCGGGATACGCCGCCCGGAAGTCATGCAGAACAGTTGGCAGCAGGTCATAGGTTGCTGACGCCGCAAAGCCGATGCCTAGCCACCCGGTCTCGCCCCGCGCCGCCCGCCGCGCCGCGTCCGCCCCTCGTTCCAGCCCGGACAGCGTGCGCCGGGCTTCTTCCAGAAAGACTTCCCCGGCAGGCGTGAGCTGCACCCGGCGACTTGTCCGCGCAAACAGCATCACGCCCAGCTCGCGCTCTAACTGCTGTATCTGCTGCGACAGCGGCGGCTGCGCGATAAACAGCTTTTCGGCGGCCCGCCCAAAGTGCAGCTCTTCGGCGACCGCCACAAAGTACCGCAGATGTCTCAGTTCCATAGGCACAGCCTCTTAATCGTGCTTGAAAGATATATTGGACACACAGGCGATTATGGCACATAATAGAGGCAGAAGAGGCCCCCTATGCAAACCACACCCGCCCGCTCGGCCCGTGACCAGTTCGACAAACAGGCCGCCCACTACGACACCCAGTGGAGCACATGGAGCGAGCAAACCCTGGACTGGATGCTGAACGCCGTCCCGCTGCTGCCGAAGTTCCGTGTGCTGGATGTTGCTACGGGCACGGGCTTCACCGCGCTGGCCTTTGCGCCCTCTGTGCATTCCGTCGTTGGCATAGACGTGTCGCCGGGAATGCTGGCCGGGGCCACTCAGCGGGCGGAGGCGGCGGGTATCAGTAATGTCACCTGGACCGAAGGCGCTGCCGAGGCGCTGCCGTTCCCCGATGCCAGGTTCTGCGTGGTCACCTGCCGCATCGCCCCGCATCACTTTCTGGATTTGGGCCAGTTTCTCGCCGAAACCGCCCGCGTTTTGAAGCCCGGCGGGCATCTGATTTTGGTGGATACGACTGTGCCCGACAACGCGCCCGAAGCCGGTGCGTGGCAGAACGCCGTGGAAGTTATGCGGGACCCGTCGCACGTCCGCAACTACGCGCCCGCCGAATGGCGCACGCGCATCGAAGCCGCCGGGCTGACCGTTACAGAACTTACCACGGCGGGCGGCGGCATCACCATCCCGCTCTCCGACTGGCTGACCAAAGCGGGCTGCACTGCCGAACAGTCCGAGAGCGTGCGTCAGATGTTCGCTGACGCCCCCGACAGCGCCCGGCAGGCGTTTCAGATTACCGGGCAGCCGGACGGCGAGACCGTGTTCACCTGGCAGCGCGTCGCCCTGCACGCCGTCAAGCCCAAGCCGGCGGGCTAAGGGGGTACAATAGACGCTGAGGTGTTCCCATGAAACGATTCCTTCTACTGCTTGTCGTACTGTCAACTTCTGCAACTGCGGTATACGGTCAAGCCAAACCGCCGACGCAAACAGCTTTGCAGAACAGGCCTGAGTTTGTGCTGAGAATACAGTTTAAGTCACCGAACTACGAAATAAACACTAAAATTGCAGCAGGAGAGACTGTGTCCAGCCCTGTTGACATCAATGGTTTGAATCCAGATGTTGAGCTGTTCAACCTTATTTCCGAGCGTCTCATGGTTCCTCACAACGGGGTGTATCCGGTCAGCCTCACGCCAATCACGCTTATGGGGTCCGGCTGCTGCCTTTGCGGGACAAGTGTTCTCATGCTCACACCAGACAAGCCTTATCAATGGAGGGTTGTTCCAGAGGGCAACGTTTTTTAGAGCGTGTTGAAAAAGTCGAAATTTCCAATGCTGGGCTGGAATTTGCTCGTCTGAAATCGGGCATGGCTTCTAAAACGCCAGCCTCCATTGATACAAAAAAACGTCGTTAGACACCAGAAAGCCGACTTTTTCAACACGCTCTTACACTGTAACGCTGATAACTGTCAAAACGACCGATAAGAAACCGGACAACTCCCCACCTGCCCCGGACGGCAGAAATTAGTATCTACACTCTTCGCCCGCGAAGGCGGGGGCTTGCACTCTTAAAGCGCGGGGGTTCAGCCCCGTAAAAATTAACTGACCGTTTTAGAAACAAAGTAGGAGAACCAAACGATGCCACAGACGATGTTCCAGAAAATCTGGGATGCCCATGTTGTCCGCGCTGAAGCGGGCCAGCCGGTGCTGCTGTATATTGACCTGCACCTTGTCCATGAAGTCACCTCGCCGCAGGCGTTTGAGGGCCTCCGGCTGACGGGGCGCACCGTGCGCCGCCCGGATTTGACGGTGGCGACGATGGACCACAACGTGCCGACGACGAGCCGGTCATTGCCGATTGTGGACCAGATTTCCAAAAAGCAGATGGAAACGCTGTCCGACAACTGCAAAGAGTTCGGCGTCACGCTCTACGACATCCACTCCAAGCGGCAGGGCATTGTCCATGTCATCGGGCCGGAATTAGGTCTGACACAGCCCGGCATGACTATTGTATGCGGCGATAGCCACACATCCACCCACGGAGCCTTCGGGGCGCTGGCCTTTGGCATCGGAACCAGCGAAGTGGAACACGTTCTCGCTACCCAGTGTCTGCCGCAGGCGCTGCCGAAGACCATGGAAATCCGGGTCAACGGAGAGCTTGGGCACGGCGTCACCGCCAAAGATATTATTCTGGCGATTATCGGCAAAATCGGCACGGACGGCGCCACGGGCTACGTCGTTGAGTATACGGGCGAGGCAATTCAATCGCTGTCGATGGAAGGCCGCATGACCGTCTGCAATATGTCGATTGAAGCGGGCGCACGGGCCGGGCTGATCGCCCCCGACGAGAAGACGTTTGAGTATATCAAAGGCAAGCCGTTCTCCCCGGCAGGCGATGAGTGGGACGAGGCAGTGGCACAGTGGCGTCAGCTCCCCACCGACCCCGGCGCGGCCTATGACACGCTGGTGGAACTCGACGCTTCCGAAATCGCCCCGCACGTCTCCTGGGGGACGTCCCCCGGCATGGTGGCCCCGATTACAGCGAATGTCCCCTCCCCCGATGCCTACGCCGACCCATCTGACCGCCGGGCAATCGAGCGTGCTCTGGAATATATGGGCCTCGACGCGGGCGCACCCTTGAACGGCATTGAACTGGACACCGTCTTTATAGGCTCCTGCACCAATGGCCGCATGGAAGACCTCCGCGCCGCCGCCGCCATTCTGAAAGGCCACAAAGTCCGCGCCGGACTGCGGGCGCTCGTTGTCCCCGGCTCCGAACAGGTCAAGCAGCAGGCCGAGGCCGAGGGCTTAGACGTCGTATTCAAAGACGCCGGTTTTGACTGGCGCGAAGCGGGCTGTTCCATGTGCCTCGGCATGAACCCAGACATCTTGCAGCCCGGCGAGCGGTGCGCGTCCACCTCGAATCGCAACTTCGAAGGCCGTCAGGGCAAGGGAGGCCGCACGCACCTCGTCAGCCCCCAGATGGCCGCCGCCGCCGCCATCGCCGGGCATCTGGTAGACATCCGGGACTGGGACAAGAACTAGCTGGGGTCAGGAGACCGAGACCATGGGACCTCTGGAATGGAAAGCCTACCTGCAAAGTTGTAGCCGACAGATCATCGAGGACGGAGATGATGCCGGGGGTCCTACTCTTCCTGAAGCGGTGATTCAGAGCGGGTGGCTCGGGTACGAAAGTGCTTCCAGAAGCGCCATTCAGCAGGCAGAAACCAGATTGGGTCTCCCTTTGCCGCCTTCACTATGTTTGTTCTACTCTGTGACGAACGGCTGGCGCACTGTTGGCAGCTTCATTTATGAAGTGCCCCCGGTCGAGAAGGTTGGCTGGCTCTCAGAGAGTAATTTCAACCTCTACGAGATTGGCTTAGGAGTTGAAGCACAGTATGGTAGCGATCCACGGCCTGATCTCCGGGAGTTCGCCTACGAAGGCGGAACGCGGGTTAAGCGGTCGCTTGCGGTTTCAGTGTGGGGAGACGCTTCCACTTGGCTGCTTGACCCATTGACAGTCAGCGCAAAGGGTGAATGGTCAGGAGGCCGCTGGTCGTCTTGGAACCTCGGTATGGAGTGGATTGCTGAGAGTTTCGAACAGCTATTCCGCGACGAGTACGAAACTTATCTTCGTCTACGCGCAGAAGAACAATGAAAGAGGCAGTCACATGGCACTTGCGGAAGCAGAAATTGGCATACAACACGATGCCCCTGGCATAACGCGCCCAATGACGTATGAGGAATATGTTAGCGGGCCGGAGGAGATGGCCCGGTATGACATTCTCGACGGGTGGAAAGTTTACAGACTGTATGGAGACAAACTGTTGCCAAGCCCGACACGACAGCATCAGCGGATTATGGGCCGCCTCCTTCGCCTCTTTCAAGATTATGAGGCCGCTTCGGCGCAGGGAGAAGCTATTGCCGCGCCCTGCGACGTGGAAGTGACCTATCAGCCGCTTCGCAGCCGTCAGCCGGACTTGTTGTTTATCAGCCGGGAGCGGTTAGAGCAGAACGCGCCCTCAGATGAATACGCGCCGCTGTCCCCTGCCCCGGAACTCGTCGTCGAAATCGTGTCGCCGTCGGATACGCCCTCTGTGCTTGCCGCAAAGATGGCAGATTACCAGTCTGTGGCCGTCCGGGAAGTCTGGGTGGTGCGCTCAGGGGCGGAGACCGTCGAAGTGCTGACGCTGGATGATGGCGCAAGCCGCATTTTTGGACGCGGCGAGATGGCGGCGTCTCGGCAATTTGAGGGGCTGACGGCCCCGGTAGACACGATTTTTGAAGAGAATTAAGGAAATACGATAATGGACGCATTTACAGCACTGACGGGCCTTGCGGCCCCTTTGGACCGGGTCAACGCGGACACCGACCAGATTATTCCGAAGCAGTTCCTGAAGCGCATCGAGCGGACAGGCTTCGGGCAGTTTTTGTTCTTTGACTGGCGCTTTGAGGCCGACGGCAAAACGCCGAACCCCGAGTTTGAGCTGAACCAGCCGCAGTATCAGGGAGCACAGATTTTGGTGACTGGCAAGAACTTTGGCTGCGGGTCGTCCCGCGAACACGCGCCGTGGGCACTGGCGGATTATGGTTTTAAGGCCATTCTCGCGCCGTCCTATGCCGACATCTTTTATAATAACTGCTTCAAGAACGGGATGCTGCCGGTCACGCTGCCGGAGGACACCATCACGATGCTTTTGGAGCGGGGCAAAACGCCGGGCTACACGATGACGGTGGATTTGGAGACGCAGACGGTGTCGGACACGCTAGGGTTCACGGCGTCGTTTGAGGTGGATTCGTTTCGGCGGTACTGCCTGCTGAACGGGCTGGACGACATCGGCTTGACCATGCAGTATGAGCCGGACATCACGGCCTATGAAACGAAGCGCCCGGCGTGGAAGCGCGGCACGGCGGCGGCAGGATAGTGGCTGCTGAAACCTGGACAGAGCGGGAATGCGTGGGAGAAGATTTCGGGGAGCATCGGCTCTCTGAAATCACGCTTCTGCGCTGCCGGTTTACTGAATGCCGTTTCCGGGGGGCGACGCTGACAGAGGCACGGGTACAGAGCTGTTACTTCGAAGAGTGCGACTTTGTCAGCGCCCGCTTGAACGCCGCCGAGTGCGCGGGGTCCTCGTTCACAAACTGCGTGTTCACCGGGGCCAGTCTCTTTGCGGCGAGCTTTCGAGAGTGCCGCCTGTTCGGGTCATCGTTCACCGAGGCCGACCTGAGCGGGCTGTCGGTCAGCGGCGGCGATTGGTCCTGGGTCAATTTGCGCGGTCAAAGTCTGGTGCGTCAGGATTTAGGGGGCGTCAAGTTTGTCGGCGCGGACTTTTACGGCGCGGATTTGACGAAAGCTGACTTCCGCAAGTGTGACCTGACGGAAGCCAATTTAGACAGCACCAAACTGAACGGGGCCGACCTTCGCGGGGCGACATTGGAGAAAATCGACTTCAAGGGGCTGGACCTGAACGGCGTCCGCATGGACATAGCGCAGACGGTTCTGCTGGCGCAGTGCTATGGGGTGAAGGTGGGCTAAGGGAAGTATCCGAAGGAGAAGAAAGCCGTGCGAAAGTTATCGTTCGTTGCCGTCGCCGCTGGCGCGGCCATCCTGCTTTATTACTTTTATCTGCCTACCTGGCTGCTGATGGCTGCCCACAAGACAGAAATCGGCGGCGGGCACTTCATTATCATTTTTCCCCTACACGCGGACCCTGTGCTGCGCTGGCACGGCGTCCTTGCTGGGGCGTCGGCTACGGCACTCGGCGCGGTTGGGCTGTTTGCGACTCGTGACCGCCGCCGCCCGGTTTGGAAACCCGCCCTTTGGCTGGGCGTTGGCAGTCTATTTTTAGGAGCCATTGTCACACAGACCGGCATTCAAAGCTATGTGGCCCAACTGCCGGACCCGCTGGACGCACAGTTTTGGAGAGTGCGAGAGCAATACCGCGTGACGGGCTATGGAAGCGGATGGCCAGCAGCAGAGGAAATCGACAGAGATAACGCAGATTATAACAGGGCGCGTGGGGCATTGGAAGTGGTTTACCAGCCTCCTGCACACGGAGAAATGAGCCAGGCTTCTGCGGCCAGAATAGTCAATCGAGTCTACCAGGACTGGCAGCAAGCCTGCTCTCAGGCCGCTTTGATGGATGGAGCCACACTCAGCGCAGCGGGAATGCGGCGTCCGCAGCGATGGACGAAATACTCTATTATCGACCCGAAGACGTGTCGGGTTTATCTGCGTCAGCAGGGCAGCTCAACAAGCACCGACTGGTGCATTCGCAAGGACGCGCAGGGGATTACAACCCTGTATCGCTACTCGCTGGGACCGGCTCCGGCTATTTCAACGCCTCCTCCGCCTCTAGTTCGCGCAAGAGCGGGTCGGCGTGGGTGACCATTTCTTCTTCCCGCGCCCGCAAAGTGTCGCGGGTTTTGCAGTAGATACGCAGGGCGCCGAGGGGGTCGAGGGATTCGTTCAGGAGCTTGGAGCGGACGGCGTCGGTGTCGCGGACGATTTCTTTGTGCAGGGAGACGGTCAGAAACGCCGGGCTGAGGGCAGCGCGGATTTCGGCCTCGCGGACGGCGGCCTGCTGCTCGGAGTTGATTTTGTAGGACACTTTGACGATGGCGTTGTCCACGGACTGCTTTTTGATCGCGGCCAGAATAACCGGCGTGGGGTCGTCCCCGGCATCGGTGGCGTCCACGCTGATTTCCACGAACGGGCGGGTTTTGACGACAACGTGTTTGACCTGCGCGTTCTGCGGGGCGAGATCGACGAGCGCAAAGCCTTTGTCTTCAGAACGCTCCCCGAAGTCAATACGCTCAATGCTGCCGCTGTAGACGACGGGCGGCTGCTGGCCTTTGTTCAAATCCTGGTAACGGTGGATGTGGCCGAGCGCGACGTAGTCAAACGGCCTCTGCGTGAGCGCGGACAGCGGCACTTCGGGTTCATTGGTGAGGTAGCCGACCTGATTGGCGCTGAGCTTGGCGTTTGCCACCGAGAAGTGCCCCATCAGCACCGTCGGCAGGTCCGGGTCACATGCCAGCGCGAGCGCATTGATACCCGAAACGTAGCGGTCCACGATAAGCTGCGTCGTCTCGCGCACCCCTTTGTCTTTGTTTTCTTCCCGCGACAGCACCAGGCTTTTAATCAGATAGGGCATGGCGGCGATTTGAACCCGGTTGCCACGTTTAGTTTCCACCACGGCGTAGCCGGGCTGATCGAAGACGCGCAGCTTGTCGCCAGATAACTCCCCGAAAATCTCAATGGAATTGGCGCGGCCTTTAGTGTTGGGGATGTCATGGTTTCCGGCCAGCATCACCACGGGAATTCCTGCTTTGGTCAGCTTGGCAAGGCACTGGGCAAACTCGCGCTGGTGGGTCTGGTTCGGATCGCGGGTTTTGTAGGCATCGCCCGCGAAGACGGCCAGCTCAATGTCGGCGTCGAGGGCAAGCTGAATGGCTTCGGACAGGGCATTGCGGAAGTCAACGAGCCGGGAGGGCAGTCCGGTCTGCGGGTCGAAGCGCCCGTAGTTTTCGACGCCGAAGTGAACGTCTCCGAAGTGCATCAAGCGTATGGCGTGTGGCATACGCCTATTGTACCTCACCGGCTGTCCTGTCCAAAATCCTGTTCCCCCATTATTGGGGGTTAGGGGGTCTTAGCTCTTTGATAAACCCACACAAACGCCTCCGTCCACAGGTCTGCCAGCGCGTCCGTGCCGCCTTTGCCGTTCGGGTGAAGGCCGCCGTAAATGCCGTATTCCTGAAACAGCGTAGGGCGAGTCGAGAAATAGGCAAACGCCGTGGTATCGCCGAGATACACCCGACCCGGCTTGGTTTTGGCAAACGAATCCACAATCGCCCGCTCCCCCGGCTGATACGATTGCAGCAGGGTCAGCGAGTTGGCATCCCATTTGACGCCATTGAACGCGGTGGCCGTGTTGAATGACGGGGCCTGGTTCAGCACCACGTTGTAGCCCGATGCCACGAGGTCATCGGTGATAGCCTGCAAGTTTTTCTGATGGGCTTCCGGCGAGAACAGTTGGCCGCTGCGGACATCGTTGGTCCCCAGCATCACCAGCACCCACACCGGGTTTGTCTTCGGATTGGGCGGGCCAAAGGCGGCGGCGAACGCGGTTTTGGCTTTGACTTCCAGCCCGCCCAGACGGTCCGGCAGCCAGTCGCGCGTGGTGGAGCCACTGCTGCCCTGATCGTACAGACTCCACGGTACACCGGCATCGGCCCGCGCAAACGTGTTGCTTTGAGATAGCTTTTGAATAGTCA
>JAABUW010002742.1_pt1 | contig 26269 bp, 41 predicted proteins | sample 5560081 | NCBI WGS metagenome assembly JAABUW01 (sample SAMN10711882, study PRJNA513363) | rock metagenome | isolation source: Antarctica rocks | place: Antarctica: Victoria Land, Knobhead sud | reverse complement strand
CCCAGCCGCCAGGCGCTGCCGCTGCCGCCTGCTGAGTCGGGCGCACAGAATGGTCGGTGATTGGGTGCACTGGTGGCGGCTGCTGGCGCCCGTGTGGCGCCGCCCACGCCAGGCAGCTGGACCCGGCTGTATAACTGTTGCCACAGGCAATTTCCGCTGATTATTTTGCTAGCAGCAATGTGCAGTTTATACATGGTAAATTCAGGAGAATTTCTGCCTTTCGTCGGTTTGGCCGAGTGGTCTAAGGCGGTGGACTCAAGAACAGTAATGCCGTTCACAACAGGCGAATTCTTACAGGCAAAAGCTTGTATTGTGCGTTCCACTCCGTTCACGCGGGCGTGGGTTCAAACCCCACAGCCGACATGTTTTGCGCGCGGAACATTCGATGCTTCCCGCTTCCCCCAAACTGCGGACGCCAGCACATTCTGCGCGATCGTGCGTGGTGGCGCTGTGTCACCGTGCTGCACCAGATTTTCGAAACCACGCAGTATGTATGAGAGGCCACCGGATCGTGACGGCTGAGCTGTTCCGCATCGCATTGGCAACTTTTGCAACTCTACCTGACAACAGTAACGCCCAAAGCATCCTACGGCTGTAAGTTTGGGGTCTGCGGCATGTGGTGGCGGAGTGTCGAACCGGGCGAAACAAACTGGAGGCCAGCTACACACAGACGATGAGGGAGCTGTGCGGCGTTCGGCGCTCGGTCCCCGCTGCAGTGCTCCTGCAGGAGCTTGGCGAGCTGGCGGTGGAATGGAGGCGCTGCGGTTTTGGAGTGCGCTGACCGCTCTGCCAGGAAGCACCATCTTCAAGCAGGCGGCCACGACAGTAGCGCCCACAGCATCCTACGGCTGTGAAGTTTGGGGTCTGCGGCAAATGGTGGCGGAGTGTCGAACCGGGCGAAACAAACTGGAGGCCAGCTACCTACAGACGATGAGGGAGCTGTGCGGCGTTCGGCGCTCTGTCCCCACTGCAGTGCTCGTGCAGGAGCTTGGCGAGCTGCCGCTGGCGGTGGAATGGAAGCGGCAGGCGCTGCGGTTTTGGAGTGCGCTGACCGCTCTGCCAGAAACCTCCATCTTCAAGCAGGCGGCCATGGACGATCTTGCGGCGGCGCAACATTCCAGCATAAAAAACTTGAGCTGCTGGACTGTTGGCATGTGCGAAGCAGCATGGCATGGCGCTGACAGGCGTTGATGGCAGCATGATGGCAGCGGCGGATGAGGGCGCAATCGCAGCTGCGGCGGCTGCCGCGGCCGCGCTGGAGCAGCAGGAGTTTGTGAACATGAACCCGAGGATAGCGCTGTCAGCCGGCGTGAAGCGGACGACATATGCAGCATGGTTTTCGCGCCCTGGCTGGGCTCAGGGAGGCGAGTTCTGGCAGCTGGAGTTGTCCGACAGCCGAGTCGGCGCCGCAGCTGCGCGCTGTTCAGAGGCTCCGCTTGGGATCGCACTCGTTGCCGGTGGAGACCGGCAGGTTTGCAAAGATAGACAGGCAGGACCGTTGCTGTACATCTTGTGACAGTGGCGCGGTCGGGGACCAGAAGCATTTGCTGATGGAATGTCCCGCGACAGACGTTGTCCAGCAGCGCTTTTCTTGCCTGTTTGATCTGGCGGTGCCGCCGTGCATGCGTCAGCTGGTGTGGGGAGGGGACAGAATGATGGTTGCCGGATTCATGTTGGCATGCTTGGGGGAGGTGGGTCTCATCGGCTCATCTGCTCAGTGAGTGTCATCAACCGTTTGCGACATGAGACACATGCTGGTTTATTGTTGATTTGATGCTTTATCAAGCCTGAGTGAGGCTGGCGGGTGTGATCTATCTTTCTATGTGTAATCTTTTTATCTGTCTATCTATTTTGGCTGAGAGTCTTAAATCTGCCCACGACGCCTGGTGAGTTACCAGTGGTAACGCCCAGAGTCAATGTCTCGGAGCTGCCGTCAAATTTCCGCGTCCCGGGTTCCCGCCAAGTCACCCATGCAAACCAGCTGGACGGTCACGCCTGCCTTCCGAGCAACTTTGCGTGATCGCTTCGGGCGAGCAGCTGTCGTAGCAGTCTGATTGCTTGCTGTCAAAGAAGCAGCGTCAAAGCATTTCACAAACATTCAGCTCTGACGGACTCACTTGGGTCATTCGGCTGCACTCTCGAGACCCTGTACTGAACTAACAGAGCGTTGATCTGTTTTCACTACCGGCATAGAGTCTCTGTGGCAGCTCTGGTCCTGGGAAAGTGCTGATCCGAACAGGTGCCCGTCCGCCTTCCGCAACCGGCGTGCGCCAGCGGCCAGCCATGGCGCGGAAGAAGATTAGGGAGTATGACTCGAAGCGGCTGCTGAAGCAGCACATCAAGGCGCTGGCGGATCTCGACCTGCCGCTGAAGGCCGCCCAGGTGCGGCGGGGCGCTTGCTGCGTGCGCACACACGAGCTGGTACAGCGTCATGTTGCTGCGCGCTCGGAAGCGGGTTACCCTCTGACAAAGAGATCAGCTGGACGGTTCGGCGCGTTGCAAACGTTGACACTGCCAATGCATCGCAGCGTCGCACGCAGTGCATCCTGCTGCCACAGCACGACCCGGCGCAAACCTACTCCCTGTAATAGTAAAGCTAATGATAGCAACCTGGAAAATATACCCACAGGTGAACCAGAGCACGGACTTTTCGGAGCTGCTGGACCGGGAGCCGTGGCTGAAGACCACGCAGCTGGTGGTCAAGCCGGACATGCTGTTCGGCAAGCGCGGCAAGAACGACCTGCTGGCGCTGAATGTCAACGCCTCCGAGGCCGAGTCCTTCATTGCCGCCCGCATGAACAAGCAGGTGGGTGTTTAACAGGTTCATTGTTGAGATCTCCACCGCCGATTGCATGGACAAGCAGGCGGCCTGCAGTGCTTTCTCTAAGTGCTTGCCAGGACCCGCAGCCAGGGGGTATGGCGTTACAGTCATCTACAGCACCGCTTCGATCTTACCTGGCGGCGCAACCACTCGACGACACACACAGCGCGCGAGCCCAGTCGCAACCGCACAGCTTGGCGGGGGCCCAGGCAGCCCGCCAGCAGGATGCCTCACAAGATGAAGATGCATTGCCGCAGGTGACGGTGGACGGCTGCGCAGGCGGCGTGCACACCTTCATCGTGGAGCCTTTTGTGCCGCACCAGCACGAGTTCTACCTGTGCATCCAGTCGGAGCGCCTGGGTGACGTCATCAGCTTCAGGTGAACGACTGTGCCAACATGTATGCATCAAGCCGGCAACCATGTGCTATAGATGTACTACCAAGAAAAGCATGTTTGCAGGGGCACATCTGAAGTTGTGTGCCAAAAAGGATGCGGCTCTGTCCAGGGCAAGGCAATGCGCCTGGCAGCGGGCTGTCTCACTCGAATTCTGAATTGAAACATGTTTGTGGGTGGCTGCCTGGCTTCTCAGTGGCTTGCTGCAGCAGCTGCCAGGCTTGCATGGCCGAACGGGCCGCACCCGCAGCACAGATGAAGTGCAGATTTCAAGCCCGGCAAGGCGCTTCACTGCCCAGCAGCCTAAGCCGTCTTGCGCTGTTGCGCAGCCGCCAGACGCCAACGTGCCCTACCACCCTGCAGCTACGCCTTCGCGGCGCTGAGATCAAGGACCGTGCGGAGATTCGAAGTCCTTCGACTGCTTTCGAAACTGTTCTCCCACCCTGCAGCGACGCTGGCGGCATCGAGATCGAGGAGAACTGGGACCGCGTGAAGAGCATCACCATCCCGACGCTCGGCGAGGCCAGCGGCGATGCGCTGGCGCCGTTGCTCGGCGGCCTCCCCCTGGAGCTGCGCCCCGGTATCGAGAACTTTATCCGATCTGCATACGCGGTGAGTGCTGCTTTAACAATATGGCTAATCACAATTGAATTTTTCAATCAGCCTAGGGCTCGGTAGCCTCCCCCCCGGAGCTGCGGCCCGGCGTGGAGAACTTCGTTCGATCCGCGTACGCAGTGCGTGCTTCTCTACTGCGGAGTACATTTCTATTGCACAATATGTCTGGGTGTTTCCAAAACCTGCTGCTCGGCGGCCTGCAGCTGCAGCCGCGCCCCGGCATCGAACACTTATCCGATTCGCGTACACAGGTCTGTCTTCCAAGACACAAATGAACTGCTTTCCAAAGCCTGCTGCTAGGCTGCCTGCCGCTATGGCTTTACCCCGCATCGAGAACTCTATTCGCTCCGCGTACGCAGTGCGCCATGATTTGCTTTATATAGTCCGCCAAAATCTTACGCACATGCCGCTGGAGCTGCGCCCAGCACCAGCAATGCAGTTCGACACTACACTCTGCAGGTCTTCCAGGATCTATTTCCCTGACGGCGATCAAAGCACGACTGCTTTTCCGAATGAGAGATCTAACCACCAACCTAATTTCCATCGTCCTATTCCCCCAGGTCTTCCAGGACCTGGACTTCTCGCTCATGGAGATGAACCCCTTCACGCTGGACGCCGCCAGCTCGCCATTCCCGCTCGACATGCGGTGCGATTCTTTCGCAAACCTCTGATGAACTCCAATGGATTGGAGTGCCTCTGACCTCGGCGAGCCGCGACATCCAGCGCGGCACATGGCCGTCGTGTCCGACCCTGCTGCTGCATAAGGTTGCCGTCAGGCCCACGTCATTCTGTGCAGCGCCTCATCCGCCTGTGTGTCACGCAGCAAAGAATTGCCGGCCTGCTCAACTGCTTCGCAAGCTCAGCTTTTTTCTAGCGCATCTCTGTGACGGCTTTGCAGGGGGGAGCTGGACGACACGGCGGCCTTCAAGAGCGGCAAGAAGTGGGGCCGCATCGAGTTTCCGCAGCCCTTCGGCCGCGGCATGTCCTCTGCTGAGGAGGCGGTCCACGCCGCCGACGAGAAGACCGGTGGGGCGCGCTGAAACCCACACTTTGCCAACTTGAGCATGCGAGAACTAAACATTTTCAGAGACCCCCTCTGCGACCGCCACGCGCACGGCACGAGTCCTCACGCCTCCCTGGCTGTCATTCTGGAGGGGCAACGGATGATCACCCCAGTATGTAGGAGTCGGTTCTCCATCAGCATGGTGGGCCTCACGCTTTTGCTGATATCCTGCAGGCGCGTCGCTGAAGCTGACCATCCTAAACCCCAAGGGTCGGGTGTGGACTATGGTCGCGGGCGGCGGCGCCTCCGTCATCTATGCCGACACCGTCGGCGACCTGGGCTATGCGCAGGTGTGGTGTTGTGGTACGACGTTCAGCGGAGAGCATGCGATGCGATGACCGCAGCGTTTGCTGCCTTCATGGCTTTGGCCCTGAGTCCTGGCACACGTCGCAATGTGTGGCCGCTGCCTGTGCAGCCATCAGCGGACAGCACGCCACCACGTTTGCCGCTGCCCTGCCTCTGCCTCAAGTCTGTGCCCTCAACCGCCCCAGTCGGTCGACTGTTGTACTTGCACGAGAAGGGTCCCCTTGACACAGCCGTTGTGTCGTGCAGGAGCTGGGCTGCTACAGCGAGTAAGTACAGCGAGTGTCAGACTGTCTGTGACTTATGATTGGTGCCTGCCACCCTGAGAGGGTGTGACGGACAGTCCTTTGTACAACAGCGAGTCGCATTGTATGGTTGTCGTCAGCGGGTGTCCCGAGATGTTTGGTTTGAGTCCTTTTGACGAGCGCAACCCCTATGACATATCGCACGGTTTTTAGCAAAGCATCAAGTTTCGAATTTGAAATGCAACTATCTTCACACTAGGTACAGCGGAGCGCCTAGCACCGCAGAGACCTACACCTTCGCCCGCACGCTGCTCAACTGGTCAGTTTGCCGCCTCCGCATGCGTCTGACACGGCCCTCCAGCAGCCGGCCTGTTCATTCAAAGTGAAGGGCTGTGTTGAGGGTGTGCAAACCCAAAGGCTGACAGCACTGCCGCACTGTGCTGAACCGAAATCTCCGCATTGCTGAGCCGGGCTCATCCCTGTACGGCGCAGCGCGACGCAAAACCCTGACGGCAGGCGGCGGGCGCTGCTGGTGGGGGGCGGCATCGCCAACTTCACCTCCGTGGCTGGCACCTTCACCGGCATCGTCAAGGCGAGCAGCCTGCGCCACGCAGCCAAGCACACACATCATCATGTTGTTTTCGTTGCACCATTGATGTGGTGCACCGTTCAAATTTGGAAGCGGCGGCACCCTCACCGGTGCATTTTGCAGGTCGACTCGAATGCAGCATTCCGCGCACATGGTGTGGTGTTGTTTGTGAGGAACCGTTTGTGATGTGGTCGTTGAGCCACCAATCACGTCTGCAGCACTGGTGATCGAAATTCATTATTGACAGGCGACGCGGCGAGCTGGCGGAGGACATCGAGGCCGCCATGACCCTTTTTCTCACTTCACACATTGACAGTTTCGTCACGAACCCTTACAGGCGATGCGGGAGCTGGCGGAGGTCATCAAGGCTGCCAAGCTCAAGATCTTCGTACGGCGCGGCGGCCCCCAGGTGCGGATGTTCTCAGGGTTTAGGCCATGCACTCTTTGCATGCGTTTCCTGCATGTTCCCTGATGCAGCGCGTCGCGTCGAGGCCTGCATGCCTGCCGCCGGCCATGTTGCACCCACGCGGCGATCCCCCGGCAGCCGTGCACGGTGCACTGTGGGTCTGCGGCACAACAGCAAGAATCACAGCGATGAGTGACACCTGGAATGTCCATTGTGGCTGACCGGCTGGGTGACGCTCCGCAGTGGCAAGCGGGGCTGGAGCTTATGCGGCAGCTGGGGCGGGACCTGGGGCTGGAGGTGGACGTGCACGGCCCGACGGAGAGCATGACCGGCATCTGCAAGCTGGCCATCGACTGGGTCCGCCAGGACGATTGAGCGCAGGAGCGCGGCGGCACAAAAAGAAATTGGAGATGGTGTACTCAGGTGTATGGCTTGCTCAGGTACAAGCTTCTAGGCTCGGGTCATTCGCAATTCCCTTACGCATGTGAGTTCCCTTGCGCATGTGTAAGCATTCCTGAATTTTATTTTGAAGCTTGAAGAAGTTTGAAACACTTGGATCAGTGTACCTAGATAGTGATGATTAGTTGTGGTAAGAGATGGTGAAGGACTCTTTGTTTCACACATGTAGCTAGAGTCGAGCAAGCTTGAACCAAATCCAGTGCGAATCCGGGCCATTGCCACAACGGCGCAATGGTGTGGACTGTCGATGTGTCAGTGAACACACGGAGGCGGGAGAAAAACCTAACAGCGCCTGATGCGCACACCAAAAAGGAACCTCTAGTCATAAATAGTCAATTCAGGCCTACCCTAGTGGCCGCCCACAAGCTGGGGAGGCTGTTAATTATCAGCACACCAGGATCGCAAGGTCTCAAGCCCCTCGGCTTCCCCCACATCCTAAACTGAACCCCGTCTACAAAAACCCTGGGTGCTCGCGCCTCCTCGGCACTCTGATCTGCTAGCACCCTCGCCCCAAAGCAATTGAGCTGAAACCAACATCCGCCACAGATGCCCACCGCAATCGGGAGGCCACCTGCCGTCCTGTCCACTGTTTCCCCATGCTTCTTTCTTGGGTTGGCTTGGAAAACCGAACTGATGGGGGATCGCCACGCAGAGCCAATCCCCGTCCTTCACAAAAACCTTGCGCCCGCGGGCAGACTTCCCATTGTCTTGATGCATCTCACGTCGCTTGTCTTGGGTGTGTCAACCAGACATATTGATGCCGCGGCGATCACCTGTCATGGCCTGACGCCGTTGCCACTGCGCGACGAGGCAGGCGCACCACAGCTAGATGCTGTTAGGCGCCCTGCCTCGTCGCCGCTGCAGCGCCGGCAGCCACCGCCGCCCCGCCAATCGCATCCTCGCATCGAATTCTGACGCCGTGTGTTCCCACGGCGCCACCTCATGGTGCCAGTCACCTGAGTGCCGCCTCACACTGCCGCAGCTCAAGGGCTCACACTCCGCACCGCTGTCGCCCCTCCGCGGCCGCCGGCATAGCTGATCAGGGTCTGCTGCAATGAACTTCCACCCTTGGGTAGATTGAGCCGCCGCTGCTCAGGTGCGTTGGCGCTTCCAGGCGCGCGTCAGGCCGAGCTCGGCGTCCGCATCCTGCAGGAAGCTGTGCAGCGACTGCGTGGCTGAGCGCGCCGCCTCACGCGCCCTGATGGACGCCGCCTGCTTCTGGGCCAGGAACTGCGGGTAGGGAGACAACGAGTGTCAGAGAAGAGAACAAAGCCGAATCGGGCAAGCAAATGCAGTTGATATCGATTCGAAGCAGGCACACCTCGTGCAGCTTCTGGTTGGCAATCTGACCATGCGGCGTCACAGCAGATATGCGAGACCGGTACCTTTACTATGCAGGTCGCCTGAAAGTACGATGTGCTGAAAGTCGGGGACAGGCAATCCTCATGAAGGTGGTGGGAAAACAGACGCACCTTGGCAACGGCGGCGACGGCGGCGTCCGAGGCCGCGGACTGGCGCCAGCTGGACTCAGCGGCGGCCTGCAGCGCCTCGTACTGCGCAAAGCGCGCCGGCGCGTTGGACCGCAGAAACTCCTCCACTGCCTGCTCCGCGCCGCTCAGCTGCGAGTTGGCGCGCAGGAAGTTGAGGCGCACGGCTGAGCGCGGCGTTCCTGCCTGCGAGAACAGGGAAAGAAGCACATCGGTGTCAGTACAGGACACGATGGGCTCAGGTGTAAAGGTGAACTTGCTGAACCTGGCGGATGGCACTGGCTGTATGGAGAAAGGCAGTGTGCGGAGCTGGCCAGAGCTGCATGTGGATCGTGAACTAAATTGAAAGGAACAAGAAAGCCAGCCCGATGTTGCACCTGGGGGTCTTGGTGCGGCACACCGGCGTCGCTCTGCGGCCCCGCCAGCGGCTGCGCCGGCGGCGACGAAGCGGCTGCCGCGGAGTGGTGGTGGCCTTCCTTGTCGTCCTTGAAGGACATGGCCATGAGGTTGATGGCAGCGGAGGTCTCCTGCCGCATGTTGCGCGGCAGGCCCAGCGCGTCCGCGGCGGCGGAGGCTGCGCCTTCAGCCGGCTGCCGCGGCGCCCACGCTACCTCCTCTGCGCTGTCCGAGTTCTCCACAGACGCGTCCTGTAGGTGAAATGTGAGTAGGATGTGAGAGACGAAAGATGATGTCGAAGATGCAAAGTGTGAGTGTGTCGCAAGGCATGACCACAAAGCCATTGCTTCTGCTGAGTGCAGACGTCATTATGGCATGGCAGCGTGTCAGCAACACATGGGCAACTGAGACGGGCTGGACTACAAAAGTCTACTATCGGAAGGCGCACCGACAGGGCTGCGGCAGGCGCGCCCTCATCCTCAGGCCAGTCGCCGGTTGATGCAAACTCCGCGGTGCGTGACGCCGCCTTGGCTGCCGCCTTGCGCTGCGGTCGCCGTGACAGCTGCGCTGGCGTCTGCCCCAGCGGGCTCGGCTCGTGGGCGAAGGCGTGCTGAGGGACGGCGAAATCGGCGGAAGTCGGCAGCGGAGCCTCGGAAGTCGGCAGCGGCGCCTCGTCGGCGCCGGATTCGACGCCTGACCAGGGCTCGGGCGACAGGCTGTCGCGGTCCAGCAGGAAATGGGCGGCAGCGGCAGCGTGCCCCTTCTCAGCGGAGCTGGCAGGCGTGGGGGCGCGGCGCTTGGCATCAGCGGTGCCGCGGTTCTTGCGCACCAGCTTCACGCCGCAGGCGTTGCACAGCGTCTTGGGGCCTGCGTAGGAGTGGCAGGAGCACACGTCACAGCAAGCTGCTGAGGCTCAGCCACAGAGAGAGATCGCCTTGTATCTGCTGCAGTGGGAGGTTCACGCACCGGTTGCCTGGAAAGGACAGGCACCGGCAGTGCCATTGAGAGGGGACACAGCAGGACGGACGTACCGCAGGGTCCCTCCCGCCACTGCGGTGTGCGTGTTGTGCCGCACTGCGTACAGGCCTTCGGGCCGCCATACGCAGATGGGAGCCGTGCCGGCGCCACCTCCCGGGGCTGCATACAGCATAGTGCCCAATTCAGCATTGGCCAGCCAACAGGATGGCCATTCATGATGGAAGTGAATGCTGGACAATGAACACAAATTTGTACGCAGTGTATAGGTTGTCAACGCAGTCGTCAGCAGCACCTTCTGCTTGATGGATGTGGCGCTGCCGGTAGTGATCTTGACGCCCAGCGGGCTGCCGCCAAAGTTCAGCTGCAGCGGCGGGGCAGGGTACAGGTCGTCGCTGGGCAAAGGCCTCGCCATCGAAGCTGTTGCAACTGTAAATAGAGTGTCACAAGTCACCTGCAAAAGGAGACACGATGTCTGCTGAGCTTCGAGTGATCTGCAATATGATCCACTGATCTGACGTCGACTTTGGTCGTTTCCGGCAAATCGCGCGCGGCGCCCGCAGAAAGCGGCTGCGTTCACCATACGCACAGAAGCATCGACACATATAAGCACGGACTCGTTTGCTCGCCCAGCGACCAGCAGAGGTTCGTCTGCACGACGCCACGTCGCTGTATTCAAACTGCGGCGATTGGACCCAATGGCTGCAGCCGAAGATACGGGTTGTAGATATGTCCCGGCGCTGATTCGACATGGGTGCAAGAAACCGCTGAGCTAGGGCGAACGTGTCACACCACCGCAAGGCGATCTGGATGGGACAGCACACCAGTTCCAGCAGCGCACAGCGTGGCTGGCCACGAAAGAGGCCACCGACTGCTCGGGAGAGGTTCTGGTATCATCCTGTGGCTGTCAGGGCCGCCAGGCTTAGCGCCGCCGGGGCCGCAGAGAAACACCTCGCTCTGAACGATCTGATCTCAGCCCGCGCAAAGAGCAGAAAACCCGCGTCGCAGCATGCGAAAGCATGAGCATAGACGCCATACGGCTCTCCGAGGACGTCTGGGCTCTCGGAACATCGGTCGCAAGCTGGAACACAGGCAGCTTCGCCGAACGGGACCTTACGAAAGGCAGGCTGCTCGGCGGCGGCACGCACTCGTAGCGTGCGCGGCGCCGCATTCACGGCTTACTGATCGAAAGCATCTGCAGACGAGCGATGGCGAAAGGCAGGCCTGAGCAGCAAGAGCAGCTGGCACCTGCCTGCTCGATAGCTGACGTCGAGGGAGGCGTGTCCTTCGCGGCGGCGCAGCCTCCTTTGCGGCTCGCTTGTAGAGCAAATCAGCTGCAAAGGTGCTCACGACTTTGCGCCTTAGAATGTGACCGGCTGCGTGGCTTGCTGATTAGTGTAGTTTGGCGCCGACAATGCCGGAAAGCAGTAGCGCGCGGGACTGGTCGACGTGGCGATGAAGGGGAGTGTGAATGGCGCGAGCGAGTGCTGCAGGCTGCAGGATGCAGAGGAAGTAGACGAGCTCGCAAATGTCGCCAGCGAGACTTTCGCTGCCAAATTCTGCCGTCGACTCGATCTCGTCCTGTCGCTTTCGCAAGCCAGCCCAGTCCATCCAGGGCGACTGCCGCCGCAGGTGGATCGAGACAGCCAAGCTCACTTTCGGGTGTCGGACACAAATCGTGAACATACTCCAGCAGGGGCTTTCGAAGGTAGGACAAGCGCAACAGCAGTCCCTGCGCTACATCTGCTGAAGCATTGCGCTGCAGAGCAGGGCCGTGGGCTATCGAAGGCTCCCGATGGCTCCCTGTTCCAGACTGCAGTCTTGATCAGAAGCTGCGGCGGCCTCAGTGCTACCCACTGGGTGCAGCTAGCATGTACATTCGCCATCTCAACGTCCCGTCAGCCGAGTATGAACCTGCTGCCAGGCTTGGCTGAGCATGTGTGCATGTGCAGGGGTGCGGGTCAGACCGCGGGCGTCGCCATGGCGTCGGCCAAGGGCGTGGGCATTCCCATTAAGCTGATGCACGAGGCTGAGGGCCACGTCCTGACGGTGAGCGCATGCCCTGGCTCTCTTTGGAGTGCACCATATGATTGCTTCAGCTGGCATTCATCTGCTGGCAACGTGCGCCATGTGCAGCTCAAAGCGTGCAGAAGTAACAAGGCAACTTCCACGTCTGCAGGTGGAGCTGAAGACGGGTCAGACGTACCGTGGAGAGCTGCACGAGGCAGAAGACAACTGGAACTGCCAGTTGAAGAACGTCACAGCGACAGAACGGGTGGGTGTTGTTAGTGAACTGCACGAGAGCCCGCCCTGGCGCCTGGCCATTGGTGTATGTGCAACATTGGCTTGCACCACCACTCAGAGAATTGATGCCGCAACATGGCTGCTGATTCCACAGGACGGCAGGATATCGCACTTGGACCATGTGTTCCTGCGCGGCAGCCGCATCCGCTTCATGATCATCCCGGACATGCTCAAGAATGCGCCGATGTTCAAGCGCATTGACCCGAAGCACAAGGTGCGCTGCTTGATGCTGCCTTCTCTGCCGCCTGCTCTGCTGCTGCCTTCCCTGCCGCAGACGCTTGTTGCCTGCCTGCTGGCTGCTGCCGTCTCTGCTGCCTTATCTTACGCAGCTGCCGGTTCCTTGGCTGCCACGACATGCTCAGAGCCCAAGGGGATGTATGTCTGTCCATGCGATGGCATATCAACCTGAGTGCCAAGTTGCTCGCATCCACGCAGCTGCAACGATATCACGTTGTAACGTGCAGGCCAAGAATGTGGCGACGGGCGTCGGTGGCAGAGGCCGCGCTGTGGCTGCACGTGCAAAGGCAAAGGCGGCGGCGGGCGGTCCCGCGGGCAGGGGGCGTGGCGCCGCATAGGCGTCATTGTGAGACTGCAAGTGTTTCAGGGAGACTGGACTGGACGGGATGCACATGGTCGTGAAAGGCGCCTAAATTCCGTGGGATGCCGCAACAAGTTGCATTTTGGATCTACCGGTATTGCGTACAATGGCGTCGGAACCTGTTGAAGAATGGTTTTGCACCCGCCGCCAAGTGGTAATAGCCAAGCTCACCTGGCACACTGCGCCACTTCTATTCAAAACCAAATGAACAGGGCAGCAAACAGGAGAGCAAACCACAGGCGCATTACTACCTACGCGCTCGCACATCATGGTGCAGTCAACCTTCTCCTACGACTCGGTCAGCTTATCCGCACCGGTTATGTACGCACTGATTGATCCCCAGAAGCCGCTGCGCGCCTGCTTCGGCTTCGAGGGCAGAGCCTGGGCAGCCGGGTGGTTCACCATCCAGATCGGGGGTTCCACGGTGGCGCCGCCATTGCTGCCCGCTGCTTGAAGCTGCCCGGGCGCCTGGACGTCAGCGGGTGACCGACCCGCTAATGGCGCTGCCGGTTCTGCTGCCGCTGTCCCCTCAACTGCCGGACGCTCTGCTGCCGGACTGACTGGCGGCTGTTCCGCCGCCGGCTGCAAGTGCGCCGCCCGGCGCTCGTGCCCAGCCAGCTCCGCAGCCGGCGAGAGCGCCGCCCCAGACTCCTGGGCCGCGAGCACCACCGCCACTTCTGCAGGAGGCGGCCCCGCGGCCGACCGGGCAGCCGCGAGCTCCGCGGCGGCCTCTGCGCGCGAGGCCTCGTTGCTGGCGATGAGCTTGAGCGCCCGCCGCCGCAGCGCGTCCTGCTGGCGCCGCTCTGCCGCAAGCTGCCCGTTGACGCGCTCCAGCTCCTCGGCCAGCGCCAGCAGCTGCAGCTGCGCCTGGGTGACCTGCAGCCCGCCTGCATCAAGGTGGTAATCAGGGGTCATGATGAGAGGACAGGGTTGGGCTTACGATGAGGTCCAGCTCCTCAGCAGACGCCAGCAGTGCAGCTGCGCCTGCATCGCCTGCAGGCCGCCTGCAGGGAGCGGCACATGAGGCGGCCATAACCAGAAGGCAGCTGTGGGTTGCGTCGCGCTCCAGCACAGAGGCCGACTTGATGCAGTTCATTGCTGTGACTCTTGAAAAGACGTGCCACGTGCTGAACCGGGGTCCCGGTGGGTGAGGGCACCCAAACACCAGCAGCACCTGGCAGCTCCGTCTGTGGGCCTGGCGGCAGCAGGCCGGCGGCGCCGTTGCTGCCTTGCCGCATGCCGCCGCCCCGGCCTGCCTGCCGCTGCGGGGCGTTCAGCTGATCCGTCAGCTCCGCATTCTCGGTCACCAGCTTGTCGATGGTGCAGGCCGCCGCCTGGCACCGGTCCCTGCGTTGCGGGTTTATTATGTTTATAAGAATCATACATCAGGGACCCTGCTGTATCTCAGCAACGCACCCCACTGCCCAACAGCATGCTGCCAGACGCTTTGGAACGAGCCTGCGCTGGCGCAAATCGCCCGTAGTTTCCAAAGATGCCCAAGCCAGGCCGGACATCTCAACAGGGCAGTGAGGCAACTCGCCTGGACGCCTGCGCGCCGGCCTCGCTCGCGATGAGCCGCTGCTGCAGCTGCGCAAGGGCAGCCTGCGAGTGCGCCGCCTCCCGGTCGCGCTGCTGCGCAAACTCCTGGCTGGCCTTGACCAGCGCCGCGAGCTGTGCGCGCAGCCCCGCCACCTATGGAACACAACGCATGTAGGGATGATGCTTGGTGGGTTATGCCAAAGAGAGCGTGAGTGCTGTGTCGGTACCGTAGCAACCGACCAGCACTGCTCGCTCCACGGCTTAGACTCCGCCGAGCAGCCAGAGCGGTGGTGGCTGCGGCTCAAATGCCTCTAGCGCTCTGCATGCCGGTGTGGGCGAGGCTGCACAGGCTGCGGGGGCTGTGACAGACAGAGGAAGCAGGAAGCACCTGTCGGCCGTCAGCGCCGGCGGCGGCAGGATTCCGAGGCGTGCCCCCAGGACTCAAAGGCATGCCGTCTGCCTGCATCGGCAGATGGAACGATTGGCTCGAAAGAGGCTTGGATGCACTGAGTCAAGCAGAGATGGTGTCAGGGTGCCAGTATCGGAGGTGATGATTCATGTTTGGGGTGGGCCGGCGCACTCAGAGACACTCAGAGACTGCAGAACCCGCTGACGAAGCATGGCTGTGATTGTTGCGACTCTCCCGCCTCACCTTTGCGTCGTGTGCGGCAGCCCTGAGCGCCGCGGCCTCCCGCCGTATGCAAGGGGTGTGGCGGGCTTGCAATCATGCATTTCAAACAAGGCTGCATCCGCACCATGGTGCCGGGTGCAGCAGCCTTGAGCGCTGCCGCCTCCTGCTGCAGCAGCGCATGTGCGGCCTCTAGCTGCGCATGCGCCGCCGCCTGCTCCGCAAGCGACTGCCGCAGCTGTACCAGCTGCCGGCTCTGGTCCGCCACCTGCGATGCCCCGCCGCCGCCAGGCTGCTGATCGTCGCCGGACGCGCCAAGAGCAACAGCGGCCGCAGACCCATCACCTGGCCATGCTGCTGGCTCTGCTGCTTGCCCCTGACGATTTGCCGCCGCCTGCTCGCTGTACGGCGCGCTGAAATGCTGCGCGGCCGCTGCAGCGAGGCTGCCGCGCAAGTCCACAGCCTCCTGCTGCAGGACATCCCGCTCCCGCCGCAGCGCGTCGGCCTCCTGTCGCAGCTGATCCGGCTCGGCCCGCAGTCGCTCCGCCTCCTCCTGCAGCTGACGCGTGGACTCCTCGAGGCCCTGCCGCTGACTGACAGCAAACGACGCCTCAGCCTGCAGCACAAACGAGGTGATGCTGTTCATTTGGAAATACGCTCTAGCCGACAAGTAAGATGCGCTTGCTTGCGCACAACGATGCAAATTGCCAGTCCAGGAGCTGCTACTCTGGCATCGCGCGCCGCGGATGGTGCCGCCGCCGCACTCGGTTTCCAGTCGCGGGTGGTGCGAGCACTTGCCCACAAGCAACCGATATAAACAACTCGCCTGCAGCATCGCGTTGCTCATGCGCATCTGCGACAGCTCGTCCTGGAGCGCGCCCGCGTCGGCGCCGGCAGCATCCTCCAGCCGCTGCTGCAGCTCCGCCGCCCGGTCCTCCAGGGCTTTGACATCCATCTGCAGGCGGTGCGACTCTGCGCGGGCTGCCGCCGCCTCCGCCCGCGCGTCCGCTAGCTGCACGTCCCGCATATCTGGAGCGGCCACTGCAGGGTACGCAGGCGGGGAAGCGCTCTGCTGCGCCGCTGCAGGGGATGTCGGCCCAGACGGCGGCGGCTGGGCGGCAGTGGGCTGCCGCGGCGCAGCGGCTGCGGGCGAGCTGATCGCCGTCTGGGAGTCTGCAGGTGCTGCAGCGGGCGGCGCTGCTGCTGCATGCGCAGGCGGAATCGCAGCTGTGTGCTGCTCGGCAGTCGCCGCGGCGGGCAGCGTCACAACTTCCTCTGGGCTGACTGAGGTGCGCGGATCGCCAGCTGCGAAAAACATGTTGCTGGGCGGTGCTACATGCCTTGCGGGGCTGCTCGCTGTTGGCTGATGTGCGGCAAACGGTGCTGGCGTTGCAAGCGGGCCGCTGGCGCTGTGCCCGACCGGATGCGCGGCCGCTGGGGGCATGGGCATTGCAAACGGGATGGCTGCCATCCGCCCGGCTGCATGCGGGTCCACAAATGCTGCCTGCCTATCGTTGGCCGCTGCCTGCGGCGCCGCAGTGTGCTCGGCGCCTCCAGCCACGTTGCTGATCTCCTGCAACGACCTCCAAGGACGAGCATCTCTGCACACGAATGCTGACGTGTGGAACACGAGAGGTGTGGATGCATGCAAGACGAATTGCTGGCGGTCAAAGCAAGTGCGCGCACCGCGGCAAAGGCGTCATCCGCCGGAAGCCTGGGCACCGCGATCGGCGGCCGGAACGCGTCCTTCAGCATGATGCCATGCGGATCAAGCCGTCATGCTGTGGCATTTCCAAGCCGCAAATGGAGCTGCGCCGCCGCCGCGTCCTAGCAAGAGTATACGAAGCTGCTGAAATGCCGACTTCTGCGCTGAGAGCCCGCTCAGATGACTTCAGACATGCTGAGAATCAATCAGCACGAGGCAAGGCTCGAGCAGGATCACCTGTACCAGGATTGAAACCGGATACCCAGTTGTAAATGTTTGAAACAACCGGAACCTGGAAGTCACTGCGCCAGGCTGATGCTGAGCGTACGCAGTGCTTGCCAGTGTCATTCTGCCGGGCTTGCACGCTGAAATTCATCGGTATGAGAAGGCTTTTGCTACTGGGCGGGCATTTTTCCGCCAGTACTGCTTCGACCTTTGGACCTTGCAGGCTGGCGCAGTTGTAGTTTCCTTAGGTGACGCTGCCCAATTTGCACTGTTCAACAGGTCTGCTACATCTTGGACGATTGCCGTGCGTCAACAGCTGCAGCAGCTGGGCCAGGGACACCCTCTCGGCTCTGGTCCGCTGGGAAGTCTTTTGGATGCGAGGAACGTGCGGCAACGCGTGGGTTTTGGGCGCGACCTGAGGACGCAGTCGGATGTCCCATGCGTTATCGTTCAAAGAGGCGGACCATTTGTCAGAGACAGAGAGCGGTGAGGGTCGCTCTGTCCGATGATCCCCTGGCTGATACAAAAGAAAGACGGGCCTCAGCGTACGTCAGGGTGCCGGACGCTGCAGAGAGACCTCAGCTGGCTGCAAAATGATTTGGCTTGGCACCGCCGCATTGTGTGCTGGGCTCATGCGGTGTCCTGTGCGCCCGTGCCTTCTGTGCCGCTGCCACAGCGGAGGGTTGACGAAACATGCCGCCTGACGCACTGTGGCGAGGCTACACTCTTCCGGCACGGACATCGTGTTCCTCCAGAAAGCGGCTTGTCGTTGCTTGGACCTCAGCCGGGCAATAATGCGACAGCAAGCTGCCCTCGGCGCCTCTGAGGCGGCGCCGAGGAAAATGGCGCAGAAAAAGATGGCAGGCGGTTCAGGAATTTTGGGTCGCCCTTCTAGAACCAAACCTCTAGAAAACTCCCAACTTGCTTCCTTCGATGATACCCTCATACAGTGATGTGTTGCATGGCGGTGCTCCAGCAGCTGCGCGGTGGATGCCGGCAGGCGGATGCTCACTGCAGCGAAGCGCAATTAACTCCAACATTACATTAAGGCAGTGGGCTTCCGTTGGTGCCATTCAGAAAAATTTCAGGATGTTTAGGCCACAATTTGTAGACGGCCCAGGCTATCACAGCACCACCAGCCATCCGCAGGCACTGAACAGCAATCCTGGCCCATGTGCCGCAGGCGAGACAAGTGAGCCCAGCGGCAGCGACGAGGACGTGGCCTCCTGGATCTCCTGGTTCTGCTCTTTGAAGGGCAACGAGTTCTTCTGCGAGGTCAGTGCATGTTACACCCTCTGCCCCGATCATCACACCCTTTGCAGCAGAGTGTGTGTGTGCACTGTAGACAGACCTTTGCCCCTCGCAAGAAGGTAATGCATCAACATGGTTGCACCAGGGCCTTCAACCTATGTTGACCCTAAATTTTTCACTCGCAGGTGGAAGAGGACTTCATCCAGGATGACTTCAACCTCAGCGGCCTCTCCTCCCAGGTTCGTGTGTGCACTGTGCACGTCACCACACAGGACCGCTTGCCCCTTGCAGGAGCTTCTCGCACGAGCAGGCGCGGCCGTCTATGCCGCACAGTGCCGTTTGCCCAACTGCCGCACTTTGAACCACTGACTGATATTATGAGTCCGCGGATTCAGCCACACTCGTCAGTCTGGACCCTATGTAAGCCTGACATGATGCGCATGCGCCACAGCAGTGTGTTGGTAACACAAGCCAAGCCGCAGACCCTACAACCCTCAAAGCCCACAGGTGCCGTACTACGACTATGCGCTGGACCTCATCCTGGACAGCGACTCTGCCAGCACGGAGATCCTCACCGAGGAGCAGCACGAGCTGGTGGAGTCTGCGGCGGAGATGCTGTACGGCCTCATCCACGTCCGCTTTATCCTGACCTCCCGCGGCATGAGCGCCATGTTCGAGAAGTACAAGGTGTGAAGCTGCTTCTCTACAGGCTGCTTTGCTGCAGGCCGCAGTTCTCTGCTCCGCAAGTGGTCAGGGGTCCCTCTCTGTGTCCCTGCATGAGCCGCACTGTGTCGGGCAGCATGAGGCCGGGTTCGGCGCTGGCGTGGAGTAGTAAAATTACTAACGGCATTGCCGCATCGAGGTGTCAACCTCTGACCCTTGCCCCCTGGTGCTGTCTAGGCCACATCATGCCTGAACAGAGAAACGATGTCGTTGACGTGTGCAGGTGTGCGAGTTTGGGCGCTGCCCGAGGGTGCTGTGCAATGGGCAGCCGTGCCTGCCGGTCGGCACCGCGGACGTGCCGCGGCAGTCCACCGTGAAGATCTTCTGCCCCAAGTGCAAGGACATCTACTACCCGCGCTCCAAGTACCAGGGCAACGTCGACGGCGCCTACTTCGGCACCACCTTCCCGCACCTGCTGCTCATGACGTACCCGTCGCTGCGGCCGCCGCGGCCGACGGACGCCTACACCCCCCGCATCTTCGGCTTCAGGCTGCATGCCAGTGCGATGGCGGAGGAGGGCGACGGTGCCGCCGGCCAGCCAGCCGCGGCGGGCGGCAGCACCAGCAGGGCCGCGGCGTCGGCGGCCGCCGGGGCCGGCGGTGGCAGCAGCACCTGGCAGGCGGCGCCGGCGCCGGCCGCTGGGGAGCAGCCCGGCGGCAAGGCCGCCGACGGCCCGGACAACGGCAGGAGGCAAGATAAGGACGAGGGGTGGAGGGACGCCGACGGCAGCGGGCCGTGGCTGTAGGGGTGAACATCAGAGGCGCACACGATTTCCCCTGCTTTGCAGCCGCGCGGCGAGCGCGACGTCAGTGCAGTTCATAGCATGGGGATTCGGCAAGTGAGCACTGCTGGCGCGGGTGTGCGGGAGCAGCGCCAGAGGCGCCACACCGAGGTCAGTGATACAGTGCACGACCGGTGCTGCGCACATTCTATATGCGAGGTCTAGGTAGCCGCTCGCTCCTTTCTGTCTCTAGTCAGATAGCTGTCCCCTTCTTCTGTCGTCAGGGCGCCTGTGTGCAGAGGGCCTTCTAGAGTGTGTGTCATCGATATATCGTGCTAGAGATATCTGAAACAGCTGGACGCGCCTCGCGTCAGTGCTTGTCCACCGCTATGCGAGTCGTCCTGTGCAATCCGGAGGCGGCGTGGCGGCATCACCTTGGCAGCCCCTCTGCACAATGCACCTTGCATCGACTACAGAGTGTGCGCCCTGCCCTTGGAATTGGGCGCACTTTCTGGCACCATTTCTGCCATTTCTGGCGCCATTTCATCGGATCATTTGCCTGGTTGCATTGTTCGATTTCCGCAACGTCGCCGGCAGAACACAATGTGCACACCAGCAATACCGGTTCTTGCTGTCTACGCTGCGTCCTGATTGCACATCGTCACGCGGGTCGAGCGACAGTCCGGCCAATCCAGATCTGGCGTGCAGCATTGGAATAAAAACGTGCAGGCGCTCCAGCTGACAGGCGACCTGCTGCCATGACGGATCTGGTGACGCCTGCGGATCTGCCTGAGGAGGAGCTGTATGGCGACCTGTTCACTGCCACCGGCGCGGAGGGTGACGCGCTGCTGCGAGCCGAGGTGGACCACCTCCGCACGCAGACAAGCGCGCAGGCGGAGCGTATGGCGGAGCTGTCGTCCAACCTGGAGCAAGTCACACAAGAGGTGTGGGCGTTCGGCCATTTCTGCATGCACCTCGCCGTCACAGCGCGCGCCACGAATCGATTGCAACAGCGCCGCCATGCAGGCGACATTGCGACATCCCAAACGGCCTGTCTGTTTCGATGCAGGTAGAGACGCTACGAAACGAGAAAGCAGTGCTGTGCACCAACATTTCCAGCCTCTATAAGACGGCGTGGCTGGAAATTGAGCGCAAGGACGCTGAGATTAAGGAGCTGCGCGCCAGGTCAGACAATGCTAAACATTCCAAGCAGGATTTGCTGATGCGATGCTGCATGAACACCAGAGTGCTGCATCGCGTGCAAACAACGTTGACAGGGGTCCGTGGCTGAGCTCAGGCAACAAAGGTAGCACAGAAAGCCGGGAGCGCGCGGGCCATGGTTGCAGTTGATGGCAGATCGCTCAACCCGAACGAAAGGTGCGCCTGTCACGCCCGGGGGAAATCGCGCACGTCATTTCTTCGTCCGTCCGATCCTCAGTTGTTGCAGGCATCATGAGATGCCGCTTTGTACATGCAGCTGCCGGCGTGCGATGACGGACAACGTCGCACGTCCAAGCAATTGGTTGCGCGCATGGCCGGGGTGCGCTGGCATTTCAATCATAAGAGCTAGCCGCAGAGGATCGCGCCACCGAATTGAAAGCGAACACCATATAGACAAGGTAGTTGAGAGTGAGCGAGTGAGGGAAATGTGGATTCTCTGCTGTCTCATGACTCGGCGCCGCCGGCGTCTGTGCGTCTAGCAGCCGTGCGCCATGCATTGTCGATTTTGCACAAGGGCAGATGTGAATCGATGGACGCTTTCAACGACGTCATATGTGAGTGAGTTTGGGGAAACAAAGTGTCACCTTCCTTTCCTTGGCCCTTTCCTTTCGACTCGGCTCCCCGTTCGAGCCCCTTCGGCCCAGCATCTGCTGCAGGGCGGCCTTAACATCTGAGCAGCCCTCGCTCGCAGCAGGTTAGCAGATCAAGCTCGCAAATAACTTTTGTGACTGCAGCGTCAGGTGCACCCGCGACCGCTGTCGCTACTGGGCGACTGTGACTGCACACCAGATCAAACTCAATTCCCATCGCATTGGGCGACGACAGCAGGTATGCATACACCACTCAATCATTGCACATGTGCGGCATCCTAAAGCTCATGTATCTGCACAGCTGGTTATCATGTTGCTGGAGACGCGATGATCACTGCCGCAGGCTGCGGCCATGGCGCCCGCCAAGGTCAGCGCTGCGCCATCGGGGCTGGCGAAAATCTACATGACTCTGTACAACATAGTCCAGTTCCTCGGCTGGTCCTACATCCTGTACGTCACCGTCACGGTCACGCTCGCCGGCGGCGGCCCGCCCGGCGTGTGGCAGGTGACACGGAAACACTGGGTCGCTCTGTCCTGATCTTGCCGCTTGCTGTCTTGGCAATTATTGACACCCTTTGCGAGTCTGTTTTCCAGGCGGTGCAGCTGCCGCTGAAGATCTTCCAGACTGCGGCAATCCTCGAGGTGCGCGGACAAGCGCATGTACATGATGGCTCCTAGCTGTGCTTACATGCAGCATGGGTCGTGCAGATGTGTCCTCAGACCCCTGAAATCGGCCTTGCGATAAGCCGGGCTCGATGCCGCAGGTGTTTCACTGTGCTGTGGGCCTCGTAAGGGCTCCGGTCGTCACCACAGGTACATCTGGCTCTGCAGCGCTTGCGCATCCCGCAGCTCCGGGCACAGGTCATGCAGCAACCATGATGCAACAGTCTGAGCGGGTGCGTCTCATGCAGTCACGTAGCCGGTGCATGGCTGCAACACTGCGCTGACGCAATGCTGCTGTGACATCCTGCGCGTGCCCTGCGTGCTGCAGCCATGCAGGTGGCCTCCCGGATCTGGGTGCTCTGGGGCATCGTGGTGCTGGTGCCAGATGAGACGACGCAGGGTTCGCTGCCGGCGCTGGGGCCGCTGAGCCCCACGCTCACGTCGCTGGTCGCCGCCTGGGCCGTCAGCGAGATCATCCGCTATGGCTTCTTTGCTACAAAGGCAAGTTGCGCACAATCATGCACCTTTGACGCAGTGCCGGAGTTTGCAAGATCATCCGCTGTGGGTTTTCCTCCGCAAAGGCAAGCTGCGCCGGACATGTGCACTCTTGCGCTCTTGACATTTTGACAATGTCAAGAGTGTTTCTGCGCCGGCGGCAGCTCTCTTGCGTCGGCAAGCTGCATGGCATACGACTAGTTGGGCTGATCGTGATTGATCTGGTTGGCGGACAGGGAGAGCACGGCAGGATGCTAAGATGGCTGTGTCCTGTTTTCTCCAGGCGCTGGGCATCGATTCGTACGCGCTGCTGTGGCTGCGCTACACCGGCTTCCTGGTGTTGTACCCCGTCGGCGTCGGCAGCGAGCTCACCATGGCGGCGCTGGCGCTGCACCAGGTGAGTCGTCAACCCGCAAATCCAAACAAACACAGGAGTGCTGCCGAGCGATCGAACCCTGCTGGCCGCTGTGGAGGCCACAGCCGCTACGACCGCCACGCGGACGCTTCCGCTTACTCTGTATCACAGGGCGATGAATCACAGGGAGGTGAAGAGAGGCGTGTTCCTGCGCAGATCCGGAGGCGGCAGCTGCTGAGCGTCGCGCTGCCCAACGCTTACAACTTTGCCTTCGATTACTACACAGCCTGCCTCGTGCTGATGGCGGTGTACCTGCCAGGTGCGACGGCATTGCACAAGGGGATTGAGTCCTCTGGGCTTGCGAATCCGTCCGAGACTTCTTGGCTTGCGGCGTTGTGCACTGTCGAGCTGAAGGAAACGCTCAGCGTCTATTATGCTGACCAGCCGAACCTCACGCAGGGTTCCCTCACATGTTCTTCCACATGATGCGGCAGCGAGCAAAGTACCTGGGCGGCACGCCACGGCAGAAGACTGCTTGACGATCCGGCTGCTTGCGCGGTACTGCCAATCGATGATTGTAGAGTGTCCAAAGATCCGCGCAGTTCAAATCCCTGCTTGAACGTGATCCATGAACCAGCCCTGGACCTAGACCGAAAAATGAACCGGATGTGTGTAAACCAACTTGGTTGCGAGCATCTGAGCATGCCTGCCGTAGAGAGACCTGTGGTGAGCACCAATGTTGCCAAGTATCGCAGCAATGTCCACCAGGGCGAATACACATGCTGAGGTGAGCGCCAGAGTTGTGCCGGACGACCTGGCAGGGTGCGCGCAGCCCGCCATGCTTGCGCTTCCCAATGCACAATGCCTGAATGGAATACTGTTGCATCAGGAGCGGGTACCACAAGCTCACAGCACAAGCGACAATGTCAGTTCAACTTCTGCCGGCTCGCACGCATGGCCTCTGCCGCCATTGCTCCACGTGGAATCGCAAGCAGAGCACTTGCACGCCATCATCACTGCTTCTTCTGCCGACTGTTTCTCATGCCAGTCATTAGCTTTTCTTCTGCCGGCTGGCGCGCATGGCCTCCGCCATCTCTGCGTCGCCCTTTGCGGGGCCGCTCCGCCCGCCGCTGGCCACCCGCGCCTCCTTTTTGAGCCGTTTCATCTCTGCTAGTCGCTGTGACTCCAGCCGCAACCCCTGCAAAGGGCCAGGCAGAAGTAATACATCCCACTCACGTCATTGATATCGACTACACTTGCCGTCAGACTGCTGGACTCACCGCCTCCCGCCGCTTGGCGTCGCCCGCCAGGTCGTCCCAGTCGAACTGCATGTCCGGGTTCTTGTCGACAGACGCCCAGCCCTCGAACTCCGTCACCAGCGCCTGCATTTGCAAAGGTCTTGGCGTCAAATCCCAGTCAATGCAAACATGCAGGCGTCAGCTGAGGCACGACGCGGAGGTGCATCGAGCTTGTCGCCCAGCCCTCCAAATCCATCACCAGTGCCTGCAGGGCCGCCGGGGAAACGCAGGCATCAGCCATGGCGTTTCTGAAGTCTTTCAGCGTCGCTAAGGCTACGTCGCCACAGCAGCCAGCGGGCATTGCGCAGCTGCAAGCAAAGACTTGCTTTGGTCTCGATGTCACACATGCCGGCTGCTGGACCTCAGGCAGGCCTCCGGCATGCTGGGGGCACGGCGCGCGGCACGTCACTTTTGGAACGCAGACACTGAAAATCTCCAATCAACCTCGCTCTTGTCATTGGGCAGGTAGGAGGTGCACAGTGCGCGCAGCACGGCCGGCTCAGCGCGCTTCTTTTCATGTTGACGAACAACAGTATTGTGACAGGAAAATGACAAATGCAAGCGCGCACCTCGCTCTTGCCGTTGGGCAGGTAGGCGGTGCACAGTGCGCGCAGCACGGCCGGGTCGGCGCGCTTCTTCTCGGGCGACCCCACGATGAGGCCGTGCACCCGCAGCGCCAGCTTGTCCTTCGCGCCCGACAGCTTGCGCATGATCTGCAGATGGTGAAGATGAATATAAAAGGTCAAAATTCATCTTTGCACTCTTCAGTCAAAGCTGTGTGCACCCGCAGCGCCAGCTTGTCCTCTGCCCCCGACAGCTTGCGCATGATTTGCGCATACAAACGACAAGTTTTGGCTTATGTAATCATGACTGTGTGAAGCTGCAGCGCCAGCTTGTTCTTCTGGCGCCCACCAGCTTCCGCATGATCTGCGGCGTGGCATAGAAATTCATTGCACTACGAGTGAACCATCTCGTCCGTTCGTCCGGTCATTGCACTACGAGTGAACATCTCGTCCGGAGGAAAGTGAACTTGTATGGCACATGATAAAATCCGCCATGCCTAGGGCCAGCACGCCGCTGCTGCGGCAGTCAGGTGGAGCCTGTGGCCACACCGTCAGGCCGTTTCCAGCAGGAGATACGTGCACAGCAGAGCGATGAGAGAGGAATTCAGGCAGGAATTGCGCGCACCTCCTGCTCTGGCTGGCACAGCATGCCGTTGGAGACGGGCAGAATGGGAATCACACATACAACTGCCAATGACAATGACAGAGGAACCGGAAAAAGCGCTCTGCATGTGCAAAGTTTAAAAGTACACTTTACGAAATTTGCAGGTGCAAAGCGATGTACCTCCTGCCCCGGCTGGCGCAGCTCGCCATCGGAGACGAGCAGGATGTCGGAGTTGGCCCACTTGGCCTCAGCCATGCGGTCCAGGCAGCGCTTGATGGGCTCGTTGAAGTCAGAGCCGCCGTTGAACACCTTCTCCAGAAAGCCCAGCAGGTTGTTCAGGCTCGCCATGTCCGTGCCCAGCTCCAGCTCCCGCACCTGCGCCGCAATGAATGTACCTTGAAACTTTTAATTTTAAAGCCTTAGTTATTTGTGCAGCTGTTTTTTCTAGTAAGTTTGCAAGTTGTCACCTGTTCCAATTCTGTTTAGGCTTGCCATGTCCGTGCCCCAGCTCCATATCCCGCACCTGCGCCGCACAGAACTTGTCACTGGGGATAGTTGTTTATGTCCTGCTCCAGGCTCGTCATATCCGCGCATAGATCCAGAAATAACACCTGCGCAACGTTGCCTTGGTCCAGCAGCCTGCACCTGCGCACAACATGACACAAGTCGTCCGACATCAGGTTGTCTGCTGCTGCATTTGGAGGCAAAGGCTAGGGAATCATCTCTGCCGTGCGCGTCCTTCTCGGCGCTCTTTGCGTTGCTTGGTCGGCTGCGCCAGGCGCTTGCCCTGCTCTGAACCTCGCACTTGCCTTGCAGCCTGCACCTGAGTCAGCATCTCAGTTTCTGGCTCAGCAGTGATATATGTACGTTTTGGCGGCATTGCATTGCAGTTGGGAACCAGCCATGCACCACCTGCGGCCTGATAAATGCTCAAATTTGGCCTGAAGTGCATTCGTGCCGCCAAGGCGCAGGAACGTGGCTGCTGCCTTTTCGCCTTCACACCCGGTGTGAAGCCCGGTGTGAAGGCGAAAAG
>JAABUW010002739.1_pt1 | contig 26278 bp, 27 predicted proteins | sample 5560081 | NCBI WGS metagenome assembly JAABUW01 (sample SAMN10711882, study PRJNA513363) | rock metagenome | isolation source: Antarctica rocks | place: Antarctica: Victoria Land, Knobhead sud | reverse complement strand
CGGAGCCCCGCCCGCGCCGCGAACGCGTACGCCCCGCCCCACATCGTGCCGAGCGCGAGGTGGGTCGCGTTGTTCAGGCGCCATCGTGCCGCCGAGGTCCCGGGAGTGAGCCGGAAGACCTTTTCGGCGAAATCGGCCGGCGCGTAGCTGTCCGGGCGTCCGGTGATGGGCATCTCGACGAACTTCTGGAAGGCGGTCATGGCGACCGTGCCCGCAACGCCCGCGACGGCGCCCCGTCCCAGCACGGTTAACGCCGTCGAGCCGTTTCTCATCTGAGTGCCCGTCTCTCGAGATGGTTAGGACTGCGCGACCGGCCGCGGGCCGAGGAAGAAAGCCACCGTGACGCCGAGCACGCCCAGCGACAGGTGGATCAGGTTGTCCAGCACGGTCTTGTACTCATGCGGCAGAAGCCCGAACAGGTCAGGGACGAAAATGCCCAGGACGCCAACGAGCAGGTACACCACTCCCAGACCGCCGACCACCGAACGCACGGCGCGGTCCGAGCCGCGAAAGCCCACACCAACCATCAATCCGCCGGTGACCAGGTGCACCACGTCTTCCGCGATGTCAATATTGAGGACACCGAAAAGTGACTTCTCTCCCAGCAGGACGCCGCCGATGCCGATGAGCACGATGGTCACCCCGACGACCTTGGCATACAGACGCGTATCCATTGCTACCTCCACGGTGCCGATTGAGGGTGTGGGGCGCTAACGATCGAGCCAAACAGGCGCGCGGACACCGATAACGAAGTTTACATCTTGCGCAGCAAGGCGTCTCTGGCCTGAACGCGAAGCTTGGCCGCGCCCGAAGGCAGCCGTGACTGCGGACAGCCCCGGCTGCGTGGTGCCGTCGACGGGCCAGCCGTAGCCGCCGTCCATCACGAAGTCTGCCCCGGCACAAACCCCCCAGCGCCGACCCGAGGTGCAGCCGCGTCGAGAGCACATCGGTCTGGTTCGACAACGCACCCCCGCGACCCAGATGGCGGCTGCGCCTGCGGCGAAGATCAGCAGCAGGATAAAGACCTTCAGACTGGACATGTCAGCCTCCCCAAGGGCTGTTCTCGGCGATGTCTGATCTCGACAGCCGGGTGGCAGCCTCGATCATGAGGGCGTGGACGAAGGCCTGCGGGAAGTTGCCACGCATCTGGTGCTGCGTGGCGTCGTACTCCTCGCAGTAGATCAGCGGCGGCCCACAAGCTGCTTTCGTCCGCTCGTACCAGCCCAGGGCGGATAACCGGTCACCCTGCTGATCGGTGGCCAGCGCGGTGAGGAAGCCGCACAGCTGGAAGGCGCCCTCTGCCTCGCCGAGTGGCCGCGAGTCCTGCCGGAAACGGTAGGCGTAGCCGTCCTGGGTGAGGTCGCGAAGGTACGCCTGCAGCGTCGCGACAGTACGCGGGTCATCGGCCGGGACTGCGCCGCGCAGCCCGGCCAGCAGCAGCGACGCGTCCATCCCCGGGTCGTCGGGTGAACGCTGCCAGGCGCCGGTGTCGGCATTGAGCGCGTGCGCGGCGGTGTCCGCCACGATCCGGTCGGCCAACGACGACCAGTTGACCGCGTCGGAGCTGGCCGGATGGGCCGCCGCAATTGCCCGCAGGCCGGCGGCGCAGATGAGCCGGCTGTGGGTCCACGGCCGGTTGTCGATCTCCCAGATCCCGGCATCTGGCTCGGTCCACCGGGTCGCGATCGCGCCGGCGGCGATCCGCGCGGCGTGCCAGCCTTGCGTGTCCAGCCGGTCTTGGCCGGCGGCCGCGGCGAACATCAACAGCGACTCGCCGAATGCGTCGAGTTGAAACTGGTCGTTGACCCAGTTGCCGATGATGTCCGAGCCACCCGGATAGCCCGGCAGCCCCAACGGCCGCTGGTCGGGCACCTTACCGCCGAGGGTGGTGTAGGCGGGAGCCAGCCGGTCTCCGTGGTCGAGCAGGCGGCCGGATACGAAGCGCACAGCATCGTCGAGCAGTCCCGGCGCGGACAGCCCGGCAACCGCTTGGCCGGTGAAGCACTGGTCGCGGATCCAGACGTAGCGGTAGTCGTAGTTGCGGCCGGCGCCGGCCCGCTCGGGCAGGCTCGTCGTCGCTGCGGCCACCATCCCGCCACCGGCGCTGGTCATGCCGCGCAGCACCGCGTAGCTGTGCCTGGCTGCCTTGGGGTCCAGGCAGTCGGTGAGCTCCGGGACCGCCGCCTGCCAGCCGGCTTCGGTGGCCGACCAGGCCTCGTCCGGATCGTCCGGTGAGTCGGGCAGCGCGCCGGCTCCGATCTCCAGGACCAGGTCCTGGCTCCCGCCGGCCGGCACCGTCAGCTCGAGAGCCAGGAGCCGGTGTCCGTGGCTGCCGGTGGTGACGCGTGCCTCACCGGCGCCGGTCCACCGAATCCGTAGGCCGGCGGTGCGCGCGGTCCAGACCGGCCCGTCGTGGGACAGACCAGAGAGAGAGGCGGCGCCGTACTCGCCACGGGGGTCGAGCAGCACGCGGACATGCGCGTCGCCTCGCACGGCTTCGACCCGGCGAAGCAACACCACCCGGTCTGCATCGGCCGGAAACGCCAGCGCCTCGCGGCATTCGATGACGGCTGACGACGTCACCCAGTGGCTACGCCAGATCAGGCTGCCTGGCTCGTAGTAGCCGCCCCAGACGAAGCTCTCCGCCGGGGTGATGGCGTAGCCGCCGCGACCGCCGATGAGCGAGGTGAAGACCGCATCGCTGTCCCAGCGGGGTGCACACAACCAGACCACGTCGCCGCGCGGGCCGATCACGGCACCGCGTTCTCCGTCGGCGAGCAAGGCGTACTCCCGCAGCACGTGCGGCGGGAACAGCTCCGGTCTCCAGTCCTGGACTTCGCCGCTCACCGGCCCTCCCGCCGCAGCCGTCCGGCGGTCCAGCCACTCGCCGTGCCGGAGGCGGTTGCCACGGCAGCGCTCAACGCTGCGGGTCGACGGTAGGCGGGGCTGGCCAGCGCGAGCATGACCATGCTGGCGGCGTGCAGGCCGTCGACAGCCGCCGATCCGGCCAGCACGCGCGACGTGGGCCAGCCCCACAACGCGATCCCCTGCCCGACGTGGCGCCCCCCGAGCAGCCGCAGCCAGTTCGCGCCCACCGATGAGCCACCGGAGATCGCCCGTGACACCGGGTGTGGCCGCATTCCCAGGCATGCACCGAACGCGGCACTGCCCAGACCGATCAATCGGGCCGATCGCTGGGCGGTCACCGCTGCGCCCGCCGGACCAGCCATCCGGTCGCGGCCGCGGCCGCGCCCCCGGCGACGGCCAGCAGTCCGTGATGGTGGGAGGCCCACTGCTGCGGATCGCTGTCATGGGACGTGTCGTCGAACACGCCGTGCGCGCCGAAGTCCCGGCCGTCAGGCCCGTCGGCAGGCTCCCACAGGTTGACCGGCGCATGAGGGTCGCGCTTTTGGCCCGTTTGCTGCGAGGAGAAGCCGGTCCGGCCGAGATAGCGGTCGAGCAGTCCTGGGGCGATCGCGTTGGTGGCCAGGGTGCCCATCGTGCTGGTGCCCACCCAGTATTCCCGCCGCCGCGGGTGGTCAGCGGCGAAGAGCACGGCCCGGGCCGCCATCTCCGGCTGGTAGATCGGTGGCACCGGCTGCGCGTGATCGGGGAGTCGGGACAGCACCCACGAGAACTGCGGGGTGTTGACGGCCGGCATCTGCACCATCGTCACCCGCACGCCGCTCTTGGCATGCAATAGCTCGCAGCGCAGCGCCTCGTTGAATCCTTGAATGGCGTGCTTGGCGCCGCAGTAGGCCGACTGCAGCGGGATGCCGCGGTAGGCCAGTGCTGAGCCGACCTGCACGATGGTGCCGCGGTCTCGCGGGCGCATGTGCCGCAGCGCCGCCATCGTGCCGTAGACGTACCCGAGGTAGCTGACCTCGGTGACCCGCTTGTATTCCTCCGGCTTGATCTCGGCGAACGGCGCGAACACCGAGGTGAAAGCGACATTGACCCAGGTGTCAATCGGGCCAACTTCGTTATGCACCCGGTCGGCGGCGGCGAACACGGCCTCGTGGTCCGCGACGTCGGTGGGGATTACTACTGGGGTGCCGCCGGCCCGGCGGACGTCGTCGGCGGCACCGGAGAGCCCCTTCTCGCCACGAGCCAGCAGCGCCACGGTGGCGCCTCGGCTGGCAAATGCCCGGGCGACCGCTCGACCGATACCGCCGCTGGCCCCGGTGACGACCACGGTTGCTGCCTTGTCTGACTGCACGTCTGGCTCCTTTACAGTAATTTTCGGTCGTGGGCGCCAGGGTCGGCTCGTGGCAAGTCCAGGTTGTCGCGGCCACGCAGTGGCCCGGGGCGGGGCTGCGTCGGGGGCCGCCCAGAACGGCTCAGCCGGCCGACCAGATGTCAAGGGCCGGAACATCCCCGGCGGCCGCGACCACTGCCCGCAGTGGTGCGATCAGCGCCTCCCGGTCGGCATCGCCGACGGTCACGAGAAGCTCGGTCACCAGCTCACGGCGGCGGTTCAGCACGGCCTGCACCACCCGCCTGCCGCGCGGGGTCAGGTCGAGCACCACGTGGCGCCGGTCGGTCGGGTCTTCGGCGCGGGCCAGCAGTCTGTGAACGACCAGCTGCTCGGCGGTTCGCGACGCGTTCGAGGCATGCACACCCATCGCGTCAGCCAGGGCGCTGAGATTGGCTGCGCCGTTTGCCGCGATGACGACCAGGGCCCGCAGTTGGGTCAGCGTCACCAGCTGTTCGACGTCGGCCAGCGAGCGGACGCTCAGGGCCACCAGCACCCGGGACGCCGCCAGCAGCGCATCCACCTGCGGCACGGTGGGGCTGCGGTCGGCTCGCAGCCGGGGTACGCCGGACATGATGCGTATCTTGTCGCACAAGTTGCGTCACCGCAAGTGTTGCGTTAGGACTGACAGAGTGGATAGTCCGGTTCGAGTAGAGGAGCGACAATGAAAGAGATCGTTGGCGAGTCCCTGGTCAAGCGGCTCATCGCGTGGGGGGTGGACACCGTCTTCGGGCTGCCGGGGGACGGCATCAACGGGATCATGGAGGGTCTGCGCCGGCACGCCGACGAGATCGACTTCGTTCTCGTCCACCACGAGGAAGCCGCGGCTTTCATGGCCTGCGGGTACGCCAAGGCCACCGGTCGCCTCGGCGTGTGCTTGGCGACCAGCGGGCCCGGCGGCATTCACCTGCTGAACGGCTTGTACGACGCCAAGCTCGACCACCAGCCGGTGCTCGCCATCACCGGGATGCAGGAAACGTCTGTGCTGGGCACGGCCTACCAGCAGGAGGTGCACCTCGACCGGCTCTACATGGACGTCGCCCAGGGCTACGACTTGATGATCACCAACCCGGCGCAGCTGCCGGGCGCGGTGGACATCGCCATCCGTGGGGCGCTGTCCAAGCGCACCGTCAGCCACTTGTGCTTCCCCACCGACATCCAGGTCGCCGAAGCCGGCGAGGAGCCGTACGCCAGCGTCGGACCGGGCGCTCCGGCGAACACCCTGCCGGTGTACTTCCCGGCTCCGACCGCCCCCCGTGAGGCCGACCTGCGCCGGGCCGCGGACGTCCTCAACGCCGGCAGCAAGGTGGCGATCCTGGCCGGCGCCGGCGCGCTGGGCGCCGGCAAGGCGGTGCTCGCCGTCGCAGACGCACTGGGCGCGCCAATCGTCAAGACACTGCCCGGCAAGGCCGTCGTCCCCGACGACTCGCCGTACACGACCGGCGGGCTGGGGCTGCTCGGCACCGGCCCATCCGAAGACGTGATGGACTCCTGCGACACGTTGCTGCTGCTGGGAACCAATTATCCGTACCTGAAGTACCTGCCGACCGAGCGAAACGTGCGCACCGTGCAGATCGACCTCGACCCCAGCGTGGTCGGCAACCGGATGCCCACCGAGGCGCCTGTCGTGGGTGACGTGGGTCAGGGGATCGAAGCGCTGCTGCCGATGCTGCAGCGCAAGGACGACAGATCGTTCCTCGAGGAGGCGCGCAAGGGAATGGACTCCTGGCGCGAGGATATGGCCGCGCTGGAAGACCCCTCCCGCGAACCGATAGCGCCGCAGTATCTGATGCACGCCGTCGACCGGGTGGCCGCCGACAACGCGATCCTGACCTGCGACTCGGGCACCATCGCGACCTGGGCCGCCCGGCATTGGACGATCCGCGGCAACCGGGAGTTCTACCTGTCCGGCAATCTGGCCACCATGGCGCCGGGCCTGCCATACGCGATCGGCATGCAGCACGCGTTCCCCGGTCGGCAGGTGATCGCCTTCGTCGGCGACGGCGGCTTCGCCATGCTGATGGCCGAGTTCCTCACGGCCGTCCGCCAACGCCTGCCGATCAAGGTCTTCGTCAACAACAACAACGCCTACGGCCAGATCCTCTGGGAGCAGATTGTGCTGGGGTATCCAGAATTCGGTGTGCGGCACAAGGCACCCGAGCCGAACTTTGCGGCGTGGGCGACCGCGTGCGGTGGCTACGGCGCCAAGGTGTCAGCGGCCGGCGACCTGCCCGGCGCGGTGAAGGCGGCGCTGGCCTTCGACGGTCCGGCGCTGGTCGACTGCGACGTCAATCCGGACGAGCCGCCGATGCCGGGCAAGATCAAGTATCAGCAGGCGAAGTCGTTCACCCAGGCGTTCTTGCGGGGGCAGCCGCACAAGATGGCGACGCTGGCGACGGTGGCGCGCGACAAGTTCAGCGAGTTCACCTCGTGAGCACCGTCGAGCTGCCCGCGCCGGTGGTCCGCCCGGCGGATCCGGGCGACCCGGCACCGGGCCTTGACGTTGCCGCCCTAGAGCGCGACCTCGTGGCGCGAGTCGACGGCGAGGTGCGCTTCGATGCGGGCACGCGGGGCGCGTACTCCACCGACGCCTCCAACTACCGGCAAGTGCCGATCGGCGTCGTGGTTCCGCGCAGCCTCGACGCCGCCGCGGCCGCGGTGGCGGTATGCCGGCAGCACGGAGCGCCGGTGCTGTCCCGGGGCGGCGGCACCAGTCTGGCCGGCGAGTGCACCAATACCGCTGTTGTGCTGGACTTCTCCAAGTACTGCAATCGCCTGCTGTCGGTCGACCAGGAGGCGGCCACCTGCTGGGTCGAGCCCGGCATCGTGCTCGACGAGCTCAACAAGCAACTTTCCCCGTACGAGCTGGAATTCGGCCCCGAGCCGGCGACGCACGACCACTGCACGATCGGCGGGATGATCGGCAACAACTCATGCGGGGCGACCGCGCAGCGCACCGGCAAGGTCGTGGACAACCTGGTGTCGCTCGACGTGATCCTGTATGACGGCACCCGGCTTGAAGTGGGCGAGACCTCCGATCAGGATTTCGCCGACATCGTTCGGTCGGGCGGCCGCAAGGCCGAGATCTACCAGCAGTTGGCGGCCCTGCGCGACGCCTACGCCGAGCAGATCCGCGCGCGCTATCCCGACATCCCGCGCCGCGTCTCCGGCTACAACCTCGACTCCCTGCTGCCCGAGAAGAATTTCCACGTCGGACAAGCGCTGGTCGGCTCGGAGGCCACCTGCGTGATGGTGTTGCGGGCGCAGCTGAAGCTGGTGCCGGTGGTCAAGTCCCGGGCGCTGGTGCTGCTCGGCTACCCGGACGTGGCGACCAGCGCCGAGGACGTCCCGCAGATCGTGGAGCACTCACCGATCGCGCTGGAAGGGCTGGATCACAAGCTGATCGGCTTCGAGCAGCAGAAGGGCATGAACAAGCCGGCGCTGGAGCTGCTCCCTGACGGCCCGCAGGCCTGGTTGCTGGTCCAGTTCGGCGGCGACACCAAGGCAGCGGCCGTCGCTGGGGCGCAAGAGTTCATCGATGCCGCCAAGAAATTCGATGCCTCACCGACCACTACCTTGTTCGACGACGAAAAGCGGCAGAAGGAAATTTGGGAGGTGCGCGAGTCGGGGCTGGGCGCCACCGCCCGCGTCCCGGGACTACCGCCCACCTGGCCCGGCTGGGAGGACTCCGCAGTCGGCCCGGACGTGCTCGCCGACTACCTACGCGGGCTGCAGGATCTTTACGCCGAGTACGGTTTCGGTCAGGCTGCTCTCTACGGCCATTTCGGCCAGGGCTGCGTGCACACTCGCATTCCCTTCGACCTGCTCAGCGCCGGCGGGGTCGGGCAGTTCCGCAGCTTCCTCGAACGGGCGGCCGATCTCGTCGTCGGCTTCGGCGGCTCGCTGTCCGGCGAGCACGGCGACGGCCAGGCCCGCGGTGAGCTGCTGGTAAAGATGTACGGCCCGGAGCTGACCCGGGCATTCGCCCAATTCAAGGCCATCTTCGACCCGGGAAACAAAATGAACCCGGGCAAGGTCTCCGCGCCGTACCGGCTGGACGAGAACCTGCGCTTGGGCGCGACCTACGAGCCCAGGCAGGTCGAGACGCATTTCCGCTTCCCCAAGGACGAGGGCAGCTTCGACAAGGCGGTGCTGCGCTGCGTCGGGGTGGGCAAATGCCGGCGCCACGAGGGCGGGGTGATGTGTCCGTCGTACATGGTGACCCGCGAGGAGGAGCACTCGACCCGCGGCCGCTCCCGCCTACTCTTCGAGATGCTGCAGGGCCATCCCGACTCACCGATCGGCGACGGCTGGCGCTCGACGGCGGTCCGCGACGCCCTCGATCTGTGCCTTGCCTGCAAGGGATGTAAGAAGGATTGCCCGGTCAACGTCGACATGGCCACCTACAAAGCCGAGTTCCTATCGCACCACTACGCCGGCCGGCTGCGGCCGCTCGCGCACTATTCGATGGGCTGGCTGCCGATGGTGGCGCAGGCCGCGACCAGGGTGCCGCGGCTGGTGAACGCGCTGACCCAGGCACCCTTGCTATCGCGGCTCGCGACGTTGACCGCCGGCGCCGCTCCCCAACGTCAGATCCCGCAGTTCGCACCCGAAACGTTCCAAGCCTGGTACGCCGCCCGCGGGCCGCAGGGCCGCGGTGAGCGTGGCGAGGTCGTGTTATGGCCGGACACCTTCAGCAATTCCTTCCACCCGCACCTGGCACAGGCCGCCGTCACCGTGCTGGAGGCGGCCGGCTGGCGAGTCGTCGTCCCGAGCGACGCCGTCTGCTGCGGGCTGACCTGGATCTCGACTGGGCAGCTCGACGTCGCCAAGAGAGTGCTCAGACGCACAGTCGAGGTACTGCGGCCGCACCTGCAGGCCGGCACGCTGGTGCTCGGCCTGGAGCCGTCGTGCACGGCCGTGTTCCGCTCCGACGCCGGCGAGCTGTTCCCTAACGACCCTGATATCCAGCGGTTGCAGAACCAGACGGTCACGCTGGCCGAGCTGCTCACCAAGCACACGCCCGGCTGGGAGCCGCCGCGGCTCATCCGCCATGCCCTCGTCCAGACCCATTGCCATCAGCATGCGGTGATGGGCTTCGACGCCGACACCGAGCTGATGAGGCAGATCGGCCTGGACGCCGACGTCCTTGACTCCGGCTGCTGCGGCCTGGCCGGCAACTTCGGCTTTGAAAAGGGCCATTACGAGGTGTCGGAGGCCTGCGGGGAGCGGGTGCTCTTCCCGGCGGTACGCGATGCCGACCAGGCCGACGTGGTGCTCGCCGACGGCTTCAGCTGCCGCACCCAAATCGAGCAAGGCAATACCAATGGCCGGCAAGCGGTGCACCTGGCCGAGCTGTTGGCCGCGGCCATGCAGGGCGACCCGGCCCGATCAGGGCAGCGGCCGGAGCAGGCCTACGCCGTGCGCCCGAGAACGCCGCGCGCCGCGTCCTATGCCGCACTGGCAGCGGTAGTGGCCGCGGGTGTGGGCGTGCTGGCGGCGGTCGCCGCGTCGGTCAGGTCGCGCCGGTGACGGCCGAGGAGCCGCTGATCGACAGCTTGGAATGCTCGGTCTATACGGTGCCCACCGACCAGCCCGAGGCCGACGGCACCATCACCTGGTCGGCCACGACGTGCGTGGTGGTGCAGGCCGGTGCCGGTGGGCGGACCGGGCTCGGTTACACCTACGGCCCCGCCGCCTGTGCCGGCATCGTCGCCGACCTGCTGCAGGAGGTCGTCGTCGGCCGGCCCGCCTTTGCTGTCGTTGGCAGCTGGGGGGCCATGGTCCGCCGCTGCCGCAATGCCGGCCGGCCAGGGATTGTCTCGATGGCCATTTCGGCGGTCGACACGGCATTGTGGGATCTCGCCGCCCGGCTGGTCGACCGGCCGCTCGCCGACCTCCTCGGACGGGTCCGCGACACCGTGCCGGTCTACGGCAGTGGAGGCTTCACAACGTACGACGATGCGACCCTGCGCCGGCAGCTCGAGCACTGGGTAGGTGACCTCGGTGTATCAGCGGTGAAGATCAAGGTAGGGCAGTCCTGGGGGCATGCCGCCGAGCGAGATCTGGCCCGCACCCGGCTGGCCCGCGATGTGGTGGGGGATCAGGTCGAGGTCTTCGTCGACGCCAACGGCGGCTACACCCGCGGGCAGGCCGGTCGGCTGGGCCACGCCTACGACGACCTCGGTGTCACCTGGTTCGAGGAGCCGGTGTCTTCCGACGACCTCTCGGCGCTGGCCGGCCTGCGCGGCGAACTGGCCACCGACGTGGCCGCCGGCGAATACGCCTACGACGTGGCCTACGTTAACCGGATGTGTGGGGCCGGGGCGGTGGACTGTATGCAGATCGACGTGACCAGGATCGGTGGGATCACCGAATGGCAGCGCGGCGCGGCGGTCGCCGCCGGCTATGGGCTGGACGTCAGCGGGCACTGCGCGCCTGCTTTGCACGCCCACCTCGCCGCCAGCGTGCCGAACCTGCGGCACCTGGAGTACTTCCACGACCACGCCCGGCTCGAGCCGATACTTTTCGACGGCGTACCGCCGGTCTACGACGGGGTGCTGCACCCCGCACTCGACCGGCCCGGTAATGGCTTGTCGCTGCGGGGCTCTGACGCCGAGCGATACCGCAGCCGATGAGAGTCGACCCGCCGGACGCCGCTACGTGATCATCGGCATCGACGTCCTGCCGGAGCAGTCACTGCGCGACGTCGTCGACATCCTCGTGCGTTTCGTGGAAGCCGCCGGCGCGCTGGTCATCTTCGTCGGGGCGGTGATCGCGGCCGTGCGGTTCGTGGTGACCGGGCTACGCACCCGCAGCGCCGAAGCCTTCGTCCCGGTGCGATTGGGCCTGGGCCGCTTCCTAGAGCTTGGCCTGGAATTTCAGCTCGCAAGTGACGTGCTGCGCACGGCGATCGCACCGTCGTTTCGTGAGATCGGGCAGCTCGCCGCGGTCGCGGCAATCCGGACCGCGCTGAACTACTTCCTCGGAAGGGAGATCAGAGAGGAGCGAGAACAGCTCACCAGCCGGCAAGAGGGGGCATCTGACCCGACTCGGGACCACGGGCTCGGAAGTGCCGGGCCGCCGAGCCGGCCACCCTCCGCGTCGTCTTGATCCGCCCGTGTTCGGATCGTGGACTCAGGCGGTGGATACGGCAGCTTTGTGCGTGACCGCGATGGCGCTTGTCTCCGGCGCCGTCGCTCTTGCCCGGATCCGTCAGCTCGGTCCGGCGCTTGCCGTACTGATGGAGATGCTGACCGGCGCCGGACTGCTGCACCTGGCGGCCGCTCCAACGCTGAACCGGGCGCTCGGTGCCGGCGGCGTGCTGCTGATCCGAAAGCTCGCCATTCTCCGCCTGAAAGAGGACCCGCTCGCCTCGCTGCTGATACACCTGCGCCGGGTGAGCGTGCGGCTCACGACGAGACGGTATCGGCTCCCAGCACTCCCGATCCCCGGATGTCGGCGATAAGGTCAGCGGCGCCAGCGGACCGCCCGCGATGGAACCGCACGCAGTGAGGCCTCGACAGCCTTCTCGGTGACTTCCCTTGCCGTGCTCTTCGTCGGCGGCTTCTCCACGAGAGTCAGCGTGCCATCCGGATGGGACGCAGTCTCGGACCCCGCGAGGCGGCCACGACGTGTCGGTACCGCCGGGCGACACCCCCCTGATGCCATCGATGGAACCGAGCGGTAGTGCCAGCTCCAGAGTGCCGGCTATGTTCGCTGTCGCCGTCACCCGAGCATGCCTCGAGCCCGGCGACTAGTGGTGATGACAAACTCCCGGCGGGGATCCTTGTCGGTGCCCCGCCACAGCCGGTGCGCGCCAGGCCCATTGGCGGCCGGCCACGACTGCAGCGAACGTCCAGAACCCAGCTACCGACTTGCACACGCACGAGCGACGCGAGCTCGCAGATGGACCAGCCCGAAGCCAAGGTGGCAAAGGCCTGGATTATGAACGAGCCGCTCGCGGGCCTAGGTCGTGTCTCAAAGTCAGCTTCCCCACTGCATGGCCACCGGCCTTGCCCGGCTGCCCGGAAAGGGTCGGCCCTGAAATCATTTTGCCCCGTGCTTCTCGATGAGCTGACTGTGCGTGATCGTCTGTGCTGCCGACGGCCGACACCAAGCCGTTGTGGGCTCAAAGTTTGGCTCTAAGCCATTGCTCCTCTGGATCGCTGCTGGGTCCACCAGGTTCCTGACCTGGCTTTTCGTGGTCGGGGTGACAGGATTTGAACCTGCGGCCTCTTCGTCCCGAACGAAGCGCGCTACCAAGCTGCGCCACACCCCGATCTCGCGAGGCAGAGTCTAGCCGACCGCCGCCTGCGGTCGCTCGACCAGCGTCAGCAGGCTGGCCTCCGGCGGGCAGGCGAAGCGGAAGGGGGCGTACGGGGAAGTCCCCAGGCCAGCGGAGACATGCAGCCACGTCCCATCCGCGGACCGAGACAGCCACCTGGCCCGCTTGCGCTCGATGCCGCAGTTGGTGACCAGCGCGCCGTAGAAGGGCACCCGCAGCTGGCCCCCGTGCGTGTGCCCGCACAGCATCAGGTCGTAGCCGTCCCCCCCGAACTGGTCGAGCACCCGCGGCTCAGGGGCATGCACCAGGCCCAGCCGGAGGTCAGCGGTGGGATCGGTGGGCCCGGCGATGTCCTCGTAGCGGTCGAGGCGCAGGTGCGGATCGTCCACACCGCCGGCTTCGATGCGCCGCCCGTCCACAGTGATCGTCGAGCGGGCATTGGACAGGTCCTGCCAGCCGTGCGATGTGAAGCTCTCCCGCAGGTCGCGCCAGGGCAGCGGCGGGCCAGCCACCCGCTTGTGCCCGGCGCGGAAGTAGCGCAGTGGGTTCTTGGGCACGGGCGCGAAGTAATCGTTGCTGCCGAACACCACCAGGCCGGGGCGGTCGAGCAGGGGGCGGAGCGCGTCCACCACCGTCGGCACCGCGTCGGCATGCGCCAGGTTGTCGCCGGTGACGACGACCAGGTCTGGGTTGAGGCGATCCAGGCTGCGCAGCCACCGCTGCTTGCTGCGCTGGCCGGGCGTCATGTGGATGTCGGACACGTGCAGCACGCGCATCGGGGCCGAGCCGGGCGCCAGGACCGGCACGTCGAAGCGGCGCAGCGTCCACTTGGTGCGCTCGTACCCGGTGGCGTACGCAGCCGTCGCCAGGCCCAACGCGACGGCCGAGCCGGCGACCGCCAGCGGTATCTCGCTACGACGTCTCATGGGGTCAGCGTAGTTTCGGCTCTCATGAGTGAGCTGAAAGAACGGCTGCGGGCCGACCTGACCGCGTCGATGAAGGCCCGTGACGAGCTGACCACGGCCACGTTGCGGATGGTGCTGACCGCGGTGCAGATCGAGGAGGTGGCCGGCGACCGCGCCCGGCAGCTCACCGACGAAGAGATCCTGGGAGTACTGCGCCGGGAGATGAAGAAGCGGCGGGAGGCCGCTACCGCATTCGCCGACGCCGGTCGGGTGGAGTCAGCGGCTCGCGAGCGGGCCGAGAGCCAGGTGCTCGAGACCTACCTACCCAGTCAGCTGTCCGACGACGAGCTGGCCGACCTTGTCCGCGCTGCCATCGGGCAGTCTGGCGCCAGTGGCATGCGGGCACTCGGGCAGGTCATCAAGGCAACGCAGGCAGGTGCCGACGGGCGAGCCGAGGGCGGCCGGATTGCGGCCGAAGCCCGCCGCCAGCTCGGCGCCAACGAATGACCGGCGGATAGGCGCTACTTGCAGTTCGGCTTTGTTGGCTTGCACTTCTTCGACGGCGAAGGCGCGGGCGCGGGCGACGTCGACGCAGGGGGCGTCGAGGGAACCACTGTCACCGGAGGCGGCGTGACGGGCGCGGGGGCCGGCGCTGGAGCTGGCACCGGGGGGTAGTTGCCGTTGCTGACATAGATGGTCACAGACGCCCCTTGCGTCGTGTTGTTGCCGCCGCTGGGCGAGGTGTACGCGACCAGCCCCGAAGAGGTGGGCGCCGCGTCGACGCGGTAGCTCGACACCTGCACCCCGAAACCGGCTTGCGACAGGATGGCCGTGGCCTTCGCCACCGTCATCCCGGACACATCTGGCATGGCCATGCTCTGCCCGTGCAGGTACTTGTCGAGCACCTGTGGGAAGTCGACGACGCGGGAGCTGGCCAGCGCCGGCTTCATGAAGGCGGCCCAGGCAAGGACCGCGATGCGGTTCGACCGGTCCCCGCCCGGCAGGGTCACCTGGTGTTTGGGGTCGAAGACGACCGAGGCGCCGGCCAGCTGCGGGGAGTAGCCGACGAACCAGGCCTCCTTGATGTCCTGGGTGGTGCCGGTCTTCCCGGCCACCGGCTGGGCTCCGATGTCGGCCCGGCCGGCGGTGTTGCCGTTGGTGACCGGACCCTTGGGATGGACTGCCCAGGACAGCGCCTCGGTGGCCGCGTCGGCCACCCCGGCGTCGATGGTCTGCTCGCAGTGGCGGCCGCCGACGTCGAGCTTGGCGCCGGAGCTGTCCGTGACGGACACGATCGGGGTGGTAGAGCAGCGCAGCCCGTGGGCGGCCAGCGTGGCGTAGGCGTTGGCCATGTCAAGCGGGGTGATGCCGGCCGCGCCCAGGGTGAACGATCCATAGCCCAGTGGGTACTTGATGTACGGCTCGAACTCGGGGTGTCCGGTGTTGGTGCCGCTGGTGTCGATGGGGTTGGAGACGCCGAGCGCCAGCGCCGCCCGCGCGGCATTGTCGACGCCGACCCGCTCCTCGAGCTGGACGTAGTAGGTGTTCACCGAAGCGGCGATGGCCGAGCGCATGTCGTAGAAGCCGTACATCCCCCGCGAGTCGTTCGACAGCGAATAGGGGACCTTCCGGCCCTTCTTGTAGTCGATGAGCACCTTGGAGATGTAGTCGTGCGGCGAGTTGATGCTGAGGGTCAGGGGCAGCCCCTTCTCCAGAGCCGCGGTGAGCACGAACGCCTTGGCGGTGGAGCCGGTCTGGAAGCGGCTCACCGTCAGATAGGGATTCTGGTCGGCCGTAAACGCCCGGGACAGCGCAAGCGCTTTGACCTGACCGGTGCCCGGTTGTACGACCGCGAGGCCGGCGACATACCGGCTGCCCTTGGGGAAAGCGTTCGCGACCGCGGCGGTAGCCAGCTTCTGCAGCCGCGGGTCCAGGGTGGTTCGGATCGTCAGGCCGCCCCGAAACAGCCGAGCCCGCCTGGCTTCCGCGGTCGCTCCCAAGCCAGGGTCGCTGAGCAGGAACCGGCGTACGTAGTCGCAGAAGTGCCCGTACGGCGAGGTGTCGCACCCGTTGTGCACCATGCTGCGGTGCAGGTGCAACGGCTGGCGTTGCGCCGCCGTTGCCGTCGCCGCGGGCACGAACTTCAGCTCCGCCATCCGGGCCAGCACGACACTGCGCCGGTCGGTCGCCGCCCCCGCGTGCCGGAAAGGATCGTAGGCACTTGGGCTCTGCAGCAGGCCGGCCAGCATGGCCGACTGCGGCAGCGTCAGCTTGCTGACCGGGACCCCGAAATACACCTGCGCCGCCGTGCCGATGCCGTAGGCACCGGCGCCGAAATAGGCGATGTTGAGGTAGCGCTCCAGGATCTGGTCCTTGGTGAGCTTCGTCTCCAGAGCCAGGGCATACCGGATCTCGCGGACCTTGCGTGCCTTGTTCTTGTCCACCGCAGCCGCGGCGGCTCCCCTGTCGTTCGCCTGCAGCGCCTGTTCGACGAGGACGCGCCGAACGTACTGCTGAGTCAATGTCGAGGCGCCTTGTGAGTCCTGACCGGTCTGCTGGTTGCGGACCAACGCCCGGGCGATCCCGCGGAGGTCAACGCCGTTGTGGCTGTAGAAGCGGCTGTCCTCGATGGCGACGACCGCCTTGCGCGTCGAGTCGGGCACCTGGTCGAGAGTGACCGGGATCCGGTTCTCCGAATAGAACGACGCCAAGAAGGAGCCGTCGGCGGCCAGGACCGTCGAGCGCTGCGCCAGCGGCGGGGTCCGCAGGTCGCTGGGAAGGCTGTCGAAGGAGGACGTTGCGGCCTTGGCGGCCAGGCCCACCCCGCCGAAGACCGGGAAGACGATGAATGCCGCCACCAGGCCAAGCAGGGCGCTGATCAGCAGCAGCGAGCCGAGGCTCGAGAACTTCGAGGGCTGGTCGTCATCTCGCACGCTCCCCAGCGTACGGCGACCGGTCAAAAGCGGTGTTCAGTGAACGGTCGCGGCAGCCGATATCACTTTCGGTGATTAAACGGTTACACTGGACGGGGTCCTAGTTCGATCGGGCTAGACATAAAAGGTCCGAATAGGCCAAGCCTGTGGTGCTGATCATTACGTACGGTCCTGGTAGCCCTGCGTAAGCAAGTATCGAAGGGACAGTGGCTCATGAGCCAGACCGCAAAGTGGGGGATCCGGGCGGCGTGCCGGCAGGCTGACCCCGACTCGTTATTCGTGCAGGGAGCGGCGCAGAACCGCGCCAAGGCGGTGTGCCTCGGCTGCCCGGTGCGGACCGAGTGCCTGGCCGACGCCCTGGACAACCGGGTGGAGTTCGGCGTCTGGGGCGGCATGACCGAGCGGGAGCGCCGGGCGCTGCTGCGACGCCGGCCCGAGGTCAAGTCCTGGTCCCGACTGCTCGAGGCCGCTCGCCGCCAGCACGAACAGCACGAGGACCTGCCGGTCGCCGGCTAGCTCGGCTGGCTGAGCTAGCCAGGTGGCCCCGGGGACGCGGCGGCCAGGGCCGCCCCGATCCGGCGCAAGCCCGGCAGGTCGTGGATGTCGCCGGCCTCACCAGGCACCCGGGCGACCGGGACGTGCGGCTGCGCGGAGGTGAATCGGCTGGCCAACCGGTCCTCGCGAGATGCCAGCCTGGCCCGGTCGGCATGCACCCGCAGCACGCCGACGGCCATCGCCGAACCACCAGCCTCCTCCAGTGTCTGCGCCGCCGACAGGCTGCGCTCGGCCGACAGTGCCGCTGTGGAGGTGTGCATCCGGTTCAGCACCAGCCCGGCCAGCGGCATCTGGTCCTCCGCCAGCCGGCGGACGAAGTACGACGCCTCCCGCAACGCGTCTGGCTCCGGAGCGGCTACCACGACAAAGGCGGTGCCGGGCGTCTTGAGCAGGTCGTACGTCGCCTGGGCGCGGTCCTGGAAGCCGCCGAACATCGTGTCCAAAGCGCCGACGAAGGCTGACAGGTCCCGCAGCAGCGCCGTACCCAGCACCTTGGTGACCACGCGCGCGAAGACGCCGACACCGGCCCCAACGACCTTGAAGTACGCCCGGCCGCCGGCCTTGGCAGGGGTGACCAGCAGCCGGATCATCCGGCCGTCGAGGAATCGGGACAGCCGCTGGGGGGCGTCGAGGAAGTCCAGCGCCGACCGGCTGGGCGGGGTGTCCACCACGATGAGGTCCCAGTCGTCGGCGCCGCGCAACTGGCTGAGCTTCTCCATCGCCATGTATTCCTGAGTGCCGGCGAACGACGTCGACATGGCCTGGTAGAAGGGATTGGCGAAGATCTGCTCAGCCTTGTCCGGCGTGCTGTGGGCGAGCACCACGTCGTCGAAGGTGCGCTTCATGTCCAGCATCATCGCGTGCAGTTCACCGCCGTCGCGGCCCACGCGAGGGACCTGGCGCGGGGTGTTGTCCAGCGTGGACAGCCCGAGGGACTGGGCCAGCCGGCGGGCCGGGTCGATGGTGAGCACCACCGTGCGCCGGCCCAGGTCGGCCGCGCGCAGGGCCAGCGCGGCCGCCGTGGTGGTCTTGCCGACGCCGCCGCTGCCGCAGCAGACGATGATCCGAGTGTGCGGGTCGGACAGCAGGGCGTCGGTGTCCAGCGCAGGGGCCGTCACGGCGCTCCTACGCCTTGCCGGCGCAGCGACGTGGCCATCTCGTTGAGCGTCCCCACATCGACGCCGTCGGTGACGAACGGCAGCTCGAACATCGGCCGGCCGAGCGCCGCCAGCTGCTTGCGCTCGCGGCGCTCCAGCCGGCCGCGCTCGAGGTAGTCGTCGGATTCGCCGATGAGGGCATCGAGCAGGGCTCCGTCGGCGCTGATGCCCGCTTCGTGCAGGCCGGCCGCCACGGCATCGGGGTCGATCTTGCCGGCCGGCAGCAGCGGCGGGCTGGTCATGTTGACGAAAACGGCGCCGACCGGCAGGTGAGTCCCGGTCAGCTCCGCCACCGCATCAATGGTCTCCTGCACCGGCATCTCCTCCAGCACGGTGACCAGGTGGATGGCGGTCTGCGCCGAGCGCAGCAGTTCGATCACCTTGTCGCTCTGGTTCTTGATCGGCCCCACCTTCGCAAGGCCGGCCACCTCGCCGGTGACGTTGAGGAAGCGGGAGATGCGCCCGGTCGGCGGCGCGTCGAGCACGACCGCGTCGTAGACCGGCCGCCCCTTGTCCAGCCTGGTGGTGGCCTCCTTGACCTTGCCGGTGAGCAGGACGTCGCGCATCCCCGGCGCGATCGTGGTGGCGAAGTCGATGGCCCCGAGCCGCCGCAACGCCGAGCCCGCGCGCCGCAGGTTGTAGAACAGCTCGAGGTATTCCAGCAGGGCCTCCTCGGCGTCGACAGCCAGCGCGAGCACCTCCCCGGCCCCGGGCGCGATGGCGAGGCGGCGCTCGGCGTACGGCAGGGGAGCAGTGTCGAAGAGCTGAGCGATGCCCTGACGCCCCTCGACCTCGACCAGCAGCGCCCGACGGCCCCCGGTCGCCAGCGCCAGGGCGAGCGCGGCGGCGACCGTGGTCTTGCCGGTGCCGCCCTTGCCGGTCACCACGTGGAGCCGGGCGTCCGGCCACATCGGAGGAGGCGTTGGCACAGCGTCGAGCGTAGCCACGGTGCCGCGTAGGGTGCGCCACATGCAAACGTGGGAGTACGCCACCGTGCCGTTGCTGGTGCACGCGACGAAGCAGATCCTGGACAACTGGGGCCAGGACGGCTGGGAGCTGGTCGCGGTGGTGCCGGGGCAGACCGCCGAGCAGCTGGTCGCCTATTTCAAGCGGCCGACCGGCAGCGGCCGATGAGCGCGCCCGCGGAGGGTCCGATCGAGCGGCTCGCCGCGCTCGGCCTGAGCCTTCCGCCGGTGGCCGCGCCGGTTGCCGCCTACGTCCCGGCGGTCCGCACCGGCGACCTCGTCTTCACCTCGGGGCAGCTGCCGATGGTCGGCGGCGCCCTGGCCCGGACCGGCAAGTTGGGTGACTCGGTGACCCCGGAGCAGGGCAAGGAGCTGGCGCGTACCTGCGCGCTCAACGCGCTCGCGGCGATCGACGCCCTGGTCGGCCTGGCGGCGGTCAAGCAGGTGGTCAAGGTGGTCGGCTTCGTCGCCTCGGCCGACGGCTTCACCGGCCAACCGGGCGTGATCAACGGCGCCAGCGAACTGATCGGCGCGGTGTTCGGCGAGGCCGGCCAGCACGCCCGCAGCGCCGTCGGGGTCGTCGAGCTCCCCCTGGGCGCACCGGTCGAGGTGGAGCTCGTCGTCGCGGTCTGATGAGCCGGCTGTGACGTACGAGCTTCCGCCGGGCTTCGCCGCCCACCGCCGGCCGGCCGGCGCGGTGCCCGCTGTCCCTCGCGATGCCGCTACGGTCGTCCTGCTCCGCGACAGCGCGGCCGGGCCGGAGGCGTACCTGCTGCGGCGGGTGACCGGGATGGCGTTCGCCGGTGGCATGACCGTCTTTCCGGGGGGTTCGGTCGACCCCACCGACGCCGGTGCCACCATCGACGAGACCGCCACCATCGACGGGACCGCCCCCGCTGATGACGGTGCCCCGGCGCTGGCCTGGGCCGGTTCGCCGCCGTCAGCCTGGGCCGCGCGGCTGAGCGCCGACGCGGGCCGGGCCCGGGCGCTGATCTGCGCCGCCGTCCGCGAAACCTTCGAAGAGTCCGGCGTCCTGCTGGCCGGCGGCGCGCCCGATGAGGTGACTGCCGACGTCAGCGGCGAGGAGTGGGAGGCCGAGCGGGTTGCGCTGGAGGGCCACACCCAGAGCCTGTCGCAGCTGCTCGCCCGCCGGGGGCTGGCGCTGCGGGCCGACCTGCTGCGGGTCTGGTCGCACTGGATCACCCCCGAGCCTGAGCCGCGGCGCTACGACACGCGATTCTTCGTTGCCGCACTCCCGGCCGGTCAGGCCACCCGACTGGTCGGCGGTGAGGCCGACCGGGGGCACTGGATACGGCCGGCCGATGCGGTGGCTGCCGCGCGGCGGGCCGAGCTGGTCATGCTGCCGCCGACCGCGGTCACCCTCGGCGAGCTCGTGCCCTACCCCGACGTCGCGGCTGTGCTGGCCGCGGCCGACGAACGTCCGGTCACCCCGATCCTGCCGCGCGTGGTCGCCTCGGCTGGCCGGTTCTGGATCGTGTTGCCAGGCGAGCCCGGCTATCTCGCCGTGGCTGACGGAGCGGCTGGGGGCGCGCCGTGATGCCGGCGTCGGTCACCCTCGTTCGGGCCGACAATCCAGGCCCGATGACGCTGGAGGGCACCAACACCTGGCTGATCGCCGGTCCGGACGGCCTGCTGGTGGTCGATCCCGGCCCCCTCGACGAGGGCCACCTGCGGCGGGTGGCCGAGCACGGCCCGGTCGCCGGCATTCTGCTGACCCATCGCCATCCCGATCATGCCGAGGGGGCGGCGCGCTTCGCCCGACTGACCGGCGCTCCGGTCCTCGACCGGGCCACGCTGGAGGAGGGACTTGCCGACGGAGCGGTGCTGGGCCCGCTGCGGGTGCTGCACACCCCGGGTCACACCGCCGACTCGATCTCCTTTGTCCTCGATGCCGGTCCCGACGGGGACGCGCCGGCGGTGCTGACGGGGGACACCATCCTGGGTCGGGGCACCACCGTCGTGGCCCATCCCGACGGCGACCTGCGCGCCTACTTGGCCTCGCTGCGTCGCCTCGCGGACCTTGGTGACCTGACCGTCCTGCCCGGCCACGGGCCCGTATTGGCCTCGGTCCGCGCTGTCGCCACCAGCTACCTGGAGCACCGCGCCAATCGCCTGGAGCAGGTCCGGGCGGCGTTGGCGGCCGGCGACCGTACCGCTCGAGAGGTCGTGCGGCGGGTGTATCACGACGTGGACCGGGCGGTGTGGCCGGCGGCCGAGCTGTCAGTGCGGGCCCAGCTCGCGTACTTAGCTGAGCCAGCCGATCCGGACGGCCCAGCCGAGCCGGCCGATTAGCGGGCCCGGCGGGCGAGCCGTTGCTCGTCGAGCAGCACCACCGACTTGCCCTCCAGGCGGAGCCAGCCCCGGGCGGCGAAGTCGGCCAGGGCCTTGTTCACCGTCTCGCGCGACGCTCCGACCAGCTGGGCCAGCTCCTCCTGCGTCAGGTCGTGCGTCAGCCGCAACGAGCCGTCGGCCTGGCGCTCGCCGAAGCGCTGCGCCATCTGGAGCAGATTCTTGGCCACCCGGCCGGGGACATCGGTGAAGATCAGGTCGGCCAGTGCGTCGTTCGTCCGGCGCAGGCGCCGAGCCAGCACCCGCAACAACTGTTCGGCGATCTGGGGCCGGTCGCTCATCCACGCACGCAGGGCGGTGTGCTGCAGTCGCGCCAGTCGGACATCGGTGACCGCGGTCGCCGTGGCGGTCCGCGGCCCCGGATCGAAGACGGACAGCTCGCCGAACATGTCCGAGGGACCCATGACGGCGAGCATGTTCTCGCGCCCGTCGGGCGCCTTGCGACCAATCTTGATCTTGCCGGCCAGGACGATGTAGACGGAGTCGCCCTGCTCGCCCTCGTCGAAGACGGTGCCCCCGCGGGAAAGCTCTTGGAAGGCCATGTTCGCCACCAGTGCTGCCCGCGCATCCGGCTCGACGCCTTGGAAGATTCCGGCGCGGGCAAGCACCTCGTCCATGCGCACACCTCCGGTCGGCAAGTGGCCAGTCTAGAGGCGCCCAGCTCGCTGCTCGCAGCTACCGGCTGCGCGACTGCGGCGTCAGCGGCAGCACGGCCAGGCAAAGTCGCGGCTCGGCCCGGTAGCGACTGATCAGCTCGGCGGCGGCGGCGTCGATGCGCTGATGCAGGTCTTTCCGGTAAGCCGACAGACGCGCCTCGGCGGCGAGCAGGTCCTCCACGAGCAGGATCCGCCCGCCTTCGTCGTCCTCGCCCTCCAGCCGGCCCCACAAGGCAGCGATGTCGGCCAGTGGGGGAGTGTCATCGTCGGGCAGCGGGCGGAGTATCGACCTGCGCTCCGTCCGGGCATGGTCGTCGGCCAGCACCCGGCAAAGGGTCGCGGTGCCGACAATCCCGGTCGATCCGCCGGCGCTGGTGAGGTCGGCGCGGGCCTGGATCAGGCGCCGCCAGTACGACACCCGGATCTCCTCGTCGTCGAGTTCGTGACGGTAGGCTCGCAATTCCGGCAGCGTCAGCGAGGCCAGCGACGGCTGCGTTGTGGAGCCGCTGCGTACGGCCTCGTCCACCGGATCTCCTCTGCGCAATCACATCGTGGATATGCCTAGTGCCCAAGCTGCGGGCTACCACGTCATTCGACTGCGTACGCCGATCGCTTGAGCGCTGTCACCCGGTCGGACCACCGCCCCAGCGGTCCTAGGCTGGGCCGGTGAGGGCCCCTGCCGAAACGACGCTCGCCCGCACTCGACGGGCCCGGCGCATCAATCGCGAGCTGGCGAAGGCCTATCCAGATGCCCACTGCGAGCTCGATTTCAGCTCGCCGTTGGAGCTGGCCGTTGCGACCATCCTGTCCGCGCAGTGCACGGACAAGCGGGTCAACGAGGTGACACCGGCAATGTTCCGCCGGTACATCAGCGCCGCCGACTTCGCCGGTGCCGACCGGGCCGAGCTCGAGGACCTGATCCGGTCGACCGGCTTCTTCCGCAACAAGACCGGCTCGCTGATCAAGCTCGGCCAGCAGCTGGTGGAGCGGCACGACGGCCGCTTGCCCTCGACGATCGACGAGTTGGTGGCACTGCCCGGCATCGGGCGAAAGACGGCAAATGTCATTCTAGGCAATGCGTTCGGAGTGCCCGGGATCACCGTCGACACCCATTTCGGCCGGTTGTCGCGGCGATTCGGGTGGACCGGCGAGGACGACCCGGTCAAGGTCGAATACGAAGTCGCCGGGCTGATTCCCCGGCGCGAGTGGACGATGCTGTCGCACCGGATGATCTGGCATGGCCGCCGGGTCTGCCATGCGCGGCGGCCGGCCTGCGGAGCGTGCCCCGTGGCGCGGTGGTGTCCCTCGTACGGGGAGGGTCCGACCGATCCGGCCGTCGCCGCCCCGCTGGTGAAGTCCGGCCCGCAGGTAGCGGAATCGGCGTGACCCGGCCGGTGCCCCCGTGGCTGGCGCAGCTGACCGCTGACACGCCCTTGGTCCGGCCCGAGCAGCTGTCCCGCTTCCTGCCACCGGAGACGGGTGGGCGCCCCTCGGCGGTGCTGATCCTGATCGGCGAGGGGGCCGCGGGGCCGGACGTGCTGCTGATCGAGCGGGCGAGGACCATGCGCAGCCACGCCGGCCAGCCTGCCTTCCCCGGCGGGGCGACCGATCCCGGCGACGAGGGCCCGGTCGCCACGGCCCTGCGAGAGGCCCAGGAGGAGGTGGGGCTGGAGCCGGACTCCGTGCAGGTGCTGGCCACCCTGCCGGCGCTGTGGCTGCCGCCGTCCGGGTTCGTTGTCACACCCGTACTCGCCTGGTGGCACACTCCGCACCCTGTGTCGGCGCGAGACGTGGCCGAGGTGGCGACGGTATTGCGCGTCCCGGTCGCCGAGCTGGTCGACCCCGTCAACCGGACTCGGGTCCAGCACCCCAGCGGCTACGTCGGCCCGGCCTTCGAAGTGGCCGGCATCACGGTCTGGGGGTTTACCGCGGGGCTGCTCGACAAAGTGCTGGCGATCGCCGGCTGGGAGCGCGCCTGGGACACCTCCCGGCTGCAGTACCTGTCGGCCGAAGCGGTCGAGCTGGCGGCCCGGACGGCTCCGACGGACACGTCTGACGACGGCACTGCTTAGTCTTGGCCATGCCCCGTCACCTCCAGACCACAGCGGTGGCCGGCCTCATGCTTGCGAGCCTGCTCGCCGCGGGCTGTTCAAACCGAGAGTCGGCAGCGGCCAGGGCGCCCGTCAATACGGGCACCGGGACGGCGGTCGTCGGCGCTGACGGGGTGCAGCAGATAGTGGTCACCGGCGATGAGCAGTTCCGTTTCGTCCCGTCCAACATCCGGGCCATGGCCGGCCCGCTGCGCATCGTCTTAACTAACTCGGGGGGGACCCCACACAACCTGCGGATCGACGGTCATGAGACCGGCCTGGTCGGCGGCGGGGAGAAGTCGCAGATCACGGTCACCCTGGCGCCGGGCCGCCACGAATTCATCTGCACCCTGCATACCCGGCTGCACATGATGGGCGTCGTGATCGTTTCCTGAGGCGGGGTCTGGCAGAAGGGAGCGGGCAATGCGGGGCGACGGCCTCGATGTGCTGCTCCTGGGGGCCGCCGCGCTCTTCGCGCTCACTGGCTATCGGCAGGGCCTGCTGGTCGGCCTGCTGTCTTTCGTCGGATTCTTCGGCGGCGGGCTGGTCGGGACGCAGCTCGCGGCGCCGGTCGCCACCCAGGTCGCCACCGGCGCGGCCCAGTCCGTCGTCGGAGTGGCGGTGGTCTTGGCCGCGGCTGCGCTGGGCCAGCTGGCGGCGATCACGGTCGGCCACGGGTTGCGCCGCCGGCTACCTGGCCGGGGCGCCCGAGCTCTGGACAGCGCCGTTGGTGCCCTCGCCTCGGCCACCGCGGCACTGCTCGTCGCCTGGCTGGTCGCCACCCCGCTGGCCTCGGCGAGCTATCCCTTCGTCGCCGCGCAGATCCGCCGCTCGAGCGTCATCGCTGCCGTCGACCGCTTCGTCCCTGACCCGGTCCGCACGCTCTTCGCCTCGTTCACCCGGCTGGTCGACCGCCGCGGCTTCCCCGACGTTTTCGGCCCGCTGTCGCCCACTCGGGTAGCCCCCGCCCCGGCGCCGGACCCGGCGATCCTACGATCGCGGGCGGTCACGGCGGCCCGGCCGTCGATCGTGAAGCTGTTGGGTACGGCGCGGAGCTGTTCCCGGCGCCTGGAAGGCAGCGGCTTCGTTTACGCCCCCGAGCATGTGTTGACTAACGCTCACGTGGTCGCCGGCGTGGATGAGCTGGCGGTGTTGGTGGGCGGCCGGCGCCGGCCAGGCCGGGTGGTGCTCTTCGACCCGGACCGCGACGTAGCAGTGGTCTTCGTACCCGCCCTCCGGGCCAGTCCGCTGCACTTCGCCGGGGCGGCGGGGCCCGGCACGTCGGCGGTGGTGGCCGGCTTCCCGCTCGACGGGCCGTTCAGCGCCATTGCGGCCCGGGTTCGCTCGCGCCAGCAGGTCAGCGGGCCTGGCATCTATGCCGATTCCGATCCCGGTCACCAGGTGACCCGGCTCGTGTACGCCCTGCGCGCCCGGGTCCGAAGCGGCAACTCCGGCGGCCCGCTGCTGGCCGGCGACGGCGCGGTGCTCGGTGTGGTCTTTGCCGCCGCGGCCGACGACCCCGACACCGGATTCGCCCTGACTGCGAGCGAAGTGGCCGGCGATGCCCGAGCGGGTGCGTCGGCGTCCACGCCGGTGAGCACCCGGCGATGTGATTAGCCGCGTAGGAGCCGACCCGTTTCGGCTCCTGCCCGGGCCTGGCGGCAGGTTCGGTGGCGCAGTGTGAGATCGGGGGGTTTCTGTGTCGTCCACAGGTCTTCCGGTCGCCTTGTCCCGGTGTCCACAACCGAACCTGTGGGGTGAGTCGTTGGGCGACTCACCTCATAGGTTCGGTGGGTCGGTATGTGGGAGGGGGAGGGGGGCGGGTGGGAGTGCAGCGGCGCCGGTCGGCAGCGGCGGGGGAGACGCAGGGCTTGGACGCGGTGGCGGCGTTGCGGCATGGGCGGCGGGTCGCCCGGCTCAGTCAGCGCGATCTGGCCCGGCGGGCCGGGGTGTCGCAGTCGTTGATCGCCCGGATTGAGGCTCGGCGCGTCGACCCGCCCGTCGGTGTCATGCAGCGGTTGTTGGGTTGCTGCGGGCTGCGCTGGGAGCTGCGGCTTGTCGTCGTCGGGGATACGGCTGTGGCAGTGCGGAGGCGCCGGGCCGCG
>JAABUW010002734.1_pt1 | contig 26304 bp, 30 predicted proteins | sample 5560081 | NCBI WGS metagenome assembly JAABUW01 (sample SAMN10711882, study PRJNA513363) | rock metagenome | isolation source: Antarctica rocks | place: Antarctica: Victoria Land, Knobhead sud | reverse complement strand
ACTTTGGTTCCGACGCTGGCAGGAACTCGACCCGACCCTTACATTTTGAGATAGGTTCTAAGAGCCTATCCCAAAAGTGCTGATCCTTCTTGGTAGGCACGTCGGAACCAAATTAAAGCACAGGCCAGCTTCAGGTTTGCCAAATAGTTTTCGGGCTTCTTGTCCCAGCGGATGAGCAGCCCGCGCCACCCACCCAGCCAAGCAAAGGTGCGCTCCACTACCCAGCGGCGGGCGGGGTGGGTTTTCTCACCCTGAGCATCCTTCTTCTCTTCGCCGATGCGGCGAATGTGAGCCGTGTAACCGCGCTCGGCGAGGACGGCTTCCGTCGGCTCATTATCGTAGCCTTTGTCCAGGCACAAATGCTGTGGCGCTTCCTGCGTTGGCTGCGGACGTTCCACCACAATGGCATCCAGGGTCGCCGCCAGAAGCAGGTGGTCGTTTATGTTTGCGCCTGCGATGCAGACAGCCAGGGGGCCGCCTCCTTTTTCAACAAGCAGGCTTTGTTTGACGCCCAGCTTGCCACGGTCGGTGGGGTTCGGGCCGACGCCTTTGCTTTCGGGTTTAACTGTTTCTGAACTGCCTGCTTCGGACTTGTCTGTTTCTGAACGGTCTGTTTCTGAACTGCCTTGCGCTGGCTGGCTCGGTTGGCTTTGGCCCCCTTTTTAGTTCTCGTGTTCCGATGAAGCGAGCTTTGCTCAGGCATCCATCGGCAGACTGCCATTCCCAGTGAACGGCTTGCAGGTCTTCGCAGTGGTAGATTAGCAGCGCCCACAATCGGTCAAAGATACCTTTCTGGTCCCAGCGGTACACGGTGCGATGCACCGTCGAGTCACTGCCGAACTCCTGGGGCAGATGGTTCCACTGGCCCCCCAATAAAGCCTCAGCCCGTGCGGGCGCGGTAGATCATACCGCTGAGACAGGGGCGCGGATTGACGCAGGGGCGCGGATTGACGCGGGGCCTGCCCATGGGCGAAGGCGGATCAAATTCGTCCAGCAGCGGGAGGAAAAGTTTCTCCCACACGGCATCAGGAACTTCCCAAATGGTGGGAAATGGGTCGCGGATTGCACGCGGAGTCGCTTGCTCGGTCTTGGGTGCAATCGGATTAGCAGTTTGGTCAGCAATTTGATTAGAATCTTGGCTCATGCCGCAATTATCGGCAGATCACCACTTTTGGGATAGGGTCATAGATGGGGTGAATTTCATCACCGGTCAGATTGATGGCAAAGAGTTAACGCCCGATGGTATTAGTAGTTCTTGTGCTGAAGGTTGGAAAGCTTGGATCAAAGCACGGGATGCCAGGCAAAACTGGCTAGTTGCTCGTCCTGATGTGCAGAATAAGATCACGGAAGCGATTCTCGATAATAAGCGGATCATATTTTTGGTTGGATCGGGTGGATGCGGTAAGACCGAAGCACTCTTGGAAATGACGGCTCAGAAGGTAGATCAATTTGCATTGGCGTCTGAGTTCCCAGGCTTTGTTGTTGTCGAAAGTTGCTCAGAAGTAAGAGTTGACTGGTTAGAGACATCTATTGGAAAGTGGGCAAATCGAGGAGTTGCACCATACCAAACAATAGATCAGCCTATAGCTCGATTGGCGACTGCCAATCCTAGCTTGAAGTTACTCATTTCAATAGGTTTGGATGGATTAGATGAAGATTTTCCCTCAAGAGAGGCTTTAACTGCTCTGATGAAAGCAACCCGTGAGCGTAAGGATATTCTTCTTATTCTTACAGTTCGGGGCAACGAATACAAGCACGTGTCTCGCTTCATTTATCCATATTATCCTATTCCTCCGATAACCAACACTGACTCCAATATCGCAGTAGTGCCTGTTGATGAGTTTGAGTATAATGAAGTTCTTAAGAGCGTGTTGAGAAAGTCTAAGATCATGTATTTTTGATCCTTTTGAGCATCAAATGACACATTGCCAAGCGGATCATGGCCTCACTGCTCTGAGGCAAATACTCGTAATCGCGCACCAAACGGCGGTAGCGGCACAGCCAGGCAAAAGTGCGCTCCACAATCCAGCGGTGCGGCTGAACCGCAAAGCCCTTGACATCCTTCTGGTCTTCGGCTTTCTTGACGATCTCTAATGTCCAGCCGCAGCAGGAAGCAGTCCAATCGACGAGTTCACCGCTGTACGCACTATCGGCCCAGACCAAAGACAAACGCGGATAGGTTCCCTGGCAATAAGACAGCACTTCTTTGGCACCATCTCGATCTTGCACATTGCCTGCCTGAACCGAGACGGCCAGCAGAAAACCTTGTGTATCTACAATAATGTGCCGCCGACGCCCCTTGATCTTTTTGTTGGCGTCATAGCCAATCGTGCCTGATGGCCCCCTTTTTCGCCCGTTTTGACACTCTGGCTATCCAGAATGGCGGCGGAAGGAGTGGCCTGGCGGCCTTGATGTTTTCTGGTTTGTTCGCGCAGGTTATCGTGGAGGCACTCAATCATGCCGCTGTCACGCCAGCGGCGGAACAAGTCGTAAGCCGTTTCCCAGGGCGGCAGATCATGGGGCAAGTCGCGCCAGGGGCAGCCTGTTCGGAGTTGATAAAACATGGCATTGACGACTTCGCGCAGGGGATATTTGCGCGTTCGTCCAGTGCGTCCGTTGGTGGCTTTGGGCAAACAGTCCTGAAGGCTTTGCCACTGGGCATCGGTCAGGTCGGTGGAGTAGGCTTGACGCTCAGCAGAATAGGGTTTGCGTTCCATAATTACAGTGTACACCAACAAACAAGACTTTTTCAACACGCTCTAAGTATGTGGATAAGAGCAAGGCGTGTGTGGATTAGGACAAGGCAACGTCGGAAAAGGACGCGGCTATGACTTCGGCAGGGTGAAGCTGAAGACGCTGCCTTTGTTGTATTCACTTTGCACGGCCACCGTGCCGCCGTGGCTTTCGACGATGTGCTTGACGATGCTGAGACCCAGACCTGTGCCGCCGGAGGCGCGGCTGCGGGCTTTGTCGGCGCGGTAAAAGCGCTCAAAGAGGCGGGAAATGTCGTGGGACAAAATGCCGATGCCGGTGTCGGTGACGGACAGGGTGATTGTCTCCGGGGTCTCGGCGGCGCTCAGGGTGACCGTGCCGCCCGGCGGGGTGTAGGCGATGGCGTTGTCTAACAGATTAACTAAGACCTGCGCCATTTCGTCGCGGTCGGCGGGGACGACGAGCGGGGCGCGGAGGGTGTTGACCAGCGTGAGGTCGGCTTTGTCGGCCTGCGCGGCGAGGCGGGCGGCGACATCGGCGGCGAGGGCGGCGAGGTCCAGCGGGCTTTTTTGGATGCCCAGAGCTTCCACGCGGGACAGGTCCAAAAGGTCCGAAGACAGACGCACCAAGCGGTCCGATTCGCGCATGATCGTCTGCAAAAAGCGCGGGGCGACGGCCTCATCGGTCCGTGCGCCGTCCAGCAGCGTCTCGGCCATGGCTTTGATGGACGTCAGCGGCGTGCGAAGCTCATGGGAAACATTGGCGACAAAGTCCCGGCGCACGCGCTCCAATCGCCGCAGCTCGGTCAGGTCGCGCAGGACAAAAAGGTATTCGCCTTCGGTGACGGGCGTAACGCGGGCGTGCAGCGTCCGGGCGACGGGGCGACTGAGAGTGACTTCGCGCTCCACCGGAACCTGCCGCCGGACGGCCAGCCGGTACAGGTCTTCCAGCTCACTGCTCAGGGTGTGCGCCAGCAACGTGCCGCCCACAGACGTGCCAAACAGGGCGGCGGACACAGTGTTGGACTGCTTAATTTGCCCCTCGCCATCGGCCACTAAAACGGCGTCCTCGGTGGTTTCCAGCAAGGCGTTCCAGCGAGCGGCGGGGCCGGGGTCGGGGCCATCCGGCAGGGAGTCTTCACGGGGCGGGCGCGGCCAGGAAAAGAGGCTCAAGAGCGTCAGCCTTTAAACTTGTAGCCGATGCCGCGCACGGTCAGCAGCGTTTCCGGGCGGGCGGGGACCGGCTCCAGCTTTTCGCGCAGCCAGCGGATATGCACATCCACCGTGCGGTCATCCACATAGCAGTCCTCGCCCCAGACCCGCGATAGGAGCGTCTGCCGGTCAAAGACGCGGCCCCGATTTGCGGCCAGCAGGTGCAGCAAATCAAACTCTTTGCGGGACAGGCTGAGGGGCAGATTGTCCTTCAAAATCTCGCGCCGGTCGCAGTCAATTACCAGATTGTCTACAGCCAGAGCAGTCGGTTTCGGGGGCGCTTCCGCCTCGGCAGCACGGGACCCGGAGCGGCGCAGCAGAGAATGTACGCGAGCCATCAGCTCGCGCATGGAGAAGGGTTTGACAACATAATCATCGGCTCCGGCATCAAAGCCGCGCAGGCAGTCCGCTTCGGCGGCGCGGGCAGTCAGTAGAAGCACCGGTAGGGCGGCGTTCTGCTTGTGCAGACGCTGACACAAATCCAGCCCGCTCCCCGAAGGCAGCATGACATCGAGCAGCACCAAATCAGGACTGCCGGACAGGTAGCGGCTCATGCACTCATCGGCATCGCCCGCCGTATCCACCGCAAAGCCCTCTTTCTTGAGGTTGTACGAAATCGCATCCACAATCGGCTCTTCGTCATCCACCACCAGAATTTTACTCATGTGCTTCCCCTTCTGTTTGTCTCTATGCACATTCAGTATACCACTCGCTTTGCTTGCTGTCTAGTACCGCTTGACAAGAAGATATTTTAATGTTACACTATTCCAGTACGAGAAAATAGCTATGGACAAACAAACAAAAGAAGCCTTGAAGCAGATGCAGGCCGAAATGCGTCAGCTTCAGGCACAACTTACCGACCGCCCCGCTGAGAAAGCAACGGCGTTAGACCCTGCCCCAAAGTCCAAATCCGATGCGCTGGTGCAGTACAGCGTCAACCGGCCCGCGTCCGGCGACGACGACACAGCCTTCAAGACCGGCCCCCTGTCTGTCAGCGCCGCGCAGATCGCCGCCGCGACTGATGAAGCCGCCGCGCAACTTGGCTACGCGCTGTCATCGCCGCAGAAAGTAGGTTTGCTTCGCGCCCTACTGGGGCACGAATCAGAGGGTGCCGCCGCGCTCGGAGCCGCCGCCGGGTTAAGCACCGGCAGCCTGTACCATCACCTGCGCGACCTGATGCACGCGGGCCTTTTGACGCAGGCGGGTCGCTCGCGCTATGCGATTACGCCGCAGGGACAGCGCGTTTTGCTGGTCCTGCTGGCGCTGACGGTGGAGTAGGCCGCAAACACATATGATGATCAACTACACACTTACACACGAACTGATTGCCGACGGCCTGCCGGGCCTGTCCGTCGCCCACGCTGATCTTGCCGCCGATGCCCCGCTGGCCTTTGTCCTGCATGGGCTGGGCAGCCACAAGGAGCGAATGCTGACGGGGCTGTATGACCTGGCCCGTGCCGGTCTGCGGGCGGTCGCCATAGACCTCCGCCTGCACGGCGAGCGGCCCGGCGCGGATACCCGCGAGGGCCGCCTGCAAACAGACTTTTTTGGCACGACCACCGAACTGCTGCTGGGGACGGCGGCGGATATTACTGAGGCGATTGACTACTACGCCGCGAAGTTTGCCCCGGCCAAAGCGGGCATTCACGGTATTTCAATGGGCGGCTATGTGACCTTTGCGGCGATGCTGTCTGAGCCGCGCCTCCTTGCCGCCGCCGTGGCCCTTGGCAGCCCGGACTGGCTGGCCCCGCTGCGGGCGTTCGGCCTCGGGCCAGGGCATCCGGCGTATGACATCGCCGCCCTGCAAAGCCCGCTGGAAGTGGCGGCGGGGGTCTACCCGCCGCGCCCACTCCTGATGCTGCATGGCACGGCGGACACGACGGTTTCGGTGGAAGGGGTGATTGCGCTGGAAGCCCGCCTGCGGCCCGCGTATGCCGAGTTCCCGGAGCGGCTGTCACTGGTGCTGTTCCCGGAGCTTGGGCATTCGTACACGGACGAGATGCAGGCGCGGAGCGTCGCGTGGCTGGCGGAGTATTTGGAGGCGTAAGAGGCCCCCCCCGCCCCAATTCTGGGGAGCCAGAGTAAGAACAAACGGGCCGTGCCCTAATTTTCCGGTTCCCACATTATTGGGGGCTAGGGGGTCCGGCTCCTGATCCGGCTCCCCAGAATTGGGGCGGGGGGCCTCCCTTACTTCAAGAAGTACAGCACGTAGTAATAGGCCAGCGGTGCGGCGAATAGGAGAGAGTCAATGCGGTCCAGAATGCCGCCGTGGCCCGGCAAGATTGCGCCGAAGTCCTTGACGCCCAAATCGCGCTTCAAGGCCGACTCGCACAAGTCGCCGACCTGCCCGGCAATCGCACAGAGAGCAGCCAAACCCAGCGCATGGACCCACGGCATTTGCAGCCAGTGGCCCAAAAGTGCCCCAGCAGCAAGCGAAGTCAGAACGCCGCCAATGGACCCCTCCCAGGTTTTGCCCGGACTGACACTCGGGGCCAGCTTGTGCTTGCCGAACGCTTTGCCCACGAACAGCGCCCCTGTGTCAGAGAGCATGGTGGCGGCGGCGACAAAAATCACCAGCCATTCTCCGGGCGTCGTGTGCGGCAGCGGCGGAACCAGTACCGGCGTCTCCGCGCCGCCTATGCCGCTCAGGCGAATCATCCCCGGCTGCATTCCGTGCAGGAGCGTCAGATAGGACAGCAGCCAGCCCACATACACTGCCCCCAGCAGCGTGGAGCCGATGGTGATAATGGGCTTGGGACGACGCTTTCCCAGTTCTGACAGCAGTGTTGCCAGCACCAGCAGCAGCATCAGCGGCGGCAGGTACGGGCCAAACTTCTGCCCGTAATAGGCCCACGCCGAGAGCTGAAACGCCAGGCACGCAATGCACCCCAGCAGCTCATTCGGCGCTCCGCCCTGATTGCGGACAGCGTAAAACAGCTCCAGCACCCCGATGATCGACAGCAAGGCGACAAACAGCGCGAATGGCAAGCCGTCGCTGGCGAACACCAGAAAAATAAACAGCGCGGCCAGCAGCAGGCCGACCACGATGCGCGTGACCATGCCACGCTCGCTCAGAAAGCCGCCGCGTCGGGCGGTTGGGGTAGGGGTTTCAGTCAGGTTATTTGCCATAAATGCTGTGTCCCATACTCGTAATCTTCGGCAGTATCCATATCGTAAGCCAGTGCGGGGTCGGTGTGGTCTATGACCTGCACCGTCGCCCCCAGAAGAGCCTCGGCGCGGGCAGTCAGCGCGGACAGAGTTAAACGGCGCGGTTGGTGGGGCAGGGGACTAGGATTGTCAACATCGACGGAGTCAGCGCGGACAGAGTTAAACGGCGCGTCAGCCAGGCCAGCAGCAGGCGCGGGCCAAGTATACCCGCCATTCGCACCTGCGATTTGCGTGCGCCGAACAGCGAGTCGAGAAGCGCCTGCCGCTGAAACAGCGCGGCGGGGTGCACGGCAAAGAGGCCAGCCAGCGTCACCGGCCCCACATCGCGCAACTCGACAAACGTGGACGGCGGGGCGTCCGGGAAAGCGGCATTGTAGGCGTCGGCGCGAACGAGACCGACGGAGACGGCGGCGGCGGGCATCAGCGCGGACACAAAACGAGCAATAGCCTCGGGCCTCATCAGCGGCAGGTCTGACGTGCAGACCAGCGCCAGGGTGTCAGGGCGCAAAGTCTGTAGCCCGGCTAGTATGTTTTGCGGCCCGCTGTCTCCGGCGGGCAGCCAGCAGTCTACACCATCAACTGCACTTTGTACAGCATTGGGTGCGGCGCAGACGATTTTGCCGACCATCCCGGAGGCCCGCAGAGTGCTGACAACGTGCTGCAAGACCGGCGTTTTCTCAGAGCCGAGCGGGGCCAGTGCCCGAAACGGGGAGCCGATACGGGCGGCGAAATCGGCGTCAATCGTGCCGCCTGCCGGAATGACGACATCAAGCACATTATCAAACAGGGTCATGGCGCAGGGACCAGAAACGGCAGAGCGCCCGGAAGCAAAGACACCGTCGCAGGCGTCGTGCCGCACACCTCGCCGTCAATCAGCAGCGGCTGCGGCGGGTCGGCCTCCACGCGGATGGTCCGCGCCCGAAGCAGCGAGACGGCGGGGTGCTTGACATGGCTTCCCGAAAAGACCTGCGTGAGCTGATACAGGAGCGTCAGCTTGGACACCGCGCCGACGAGGCAGATGTCCAAGCAGCCGTCGTCGGGCCGTGCCCCCGGCGCGATTTTCATGCCGCCGCCGGTCGTCTCGACATTGGCGAATGACACGAACATACACCGAAGCTGTCGCGGGGCCTCGTCGTCTAAAGTTAAAGTCAGCGCGAAGGGCGTGAACGTGCGAAGCGTCTGCACCGCGCCCCAGACATAGGCCAGCGGGCCGGACAAAGACCGAATGCCCGCATTGACTGTCTGTGCGGTCCGCGCATCAAACCCCGTTCCCGACAGCACCAGAAAATGCTTCGGGCCATGCGTGCCCTCGCCCTCAATTACGCCCACGTCCATCGGGCGTGTTACCCCGCCCGCCACCGCCGCGCAAGCCCGCTTCAGACTGCCGTACAGGCCCACGCCTCGCGCAAAATCGTTGCCGGTTCCAAAGGGAATCAGGCCCACGGCGGCGGCGGTTCCCAGCACGCCGTTGACCACTTCATGCAGGGTTCCGTCGCCGCCGACGGCAATCACCCGCTGCACGCCCGCCTCCGCCGCCTCGCGGGCAAGGCGCTGTGCGTCGCCGCTTTTCTGAGTGTGCTGCCACTCCCAGCCTGCGCCGCGCTCGCCAAGCAGGGCGCGGATGGCATCCTCCGAGCGTCCGGCCTTGCCGCGTCCCGCCGTGGGGTTGATAATCAGTACCGCTTCGGGCGGGGTGGACATGGGCTGCGTTCTCCTGCCGCGATTATATCACACCTCAGTCTTTAGGGATAGGTCTTCAGGAGCATCTCCGCATTGTACTTTTCTTCGGGGCTGCCCAGCGACCGTGCTTTCTGCCACTCCTGCCGCGCTTCGGTCCGGCTGCCGGACAGGTACAGCGAGGTGCCGAGGCTGACCAGCGCGGCGGCATAAGTCGGCTTCAGGCGCAGTGCCGTCCGGTAATGATGCAGGGCGGCGGCCTGCTGCCCGCTGTCATCGAGGGCAAGCGCAAGCCGGTAGCGGGCCACGGGGTCGTTCGGGGCGGCGGCAACGGCCTGTTTCAGAACCGTAATGGCCGCCGGAACTTTGCCCTCATTGTAGAGTGTCGTGCCCCGCGCCAGCCGCGTCTGCGCCGGGGGCGGGGTGGGCATAGCGGGAGCCGTCGGCGTTTGCGCCGTCCGGGCTTCGCGCGCGGCCTGTGCCCGCCGGGCGAGCCGGTCGGCTTCGGCCAGCCGGACGGCGCGGGAGGCGGCGGGTTTAGCCGACGCTGTTTTCTGTCCGGCCAGCGTTTGTTTGGCAAGTGCCTTGTCCAGATAGGTCTGGGCCAGAAGCAGGTGCGGGCTGGTTTTCAGCGCCGTGCGGTACTCGTGAATGGCGGCGGCGGTCTGGCCCTGCGCGTCTAATGCCAGCCCTAGATTGTAGTGCGCCAGCGCAAAATCAGGGCGGCTGCGGAGGGCGGCGCGGTACTGCTGTGCAGCCTCGGCATGATGTCCCTGCACATCCAGCACATTGCCCATCGCGTTGTGCGCGTCGGCGTTCTGCGGGTCCAGACGCAAGGTTTCGCGGTACTCGGCTTGCGCCGCGTCGTGCTGTCCACTGTCGTCCAAAGCGTTGGCGAGAGTATAGTGGGCGGGAACGTAGTCGGGTTTGGCTTCAATGGCGGCGCGGTAGGCGGTAATCGCGCCGTCACGGTCGCCCTGCTTTTCCAGAAGTCGCCCGAGCATATACTGAGCGGTGTAGAACTTTGGCCGCAGGGTGGTGGCCGTCTGCATTTCTTTGATAGCGTCGTCGGTCTGCCCGCGCCGGTCAAGGGCCACGGCGAGGTTGTAGCGGGCATCTGGGTTGTCCGGGCGCAGACGCACGGTGGTCTGGAACTCGGTCAGCGAACCGGCATACTTTTGTTCGGCATCATAAACGATGCCGAGAGCATTGTGTGCGTCGGCATTGTCCGGCGTGAGCTGAATGGCTGCGTTAAAGTCCGCCTCGGCCTCGGGATAGTGTCTCGCTTGAAAGGCGGAAACCCCGGCCAGGAACTTGGCGTGTGCCGGGTCGGGTGCGGCATCCTGTGCCCGGACCAGACCGGCGGAAGCCAGCGACAGCGAACAAGAAACAAGTGCGGCAAGGCGGAGGGCAGTGTTCATCGACGTCACCTTTCGGAAATCTACTGTTGTGCAGTTAGTTTGGCACATGGGGCCGATTTTCCTGCTTTTTCTTTTGTGCTGCTTCCGCGCCAGGCGGCAGCCTTGCTTATTCAATACCAAACTCTGTATAATAAGCGCATGACGGATCAGGAAGAGACAGACCGGGAAGAATGGTTGGCCGAAGGGCGACGGGTGCTGACCGAAGCGGCCCGCGCTCTGGACACTCTCGCGGCGCGTCTTGACGGCGTGGCGTGGGCAGAAGCCGTTCGGCTGATCCTGGCGACGCCGGGCCGGGTGGTGGTGACGGGCATGGGCAAAAGCGGTAAAATCGCGGAAAAGATGACCGTCACGCTGGCCTCAACGGGAACACCCGCCCTGTTTCTGCACCCCGCTGAGGGCGTGCATGGGGACCTGGGAATGCTTCAGCCCAGCGATGTCGTGCTGGCGTTTTCGTACAGCGGCGAAACCGATGAATTATTAGCTCTCCTGCCCGCCATTCGGCAGCTCGGCACGCCGCTGATTGCACTGACCGGCGGGACACGCTCGTCGCTCGCCCGCGCCGCGCAGATCGTGTTAGACGTGTCCGTAGACCGCGAGGCGTGCTACCTGAATCTGGCCCCGACCACCAGCACCACGGCCATGCTGTCCCTGAGCGATGCACTGGCCGTGACCGTGATGGGGGCACGGCGCTTCACGCTCGACCAGTACACCCGCCTGCACCCGGCGGGGACGCTGGGACGCCGCCTGACCCTGCATATCGCCGATGTGATGCGGACCGGGGAGGCCGTGGCAGTGGTGTCCGAACACAGCACCGTCATGGAGGCCATGTTTGCCATCACCAATGCCCACGCCGGGGCGGCGATTGTGACCGACGCCGCAGGCCGCGTGTCCGGCCTCATCACCGATGGCGACATTCGCCGTCACCTGCTGGACACGCCCAATTTGCTCTCCTGCCCCGCTGCCGACGCCATGACCCGCGCCCCCGGCGTCGTCCGCCCCGAAATGCTGGCGACCGAGGGCCTGCGCCGCTTGGATGAGTTCCACCCGCTTCCCGGCCAGAAAGCGGGCGATGCGCCGGTGGTAGACGAAGACGGCAAGCCATTGGGCCTGCTGACGCTGAAAGATTTGGTCAAAGCGGGGATCACCTGACTCATGCCCGAAATCTGGCCGCCTCCGCCGGAAAATCAGCCGGAGCCACTACTTCCGCCGCCCCCGGAAGGGGGCCGGGACGTCCTCATCGCCGCCCTGAGCGCCGCCGCCCTGCTGCCAGTCAACGCCGCGCTAGTGCTTGCTTTCCCGCATTCCGCGCCGTCGTGGTGGCCGGGCGCATTTACCGTCGCGTTCGGCGGCCTTTTTATCTGCTGGATGTACAGTGTCTTTGGCGGCCTGCTATCCTGCCGCTCCCGCCTGCCACGTCTCGGGCTGGTTATCTCAGCGGGCACGGCGGGCTTCTGCCTGCTGGCGTATCAATTCGCGCATTTGATGAGACTTCACTTTTAGGCCAGATGACGAAGATAGGAGCTTTCGCTATGTTTTCCAAATTACCTTCGGCAGAGCAGGGCAAATCTCTTCTGGGATTAATTTTGTTCGTACCGGGGCTATGCCTGCAATTCTTTCCGCCTCGGCACTCGCTGCACTATGCTGAAATTGGCCTTGTTCTTATGATGGTTGGTGTTGCATTTTGGTACTTTGGCACCTATTTTTTCCTGCCGCTCATGTTATTCATCGCTGCGCTTGTACTTGACCGCATTCCTCAAGTCAACCATCAAGTCAGCCAGGTTTTAGAGTCAATCGCTTTAGCACTTGGTTTTTGGGGAGCGTGGCGAGTTAGAAAGGCCAAAATCGCGCAGAAGAAGCTAAACTAAATGCAAAACGTCAAGCTGATTGTGCTGGATGTGGACGGCACGCTGACCGACGGCACGCTGCTGTACGGGCCGGACGGGGCGCATTCCAAAGCCTTCCACGTCGCCGACGGCCTCGGGATTGTCATGGCGCGAGCAATGGGTATGCGGGTCGCGGTCATCTCGGGCCGGTCGAGCCGGGCCGTGGAAACGCGGATGGCGGAGCTGAAAGTGATGGACTTAGTCCAGAGCTGCGGTGACAAAGCCGCTGCTTTGCGTGAGCTTCTAGAACGCTACAATCTAACGCCTGCCGAAGCCGCCTATGTCGGTGACGACATCAACGACCTGCCCGCGTTTGACGTGGCGGGTGTCAAAATCGCCGTCGCCGATGCGTCGGAGTTTGTCAAAGCCCGTGCCGACTGGGTGACGCCCCGCCCCGGCGGACACGGCGCGGTGCGCGATGCCGTGGAGGAAATCCTGCGCCGTCAGGGGCGTCTCGACGAAGCTGTGGCCGCGTATCTGGCAGCGAACCGGGCGGGGCAGCAGTAGGAGCAAGAACACGGGGCTGAACCCCCGTGCTTTAAAGGGCAAGCCCCCGCCTTCGCGGGCGAAGATTTAGGAACGCTTCCAATGGGCTGTCTGATGCCCGCGAAGGCGGGGAATTGCCCTTTAAAGCACGGGGGTTCAGCCCCGTGTTCTCTGTGTCTTTTTCTTTCCATAAGCCTATGCCAACCCTCACCATCCTGCACACCAACGACTTTCACAACCACCTGTTGCCCGCGCAGGCGACCCGAATCGGGGCTGACAAAGCCGAACGGCAGGCGCGGGGCGAGGACGTCCTGCTGCTCGATTCGGGCGACGCCATTTCGGCGGGCAATGTCGGCGTCCGCCCTGGCGGCGAGCCGATCTTGACCCTGATGTCCGAGACGGGCTACGATGCCATGACGCTCGGCAACCGGGAGTTCCATGTCGCGGACACGCTGCTGCGGCACAAAATCGGCAACGCGGCATTTCCTATTTTGTGTGCCAATATCCGCTGGCGCGAAGACCGGGGCGAGACGCTGCCCGTGGTCCCGTCCCACACCTTTACGCTGTCGAGCGGCCTGCGCGTCGGCGTCTTCGGCGTGACCGTGCCGATGGTGACGCCGCGCATGACGGCCCGGCTGGTCAGTGCGTTTGTGTTTGATGACCCGGTGGCCGAAGCGCGGCGGCAGAGTGAGCTTTTGCGCCCGTCGGTCGATGCGCTGATTGCGCTGACCCATATTGGCCTGCGCGAAGACGAGCGGCTGGCCCGCGCCTGCCCGGAGCTGGATTTGATTATCGGCGGCCACAGCCACAACAAGCTGTTTGAGCCGTCGGTGGTGGAGGGCGTGCCGATTGTGCAGGCGGGCTGGTTTGGGCATTATTTGGGTGTCACCGAGCTTTCGTGGGGAATTCTGGGCCAGAAGCCGCGTGTGTCCGGGCGGCTGGTGGAGATTTAGACCTCCCTTCCTTGCTTCGCTCATTCTTCGCTTCGCAGGGTCCTCCCTAAAGGAAGGTAGGTCTCCGGCTTCAATAGAAACTATGCTAAACCTCATCCTCTTTCTCCTGACCGCCTGGGCGGCGACGGCCTCCGGGCGAACTCTGCTGGCCTGGCGACGGCTCGGCGGTGAGTTGACACGGCTGGAAGTCAACTTAATTGCCTTCGGGCTGGGCCTGGGCCTGCTGGCGGCGGGGATGCTGGCGCTGGGGCTGGCACACGCGCTGTACCCGGTCTACGGCTGGGGGCTGCTGGCCCTGCTCGGCGCGGGCGGGGCGCGGCAGCACGGCGTCATGGCCGGGGAGCTTCGCACGTTTGCGGCGAGCCGCCCGCGTTTGACGCCGGCAGGGTGGGGGCTAACGGTATGCTTTGCCGCGTTTGCCGTCATCTCGCTGACCGGGTGTTTTGCGCCGCCGACGCTGCTGGAATGGGACAGCATTGCCTACCATCTGGCGGACCCGAAGATGTACTTATTGGCCCACAAGATTTATTACATCCCGTGGGAAGACCATTCCAACTTTGGCTTCACAGCGGAAATGTGGTACCTGTGGGCGATGCTCGTGCGCGGGACCGACGCAGGCGTGCCGCTGGCGAAGCTGTTTCATTTTGCCTGTGCGGCAGGCGGCTGTCTGGCGGTGTATGCCTTCGGGGCGCGGCATCTGTCCCAGGCGGTGGGCAAAGTCGCCGCGCTGACCTTTGCCGCGACGCCATTTGTGTTCTGGGAAGCCGGGACGGCCTATGTGGATTTGGCGACGGTGTTCTACACGGCGCTGACTGGGCTGGCGCTCGCACAGGGGATAGTCGCCCGCGACGACAAAACCCTACGCCTGAGCGCGGTGCTGATGGGGCTGACGCTGTCCACGAAAGCGACCGCGCTGGGGACGCTGGGCCTGCTGGGTCTCGGGCTTTTGGTCTGGCGTCTGCGCGGGCTGCGTCAGCCGGTGCTGCCCGCACTGCTGGCGACGGCGGGGTGGGGGGCGCTGGCTCTGCTGGTCGGCTCCCCGTGGCTTATCAAGTCCACGGTCTACACCGGCAACCCGGTGTACCCATTCGCCTACGGCCTGTTCGGCGGGCGCGGGTGGAGCGCCTTCGCCGCCGACTTTTACACCACCTGGAATGCCTCGTTTGGCATGGGCCACAGCCTGTCAGACGCCGTATTAGTCCCTTGGAATATGACGATGTTTCTGGTTCCCGGCCACTCAACGCCGTTCCTGAAGCCGTTCAACGACTATCAAACGCCCCTGCAAAGCTGGTCGCCGCTGCTGCTGGGGGCGCTGTTCTTCCCGGCCTTCCTGCCCAAAGACAGCCCCAAGCCGCCGCCGACGGTGTCGGCTTTGGCCCTGTTCGCGCTCGGCTCGGGGCTGCTCTGGCTGGCGGAGGCGCAGTACGCCCGCTACCTGCTGCCCGCCCTGCCCGCGTTCTGCCTGCTGGCGGCCTGGGTGCTGGTGCGTGCCGTGGAGGGCCGCTGGCGGGCGGGCTACGCGCTGGCCGGGTTGGGCGTCCTGTCGCTCGGCTTTTCTCTGCTCGTCGGCGTCTCCCTGCTGGCCGTGCAGGCCCCCGTCGTGCTGGGGCAGGAGCCGCGTGAGACATACATCACACGCGGCTTCCCTCCGTATCCGGCGATGCAGTTTGTCAACACCACGCTGCCCGCGAACGCCAAGCTGGTCTTCTACGGCAATCCGCTGGGCTTCTACTGCGACAGGCCCTATGTCTGGGGCGAACCGTCGCACGGCACGTTTATTCCCTACGACACGTTCCATTCCGCCGAAGACCTGCGGCAGTTTTTGAGGGCGCACGGCTACACCTATTTGCTGGTCAACACCGCCAACTTCCCGCTCACGCCCCCCGCGCCGGGGGCCAATGACTACACCGCCTGGGTCTACGCGCTGACGCAGGGGTCCGGCCCGCCGCTCTATTCAAATCATGGCGTCCGCGTCTGGGCTGTGCCGAACCAGCCCTGAATACGGTTGCATATATACTACTGATGTAGTACAATCGCGGTATGAAAAAACGCATTCTTCTGACAGGGCTGGGCTTAGGTCTGCTGGCTGTCTCTGCCATCGTGCTCCTTTTGTCTCATCATCCGGCAGCTAAACCGCCTGTTTACCTGCAATCACCGCTCGGGGCTGCCATTCTCAGCTATGATGCGCCGCGTGTGGAACAGCTGCTGCGGCAGGGCGCGGACCCAAACGTTCAGTATAGTCGCACTGACCCCATTGCTGCCACAGCACTGCTGACTTCCAGTGGGCTGTCGCCCTTGATGGTCGCCTCACTGGGTTACGACCCCGGCGTCTACTGGGACTGGGACGAGTATGGGCGCAGAGGAATGCCTCACATGCTGGATAGCAGTGCTCTGCTTGAAGCAAAAAAGCAGCACACGCTGCGCGATAATCCTGCCATTACTCAAAGCCTTCTGGCGCACGGAGCAAATCCGAATGCCTCTGACAGCAATCAATGGACGCCTTTGTCTTGTGCCTTGAGTAACAGCAACGTCAACATTGCCCGCGCTTTGCTGGACGGCGGCGCGGACAGCAACAAGGTAAGCCAGTTTACTGGAACTGTTTTGATGGGTGCCGCTGAAAAAGGGGACCTCGCTTTTGTGCGCCTTCTGCTCTCAAAAGGTGCACACATTAACACCCTGGACGAGTCTGGCAGGGGGGCACTCACCGCCGCCTGTGATATACCAGAGGACGGCTACAAGTCGCAGGTCCATATGATAGGTCCGGGCATCAATCCTTTCCAATACTCGGAATCCAGTGGTGACCGTCTGGCTGTCGTGCGTCTGCTCCTGAGCCACGGAGCAGAGGTCAACCCAGCGCAAACAGGCACACCGCCAATGCAGCCGCTTGGGCAGGCCATTCGCTGGCGGAATGCGCCTCTGATGCGGCTTCTATTGAAAAGTGGAGCGGACCCGAATGCGCCGGATTCGCCGTGGGCGGGCCGACTCCTCCCGCTGATGGCTGTTCCTCGCGTGGGTCGTCCCACCGGGCAGGGGTTGGCGTTTCTGCTGATCGCTTACGGAGCAGACGTCAATGCGCGGAGCCGGGACGGCAACACGGCACTGACATGGGCCGCAGACAAAGGAGATTTGCCACTGGTTCGGCTGCTGCTTAAAGACGGGGCGCAGGTGAACGCGGTCAATCATGCCGGCCATACGGCCCTCTGGTTTGCGTACACCAATGGAGACGGCCCCCTTCGGACTCTGCTGCTCGCGCAGGGAGCCGATGCCGCAAATACGCAGGGAGCGGCGCTTCCTGCGTGGCTGGCGGGCAGGGGAAACTACGATATTCGTGGCCTGAACGCTTTTCAGTAGAGATTGCCATAACACAGGCATCGCTGGTATACTTTGGGTCACACGGCCCATTCGTCTAGCCTGGCCCAGGACGTTGCGCTTCTCGGCGCGGAAACCGGTGGTTCAAATCCCCGATGGGCTAATATTGATTGACGAACTCCTGTCAATCGGTTATAATAATCGTGAAGTGTGATAAATGACACTTCTAAAGGCTGTTTTTACCTATGCGCCGAACGAAAATTGTATGCACCATTGGGCCGGCGACGAGCAGCCCGGAAGCTCTCCGTCAACTGTTACAGGCGGGCATGAATGTTGCCCGGCTTAACTTTTCTCACGGCAAACAAGCACAGCACGCGGCCGTTGTTGCCAGTCTTCGGGCACTCGCTGAGGAGATGCAGCAGCCGCTGGCGATTTTGCAGGACCTTTCGGGTCCGAAAGTGCGAGTTGGCACCATCGCGGGCGACGGCGTGGTGCTGACGCCGGGCGCGGAACTCACGCTGACGATGGACGATGTGCCGGGGGATGAACACGAAATCAACCTGCCGGTCCCGGAGATTTTCGAGGCGGTCAGCCCCGGCACGCACCTGATGCTCGACGACGGGCTTTTGGAACTGCGGGTCAAATCCAAGCGTGCCGGGCGGCTTGTCTGCGAAGTCGTGGTCGGCGGAAGGCTGACATCGCATAAAGGCGTCAATGTTCCCAATGTCTCGCTCCCGATTGCTGCTGTCACTGACAAAGATTTAGAGGACCTGAAATTCGGCATCGCGCAGAAAGTGGACTATGTGGCGGCGTCGTTTGTACGCACGGCGTCCGATGTCGCCGTCTTGCGCGGCGTCTGCGAGGCGGCCCGCGCCAAAATCCCAATTATCGCCAAGATTGAAAAGCATGAAGCCGTCGATGCTATTGACTCTATCATGGAAGCCGTCGACGGTATCATGGTGGCACGCGGCGATCTCGGCGTCGAAATGCCGATTGATGAAGTGCCGATTATCCAGAAGATACTGATCCACAAGGCGAACCGGGCGGGCAAGCCGGTCATCACGGCTACGCAGATGCTGGACTCGATGATCCGCAACCCGCGCCCGACCCGCGCCGAAGTCAGCGATGTCGCCAACGCCATTTTTGACGGGACCGATGCCGTCATGCTGTCCGGGGAGACGGCGATGGGGGCGTATCCGTTTGATGCGGTGCGGATGATGGCGAAGATCGCCGTGCATACCGAGTCGTCGATGGACTACGGCAAGATTTTAGACGAAAAAATGCGCTTTGACACCGGCAAGTCCATCACCGGGGCTATCGGGCAGGCGACGTGCGATATTGCCCACGACCTGAGCTGTTCGGCCATTCTGACCGCCTCGGCGACGGGCCGCACCGCCCGCGTCGTCTCCCGCTACCGGCCCCGCGCCCCGATCATCTGCGCGACCAACCGGGCCGACACGTATCAGCGCCTCGCGCTGGTGTGGGGCGTGCAGTCGGTCATGGTAGACATCGCCGATGATTCCGACAGCATGATGCAGGCGTGCATCGACGCCGCTGACAAGACCGGGCAGGTGCAGACCGACGACATCGTGGTCATCACCGGCGGCGTCCCTGTGGGCCGCCCCGGCAGCACGAATTTCATTAAAATTCATCGCATCGGCCAGCCTTTGCGGCCAGAATGAGACCCCTATGGCCCGCGAATTTTCAGACAATGAGACCGCCAAAGACTTTGCTGGACGTGCGCCGCGCCGTGCCAAGCCAAGCCGCAAATCGCAGTGGAAAAAGCCGCCGCGCATCTTGGGCGTCTGGGCGCGTGTCGCCCTGCTCTTTTGCTTCCTCGGCGTGCTTGTATTTTTGGCCGTGGCGCTGGTTGCCAAAGCCGTGCGCCCGTACCGCGAGGCACGGGGGCAGAGCGTGCAGCTTGCCCGAACGCAGGCGGAAAGCAGTGCGCTGGCCGCGCAGAATGCCCTGCTTCAGCGCCATATCGCGTATTTGAAGACCTCCGACGGGGTGGCTTCCGAGGCCCGCAAGATGGGCTACCTGCGCCCCGGCGAAATCCCGATTGTGGTGGAAGGGCTGACGACGCCTGACGCCCGGCTTGCCCCGGACCCCGCGCCGCATTTCCTTCCTGCCACCGCCGCCGCCCCTGTCGCAAGCAGCAGCGCCGCCCGCCGGTTCTGGCGTCACCTGACGGGGCACTAAAAAATGCCGGGGGTGTAAAAACCCTCGGCAAAGAAATGTCCTTCGGACACGGAGAGGCCACCACATTGGAAGGCTTTCTCCTCAGCCGAAGGGTGCTTCCCTGCCGGGGGTTTTTACACCCCCGGCAAACGATTTACATTTGGATATGCCCGGATGTCGCCCCAAATTCTGTGGGCGCACGGGTCACGAAAGAAGACACACCCAATGGCAAAAGAAATCATTGTCAATGTGGGGCAGCGCGAAACGCGAATCGCTGTCCTGCTGGACAAACAACTGACCGAGCTGCATGTTGAGCGCGAACAGCGCGTCGTCGGCAACCTGTATAAAGCAAAAGTAGACAACGTCCTGCCCGGCATGGATGCGGCGTTTGTAGAGATTGGCCTCGAGCGCAATGCGTTTTTGTATGTCGCCGATATCCTGCCCGAAGAGGACGAAGACGGCGCACCCCGGCGCAACCGGCGGGACCTGCATATCGGCGATTTGGTGCGCCGGGGCGATCAGCTTCTGGTGCAGGTTGTCAAAGGGCCGCGTTCCACCAAAGGCTCCCGCGTGTCGTCGCGGGTGTCTTTGCCGGGGCGCTTTTTAGTTCTCATGCCCGACGCCAACAATCTGGGCGTCTCGCGCAAGATTGAAGAAGGCAAAGAGCGGGACCGGCTCAAAAAGATCGTGCAGAAGTTCCGGCAGCAGGGCACGGGCGTCATCGTCCGCACCGAGAGCGAAGGGCGGACGGCCTCCGAGCTGCGGCAGGACTATTTGATGCTTCTGGAGACATGGAATACAATCACTGCCAAAGCCAAAACGACGCCCGCGCCCGCGCTCATCCATCAGGATATGGGCTTGGTGTTGAAGATTTTACGCGATGCCTTCGGCTCTGATGTCAGCCGCCTGGTGATCGACTCGCCGACCGACTACGAGCAGGCGCATGAGATTATCGCCCGCCTCTCCCCCGACCTGGAAGACCGGATTGAGCTGTACGACGGCGACAAGCCCGTCTTTGAGCAGTTCAAGATTGAGGCCGATGTGCAGCGCCTCTTGCAGCGCAAAGTGCCCCTGCCGTCGGGCGGCTCGCTGATTATCGATCAGACCGAGGCTCTGGTCTCCATTGACGTCAACTCGGGCAAATTCACAGGGACGGTCGGCCTGTCTGATACCATCTTGAAGACCAATCTGGAAGCGACCGAAGAGATCGCCCGGCAGCTTCGCCTGCGTGACTTGGGCGGCATGATTGTCCTGGACTTTATTGATATGGACAGCGCCCGCGACAAAAAGGCCGTCATGGATGCGTTCGTCAAGGCCCTCAAAGATGACCGCTCGCGCACCAAGATTTCCAGCATCTCCGCGCTTGGCCTGATTGAGATGACCCGCAAGCGCACCGGCGAAACGGTGGACACGGCCATGACCGAGGTATGCCCGTACTGCCACGGCCTCGGGCGCATCGACTCGGCGGAAACCGTCTCGCTGATGGTGGAGCGGGAGCTTCGCAAAATGGCCGCGACCACGCCGCATGAGGCGTTTGTGGTGAGCGCCCACCCGGACGTCTGCGCCCACCTCATCGGCGCACAGGGCGAGGATATTGAGGCATTGGAGCGCGACCTGCGCCGGTCCATCTATGTCCGCTCGGTTCCGTCCTGGCATCATATCGAGAAGTTTGATATCGACGGCGGCGGCCTGCAAAAGTTCGAGGCCGCGCTTGCCGGGCCGCGCCGGGGGCAGACGGTGGAGTGTCAGGTGGGCCGCGACGACCCGCAGGGCGACCGCGCCCCATGGGCGACTTCGCACCTGTTGCCGCAGCGGGCCTTGCAAATTGAGCTGTCCAACGGCGCACGGTTCCAGGGGCAGAATGTCAAAGTGCGCCTCACCGATGTCCGCCGCTCCGTCGCTATCGGCGAAGTGGTGCAGACGGCCAAAGGGCAGAACGTAGACCGGGGCAATACGGGTGTGGGCCAGAACGCCGACCAGGGACGCGGTGCACGCGAGCGGGTAGGAGCATAGACGGCTAAATCCAAAAAAAGCCCGGCACGTTCAGTGCCGGGCTTTTTCATGCGTCTCTGCGGGGCCGCACGCGCCCGCCGCGCCTGTCGTCTCGCGCTGATGCCGCGCTCCCCAGTCCACCATGGCGTCCACCACTGGCCGCAGGCTGAGGCCAAGCGGCGTCAGCGAATACTCTACTTTTGGCGGGACCTGCGCGTAAACCTCACGGTGCACCAAGCCGTCCTCCTCCATCTGCCGCAATTCCTGTGTCAGCATCTTGGGCGTGACACTGCTCGTCGTGACGCCATTGATGCTCCGCTGTAAGTCCGTAAAACGCAGTGTGCCGTCAAAAAGCTGGTGCAGAATAAAAATCTTCCAGCGTCCCCCGACCATCTGCAACGTCCGCTCGGCAGGGCAGCCTGCAATCAAATCCTTCATTTCCAGTCTCCTGAGTGTTCAATGCTATCTTTTTGGAGAGTATAGCACAAATAAGTGCATACTAGACAACAAGAAACTTTCGGGCCATACTGTTTTTATCAAACAGGGGAGAAACCAATGACCATTCTCAAAACCTATGCCCGGCTCTTTGTCGGCAGCCTGGACGAATCGCTGCCGTTTCTGGAGCGGCTGGTCGGCAGGCCTGCCGACCTTCGCTTTGCCTTTCATCAACTGGAACTGGCTGCCATCGGCGATTTTCTGGTGATTTCTGGTCCCGCCGAAGAGGTTGAAAAGCACCGGGGGACGGCTGGCCCGGTCATCGTCTCGAATCTCGCAGAAGCGGAGGCCCTGCTGGTTCAGTTCGGGGGCACTATCACCCATCCCCGACAGGAAGTGCCGACGGGAGCTAATTTTTATGCCCGGCACGCAGGCGGAGCAGAAGTGGAGTATGTGCAGTGGAAGCCGGAGTTGGTGGAGCGGATTATCACAAATGTCTTGGCTGCATAATTCCTGAAAGCCCACACCATAAGGAACCATGCCCTAAAGGGTACGGCTACCGAGCGCGGACGCCGAAAACTACTGCTTCGCGGCACTCGGAATTACGAGTTCAGGCATAATCTTAGCCCCACGAAGTGGGGGTTCCCAGCGCCCGCGCCCGGTAGCCGTATCCTTTAGGGCATGGTGCTTCTTGATTTCTACCACACCGGCCCGGCCTGCGTGAGCGTGTCGCAAACCTGCCCGGCGACCTGCTCAAAGTCTTCCTCGGTCAAGCCCAGCGCGGTCAGCGCCTCGGGGTGCAGGGTGTAGGCGAGGCCGTCCAGGCCGAGACCGACGCCCAGGGTCAGGCAGATGGCATCGGCCAGATGCACGAGGCAGGGCAGGGACGGGTCACCGCCTGCGTCGAGCGGCTGATGATGCCAGCGGACGGCGGACACCAGCGGGGCGGGCAGGTTCCAGCGTTCCAGCAAAGCCGCCCCGGCTTCGGCGTGGTCAAAGCCAAGTATTTCCCGCTCGGCCTCGGCATAGGTCACTTCACCGCCCGCGACACGGATCAAGACCCGAATAAACTGGTCTTTGCAATAGGTGTTCAGAACCACTTTGCCGATGTCGTGGAGCAGGCCCGCGACAAAGGCTTCCTCGGACTGACGGAACCCCGCTTTTAGGGCCAGCGCCCGGGCCGCCGACGCGCAGGTCAGCGAATGCCGCCACAAGGCCCCGGCAGGGAGGGCATAACCGGGGACGGGACGGTCAATCACCTCCTGACAGCCTGTGGCTAACACGAAGTTCCGGGTCGTCCGCATTCCCAGCGTCACCACGGCCTCGGAGATTGTCCCCACACGGCGGCTGACCCCGTAAAAGGCCGAGTTTGCCAGCTTCAGAGCGCGTGCCGTCAGCGCCTGATCGGAGGCCAGGGCGCGGGCGACTTCGGCTGCCCCCGCTTTGGGGTCCTCGGTCAGCCGCAGCACCTGTGTCACGGCGGTTGGCAGGGCGGGCAGGTCGCGCACCTGCCGGACCAATATATCCAGTGGAGAGCTAGTGTCCATACGCCACCTCCCGTCCCAGCGGCTCAGTCAGGGACATCTGCCGTAGGGTGAATTCTTTCGGCTCCGGGCGCAGGGAGGTCAGCAGCCGCTCGGGCAGGCCAATGGGGCGCACCCAGACCTGCCCTGTGGCTGCGTCTATCGCTACCGTTCGGCCCCCATGCCCACCGGTCTCTTCGGCGCACAGGGCAATTCCCCAGCAGTGCAGCCCCTCGCGCACGGCCAGCACGTTCCGCGCCCCGATTTCCAGCCGGGAGGTGGTCCCGGCAGACGCGGTAGACGCCGCAGGCGCGGTGAAAATGCTGGCCCCGCCGACCATCGCGGCCACGGTTCGGGACGGGCTGCCGCCGCGCTGCTCCATCTCGGCGAGGGCATGGCCGACAGCGGTGTCGGCGCATTTGCCCGGCGGCGGCGTCCACGATGCCCCGCTGACCGGCGAAAGCGTCTGCGGCAGGACGATATGCACCAGCACGGACAGCCGCGCTTGCGGGTCGTACAGGCACAGGCCGACGCACGCCCCGAGGCCGCACGCCTGCAATCGTCCATCCGCCGCCCCGGCCACGCCGGTTTCTCCCATTTCTACTGTATGCAGTGCCGTCATAAGTCAAAGCAACCTCTGGCTTTGATTATGGCGCTCCCCCGGCGCTCGGTTATAGTACGGGCGTTAATCCAGCAAAAGCACGGTGACGGAGGCTCCTTCTGAGAGAGCATTGGTGTCAGCAGGCAGGACTAAAAGCGCGTTGGCCTCGGTCATCGGCAGCAGCATTCCCGACCCCTGTTTGATCAGCGCCCGGACTTCGCCCTGCCCATCGGCGGCGCGGGTCACCACGGCCCGCTGATAGCTTTGACGGCCCGGCGTGTGGCTAACGGGTTCCGTCAGCGTCGCCGTGAGCAAAGGCCGGGTGAGCTGAGTCTGCCCGGCTAGGCGGCGCAGGGCGGGGCGCACAAACAGCTCAAACGTCACAATGGTGGAAGACGGATTGCCGGGCAGGCCGAAAAAGTGCGTGCGTCCCCACTGCCCGAAGGCAACCGGCTTGCCGGGCCGAATGGCAGCCTTCCAGAAATCTACCGTGCCGCGCTCCGCAAAGACCGATTTGACATAATCGTAGTCGCCCACCGAGACGCCGCCGCTCGTGATCAACACATCGGCGTCTTCGGCGGCGTCAAACGCCGCCCGCAAGGCTTCGGGCGTGTCCCGTGCATGGAGCTGGTGTGTCACCACGCCGCCCGCGTCTGTCACCAATGCGGCCAGTGCGTAGGCGTTGGAATTGTAAATCTGCCCGAACCCCAGCGCCTGTCCCGGCTCTACCAGCTCATCGCCCGTACTCAAAACCGCCACACGCGGGCGCGGGTACGTTCGCAGAGTGGACCGGCCCACGGTCGCAGCCATACCGATATGCGCGGGCCGCAGGGTCGTTCCTGCTCGCAACACCACACTCCCCGCCGCCGCTTCCTCGCCCGCAGGCCGGATGCACTGCCCTTCCGTGACCGCTTCCAGAAACGCCGTGCCGCCGCCTCGCGCCTCGGTGTCCTCCACCGGAACCACGGCATCCGCGCCGGGCGGGACGGGTGCGCCGGTCATAATCCGCAGTGCCTGCCCCGGCAGAAGTGTCGGCACGAAAGTTGCTCCGGCGGCAATATCGCCTGCCACCGGCAGCGTTGTGGGCAGCGTCGTGAAGTCAGCGGCCCGCACGGCGTACCCGTCCATGCTGCTGTTGGTGAACGGCGGCAGGGGAAACGGCGTCGTGACTTCTTCGGCCAGCACCCGCCCGAGGGCGTCCGTCAGCGGCGTGTCTGTTGGCGCAAGCGGCGTAATTTGGGCCAGAATGCGGGCGAGCGCGTCGTCGTAGGTGAGCATAGGGTGAGTGCTTTCACGGGAAGCATGGGGGTTCAGCCCCGTGGTTCCTTCCCCACTGGATGCCCGGTTTCGCGGACGCGCAGAACGTCGACAGCGTGCGGGAGCAGGGGGACCAGGCTGGCCGTGTTGTCCTTCGCGCCCGACGGGCTGCCGGGCAGGTTGACAATCAGGGTCGCGCCCCGGACGCCCGCCGCGCCGCGTGAGAGGGCGGCAAAGGGGGTCTGCTTGAGGCTTTCCCAGAGTAAAAACTGGCTGATATTGGGCGCGGCCCGGTCCAGCACTTTCTGCGTCGCTTCCGGGGTCACATCACGCGGACTGAAGCCCGTGCCGCCGGTGGTCAGCACCACGTCGCAGCCGTACTCATCGCACCAGCGTTTGAGCGTTTGGGCGATCACACGCTTATCGTCGGGCACAATGGCTTCCAGTGCCACTACAAAGCTGTCGGTTGGCAGGGCGGCTTTCACCGCCGGGCCGGATTCATCGGTCCGCTCGCCCCGGCTGCACCGGTCGCTGACAGTCAAAACGCCCACCCGGATTACTTCTCCCATACAAAATCCCCACTCTTTCCCCCGGTCTTTGTGACCAGATGCACGCCCTCAATGACCATGCGCTTGTCCACGGCCTTTGCCATGTCATAAATAGTCAGCGCCGCCACCGTCGCCGCCATCAGCGCCTCCATCTCCACGCCTGTCTGCGCCAGTGTCGTCGCCGAAGTCTTAATGATTAATTGCCCCTCGCCAAACTCAAAGTCCACCGATACGCCCGACAGCGGCAGCGAGTGGCACAGGGGGATCAACTCATCCGTGCGCTTCGCGGCCAGCACCCCGGCCACCCGCGCCACGGCCAGCGCATCGCCTTTGGCAAGTTCGTTTTGACAAATTTTGCTTAATGTTTCCGGTAGCATCCTCACCACCGCCCGCGCCGTCGCCACCCGCCGCGTGGTTTCCTTGCCCGACACGTCCACCATCCGCGCCTTACCATGTTCGTCAATATGCGTCAATTCAGACATTTAGAGCTTCTCTTTAGCGGCCTGCAAGGCTTGCAATATATCGTCCATTTGATCGGGCCGAAAATAGATGCCTTTAACAATTTTGCCCGTGTCCGCGTGCAGCGTATCAATATAGACGCAACGGGTTCCACCTTTATTTCCTTTGATCGTCACTTGGCACTGACAGTTTGGCGTTCGGCTGCTCGGCCAGGAAAACGTGGCAATCACCTCATTGTTGTTTATCATAGTCTGTGGTCCCACTCGCTGCGTAGCTCGTTGACATACTCCTGCGCGTCAATCAAGTTGCCGTTTTCATCCTTCCAGATTTCGGCCCCGAGTCCATGCAATTCCATAATGCTGTGCTCGGGCTTGTCTTCGGCTTCTACCAGCGTGTCCAATCGCTGTCGTATATTCGTTTTAGGTGCGACTTCCAAAAGGCTCATTTTAGTCTCCTCACGGCTCCGGGAACAGAGGGCGCTCCCCGCT
>JAABUW010002727.1_pt1 | contig 26331 bp, 21 predicted proteins | sample 5560081 | NCBI WGS metagenome assembly JAABUW01 (sample SAMN10711882, study PRJNA513363) | rock metagenome | isolation source: Antarctica rocks | place: Antarctica: Victoria Land, Knobhead sud | reverse complement strand
TAACCCACGGAGACCTCGGACTTGTTGCTGTTCACGAGGACGAGCGGTCCCTCCTGGTTGGAGATCCCCATCCAGATCACCGCCCGGACCCGGGCCTGGAGGTTCTCCTCTGCCACCCCGGTCAGCTGGAGCGCCTCCAGGAACGGCGTGACCATCGGCTGGATCGGCACGACGCGGTAGTCGAGGCCGAGGTTGTCCGCGAGGACCCGCGCGTCGTCCTTGCTCCCCTGCGAGGAGTACTCGCTCGGGTTGCTGACGGCGATGACGTTCACCCCACCGAGGACGTCGGCGGCCAGGGTGGCGACGACCGACGAGTCGATGCCGCCCGAGACGCCGAGCAGGACGGTGCGAAAGCCGTTCTTGGCGACGTAGTCGTGCAGGCCGAGCCCGACGGCGCGCCAGACCTCCTCATGGGGGTCGAGGCGAGGGAAGAGCGGTGGGGTCGCCGCGGCATACGGGGCGACGGGTTCCGACGAGACGGTGACGTGGACGACGCTTGCCGGCAGGCGGCTGACGTCGACGGTCGAGCTGTCGAGATCGAGGTCCACGACGACGAGGTCCTCGACGAACTGAGGGCCCCGCGCGAGGACGGTGCCGTCGCGTGCGACGACCATCGAGTCGCCGTCGAAGACGAGCTCGTCCTGGCCGCCGACCAGGTTGAGATAGGCCAGGGCGCACCCGGCCTCGGCGGCGCGCCGCTGGACGAGCTCGACGCGGGTGTCGTCCTTCTCTCGCTCGTAGGGGGAGCCGTTGATGACGAGGAGCAGCTCCGCACCTGCGTCCCGGGTGAGCGAGACCGGACCGCCCTTCTGCCAGAGGTCCTCGCAGATCGCGATCGCGACGTCGACGCCGCGGACGCGCACGACGGTGAGCGAGTCGCCAGGGGCGAAGATGCGGTACTCGTCGAAGACGCCGTAGTTGGGCAGGTGGTGCTTGGCGTAGCGCGCGACGACCGTACCCTCGTGGATCACCGCCGCGCAGTTCTGGGGGAGGGTGTGCCCGGGATCGCCTTCTGCCGAGAGTTGGGGTGCCCGGTCGAGGTAGCCGACGACGACCGGCAGGTCCCCGTAACCGGCCGCGGCGAGGTCAGCTGCCAGCTGGGTCAGCGCCGTGCGGGAGGCCTCGACGAAGGAGGCGCGCAGCGCCAGATCCTCGACCGGGTATGCCGTGAGGGCCATCTCGGGGAAGGCCACGAGGTGCGCTCCTGCGGAGGCCGCCCGCGCGACGTGGTCCAGGAGGAGTCGCGCGTTGCCGGCAAGGTCACCGACGGTGGGGTTGACCTGGGCCATCGCCAGTCGCAGCTGCGCCATGGGATGAGCGTAGTTCGCGGCTCGGTGGGACCTGACCCGGGAGCCACGACCGACCGTTGACCGAGGTCTGGCCTATACCACACGAACATAGGTAAAGGGAGGGTAAAACTGAGAAAGCGCGGTGCGGGGCTCCTTTTCGTCCGGGATCTGTGATTGCCTGCCCGAGGCGTCCCACAACCCCGGACGCCTTGACCCCTGGAGGTTCCGTGAAGAACTGGCACTGGAGAGCGGCGTCCGGAGTGGCGATATCCGCCCTCGCGATCGCTGCGCTGCAAGCCCCCGCTCAGTCCGCACCGAGAGGTCCCGACCCGGACCCGGCAGCGAACGCCTCGAGCCGACCTGACAACCTGCCCAACCCGCTGGGTGATGCACAGGCCAAGCTGCGCGAGGACGCGGTCACCAAGCTCGTCAAGGGCGAGGCCACCCTGGAGACCCGTGGCGGCAAGCGCGTCATCAAGGTGCCGAAGAACCCCAAGGACCCCAAGTCGAAGGACAAGTACGTCCAGTACGACGTCAACCGTGAGGAGGACATCTTCACGATCCTTACCGACTTCGGCACGGGGACGATGGCGGGTCAGAGCGCGGCACCGGGACCGGTCCACAACACGATCGCCGCTCCCGACCGCACCTGGGACGGCAGCGCCACAGACGACAACTCGACCTACTGGACCAAGGACTTCAACCGCGACCACTACGTCGAGATGATGTTCGGCGCGAAGGACTCCTTCAAGGACTTCTACCTCAAGCAGTCCAACGGCCGGTTCCTCGCCAAGGGCGAGGTCTCCAACTGGGTCACGGTCCCGTCCAACGAGGCGCGCTACGGCTCGAACGATGTCGCCCAGTCGGACGGCTACTGGAGCTACATCAAGGACACCGCATCCTCGTGGTACGCCGCCCAGAAGGCGGCCAACAAGAGCGACGCGGAGATCAAGACCTATCTCGCCCAGTTCGACAAGGTCGACCGCTACGACTACGACGGCGACGGTGTCTTCAACGAGCCGGACGGCTACATCGACCACTTCCAGGCGATCCACGCCGGTGAAGGGGAAGAGGCCGGCGGCGGGGCGCAGGGCTCGGACGCCATCTGGTCCCACCGCTGGTACGCCTACTCGAACAACCAGGGCAAGACCGGCCCCGCGCAGAACAAGCTCGGTGGCGTGCCGCTCGGCGACTCAGGGATGTGGATCGGTGACTACACGACGGAGCCGGAGAACGGAGGACTCGGCGTGTTCGCCCACGAGTTCGGCCACGACCTCGGCCTGCCCGACCTTTACGACACTGCCGGCGGCGACAACGGCACCGGCTTCTGGACCCTGATGTCCGGTGGGTCGTGGCTCAACAAGGGCACGGACTCGATCGGGACCACGCCCGCCTACATGGGCGCGTGGGAGAAGCTGCAGCTCGGCTGGCTGGACCTCAAGACCGTGAAGTTCGGTGAGGACTCGACGGTCAAGCTCGGCGCGGCGGACCTCGACAGCAAGACCAGCTCGCAGGCCGTCGCCGTCACCCTGCCGGACAAGACCGTCACCACGGCTTACAACACGCCGCACTCCGGCGCCTTCGAGTGGTGGAGCGGCACAGGGAACAACACGTCCTCCACCCTGGCCCGGTCGGTCGACCTGACGTCCGCGACGACGGCGAACGTCACCGCGTGGCTGCAGAACGACACCGAGAAGGACTACGACTACCTCTACGCCGAGGTCTCCCCGGACGGCGGTAGCACCTGGGAGCAGGTCGGCACGGCGATCGACGGCACCTTCGGCTGGACGCAGAAGACCTGGGACCTGTCGGCCTTCACGGGCAAGGCGTTGCAGTTCCGCTTCCGCTACTCCTCGGATGGCCGTGTCAACGGCAACGGCTCGTTCCTCGACGACCTGGCGGTCAACGTCAACGGCGCTTCCGTCCTCCCGGACGACGTCGAGGGCGGCACGAACGGGTGGACCGCGTCCGGATTCACCCGGATGGGCGGCACCACCAGCGTCCAGGTCTCGCACTACTACCTCGCCGAGAACCGGGTCTACTCCGGTTACGACAAGGCCCTGCAGACCGGGCCGTACAACTTCGGCTGGGGCACCACGCGTCCGGACTGGGTTGAGCGGTTCCCCTACCAGAATGGCCTGCTCGTGTCCTACGTCGACGGCGAGTACGGGGACAACAACACCAGGACCCACCCGGGTCACGGTCAGGTGCTGCCGGTCGACGCCCGCCCGGCTCCGGTCACCTTCCCGGACGGGAGGTTGCTCGGCAACCGGCGCCAGCCCTTCGACGCCACCTTCGGCCAGGAGGCCACCGACTCGGTGAGCTTCCACCGCAACGGGGTCGAGACGGTGGTCCCGTCAAGGCCGGCGATGCCGACGTTCGACGACACCGACCCGAACCGCTACTGGAGCGCCGCGAACCCGTGGAGCTCCGTCAAGGTGGCCGGCACCGGGACGTCCCTGACCGTCATGAAGACGCGGGACGGCGGCAACGAGCTGCAGGTGCACGTCGCCTTCAAGTGACGTGAGCCGGCAGCAGTAGCCACCCAGCACCACCTCGCAGCCCGGTCAGGCCCCCTGGACATCGTCGTCCCGGGGGCCTGACTGACGTTCGCCGTCTGCTCCGTCGCCTCAGAAGCGGATCCCGCGGGCGGCGAAGCGGTCCTTGACCAGGGCTGCGGCAGCTGCGCCGTCACGAAGGAGCGCCTTGGCGTAGGTCGCCCGGGCCGCTGCCGAGAACGACGTGTCGGGCGCGTAGTCGAACGGGCTGTCCACGAGCGTGGTGTCCCAGGCGCGCGAGGGGATTCCCATCGAGGCATACCCCGTCCGGATCTCCCACAGTGCCTGGCTCCAGATCTGCCCGTCGTAGTGCGCCTCGCCACGGCGGTCTGCGACGGTGAGGTTCAGGTCGAACAGCCGGATGCAGTGCGGCGAGGCGGTGTACGACGTGGCGTCCCAGTCCATCGGGCACGCCTGCTCTGCCCGGACCGGCCAGTCGTACTGCGTCGCGGCGTCCAGCCCGACGCTCACCGCGAAGTAGTCGCCCCAAGACTCGTCGATCGACCCTGCGTCGAGGCTGGCGCCAAAACCGGGGGACCTGTGACGCATGCACCGCGTGGCCGTACTCGTGGACGATGACCTCGGCGTCCTCGGCGTCGTCGACCCCGCCCTTTCCGAACCGCAGGAAGTCCTGCTTGTCGGTCTGGTAGCTGTTGTCGATGCCGTACTGGTCGATGCGCACGTCCTGAGCGTGCATGTTCACCGGACGCAGTGCCGTCCCGAAGCCGAGCGACTGGAGGTAGTCCTGCGCCTGGCGAACATAGCCGCACATCACGGGTCGTGCCCACTGGGCAGGCGACATGGGTAGGGTCCGGGAGTGGGTACCTTCGACGACATCGTCCTCGGGGCGGGCCACAACGGCCTCACCGCTGCGGCTTACCTCGCGCGGGCGGGGCGACGGGTGCTCGTCCTCGAGAGGCTTGGCGACGTCGGAGGCGCTGCGGTCTCGGCCCGACTCTTCCCCGGCGTCGATGCCCGGCTCTCGCGCTACGCCTACCTCGTCTCGCTCCTGCCCCGCCGGATCGTCGCCGACCTCGACCTCGACGTGCGGCTCGTCCGACGCCGGTTCTCCTCCTACACGCCGCTCCCCTCGGGCCGGTCGACAGGGCTGCTCGTCGACACCGGCGACCTTGCGGCGACGCGCGCCTCGTTCCGCCGGACCACCGGGTCTGACGCCGACTTCGAGGCGTGGCAAGGCTTCTACGGCCGCATGGGGCGGCTCGCGCAGCGGGTCTGGCCCACAATGACGGAGCCGCTCCGGTCAGCGGACGAGATGCGGGGCGTCGTTGACGACGACGACCTCTGGGACGCGCTGACGGCGCGGCCGCTCGGTCGACTACTGCGGGAGACGTTCGTGGATGACCTCGTCCGTGGCGTCGTCGCGACGGACGGCCTCATCGGCACCTTCGCCGACCTCGACGACCCGGCGCTCGTCCAGAACGTCTGCTACCTCTACCACCTCGTCGGCGGGGGCACCGGCGACTGGGACGTCCCGGTCGGCGGGATGGGCGCCGTCACCGGCGCGCTCGCCCGCGCGGCCGTCGCCGGCGGTGCCGTGATCGCCACCGGCGCCGAGGTCGTCGCGGTCTCCGGTGACGGTGAGGTGACCTGGCGGGAGGACGGCCGGGAGCTCCGCCGCTCCGGCTCTGTCCATGCGGCGCTCGCACCGGCCGTCCTCGACGGCCTTCTCCGGGCCGGTGGCAGCGAGCCGGTCTCGGTCGGCGCGCCGCCCGAGGGCGCCCAGCTCAAGGTCAACATGCTCGTGTCGCGGCTACCGCGCCTGCGCGACGGCCGGACCGACCCGGTGGCCGCGTTCTCCGGGACCCTCCACGTCAACGAGGGCTTTGCCCAGCTGCAGGAGGCGTATGCCGTGAGCGCAGGCGGGCAGGTACCTCACCTCCCGCCGTGCGAGGTCTACTGCCACACCCTCTCGGACCGTTCGATCCTCGGGCCGCAGCTCGCCGCGACGCCGGCGCAGACGCTGACCGTGTTCGGCCTTCACCTGCCGGCTCGCCTGTTCCGGGACGACAACGAGAGGCGCCAGGGCGAGGCGCTCGAAGCGACCCTCCGGTCGTTGGGCTCGGTGCTTGCAGAACCGCTCGAGCCGCTCCTGCTGCTCGATGCCGCAGGACGCCCGTGCCTTGAGGCACGCACTCCGCTCGACCTCGAGGCCGACCTCGGCCTGCCCGGCGGGAACATCTTCCACCGGGCGCTGCAGTGTCCCTGGGCCGAGACCGCCGACGACGTGGGCACCTGGGGAGTCGAGACGGTCCATCCGGCGGTGACCCTGTGCGGGGCCGGCGCCCGCCGCGGCGGGGGAGTGTCCGGCATACCGGGTCACAACGCGGCGCAGGCCGTCCTGACCACCGCCTGACCCGCCCCGGGCAGCGTGACCCGCCCGCGCCCATCCTGACCGGCGCCTGTATCAAAGACTCACCTTCCGTGTCCGAAATGGATGACTACTTGACATTGGTCGGTGCGGAGGCGCGGCGTGCGCGGCCACGGGAGGTGCCGTAACGTCCACGAAACCTCGATGCGGCAGGATCGTGGCATGGACCGTCAGCAAGAGTTCGTGTTGCGCACCATCGAGGAGCGCGACATCCGCTTCGTCCGGCTCTGGTTCACCGACGTCCTCGGGACGCTCAAGTCGGTGGCCGTCGCCCCGGCCGAGCTCGAGGCGGCGTTCGCCGAGGGCATCGGCTTCGACGGCTCGGCGATCGAGGGTTTCGCGAGGGTCTACGAGGCCGACATGCTCGCCAAGCCTGACCCCTCGACCTTCCAGATCCTCCCGTGGCGCGGGGACAACCCCGGCACCGCCCGGATGTTCTGCGACCTGCGGATGCCCGACGGTTCACCGAGCTACGCCGACCCGCGCCAGGTCCTGCAGCGGGCGCTGTCCAGGGCGAGCGAGCTGGGCTTCACCTTCTACACCCACCCCGAGATCGAGTTCTTCCTGCTCAAGAAGGCCTGGAAGGCTGGCCGGCGTCCCGTGCCCGTCGACAACGCCGGCTACTTCGACCACGTGCCCCACGGCACCGGTCACGACTTCCGGCGGGCCGCGATCACCATGCTCGAGAGCATGGGGATCTCCGTCGAGTTCAGCCACCACGAGGGCGCGCCGGGGCAGAACGAGATCGACCTGCGCTACGCCGACGCCCTCTCGACGGCGGACAACATCATGACCTTCCGCACGGTCATCAAGGAGGTCGCGCTCGAGCAGGGGATCTATGCGACGTTCATGCCCAAGCCTTTCGCAGAGCATCCCGGGTCCGGGATGCACACGCACCTCAGCCTCTTCGAGGGCGACAGCAACGCGTTCCACGAGGCGGGGGCCCCCTACCAGCTCAGCCGGACCGGACGGCAGTTCATCGCCGGACTGCTGCGCCACGGCGCGGAGATCACCGCCGTGACGAACCAGTGGGTCAACTCCTACAAGCGCCTCTGGGGGGGCGGGGAGGCCCCGGAGCAGATCACCTGGGGCCACAACAACCGCTCCGCGATGGTCCGCATCCCCATGTACAAGCCGAGCAAGGGCCAGTCGACCCGGATCGAGGTGCGCTCGCTCGACCCGGCCTGCAACCCCTACCTCGCCTTCGCCGTGCTGCTCAGTGCCGGCCTCAAGGGCATCCAGGAGGGTTACGAGCTGCCGCCCGAGACCGAGGACGACGTCTGGAACCTCTCCCAGACCGAACGGCTGGCCATGGGCATCGACCCCCTGCCGTCGTCGCTTGGGCGGGCCCTGGAGACGATGGAGAAGAGCGAGCTCGTCGCAGAGACCCTCGGCGAGCACGTCTTCGACTTCTTCCTGCGCAACAAGCGGGCCGAGTGGGAGGACTACCGCAGCCAGGTCACCCAGTTCGAGCTCGACCGCTACCTGCCCCGGCTGTAGTGGGCCGCTCCGGCACCACCGAGGGCCGGTTGGCCCGACTCGGGTTCGCCGAGCCGGACCGGGCTGCCCGGTTGCTGGAGGACAAGGCGCTCGCCGGTTTCGTCGACCCGCTCGACGACGTCTTCCACGACGGGCTGCCCGACGCGCTGAGCCGGGCCGCCGACCCGGACCTGGCGCTGGTCGGTCTCGTCCGGGTCCTCGAAGGGCTCGCCGCCAGTGCCGATGACCGCATCGACGGCAACACCGACGCGGGAGAGCTCCTTGCGGCACTGCGGAGCTCGGGCTCGGCCCGTGACCGTCTGGTGGCCGTTCTCGGGGGTTCCAGGGCGCTCGTCGACCACCTGGCCGGCCACCCCAGCCACTGGCGGTGCGTCGCGGACGCGGTGCCGCCGACCGCCGGGGGCCTGAGGGCCGGGCTGGTGGCTGCGGTGAGCGCCCAGCGGCGCGGCGCGCACACGGCATACGACGCCCTGCGGATCGCCTACCGGCGCGAGCTGCTCGCCATCGCGGCGATCGACCTCACCTCCGAGAACCCGGTTGCGCACCTCCCCACCGCTGCCGAGCAGCTGGCCTGGCTCGCCGAGGCCTCCCTCGAGGCCGCCCTGGCGATCGCGCGCGAGGAGTTCGGTGCCGGGCACGAGGACTGCCGGCTCGCCGTGATCGGTATGGGGAAGACCGGTGGGGGAGAGCTGAACTACGTCTCCGACGTCGACGTCGTCTTCGTCGCCGAGCCCGCCGCAGGAGTGGACGAGGAGCAGGCCCTGAGCGTGGGAGCCACCCTCGCCGCCGGCGTGATGAAGGCGTGTTCCGCGTCGACTGCGGAGGGGACTCTGTGGCCGGTCGACGCGGCCCTGCGCCCCGAGGGCAGGAACGGGCCGCTCGTGCGGACCGTCGCGAGCCACCAGGCCTACTACGAGCGGTGGGCCAAGACGTGGGAGTTTCAGGCGCTGCTCAAGGCATGGGTCTCCGCCGGCGACCTCGAGCTCGGCCACGCCTACAAGGACGCGATCCGGCCCATGGTCTGGGAGGCCGCCGGGCGCGAGCACTTCGTCGAGGACGTCCAGGCGATGCGCCGGCGGGTCGAGGAGCATGTGCCCCCGGCCGAGGCGGCCCGCCAGCTCAAGCTCGGGCCGGGCGGCCTGCGCGACGTCGAGTTCGCCGTCCAGCTGCTCCAGCTCGTCCACGGCCGACACGACGAGTCGCTCCGGTCGGCGACGACCCTGGAGGCACTGGGGGCGCTCGCCAAGGGCGGCTATGTGGGCCGCGAGGACGCGGCGACGCTCGACGAGGCCTACCGGCTGCTGCGCACCCTCGAGCACCGCATCCAGCTGTACCGGCTGCGGCGCACGCACCTCATGCCGACGAGCGACGCTGACCTGCGCCGGCTCGGTCGGGCCGTCGGCCTGAAGAGCGACCCTGCCCGGGCGGTCGTGGAGCTGCGGCAGTCCCGGGCCCGCGAGGTGCGGCGGATCCACGAACGCCTGTTCTACCGGCCGCTCCTTGCCGCCGCTGCACGGCTCAGCTCCTCGGACACCTCGCTCAGCGCCGGGCAGGCACAAGAACGACTGACAGCACTAGGGTTTCGCGATCCTGCTGGAGCCATGCGCCACCTCGAGTCGCTGACGACGGGAGTGTCGCGGCGGGCGGCGATCCAGCGAACGCTCCTGCCGGTCATGTTGGGCTGGTTCGCGGACGAGGCTGACCCGGATGCCGGGCTGCTGGCCTTCCGCCGGGTCAGCGAGGAGCTCGGCACCATCCACTGGTACCTCAAGATGCTCCGTGACGAGGGCAGCGCGGCCGAGCGGCTCGCGCACGTGCTTGGTCGGAGCCGGTATGCCGCGGACCTACTCGTGCGCTCGCCGGAGTCCGTGTCCATCCTCGGGGACCCGGCCGGCCTCGTCGCGCGAAGCCGGGGCCAGCTCGTCGCCACGATGCGCAGCGCCTCCGGCCGCAAGCCCCACGCCGACACGGCCATCGGCTCGACGCGGGCGATCCGCCGCCACGAGCTGCTGCGCATCGCCTTCGCCGACCTCACCGGGCAGCTGAGCCTGGCTCAGGTCGGACGGGCCATCTCCGACCTCGCGGCCGCGACCGTCCAGTCGGCCCTGGACGTCGCCGTCCGTCAGGTGGAGTCAGCAGAGAAGAGCCCGCTGGGCACGGCCATGGCGGTCATCGGCATGGGCAGCCTCGGTGGGCAGGAGATGGGCTACGCCTCCGACACGGACATCATGTTCGTGCACCGGCCGGAGGCCTCCGCGTCCGGCTCGGACGACGACGCCCAGCGACGCGCTGTCCTGGTCGTCCAGGAGGTCAAGCGGCTGCTCGGCGGAGCGGGTCCCGACCCCCAGGTGGGCCTCGACGCCGACCTGCGGCCCGAGGGCAAGAGCGGCCCCCTCGTCCGCAGCCTGGCCTCCTACGCCACCTACTATGAGCGGTGGGCGCAGACGTGGGAGTTCCAGGCGCTGCTGCGCGCCCGGCCCGTTGCCGGGGACCCTGACCTCGGCACCGACTTCCTCGACCTGGTCAACCCGTTGAGATGGCCCCGGGGCGGCCTGAGCCGCGAGCAGGTCCGCGACATCCGGTTGATGAAGGCGCGCGTCGAGGCCGAGCGGCTGCCTCGCGGCGGAGACCGCAGGACGAACTTCAAGCTGGGTCTGGGGGGTCTGACCGACGTGGAGTGGACCACGCAGCTCCTCCAGCTCGGGCACGCTCACGAGCATGTCGGGCTGCGGGTCTCCGGGACCATGGCGGCACTCGACGCTGCGGAGGAGCTGGGCCTGCTGACGGCCGGAGACGCTCGCGACCTGCGGGCCGCGTGGACGCTGGCTGCCTCCTTGCGCAACGCCTCGGTGCTGTGGCGGGGACGGCCCGCCGACGGCGTGCCGAGCGACCTGCGGGACGCCGACGGGATCGGCCGGATCATCGGCCGGCCGCCCGGCGCGGGACCATCGCTCGGGGAGGACTACCGACGGGTGACCCGTCGTGGCCGGGCCGCCACGGATCTCAACTTTTACGCGACCCGATAGACGGGTACCGTCGGCCAGATGACGGAGCGGAGGACGGCATCCACGGCGATGCCGTCCTATGGCGAGGTCTTCTCCGTCCGCGGTTATCTGGCCCTCTTCGTCGCCATGGCCGTGTCCACGTGGGGCGACTACATCGCCCGTCTGACGATCGCCGCCGTGGTGTTCGAGCGGACGCAGTCGTCACTGGCGACGGCCACGACCCTGGCCGTCAGCATGCTGCCGACCATCTTCGGACGAAGTCTTCTCGGGCCCCTGGCGGACCGGGTGCCCTACAAGTTCGTCCTACTGGCGGCCCACCTCACCCGCGCCCTGTGCGTCGTGGCGCTGATCTGGCTCGTCGCGAGCGGTGCTCCCGTCGTCGCGCTGCTCGTCACGCTGTTCGTCCTCGAGGTCTTCGGTGGGCCCGCGGCAGCCGCGAGCCAGGTCCTCATGACGGACCTCTTCGAGGACAGGCGCCTCTACGTCAAGGCCATGGGCCTCAGCGCGCTCAGCGAGCAGGTCAACCAGGCCGCCGGTCTGGCCGTCGGGGGGCTCATCGTCGGTTTCCTCGGTCCGGCGAAGGGGCTGCTGGTGGACCTGCTGAGCTTCCTCGTCTCGGCAGCGGTCGTGGCCGTGGTCGTGCGTGCACGTCCGGTGGCGAGCGAGCCGGCGAAGGGGCTGGTCGGGTTCTTCCGCGACATCGGGGCGGGGTGGGCCCACATCGGCCGCCACCCGGTGCTCGCCCGGCTCCTCGGGCTCAGCCTCGTGGCGACCATCGGCATCGTCGCCCCAGAGGCGGTCGCCATCCCGTATGCCGGGAACGCCCGGCTGGGTGGTCTGCTCATGGCTGCCCCGATCGCGGGTGCGGCCGTCGGCGTCCTTATCGTCGGTCGCTGGCAGCCGGAGATCGCCAACTCGCGGATCATCGTCATGGCAGTGCTCATGCCGGCGCCGCTGCTGCTCTCCGCCTTCCAGCCCTCGATCGCGGTGATCTGGGTGCTGTGGTTCGTCAGCGGCGCCTTCCAGGCCTTCATGCTGCCCCTGCAGTCGACCTTCGCGCTGGTCACTCCGGCTGCGCGGCGCGGCACGATCTTCGGGCTTGCGGGAGCCGTGTCAGTGACCTCGTCTGGCCTGTCCTACCTCCTCGCGGGATGGCTATCCGAGCTGACCAACCCGGCGGCGGCCGTGACGATGTGCGCGATCATCTGTCTGGGGAGCGTCATCCTGCTCGCCGCGCAGTGGCCCCGGCGCGAGCTGCACGCGGCAGTGGACGCGGCCTACTCCCTCGAGCGCTGAGGGGCCGCCGCTGATCCGTGTCCACCGGCGCACCCGGCTGGGCCGTCTCTGCGCCGACGGGGCGTAGTGTCATTCCCGTGGAGCCACTCGGGTTCCGATGAGGAGCGCACCATGGCCGACAAGTCACCCCGACAACATCTGGCGAAGAAGGCCGGCAAGTCCCTCAAGGAGAAGCGGGCCGACAAGCACGCCAAGTCTGATGCCAAGGACAGCACCCCGATCGGTCCTCCCACCAAGAAGCGTTGACCAACTCCGGCCGCTCTGCCTCGCGTCAGGTGCTGGACCGGTAGCCTGAGACCTCGGGGACAAACCACCTCGACGACCCACGACGAGGTGAGGCATGGAGCTGGCGGTCACGAGTGAGCTGCGCCCGGGCGCCGTGGTCGTTCGCGTGGCGGGTGAGCTGGACATGGCAAGCTCGCCAGAGCTCGCGGAGCACGTCGACGGCATGGAACTCGGGCCCGCCGTCGCCTTAGTCGTCGACCTCGGTGGCGTCACCTTCCTCGACTCGAGCGGGCTCAACAGCCTCGTAGCGCTCCGGCGCGCGGTCATGGACCTCGAGGGGCGGCTCGGCCTGGTGGCCGGCGAGCGCACCGTGAGGCTCCTGCAGGTGACCAACATGGACGACGTCTTCGCCATGTATGACAGCGTCGAGCTCGCCGTGGACGACCTGTCCCGGGCGGTCTAGGTGGCGACGGAGGTCGGCATGCCGCCGGGCGTGAGCTCCAGAGGCGGACGCCCGGCATGGCGAGCGACCGGCTGACCGGCCTGGCCAAGGTCACCGGCGAGCTGGCCGGAGCGCGGGACCGCACCACGGTCACCGACATCGTCACCCGGCACGCGACAGCCGTCTCAGGGGCCAGCGCGGCCCTGCTCGCGCTCCGCGAGGGCTCGACGATGCGCTCACTGGGTCACCACGGCACGTTGGTGGGGGCAAACCTGGGTCGACCGACCTTCTCGGTCGACGAGGACCATCCCCTCTGTGATGCGGTGACCACCGGCGAGCCGGTGATCCTTATCGGTCGAGATGCGGTCGCCCTGCGCTACCCGCAGCTCGCCGGGGCGGACGAGCGCTCGATCGTCGTGCTACCGCTCGCTGTCCACGGCGCCCCGCCGTTCGGGGTGCTGGGCTTCCGGTTCGACGGCGTCGGCAACCGCCCCGACCCGACCGAGCTGCAGATGCTGGTGGCGATCGGCGACGCCTGCACCCAGGCCCTGAAGCGGATCGAGGCGGAGCGGCGCAGCGAGGAGCAGTCCCGACGTCTGCAGTTCCTGTCCGACGCGTCCGAGGCGCTGGCCAGCAGCCTGGACCACCGACAGACCCTCGCGACGGTGGCTCAGCTCGCCGTGCCGGACTTCGCCGACTGGTGCACCGTCCAGATCCTCAACGACGGCAGGCTCGACACGTTGGCCGTCGCGCACGTCGACCCCGAGAAGGCCAGCCTCGCCAAGGGGATGCAGGCCAAGCGCGCCAACGATCCCGGGGCGGCGTCGGGCGCCGCGCACGTGGCGCGCACGGGGGTGAGCGAGCTCGTCGAGGACATCACGGACGAGATGCTCGTGCTCTCGGCCCGGGACGAGCACGAGCTCCAGATGGGACGGCATCTCGAGATCCGTTGTGCCATCGTTGTCGCACTCAAGGCGCGAGAACGGGTTCTCGGCGTGATGACCTTCGTGTCGTCGCGACCCGGGCGGCGCTACACGCAGGAGGAGGTCATCTTCGCAGAGGACCTCGCCCGACGAGCCGCGATGGCGATCGACAACGCCGACCTCTTCTCCCAGACGCAGCATGCGGCGCAGGAGCTGCAACGCGCGCTCCTGCCGCAGCAGCTGCCGACCCCGGCCGGCTGGGGGCTCGGTGCGCTCTACCGTCCGTCGGGCCGCACCGACGTCGGCGGCGACTTCTACGACGTCATCGTCCTCGCCGACCGCCGCGTCGCCGTGGTGATGGGCGATGTCATGGGGCGGGGGGTGGACGCGGCGGCGGCGTCTGCTCGGATGCGTTCCGCCATCCGGGCCTACGTCGCCGAGAACCCTGACCCGACGGCCGTTGCCGCCGGTGTGGACCGCCTCATGACGCTCTTCGACTCGATGCCGCTGGTGACCGTCGTCTACATGGTCTTCGACCCGCGGCAGGACGGCGCCGAGCTCTTCGTCGCCGGGCACCTTCCACCCCTCGTCGTCCGGAAGGACGGAACGACGGCGTTCATCTCCGAGGCCGGGTGGCCGGCCTTCGGGGTGGGGCCTGTCGACCGCCGGGGCGCCCACGTCGTCGTGCACCGCGGCGACACCGTCCTTTTCTACACCGACGGCCTTGTCGAGCGGCGCGACGAGGACATCGACGCGAGCCTGGCCCGGCTGCAGGCGGAAGCGGCGCAGACGCCCCGGGGCGACCTCGACGCCTGGCTCACCGCGCTGGCCGACACGGTCTCGGACAGCCGTCGCGACGACGACATCGCGGCGCTCGCGGTTCGCCGCACCTGCTGAGCGGCTGCTCCGCCCGGTGCCGCCGCCGACTGCCAAGCAGGACAAGCACGGTCAGGATGTCAGGACCTGCTCGATGGTGACGACCTCGGCGAAGCGGCCCTGGAATGCGCTGGCGGTGCGGTCCATCACCTCCTGCGCGGTCAGGGTGCCGCGCCCGTCCCACCGGTCCAGCGGGTGGATGGCGGTCGCATCGAGGACAAGGCGCACGGCATACCTGCCGGGCTCCTCGTGGAGCAGCCACCCGACCTCGTCGCCTCCCCCAGCGGGCGTGCTCGACGAGCCAGGCGATCCGGTCGGCGATGTCGGGTGCCGAGATGTCGGCCCAGCTGTCGCGCCGGCGATGGACACGTGCGCGTCGATGACGAGATGTCGTGGTGGGCTGCCTGCGAAGGGATGCCGAACGCCAGGCGGTGATCTCGGAGCTGATGTCCTCAAGGTCGGTTGGTGACCCTCGGTGCAGCAGCGGCCTCAGACGCACCGTTGTCTGACAGCCGTAGCCCCAGCTGGGCCGCCTCCGCAAAGGTGAGCCGCTCGCCGGCACCTTCCGCTCGCGTTATCGTCGCCGCGGGCAGCACGGCCCGCGCCGCGGCTGCAGTAGATGACATCACCGTGGCCCAGATGGGCGAGGAGGTAACGCCGTGGCGACGGCGATATGCGGTCCCGGCACCGAGCAGGGTCAAGCAGTCTGCAGGACGGCCATCGAGGTGGGCCAGTTGCGCAAGACCTTCGATGCACGCTGCTGAGGCGGCAGGGTCAATCACGTCACCGAGCTCGGTCAGGCACTCTGACCAGTGCGTGAGGGCGTCGCCAATGAGCCCGCTCCTCGCCTCGGCATACGCAAGGCTGTCCAGCACGATGGCTACGAGGTTCACGTCTCCCGTGGAGCGTGCGAGGCCGACGGCGTCACGTAGCTGCGCCAGGACAGACGGGTCAGGTTTTCCCCGTCCTACAGCGGCGTCACTGAGAACTGTCCCGTTGCAGGTGTCATTCAAGATGATCGCCAGTGTCCACGCGTCGCCCACTTCCGCTGCGAGTTCTGCTGCCCGGTCGACCAGCGCCTGCCAGGTCTGCATGTCTCCTTCAGCCAGGTAGGTGGAGGCGACGTAAGAAGTCGCCCGCGCTTGGTGGGTGACGTCGCCGGCTCGAGTCGCCTGGTGGAGGTACCGGCGGGCCGCCTCCCGGTGGGTGGAAACGTCACCACTGATCCAGCACAGGTCGGAAGCGGCCTCGAAGGCTCGCAGCGGGATGGTGTTGAGGGGGTTCGAGGCGAAGATCTGTCGCAGCCAGTACTGCCCCTCGTGAGATCGGCCGCGACGAACCCAGTAGGGAGCCAGCGCCGTTACGAGACGCAGCAGGAAGCCCGGTTCCGGAGAAGCTGCCCAGTAGTGCAACGCGGCTCTCACGTTTTCGTACTCCTCGTCCAACAGGCGCAGGACCTGGGCCTGGTCCCCGCCCCGAAGCGCGTGCTCCCCAATCTCAGCGAGTGCCAGGTAGTAGTCCGCATGTGCCAGCCGAACGGCCCTCATGTGTGGACTCGAGCAGCTCGCTCGCGTACGCACGCACAGTGTCCAGAAGTCGGAACCTGCCAGTGAGTCCATGGGAGCTGTCGGGGGCGACCAAGGACGCGCTGACGAGCGTCGTCATCAGGTGCATCACCTGGGACAGGCCCCGGCCCGGCCCGGCCTCCGCGGCGGGGAGGCTGAATCCGCCGACGAAGACGCTGAGCCGCCCGAACAGCTCGCGCTCTTCGGTCGTGAGGAGGGCGCAGCTCCACTCCAGCGCGGTGCGGATGGCCCGCTTGCGTGCGGGCAGGTCGCCCTCGCCGCGCAGGAGGTCGAAGCGGTCCTCCATCCGCACGAGCATCTCGGGGACAGGCAGCATGTGAATCCGTGCGGCAGCGAGCTCGATCGCCAGAGGGATGCCGTCGAGCCGACGGCACAGCTGAGCAACGGCACCAAGCTCGTCGTCGCGCAGCTCGAGCCCGGGCGCCGCCAGCCGTGCTCGAACACGAAACAGGCGCACTGCTTCCGTCTCGGTGGCGTTCTCCTCGCCGAGCACCGGGACAACGAGCGGCGGCGCCGCCAAGATCACTTCCCCCTGCACCCCCAAGGGACGTTGGCTGGTCACGAGCACAACGAGTCCCGGGCACGCACCCAGGAGCCGCCTCGCGACGGCAGCGCACTCAGTCGTACGACGCTCGCAACCGTCGAGGGTGAGCAGGCAGCGCAGGCGACCGATCGAGCGCGCGAGGGAGTCGATGTGATCCGCGTCCGGAGGATCACGAAGGCCTAGCACCGCGGCAGCCGACTCGGTCACCGACGTAGCCTCGGCGAGGGACTCGACGTCTACGGTCCAGCGCCCTCCCGCGAAGGTCTCAGCGGTGCTGCGCGAGAGCTCAACTGCGAGCCGTGTCTTCCCGACGCCCCCCAAGCCGGTCAGCGTGATCAGCCGCTCCTGTGCCATGAGCCTGGTGCCGAGCACGATGAGCTCTTGACGACCCACAAAGCTGGTCAGTGGAACGGGGACGACCGAGCCGCCCACGGGGGCGAGCAAGCGTGCGCCTGAGCCGCTCGCCGCGGCCAGAAGCTCTTGACGGTCAGCCTCGGACAGTCTCATCGCCTCTGCCAGAACCCGGACGGTATGGGGGTACGGCTTCGTTCTTTCCCCTCGTTCCAGGGCGCTGACTGCACTCGCTGACAGACCTGCGGACTCAGCAAGCGCCGCTTGGCTCATCCCACTGCCGCGTCGACATCGTCGCAGTACGTCGGCGAACGAGTCGGTCACCCGCCACCTCCCATCGTCTGGTGGCCACTGTGTGACAAGTGTGCGGGGTCTGTGCCTGTTGCTCAACCATCGCGTGGATCAGGGTGGACACGACCGACGACTCGGCCGCTCAGATCCACCAACAGAAAGCGAGACTGCGATGAAGCACCCAGTCCGGACGGCGTTGCTCCTTCTCGGGTCCATTCCGCTGCTGCTCCTGGCGCCTCCCGCCGCGCAGGCAAAAGCCAAGCGGAGAGTACGCCTACTACAACGGGAGCACCGTCTACTTCATCAGCGCCGCCGGTCTGGTTGATGCCCAACCCAGCCAGCTGGACCATGCTCCGCCGATCTACCTGCTGACGTTCCCGGTGGCAGCGGGCACGAGCGGTCCGATCACTTTGCCGTCGGGGTACCAGCCGCAGGAGAACGGCAACATGCGGGCGCCCTCACCCTGGCACGACCACCTCCTCCCCGCGCTCCCGGGCGTGGGCTACTCACCTGCGCTGCGCGTGGTGGTGCTCCGCTACACGCAGTCCGATGCGGAAAGCCTCGAATTCGAACCGGTGACGACCTTGGGTGAACTGGCGGCCGCTAAGCTGGCCGGCAGATTCACACCGATCGCCCCGGGCACGGCAGACCCGTACGAACTGGTCAAGAACGACGTCTTGGTGCGTCCCGTCGTCCGGTGAGAGCGACTGCGCGGCGTCGGGGGTGAGGGTGCGACGTCACTGACCCGCTGCGACAGGACCTTCGACCCCTGGTTCTCGACCCGCTGCCGCGATGGTGACCCGGCGCCAGTGGGGCCACGAGCACCGTCGACCCAGCACCTGCCGACGAGCGGGACGGCGGGGTCGGGCAAGATCAAGCCGTGCCCGGCTACCGCTGCCTCGTCCCTCGCTGCGCCTCCGCCGGTCTTGCGGGCGGCGCCGCGAGGTGGTCGTGGCGCCACCGGCGCTCGCCGGCCGTGGCCGCGTGGTCGCCCAGCCGCGGCATCGAGCGACAGGCTGGCCCCCTGCGGGTGCGCACCCTCGGATCCGGACCGACGGTCGTGGTGCTCCTGCATGGCATGACCGCCGCCGGGAACAGCTTCGGCGCCTGCTACGACGCCCTCGGCGAGCACGCCACCCTCGTGGTCCCTGACCTGCTCGGCTTCGGCGGTTCCATGGACGCGACCGGGCTGACCGATGCCAGCGCACACATTGCGGCGCTGGATGCTGCCCTCGCCGCCCTCGGGCTGGACCAGCAGCCCACCGTCGTCGCCGGCCACTCGATGGGCGGATGTCTCGCGCTGCGGTGGGCGGCCGAGCACCCTGACCGGGTTCGCTCGGTGGTGACCTTCGGCGCACCGCTCTACCTCAACCGCGCCGAGGCCGACGAGCGCATCGCCGGGATGGGCCGAATGGAGGCCCTCCTCGCCGGCGACGGGCCGCTGCCCCGCGCCGCCTGCTCGTGGATGTGCCGCCACCGAACGTTGGCTTCATGGATCGCCGTTGCCTGGCGTCCCGACCTTCCCGTCCCGGTCGCCCGCTCAGGGGTCAAGCACACCTGGAGCACCTACTCCGGCTCGCTCGAAGGCCTGATCCGCGACACCGGCTGGTATGCCTCACTAGAGCCACTGAGCCGCGCCGGGATCCCGGTGACACTGGCGGCGGGCGCCGCCGACCCTGTGCCGGTTCCAGGTCGCTCAGCGGGGCTGGCCCACGAATGGCCACGTCTGAGACAGCTGCTTCACCCCAGCGCTGATCACGGACTTCCCCTGACCGACCCCGAGTGGTGTCGCCGGCTGCTGACTGACGCCATCGCAGCAAGCATCGAGCCAGATCGGGTGAGCTGACCCGGACGGGTCTGAGCGCCACCGAGCGTCGTGGCCGGCAGTGGCGTCCACCGAGAGGGGCCCAAGCGGCGACACGGGCCCCGAGAGCCTTCGGAGTGCGTCAGAGTCGGACGTTTCCAAAGGATGCTTGAGCCATGGCAGGAGCACCCGTAACCGCAAAGCATTTCAACCAGGTCGCCGTACGCCTGGCTGGGCAATCGGTTCCTCCCGGTGTGGGCTGTGCTGCGGCATCGCGGCCGCAGGAGCGACAAGGAGTACGCGGTTCCGGTCGCCATGATCCCCTCCGGCACGACGTTTGTCATTGCCCTGGCCTAGGGGCAGAAGACGGACTGGGTGCGCAATGTGCGGGCGGCAGGAGGCTGCACGATCCACTGGAAGGGCGCGGACTACGAGTGCACCGAGCCGACGTTCGTGGACAAGGACGTCGCCCTTGCGGCCGCGCATGGCGTGGCCCGACGCGCCCTGCAACGCGGGGACTTCCCCCACGGCTTCATCCAGCTCGACCGTCGCACCGTCGCCTCAAGGTGAGTCGTCGCGGCGGCCCTCGAGATCGCTCATGCAGTGGTCGCACTCGAGTCGCTGGCGACTCGGAGCGGACGAAGACTCCATCATTGGCCACCTTCGATCCGCGGCAGAGGAGCGGTGTCGCACCTTGGCCGAGGTGGTAGACCAGCACTTGTCGACGGCCATGCGTGGTGAGGGCCGACAACGAGCGACCCGTATGAGAGGGGAAACCGATGTCTGAGCGCACCGGCAAGGTGCTGTGGCACCTGACCATGTCGCTCGATGGGTTCATCGCCGGCCCGAACCACGAGATGGGGTGGATGGCCGGTTTCGACTTCACGCCGGGCCTGGTGGACAGGTACGTCGCCGGCACCGGCGCGATCCTCGCCGGTCGGCGTGGGTTCGACGCCGGGGTCGACGCCGATCCAACCTTCGCCGCGCCGTACGGTGGCGCGTGGAGCGGACCAATGTTCGTGCTCACCCACCATCCGGAAGACGCCACACCCCATGAGGGCATGGTCTTCATCGACTGCGACATCGTCGAGGCGGTGCAGACCGCCCTGGGGGCGGCGGGTGGCAAGGACCTGGAGGTGTTTGGGGCTGACCTCGCCCGACAGTGCCTGGAGCGCGGTCTGATCGATGAGTTCCACGTGCATCTCGCGCCGGTGATGCTGGGTGACGGCCTCCGGTTTCTGCACGCGCCCGGGATCGACCCGTGCGTTGGGAGCGCGTCGTGGAGGCCGACTCGGGTGCGCAGGTGCTGGACCTGCGCTACCGGCCCGTCTGAGCGCCAGAGGTCGACAGTCGGTTTACCCGGGTGCTTGACCGGCAGGCGCGGCCGGCCCAGCGGCCAGCTCACTCCCGGTCCGCCGGAGCCAACCGACGGACCACGCGCCTGCGAGTGTCGACCACGACCCCCAGCTCGTAGCTCCACCCCGGGTGCAATGGTGCACGCCGTTCCGGACGGCGCACTCGATTCGGCACGGCGGATCGATCTCGCGCGCCGCGGCAGTTGAGGGCGTTCTCCGCCCGTGGAAGTGCGGGCCTCTCAGGTCAATCGTGCGTCTGTCAGGAGCTGGTCCAGGGTTCGTTGGCCCGGTGTCATGTGACTGATCGTCGGGCGGTTGTCTCCCATCCCGCCAAGCCGACGCTTTCCTGGACGGCGCCGAGGAATTACCCCTAGGGTCGACGCATCACGGCATACCGGAAGGAAGAGGAACGTCATGGCGGGCAAGTTCGAGCTGTACAAGGACAAGGCGGGCAAGTTCCGGTTCCGGCTCAAAGCGAGCAACGGACAGGTCATCGCCACGGGTGAGGCCTACGAGACCAAGGCTAGCGCTCTTAGTGGGATCGAGTCGGTGAAGAAGAACTCCGCTGGCGCCAAGACGGAGGACCAGACGGACTGAGTCCCGTACAGGGAGGCGCTTCTCTCCAGAGGTACACCACGCGGTCGGTGGCATGGTGTACCTCTGAACCCACGGGTGACCAGTTGTGGGATCTTGCAAGATGTTCGCCTGAAAGGGCGGCACGAAGGCTGCCGGGGTCCTCAGCTTCTTGGTCCAGCCCTTCGGGCCGCTTGCGTACTGCACTGCCGGCAGGCGGTAAGCGACGCACAGAGTTGGCTGCTGCTCGTGACGTCACCAAGGCGAATGGCGGCCGAAGACGGCGTCTGAGAACGAGGTCCGGGGCCCGGAGAAATGGAAATATGGCAACCAGGAGCGCTGAGCATGGACGCGGCCGACCTCGTGCTTGTCGCGGGACAGGAGGTCTCGGACAACGTCCCACCGAGGCTTGTGACGAGTCGTTGATGTATTGACGAGACGGTTTGGGAATGGGACCGGCCGCGACCGGGCACGTTCCTTGTAGGGACACAGGCCAAGAGCGCGCGCTCAGCCTCGGCCCAGTGCTCGGGCGCTTGACTACTACAGGCGCCGTGCGCGAGACGATGCCCTCGGCCCTTGCACGTTGAGCGCTCGAGGGCATCGCCCCCGCTGCTCATCGGCAGCAGAGCAGACGTCAAGGGCGTCCCGCGACTCCGGTACGCGAGCGCGATGACGACGTCCAACACCTACGGGCACATGTGGCCCGACGCTGACGAGTCCCCACACGCTGCCGTGGCGGGGGTGCTAGCAGAACGTGCGGGCTCGTCGAACGGCGTCTAGAGGCTGGCGGGTGCAGGTGGGCGTGCGCAATGGCGTCGGGGGTGTCATGGCGGATGAACTCGCGACATCGGCCGCACGGCGGGAGTACGTATAGGCGTCCCACCTCGTCGCGCCACACCGCGACGATTCGGTCGATGACGTACTCCCCGGCGGTCACCATGGCCGCGATCGCAGCGTGTTCGGCGCAGAAGCCGGTTCCGGACCCGGTGTCGATGCACATTCCCTGGTAGCGCATTCCGCTCGCAGCGACGAGGTCACAGGCGACGTCACCGAAGAGGCGATCTCCGACCATGTGGGGGTTCAGCACCTCCGCCGCCGAGAGGATCATGTCCCGGATCGCTATGGGAGTCATAAGCGTAAAGTAGCCGAACCGCCAACCGCCCATGAGCGCGATAGCCACCGGCACAACCCCTCTGCGGCAGAAGCGGATGTGGCGCCTCAAGCCAGCGCGTTAGCCAGCCTCTGGCCACCGAGTAGGTGGATCCGCTCCTTCGTGTCGGGACCGTAATTCCAGGCCAGACGGTAGCCGCTCGAACCGAGGCCAGCGTCCGAGGCGATCGCGTCAGCTCGCTGCATGAGCCGAGCGGCCACCTCGGGGTTCTTTCGCAGCATCGACGGGAGGCCCTCGATGTGTGCCTGCGGGAACAACAGCCGATGAACCCGGCTCTTGGCCTTCAGCGGGAGGATGGCCATGATCGTCTCGTCTCGGAAGAGGACCTCCGCGGGCTCGTTGCCGGCCGAGATACAACAGAGAATGCAGTTCACGCGCCGAGTCAATCAATCGTGCCAGACGGGCCTTCTCCAACTTGCTGTCATCGGCACGACCGAGCGGATCGCGGCTACGAGCGTGCGCCTGGTGCCGACCTGGCTCGGACGGTGCGGAGTCTCGGTCAGCCGGTGGCACGGCGAGCGAGGAAGACGAGCTCCTTCCCTGGGCGGTCAGGGGCGTCGCGGACTTCGACGACGTCGAAGCCATGCTCGTTGAGATCCCGCTCGACCTCGTCGCGTTCTCTGAAGCGCAGCGTCGACGCCGAAGCGACGACCTGGCCGCCCACGGTCGTCTCGGACTCAAAGGTCACCAGCGGCAGCGCTACCTCGGTCACAGTCGTCGACACGACCACACTGCTCCCGTCGAACAGGTCAACCCTCGTCGGCCCTACATCCCACCGTTCCCAGTCGCGGACCTCCGGTCGGCGGGTCTCGAACACGAACCAGCCGCCGAGGTGCAAGCAGTCGTGCACGGCCGCAAGCGTGCTGCTCCAGTCTCCGTCGGAGATGAACACCTGCGCGACGTTCCCGGTCATCACCGCCAGATCGGCGGTTACTCCTCGGCCCACGAGCGCGGTGGCATCACCATGCAACCATGTCACGCGCTCCGCGAGCGGCTTCGCCAGGGCGATGTCCAGGGAGGCACCGACAGGGTCGACGCCGAGCACTGTCCTGCCCGAACGCGCCAACCGGACGGCAAGTGAACCCGTCCCGCACCCGATGTCGATCACACTGCTGGCGCTCACCTCTTCGGCGAGGGCGATGTATGCGTCGAGGTCGGAGCGGTCATCATCGAGCACGTCGTACAAGAAGGCAAGTCGAGGGTCCGCAAAGGCGGGATCCGGTGCGCGCACACCAACAACCTAGGCAGTCGTCCCTTGGTCGTCACCTGTTTATCGAGGATGGACGCCTCAGCCATCGCGTCCGGTACGGAAGTTCCCTGTGATCGGCGACAGCGGAAGAGTCAGGCGGTTCGACAACCGACTGACCGACGGATCCAGGATGCCCGGCCGTCACCCGGCGCGGTGGCTACCAGTTGCTCTCTGCAACTGGTCGCTCCTGCCGTCCCACTGCCCGCTCACTGTGCCCACCGCTGTTGTCCATACCCGCATGGAGTTGTCGGCGATCTCGGTCACAACTCCGCGGCCGACGGCCCGGAGTCGCTGACGAAGGCGGCCAAGGTCCGGCGTGCCCTGCGGACTGTGCCAGGTTCGCCGGGCGCCACGGCGTCAAGGGTCGCCTCTGCACTCGGAGCAGGTCCTCCTGCTCGTCCCGGCGGGAAGGATCCCAGGCGTAGACCGACTAGCGGTTGAGGTGTGCCTTGCCGGACCGCGGGCGACCCGACCCGTGCCGCTTTGAATCGCGTCTGGACATATTGGGGTAGCGGTGTTGAACGCGGGTTTCTACCTGGGTCGAGGGGATCACCGGTACGTCTTCGTGCGCGTGGTGGTCCCGGAGTGAGGGGCAGCCGCGCGGATCTCCGTCTTCGCGACGGGTGCGCCCTGTTGGACGATCTGCTCGACTCGCTGGTACGAGACGTTGACCACCGTGCCGATGTCGCGGATCGGTACACCGCCGTCGACGAGCTGGGCCACCAGCTGCTGGCGCAGCGTGGTGGCCTGCTTGTGCAGCTCGGCCGCGCTGTTGCGAAGCCGGGTGACCTCCCCGGCGTCCGCGGTGACGTCGCGTCGCGGCCTCGCACCTTCACCGAGGCGCGGCGCAGCTGCACCTCGGACGGGGGCACGTCCTGGTCGAGCGAGATGCACGACGGGGCAATGTCCTCGACGTCGGTGAGGTGACGAGCCTGAGTCAGCCCGTCGATGGCTGGGATCTCGACCATCCACCACTTCCCCTCGCGGTACCCGCGGTAGTCGTAGATCGTCACGTTCCCTCCTCGCATTTCGTCGCCGGCTACGCCAGGACGATCCGCTCACGCCTGGTAGGTCCGATGCCTGGGTCTCAAGGCGCAACGGAGGTCCTGGGCGAACTGCTCCGACTCGGGTGGGGTAAGGGTTGCGATCGTGACGCGGAGCGCTGGGGGGCTGTTCTGTCGAAAGCGTTCACCGGGGCTGACCGCCCATCCGGCGTCGACGAGCAGCCGGCTCGGGGGGTGCTCCTCCGTGACGGGGATCCACACATTGAGTCCGGAGCGCCCATGGGCGGCGATGCCCTGGCCGGCGAGCTCGTGGAGGAGTGCGGTCCTGCGTTGGCTATAGGTGTCGGCGGCGGTGGCGAGCAGGACATTGACCTGTGGGTCGGACCAGAGGGAGGCCACGACGCCTTGGAGGAGGTGGCTGACCCACCCGGTGCCCAGCAGACGACGTCCCTCGACGCGGGCGATGGTCGAGTGGTCGCCGGCAATGACGGCGAGGCGAAGGTCTGGTCCTAGTGTCTTTGAGGCGGAGCGGATGACGGCCCAGCGCTTGAGACCGGAGACTACGGATTGGCTAGGAACCCCGGCTATCGGGCCGGAGTGGTCGTCCTCGATGACGAGGGTGTCGGGAAAGTCTTGGAGGACAGATGCCAGTTCAGTGGCCCGTTGAGCGGTCAGTGCCGCGCCAGTGGGGTTTTGCGCCCTGGGGGTGATGGCAACAGCTCGGGCACCTCGTTGCAGTGCCTTAAGTAGCTCACCTGGCAGGGGGCCGTCGTCGTCGACCCGCATGGGTTCGATCCTGAGGTCGAGAGCTCCGGCGAGATCGATCAGGTTGGCGTGGCCAGGATCTTCCACCGCGATCCGATGACCTCTGTTGAGGTATGCCGTAAGCAGGCGTTCGAAGGCTTCCATCGCGCCTCCGACGACGGTGAGCCTTCTGTCGGGGATGCCGTCCGCACCGAGCTGGTGGCGCGCCGACTCGAGGAGCGCTGGCAGGTTCGGCTCGGTGCCGTACAAGTGGGGGATGGGGTCTAGCTGCGCGAGCGCTGAGGTCAGCGACGGGAGCAGCGCAGGGTCGGGATTGCCGTCGGCGAGGTTACGCACTCCAGGCGAGACGTGCACCGGGCCTCGGGTTGGCAGCGGCGGCCCCAAGCTGAGGGTGGTCCCCAGCCGCCCTCGCGTCACGATGAGACCTCGCTCTCTCAGGACGCGGTATGCGGCTCCGACTGTGGCTGGGCTGACCTTCAGCTGGCGCGCCAGGATCCGGACCGGCGGCAGCTGGTCCCCCGGGCGCATTCCGCCCTCGCGCACCCCCGCCTCGATGCTCTCGGCAATCTCGGTGGCCCCTTGACCCGTGATGCAGCCGAGACTAGATTCCTTGCTGGACATACATTAAATTGTACTAGCACGAACGGAGGGTGCAATGACCATCAGCGAGCAGGCTCGGCGTCGCGGTCCGGTTGATCCCTCGGCTGCTGCACTTCTTCGGCGGGGGCGGGCTGAGGGTTATGTCCTCGCCTGAGCTCCGGGTCCCGAAGGGCGAAGGCGCGACCGGCCTAAGCCGGTCGGCGCGCACCGTGATCGCTGCGAGCTTCATCGGCACGACCATCGAGTGGTACGACTTCTTCCTGTACGGCACGGCCTCCGCGTTGGTGTTCAACAAGCTGTTCTTTCCCTCGATCTCGCCCGCCAACGGCGTGCTGGCCGCCTTCGCGACCTTCGCGGTGGGGTATGCCGCGCGGCCGATCGGCGGGCTGGTCTTCGGTCACTTCGGGGACCGGGTGGGGCGCAAACGGATGCTGGTGCTATCGCTGCTGATCATGGGTGTCGGCACGATGGTCATCGGGCTGCTTCCCACCTATGACGCGATTGGTGTGTGGGCGCCGATCCTCCTGGTGACGAT
>JAABUW010002725.1_pt1 | contig 26340 bp, 29 predicted proteins | sample 5560081 | NCBI WGS metagenome assembly JAABUW01 (sample SAMN10711882, study PRJNA513363) | rock metagenome | isolation source: Antarctica rocks | place: Antarctica: Victoria Land, Knobhead sud | reverse complement strand
ATGTGAGGAGTAGGTAGCACGTTCAATGGCAGCGGAGGTGGTGCCTGCTTTTTAGGTAGCCCACGGCCCGATGGACCGAAGCGACCTGATGCAGACGAGAAAGCACGAGGACCTGGAGGGATCATGCGTCCACCACCAGAAAGCGTGGCAGCGTGTTGGCGGCCGGAGCGTTGAGGGGCACGGGGTGGTGGGGTCATGGCGCGGCGGGCATAGGGTTCAGCGTAGGGCCGGCCACGGTGCTCAGGGTATTGAGTTTGTTGTGGCCTCGAAGTGACGAATTGACCGGAGACTGGGTCGAAGATGGCTCCGTCACCGAGATACTGTTGGTCGTAATCCTCATAGTATTCACCTGCAGCGGGCACTGGACCTGGCTTGGAGTCGTCAAAGTATTCCTTGTAGAAGGATCGAATTCGATTTGCCCGTTGCTCTGGATTATCTGTTGGATCATCCGGCGGTAAAGGGCGAACGCCCATTGACAGTCTACGAACATCGTAGCCAACGTCGTTCGCGTTCTCGGCGCCAAGATTAAACTCATCAATTTGTGGCACGAAAGCTTGGCTCGATTGACGATTCACCTCACGTTGCTCAGGCTGTGACCCATGTGGTGATGGAGGTGTCACCTTGAAGCCGTCGCCATAGTCGCTAGGGTCATCGAAGAAGTTTTCGTAATTACCTTGTTCTGAAGCACGCAAAGACTGCTTTCGGGGTGGTCTCGAAGTGGTAGCTGTTGAATTGACAGGTGGAGGAGATTTAGGGATGATCTCCTGCTGTGTCGTGTTGATTGTTGGTGGAGGGGGCTTGCGGTTCGAAGTCTGCTGGAGGTTGGATGATGGAGTTGCCGGGAGCTCCGTCGGAGTGGCATATTCGCTCTTTTGACCGGTTAGATCTGCGGACGGGTCTCTACTATGAATTAAAGCGCCGAGATAATTATTGCTTTTGCGGAGATCGGCACCATCTTTGCTCGTGTAAGAGTCTCGAGAGTCTGACAACGGGAAGCTCGGCGAGAGACCCGCACTCTGCGGGTTGGAAGGCAGTCCTTTGCGTGGATGTTCTTTTGCAGCTTCGGGGATACGGATGCTGGGTACTGGGGAGCGATTGGTGGGCGGCATTGATCTTGACATTCGCTGAGCGTTGCCGAGGAGATCCTGTTTCATGTCATCGCCTGGGCCTCGCTTGAAAGAGCCAGAGCCAGCATCGCTTGACGAGTCGTCGGCGCCTCTCCGGCCAGTTTTGTACGAGTGTAAAGTTCTAGAGTCGTTGGGGATGTACGTGGTGGCTGGTCTATAGCGATCGTCCTGGCTATGGATGGTGCGAGACATGGAGTGCAGGGACTCGCGGGACCCACTCAGACCAGGAGGTAGAAGGTATGGGCTGGGCAGTTCCATATCCATCGACATGCCACGCTCGCGACGCATGCCCTTCTCAGGTCCCAAATCAGCAACAGACATCTCAGGTCCCTTCTTCTTGCTCTTGTTCCTGCCCTTGATCGGTGCACTCTTTGGATCCCACCCAAAGTCCAGGGACTTGTGCGGGTCGTTGGCATCTTCAGCACGAAGCTTCTTCACGTGTTTCCGATGAAGGTAGAAGAATATAACAATGGCAAGGACGATGGGAATGACCACGGCTAAGGCGACAGGTAAGGTCACATTGTTTGAATCAGAAGGTTTCGCGCCGGAAGAATCCGCAGAGCTGCGTTTAATGAATGAGGACGAGATCTTGGAGAGGGGTCTTTCAATCAAGCGTTCCAACGATACCGATTCTGGCAGGCTAATTGCCTTTGGGAGCCTTCGATGTAGGTGAAGGCCATGATGGCTGTGTTGCAATCGTCGACTCATTGTATATCTGAAGGGTTCCCTCTCGGGCTTTTCTGAACGAGTGTGGTAGTCGTGATATCTGCTTAATGCATTGTTACTGTGGAGATGGTTTATTAAAGAATTGAAAGGCTTTAGCAAGATGGATGGACTGGGGGGTAGCAGGACGCGATGCCGGCCTGACAGTGCAGAACACTAATAAATGACTATTGTAATGAATGGATGGCCGCCAAGGCGACCGGTGTTGTCGAGTGAGAAGGAAAGTGCGAAGGAGTGTGATCTGCTACAGAGTCAGGACATGAGCATGGAGAGGCTGAATCGAAAGGGGATTCAAAGAGGAGAACGGCGCCAAGGCTCGACGCAATCTTAAATTGCTAGATCTAACTTAGTGCGCCTTCCATATTTTGTCGATCACGAACGGTGGATGCCTCGCTCGGCTTCCGAGAGCCAGCTGCTCTGGAAAGCAAAGACAAGCGACTTGTTCCCCCTGGAGGATTGTGAAGCAGACGCTGTTCCTTTGCGCTCAATCACCGATTTTGAATCTATTCACTTCAACTCCGTGTCGTGAGAAGGTCAGCCAATCAGCCATGCCATTTGGGCTGGATTGAAAAGAGCAGAGGCGCGAGCTGCTAAGCTTTTAGGGCCAGGCACAGCCGCTTAGCGCTCACCTCAAGCCACGCGAGCCAAGCACTCGACCGAGATCCCGTATTGCTTCGAAATTCCCCACGCATCAGACGGTGTCCTGTGTCCACACCAGATTACTTACCGACGAGATCATCCCTCTGAACCTTCGAGACTGCGCTGTTGTGTGTCACATAACCTGACGTTACCTCCACTTCATGGACCAGCGGACGCGTATTCTAGTGGAGATGTGTCGACAGCGTGCTAACCTCCCGTGTAGAGCACTTCCAGCTTGAGCCAATCTTCCTTCCGTCACGTTGTCACTATTTCTTCTTCAGATCTTGGTGTATCACGTGTATATAGTGCTGGTCGCGCCGTCCACCAAGAAGAAGCGGAAGCATGGAGACATTGGTTCTCGAGCAGCATTTGTTGTATCTGCTCAAATGAATGATTCGAAACCACATCACCTTTCTTTCTAACTATTTTCGGAGCCTGAGCTCGTCTTGGACCTTTGGCAAGGGTTCTCTAGCTAACCACTTTCTACTCCCTGCAACGACGAGTTTGAGGGAGTGGCGTATTGCCTTCCATTCTCTGTCTTTGAAGATCAGGTTGACTACCGCAAGGAGGAGCTGGGCGATGGACCTGTGTCTTGATCTCGGTCGAGCGTTGAAGCTGGGGATCATGGAAATCTCCGAGCACGTTCCATTTCGCAAACACAAGGTTCCAATGGCTAACATTAGAGACACGGACATCTCTCTTTTCCACGAACGTATCCGATACATTGCAGCTTTGGATGAGATTGATTTTGAATTTCAACGAGTCAGCTCTAAAATCTTGGGATCCTTCAGACACCGTTTAGTCCCCAGACGAGATTATAGTCTGGAATTCTCCGGTCAGGCGCTCGATCTTGGTGTGAGTTTGGGGACACGCGTACCGTGTGGGGTGCCCACATAGCTGAACCATCCTGGGATTTGCATGGCATTGATTTCACCGTCGTCGCAGGCACGCCTATCCCTGGGTTTACGATATCGGTCTCGGCATCCGAATTGGTATGCAGCGACTGCGGTGTCCCTAGGTTCCATCTATCCATGCAATGCTCGTCTTGATGATTTTGCCAAATCGTGGCCCCAGGATCCAACTTATTGGTGGGAGAGATGGGGTCCAGAGAACGCGTTCAGTACATCCGACACGTCGCTCGGAGGGGCTTTCACTACATGGGAGATGCCTGAACCACGAGAGCCGGGACTGTCCGCGGCGGTGTTCGATCCTAGCCAAGTCCTTGAGTTCTGCCATGGAGACACACGGACATACTACTTCATTTTTGGTAGGAGCGACCTTGACATTGAACCCCATCATAAATACATTTTGAAGATGAGACCGCAGGATTTTGCGGCCTGGGACTATGGAGCGGAAATCGATCTTCTACGGACGCACAGATCCCCTGCTGACTCGTGCAAGAATGGCCCCATCCTCTTTGAGCCAGTCAATGCAATGGCTTGGTCATCAAGGGAATCTTCGAAAGAGAACGCCCAATGCCTTTCTTTTTCCTACCGCTGGAGCTACGAGAGGAAGTCTACGGATACGTGAAATTTCCAGTCTACGCCGATAGAATTCGTGTCCCTAAGATCGAAGTTGACTGGAATGACGTTGTGTGGAAAGACTCCCCTACGTCGCGCGATTGTTGGTAATTGCTTTACCTCTGGGCGGAGGACCGAGAACCGCGTAGATTGCGGGTTGTAGCTCGAGCTGTAGCTGTTTGAGGGATCCTGCATAATAGGAGGACGTTTGTCCCATCAGATCGGTGCGCCTTGGATGGATATCTTTACCAAGTCAACATTACGAAGGCTTTGAAAATTCTTGCAGCAAAAGGCGAATGTGCACCTTCAATTATATTAGTTGCTCGCTGTTGTTGCATGAACCCATGCTCTCATATGCTCATGAATGGCTTCTGCTAGGTTACAGAAGCCTTCTGCTTGACCAGATATCCGCATGTCTTTCAATGAATCACTCGGGACAGGTGGAATGACGTGAGTAGCAGCTCTAACTTTGGAAATTCGCCCTACGGATCACGGAACTTTCTTTCAATCAATTATTCATGATATTCTGTGACTACTATAACGTGGTCAAACAAAGTCTTGTAGCTACAGACAATGTTTCAAAGCTCTCAGCCTCTTGAAGAGGCTCGAAAAGGATGAAACCAGGTTGGGAGCCGCACGACGCTTATAACTACGCATCTGCCCACCACAAACCACTTAGCCGACAGCTTAAATCGGTTCAATATTTCAGACTTGCTTTCACACAGATATTTGGATCCTGGCTCCTATGATGACTGGCTACGCATCGGAGGATTTTGGCGCGTTGCTATCCCATAGTTGCGACTCTAACTGCATGACCCTCGAAACATCATGTGGTCTCAGATCTCGACCGTGCGGAGCGTTGACGGCTCAGGGACCCCATTCAGCAGGCAATTGTTGGTCAGGATAGCATGTATGCAAAGAGAAAGGGGTTGTCAACGCAAACCCCTCGCAAGACATGTGGCGGCAAGGATCCTGATCTTGCTCGAGGAGATTATTTCGCGCTATGGGAGCTCGAAGGCATTTCACGGTCGTATAAACTTCCGAATCCCATTTTCGTCTCTCTTGTACCCTCAGCGAGCTTGGCGTTCTCTGCTGCGAGCCATCTATCGAAGTGACTCGTCGTTTCCTTCTTCCAGCAAAGCTTGAACACTCTCCTTACAATCATTTCAATTCCTTCCGACAATCTGAGGCCGTCAGAATTCTGCCATTCGCTGTCCCCAAGCTTCATCATGCTTTTAATCATAGTTGCTCTAGTAGCGGCGGGTGCAGGCCATCCGACTCAGAATACACACTCTTTTACGAAAAGAACGAGCTACCCGAATGGTATTGCTACATTCAATAATTACGCCGCTCAAGGCAACACCAACTGTGGACTTTCTTCAGGCCAAGCTGGCACCTACGGAGCTGCCGCCTCGGACATCTCACCGGAAATTTCTGGCGGCACCTGTTCAGGTCACATACTCATGGAACAATGTTCCGGGCAAAATCCCGTCCCAAACTATGCAGCCCCGGGTTGCCCGAAATCGAATTGTGGAAAGTGCTACAAAGTGACTAACAATGGAGGAATAGGAGGGAGTATTGGTGGTATTGGGAGGTACATCACGGTACAAATCATCGATGCATGTCCTGCTGCTAGCGCGTACAACTTCTGCAAGACGAATATGCCTCTGAACCAAAGATGTGGTGACTCGGGGACGAACCAGTTGGATATTGATGTTAGTGCGTACATGGGTCTGACTGGCCAAGTCTATGGCGGTGTAAGTATCTGCATTCCACCGTGCCGAAGGACATTGTTTTGACTCTGTTCGACAGGGCCCGAATTTGAACGTCCTCATTGAGGACTCTGACTGTTCAGGGGCTACAGGCGCTGGCAACCCCAGCGCGAGTTCTGCATCCCCAGCAGCTCCTGCCCAGTCTTCTACGTCTGATCTCTTACCTGGACTGCCGGGTCAGCACTCAGCGGCGGGTGACAAGCTCGCTGCACACCAAGTTGGAGGTGCAAGCCTGAATCTTCTGGAGCCCGGATCGCCGGACGGGGTTGCAAAGCCTCAAGCTTTATCCTCATCCTCTTCGAGCTCCACAGCTAACCCACCAACTCCACCAGCAACAACGTCCACACCTCCACCACCTTCAAGCTCAAGTAACTCACCAGCAAATCCCAAGGGTGATGATACAAAGCTCCAGGAGGCTCAGAGAAACACAGGGACCTTGGAGGATGATGGTGAAGAGTGTGACGAGCTGTGAGAGTGATTATAGTTGAGAAAGAGACCAAAGTACTGTTTTGCTAGAGCTGGGACTCTATGTATACATTAACAGTATGAAAGATGTCATACAAGTAAACACGTACTAGTAATCTCGACGTTAATACTCCTCCTGAACCAATTTAGCACTTGCAAAGACAGAGACGTTCACCGGCGATAGCGATCCAGCGCTATGGCAGTGACGCCGTGCATCTCACTCGTCTTTCGTATTCTGTACCTAAGTTTCCAACTGTTACAGTGGAGTAGATCAATAAAGGCTCGAAACGACGAGGAACACTACCTAACGAGATTGCCAAGATATATTGACGCTATTCTACTTTATGTATCAATTTGCGTCACCCAGCCCAAGGCACCAACCCGGGTGCCGCCTTACTAATGCCATGAGGAGCTTTAGTTACCGCGAAACATCAACGCGGTGGATCTGAGTTTGAGTACATTGCCAACACATTTCTCCCAACCTTTATCCCTCTGTCTCTACCGATGATGTCTGAGCACTGACCTCGGACTTGCCCGCTTTTGAAACATCGTCAACACACTGCATAGCCAAAGCCAACCATCAGCGCAGCTGCCACTTTGCCCCACCAGCTACCTCAACCCTCGGCAAATCCACCAACTCTGCAGACTGCCTCGGATAGACGTCTTGGAGCTGCAGAACCTCCACAGCCAAACGCTCGGCCCGAGCATACGGCGGCAAGATGTCTCTTTCGGTCAATGAGCTTGACCAGACAGTCAAGCAGTTCTATGAGGGCCGCGGTGAAGTGGTATGATTCGAGAAGCCTCGTGTACGCGCTTCCTACACTGACTGCTCCCACAGCAAAAGCAAGCCCAGAACACACTTAACCAGGTATCTATGTCATATGCCCATTCTACTATACCAGCACTGACACATCCTCTAGTTCAAGGAAAATCCAGATGCCTGGCTGTTGGTCGACAAGATACTGCAAGAGGCATCATATCCACAGACCAAGTGTGAGCGAGCTCGAGTTGACCAAGTCGCAAGCATAGCTGATAGATCTAGATATTGGTCTACAGGTCCTCGACAATGTGATTATGACGAAGTGGAAGGTGCTGCCGAAGGAGCAGCAACAAGGTCAGCCACAGCACGCCGTACACAACGTTTTCTACCACTAAGTCTATGCTCTAGGTATAAGGAATTTTGTGGTCACTTCCATTATCCAGAATTCGGGCTCGGAGGAGAGTCTAAAAGCTCAACGGACTTTCATCAACAAGCTGAACCTCGTCCTTGTGTCTATCCTCAAGCAAGAATGGCCCCACAACTGGCCAACATTTATCAACGAGATCATATCTTCCTGTCACAACAGCCTTTCGATATGCGAAAACAACATGTCCATCCTACGACTGCTGTCAGAAGAGGTGTTTGATTACTCGGCGGATCAAATGACTTCGGCCAAGACCAAGAATCTCAAGAGCACTATGTGTTCGGAGTTCGCAAATATCTACCAGCTTTGCTCGGAGGTCCTTAACACCGCAAACCAAACGAGCCTTATCAAAGCTACCCTTGAAACGCTGCTACGGTTCCTGGGTTGGATTCCGCTGGGCTTTATCTTTGAGACCCCTATTATTGAGACATTACGGAGCAGGTTCTTGGAGACACCTGAGTTCCGCAACATATCTCTCAAATGCCTGACCGAAATTGGAGGCCTCCAGATAGGTCCACAACGTCAATACGACGATAAGTTGGTCACAATGTTTACGGAGGTCATGACAACCGTTTCTAAGATTATCCCCCTATCCGTCAGCCTGAAGGAATCATATGAAAAGAGCAATTCAAGGGATCAGGAATTTGTGCAAAATCTAGCGCTATTCCTTTACAATTTCTTCTCAGTGCATCTCAATGTGAGTGAGTCGGATCCTAGGCGGTACCATTAGCTAACAAACACTAGCTCATCGAAAATTTACCTACACGAGACTTCTTAAACCATGCACATTTCTATCTGATACGGATATCTCAGATAGAGGACCGCGAGATATTCAAGATTTGCCTGGAATATTGGACCAAGCTGGTTCAAGAGCTATACGAGGAAATGCAGCAACTACCAATCACAGACATTAACCCCTTGATCAGCATGAATACGAGCGGCCTCTCAAACGGTGGTGCGCCTCATCCGAATGTCCTCGCGAACTATCCTTTACGAAAGCACAAATATCAGGAAGTACTCTCCCACCTACGACAGGTGATGATCGAGAAGATGGTTCGGCCCGAAGAAGTCTTGATCGTTGAGAATGACGAAGGAGAGATTGTTCGAGAGTTTGTGAAAGAGAGCGACACGATACAACTCTACAAGACCAGCAGAGAGTGTCTGGTCTATCTCACACATTTGGACGTCGTCGACACTGAAAACATCATGTCAGATAAGCTGGCCCGCCAAGTGGATGGTAGCGAGTGGTCATGGGTCAATTGCAATACACTCTGCTGGGCCATTGGATCGATATCAGGTGCTATGAACGAAGAGACGGAGAAACGCTTTCTCGTGACTGTCATCAAAGATCTTCTGGGACTCACCGAGATGAAGCGAGGCAAGGACAACAAAGCTGTTGTCGCTAGCAACATCATGTACATTGTTGGACAGTACCCAAGATTCTTGAAGGCCCACTGGAAATTCTTAAAGACCGTTGTCAACAAGCTCTTCGAATTCATGCATGAGACTCACGAAGGTGTCCAGGACATGGCTTGCGATACTTTCATCAAGATTGCAAACAAATGTAAACGACATTTTGTGGCTTTGCAGTCTGGGGAGAACGAGCCTTTCATTGACGAGATCGTTCGTACACTGAGGAAAATAACCGTTGACCTGAGCCCTCAGCAGGTACACACCTTCTACGAGGCTTGCGGGCACATGATCAGTGCCCAAGGTCAGAAGAGTGTACAAGAGCGGTTGATCGCAGAGCTCATGTCTTACCCAAATCAAGCCTGGGATGCTATTATTCAACAAGCCAACAACGACCCATCAATTCTCCAAGATGGCGACACAATCAAGGTTGTCGGCAACATCATGAAGACGAATGTCGCTGCTTGCACATCAATTGGCAGCTATTTCTACCCCCAGATCGGGCGCATATATCACGACATGCTATCCATGTATCGTGCAACTAGCCAGATGATATCGGATAGCGTGACTCGTGAGGGTGTCATTGCTACAAAGATGCCAAAAATCCGAGGACTTCGGACTATAAAGAAAGAGATCCTGAAGCTGATCCAAATCTACGTTGAGAAAGCGGACGATTTGGAAATGGTGAATGCCAACATCGTCCCTTCTTTGCTGGATGCTGTCCTTATCGACTACAATAGGAACGTGCCGGATGCTCGAGATGCAGAGGTGCTGGATGTAATGACTACCGTGATCAGCAAATTAAATGTACGTTGGACCATCCATGTTTCGAAGTACTCGGTCAGAGCGCTTCTCCGTATCTCTATAAGGGAATCTCTAACAGCTACTAGGGTCTCATGTCTGACAAAGTACCGACCATCATGGAGAATGTCTTCGAGTGCACATTGGAGATGATCAACAAGGACTTCTCCGAGTACCCACAACACCGAGTAGAATTTTTCAAGCTGCTCAAAGCAATCAACCTCTTCTGCTTTCCCGCTCTCCTCAAACTCGACGGACGCCAGTTCAAATTCGTCATCGACTCGTGCATGTGGGCTAGCAAGCACGACAACCGCGAAGTCGAGAATACTGGCCTCAGCATGTGCATCGAGCTAATGGACAACATGGCCGATAATACCGACGAGCAGACGTCCGGCATGTTCTTCCAGCAATTCTACATCACAATTCTGCAAGACGTTTTCTTCGTCCTGACCGATTCAGATCACAAGGCTGGTCAGTCAACAGCCCACCCCAATGCTTTTGCAGATACTAAACATCGTACCAGGCTTCAAGCTGCAGTCTCTACTCCTGTCGCGAATGTTCTATTTCGTGGATTCTGGCAAGATCTCCAAGCCTGTCTACCCCCCGGACCTTGCTGCCGCCGGCACAAGTAACCGACAATTCCTTACAGAGTTTATTGGCAACTTGCTACATAATGCGTTCCCAAATCTCCAACCGTAAGCAGTAGCTTCCATTCTTTTAGAATTTTTCATCATGCTAAATCTGCCCAGTCAACAAATCGCCCAATTCATTGAGGGCCTCTTCACCCTCAGCAACGATCTCTCCCGCTTCAAACTCAACATCCGCGACTTCCTCATCCAACTCAAGGAATTCTCCGATGACAACGCAGAACTCTATGCCGAGGACCGGGAGACCGCCCAACAACAGGCTAAGGAAGCGGAGCGTGAGCGTGCTGCCAAGGTCGGAGGACTGTTGAAGCCGTCAGAAATTGACCAAGACGATGAGCTTTGACTCGCGGAGGAATTTAGAGCAGAGTATGCTACTAATGACGGTGGAAATGGACAACGTTTGCCATCTGCTGAAGATCAGGGCGGAGACGGCCTTGACGGCTGGGGGCTCTATGATTTGTGAAATGTATTTCGGCCACGAAGAAGCTCGTGGCGGTCTGGTGTGGTAACGAGCTCTATCTGCGAGAGATGGGAAGCAGTCTGGAAGCAGAAACGTTTGGCAAATGATCGTGTGTTACTACTCACAGGCGCAAATGTGAGGGATGGATGTATGCATGAAAGCGAATACCAATATTGTGTCGGTGATTAGCCAGCGGAATCATCAAAATAGTTTGCATAAACGGTCAGGAAACGCCTCTCAAAGTCTTTGAATTCATCGAACATGTAGATTCGTGAGGCGATCAACTCATGCTCTTCTTAAAGATGGTGTTGCATATCAACATTAATCTCAAGCCAATTGTGGACGGCCCAACCTTGTTGGTATCTGCCACGGGCACCGCCAACAGAATATACAGGTAGGTATGCTAAAAAAATGGCATAACGCCCTGCTCGATTTTCAATCCCAGTTCCTTTATCAAATGGCATGATGAACCCGGCCCCAACCCATCCCATCCCAACCCAGCCCACAACAAGTCACCTTGACCACAGATCCTTTCCCAAACCACCATGCCTTGCGCGCTCCTTCTAGCCTTCGTCACTCATCGCCTGCCTATTTTCAAGATCTTACGAGATCTCTATCTCATGAGCATGCTGCATCCTCAGACGAGTCCAACCTTGTAAGATATTCCGACTTCCATTTTCTATTCCTAATGAAGGGGGTGTAGACGCTACACGGAACGAAAAGCTGGTGGGATAATTGAATGTATCCTTTATATCGTGCTTGTGAGCAGGGTAGAGTGTATCTGATAGCTTGTGCAGTATTTGATTTTGATGTCTGCCAGAGTGGTTCTCTGTAGGGAGGCGACGGTACTCTTGCTGCGACGACGTCTGGACCGCTCGGGGTTTGGATAGCTGTGTGCTGTTTCCGAGTCTTCCACTTTGCTGTCTTAAATCCTCGCCGTGGGTGGAATGCGTAGGCGGCTGAGCTGTCGCTGACGCTTTTCCTATTGTTGGCGATATTTTAGTCTTTAGAGGAAAGTGAGTGAGATTTGCGTGTGGCGATCATATTGTTCCGACAAGCGGATCTCCATTCAAAGTCTCATCGACTTCCTCACAAAGATCCCCTTCACGCCCCTCTTAAACCAACGAAAACGATCCATCACCGAATCCTTCATGCTACCCCTGCGCCTCTCCTCCAACGGCCTCCGATAAATCTGCGACATCATCGTACCGCTCGTTTGACCATGCAGCGTAATATTTGCCCAGGCTGCGTTTTGCCGAGTACAAGGTGTCATCGTGGGAGTTGCAGTTCTCGTTACCGGTGGCGATAGAGACATGTCTTGTAGGGGCGAAGTGGGCGCGAGACCGAGAGCAAGTGTACAGGTCGAAGGGGGACACTTCAAGTTTGAGCTTTCGCATAGGGTTTCTTCGCACAGCCGGGGGTGATGGTGAAGAGCTAAATCTATTGCTGGGGGTGTGATGGTACCGCAGGGAGCGCGCGATTGGCTAAGTGCCAGGGTGTAGGTGGGAGGTCTTGCTGGGTAGTTGGTAGGAGGGTTCGCTGGGGCATAGTATAAATAGGCCATGAAGACGGTGGAAAAGGAATTTGTGAAAGCGAGACAGGGAGAAAAGTGTAGGCGTGTGAATCTGAGCAATGCTAAGCAGAGCAAATATGAAAGATACGCAGAAAGTGAAAAAGCAGGAAAAGTTGACAGCATTGCCTATGTGTGCGGTATATGACTGGCATAAGGCTACTAATAGGCTTTTCCCGACAAGCTTGGCCGTCAAGTTGGTGGTGGAGACCTTTGGTCGTTATGGAGCTGCAGCTTGGCGTGTGGAGTTCCGCCCCAGGGATCCCATCACGGCACCAGACGGAAGTTTGCAGAGAGTTGCAAGATCTTCAATGTCACATTTCCGATAAGCAAAGTCGAGTCCTGTCACAATCAGTACTCTGTTGGAGCCGTCGTTGTAGCCCTGGCTTGTTTGCCTCTTCTTGCTACACTGGGTGATTCGCATTGCACACACTCTTCGAAAACGTGACGGACACAGGTTCTTCGCCTGGCCAAGACGCTTCTCTGTCGCCGTGGCTTGCACCAACAGAGTCTCTTGGCGCGGAAAGTCTAGAAAGGGTCTTCACGCGATAAGAGGACAAGATATACTTAACCATATTACGCTTTCATCATTTGGTTTGTGGTAGCGTGATGAGAGGTCCAGACTGAGTAAGACGTGAAAAGGCCCTATCCAGGTTGAGCGTGGCTCAACCTTCGTCACTGAAAGACTTGAACCACTGCGGTACGACTGTCCTCCCGCACCCTCCCGCGCTTACTACTTGAAGCCAGCAGGCCTGACGCCAGAAGCCTTCTTTTTCTTCGCCTTACCTGGCCGGCCGCCAAAACGCCCAGGCTCCATTTGGCTCGCAGTAGCAATTGCTGGTGTTGCTTGGCTGCTTCCTTGGGTATCTTCTTTTATTCGCTGTGGCTGGCTCCCTCCAATTTTTTTCGGCTCTGGCTGGGAAGAAGGTCCAATCGTCAGCTCTCTCCGTCTTTTCAAACGCTTCTGAGCTCTTTCCCATTGCTTGACACGCTCCCCAGCATCAACTTCATCTTCATCGTCACTGGCAAAAGTTTGCTGGGCTGTTTCCCAATCCTCATGGTCCGGAGCAGCTCCTATTCCCCAGTGGCCAAGGTAGTTCGAGAGCTTAGTGGGTAAAGCTGGCTGCGGCGCAAGTGGAGCATAGACTTTCAAGCGTAGGCTAGCTGGGTCTTCAGACGCTTTCATCGAAGATATGGAGCTTCGAGAATGCAATGAAGGCGTTGGTTCAGGAGTGGGTAGTGCACCAAGGGGCGCCGGAGGAAGGAAGCCAACATCTTCGGAGATTTGTGAGGATGCGAGTGGAGACGACGATCTTGCTGCTGGCTCCTTGTCCTTGATCATCTTGGTTATAGATACTCGTCTTCTGACCGGAAGCGACAGCTGTTCACCTATACAAGAAGCCGGGTCTGCTCCATGCTGCTCCTCATCCGCAATCCTTGAGCCGTATGTTACTGCATGGATAGATAGACAGATCTGGGCTGCTGTGTTCCTCAAGGTCTTTTCCAAAGCCATCCTGACCCTGTTTGGTATATTGCGTGATAGCGGAGTAATCCAGGTTTTAACCAGGCTATCGTAAACAACAGACATCCGAGAGTCGTCTTCAAGGCTAAGTGCCTTTTGCATAGAAGGAGTAGATAATTTCGTGATGGCCACTTGTTTGTGCTCGTAAAGCTCCGTCTTATCTCCTGATCGTCCAGCCTCGTATAAAAAGGCACTGAAATCGAGGGAGGCCTGATCAAGATCAAGCACTGAGACCTTGGTTCTTATGAGACCAAGCCTACAAAGGCCGCATCAGTATTCGCATCTTCCATAGATTGGTTACGACTTACAATGTTTCCATGTCTGGAGATTCTCCTACGCACCTATCTCCGATCGCTTCATCGAGGTGCTCGAGGATCTCCTCAAATGCTCCTTCACCGGAAGATTCAACATCGCGCAAGTCTTCCTCGAGCCATTCAAGGCTAATGGTCCAAGGGTCTTCATTAGCGATTCCTAATGGAGTCGAAGACGCTCCCAAGGTTTGTAATTGTGACCTGATCTCTTCGGGGGGATCGTCGCAGTCTTGGTCCTCAAGCCCGTCCGGGACAATGAAATCAGGAAATACCATCGCTGTGGTCTTCACTATCTCTTTTCGAGTACGAGTATCTGGCGGACGGATTTCCAGATCCAGTCCTGCCCCAGGTCCCAAGTAGAGACATTCCGAAAGTGAGAGATCATTGAATATTATACTGAGCTGATAGAAAGTAGCCTTGGCCTCAACGTACAGCTGCCCCAGACCAGTTGGAGGGCCGGCGTTGTAGAAGCCAAATGGAACAACTCTGAGTGCGAGAGCTGAGACTCGCGGCTTTAAGGTGCTACTGTAACGAAGAGTTAATGGAGTCTTGAGATCTTTTTGTTCTTCAAGGATTGGGAAAAGACAAGGATCTGATGTGGAGATGGCATGGACTGAGGACGATGTTGGATGTTGGATATTAAAAGAGGTGGCCATCCCATTCAGGCGAGAGTAAAGTAGAACAGTAGTACCTGAAAGACGTTCAGCATTGAAAACCATTTTCATATAGTCCGGGTGCCTTACCTGCAGCATCGTATCCACTATCTGAATATTCAGAGTGGGCGAGGAGGTTCAAGCGCAGGGATATATCTCCCAGATCTCTGAAATGCCTCCATGAGAGCAGACATTGAACATCAGAGCCATTCGGTTCTTCAGCGGAAGGAAATCGCAATAGGTATAGTGATCGAGATGTCACTATGAAGACATCGCTGGTGGCTAAAGAACTTCTCTTGGTATCAAGTATCCAGTCCAGTGAGCTTCTAGAGACGAGATTAGGCACGTTGAGTCGATGTGGGCCACCTTTAAAATTGAAGACTACAAGCGTCCTTCGGCCGGTGACAATTATTCTGTTTGTATTGCCTGCCCATAAGACAGCGCCCCATCCATCTCCTAAATGAGAAGGCTGCTCGTGGTCCTTTTCATGACCATCGAGTATACTTCCCCCAAATGCTTCTTCAACTGTCCAGAGACCTCTTCGTGGGGCCAGGCCTACCAAATTCCAAACAGTCCAACAACCCTCTTGGTCAATTGTTGCAATTTGTTCGTGGTACCAGGGATTGAAAGCGACATCCGCGAACTGCGTTCGTTGCGAGCGCTGAGTCGGCAAAGTCACGATATGGTTAGGATTTAGACGTGAGTGAAGAGCGCTTGCACGGTTCGGCTTCCCAATGTCATTATTCCGCCTGAGCTGCGGCCGCAGAATTGATACAGCTCCATGGTACCGAACCGCAAGCCAAGAGTTCGGTTGGCCCTCCGACTCTGCAAAGACGAGCTGCTGTATGGGACTCCCATTCCCTGACCATTGTGCTTCTTCACCACCCTTGGAGGAAAGGTTGTCGAGGTACACATTCTTGCTTTCCGTCCAACCGAGCTGCTCTTGGGTCAACAAGATCAGCCTCACTAATTCTCCTGCCTTTCCCCCAGCGATAGCAATGACAGGGACTGTCTTGCCGTGGCGAGGGTCCACATCGTTCGCTCGTCCAAAGGCTAGCAGCTCTGACACTGTGGGGTCATGGGCAGAAGTGACCTCGTTGACCCCCTCTGATATTCGTGCCAATTCCGGGAGCAGATGAGAGCTTGGGAGTAGCTCTGGGTATCCTCGTGTCAGATCTCTGATGTTCTTTAAGCGCTCGGCAGCACTCTCATTGGGTGCATTGAAAGCCAAGGAAGATTGATGAGCGATCTTAGGCTTCCCCACGGGCCTGAATCGTTGAGTGATTCGCGGCACTCTGGCGTATCGCCATTCGTGATTTTCGGAGTCATAGACGGGCTCACCCAAATGACCATAGTTGAGGTCAAGAGGACGGGCCTCACTCATCCGGGTTTGCGTCGAGTCTTTATCCAGTGCGTGCTTTTGGTCATGGAGTTGCTAATCATAGCGAATAGGAGTGGGTCAATTGAGAAAGGGTTGGCGGCCCCTAGGTACTCCGGGTTTGAAGAATTTTCATGAATGAAGTGAATCGTGAATTCTGAGAAATGATCTCGAGAAAGTTTGACGAGCACGATATCACTCGGAGAAGTTAGCGCCGGGTTGCCATGCGCCAAGCCCGTGGGAGTAAACATCAAATTCCCCAGCTCGTCATTGCAATCGAACCCAGTCATATGGTGATACAGCATCACCTATCATATACAGAGCACTCTACAAAGCCAGCGTATCCAGCATCCGCTAATAAGATGCCTACTCTCTTCGAGCCCTCAATGTCAACCAGCGCCATGCGCGCACCTCTCTCCACCGCCTCGGCACCCTCAATGGCCGACTCTCTCCCACCCATAAACTTCGGCTTCGACGACTTGCGCGCTCGCATGGCCGCCTTCACAGACCGTTTCGACACTTTTATCGCTGCTGGCCAGAAACGGGTCCTCGAAGAGCGAAATCAATTCCGCATCAACGTCGCCGAGTTGCAGGAAGACCAGCGCATGAAGGGCAAAGACATCGAGATCCTCGCTCAAAAATCTTCTCAGCATATCGCCTCCCTTTCCGCTCAAGAAGCCGAGACGGTGGCTGCAAAGGACGAGATTGCTGCTATTACTTCGAGACGTGAAGGGAATGCTCAACATCGCGATCGTCTACGCTCCGAAATCGCCTCCTACAACAAGCAGATCGCTGCTAGAAAGGCTGCTCAGGCGGCTCATGCAAAGGAGTTGGAGGAGCAGGCGCGTCTAAACGTTCCCGAACTCGATTTCTGGGAGACATATCTTGGGTTGAGGATTGAGGGCGCTGGCAGGGTTGATCGACTCAAATTCGTCTTTTCAAACCTGGATGAGAGAGATTGGGAGAGAGAAGCATGGTTTGAGGTCGATACGGAGAGGAGGGAATATAGCGTTACCACCTGTAGGCCGAAGATGGAGGAAGGAGACGTGGAGGCTTGTGTGGAGAGGTTGAATGAGAGTAGGGACTTGGGAACTTTCTTGCGCGGTATGAGGGAGCTTTTCGTGAAGGTGATGAAGTAACATTAGATCATGCGGAGAGCGGGTCATACTTGATCTTTGAGGCCTCTAAGTGACTACTCTGCGTGACTGAGTTGTTAGCTAAAGGGTGAAGAGTTCGTATTAGGAGAGCATCCGAACGCTCTCCTGATGCAAGATTATAATTTTTCCCTTATGATTTCCCTGCCTCAAGAAACAATTAGGCTCCCTTTCCCATGCCAACATCCAAACCAGCTATGCTCAGGGGTATATAATAATTTGAATAAATGCCTATGAAAGTTTCGAGTGCGTGCAATCGGTCAACGATGCCCGAAAATCTCCATGCGGTTGTATTGGTTAGTCTCGTCCTCTTCCGGATCATCATCACTCATGTTCTCGTCATCACTATTATCATTATCTCCTTCACTACTGTCATCAATAGCCATCTCATGCTCATGCTCGAGGATTGGAGAGGTCAGTCTTGATCTTGGACTTTCGCCACCCCAGAAAAGAACCTCATCTTCGTCTTCGCCCATCGAGTCGTCAGGATCACTGTCATCGTTGGAGGGAGAATTCGATGGAGTATATCGTGTTCCATTTGGCGCAGCCGAGTGGGCGTTTCGAGTGCGTGCAATGGGCCTCAACGTGCTCTCAAGTAACTCTCGGGTTATTGCCATAGCCGAAGGCGGCGCTGATGTCGTTGGCTGGCGTGACTGGTTAGGATGCCTAGACCTGCCGCGGGAATTTGATCTTGAAATACTAGCAAAAGCCTCGTCCCTCTGGATGTCTGGAGCTTGCGAGGAGAATGCCTCAGCTTCGGAGCCACTCAGGAGTCGAACTTGGGCAGTATTATAGGAGTCACAGCTGGAATTCATCAGCTGTCTAACCGAAGCTTAGATTTCATTCACTATTAGCAGTTCTAGACTTACACAGCACACTTCAAGCCCAGCCAATGGTACTTGACCACAGTCTTTGCGCTACAATCGTTACAGGATACCCAAGCTTTGGTATCTTGAAATTCGGGAGGCATCGGCTGGGCTTCAATAATGGTTCGCAACTGCAGAAATTGCCTTTCCATGTTAACAACGCTTCTGCTGCAAATCGGACACTTGTAGGAGGTTTTCATATGTTGCTGGTAACATCGACGATGAATACTATGACCACATCTCATGAAGACAACGGTCTCTGGTGATGTAAACATGTACTGACCGCATATCGGACAATTGCAGTCGGTTGAGCGCTCGATGCAGCGGTGAGTATCTCGAATTGATACTGCCATGCACACGGAGCACGTCTAAGTGAGAATTAGAGATTAGAGAGCTCTGAATCAGGACTGGAGGTGACAAACCATGCAGTGGAAGAAGTCTTTCCCCAGCCCTTCGCCAACGCGACAGATGCCGCAGTCATTGCAGTGGTAGATATTCCTGTCGGAAGAATCGTCCCAAAGCTTGCATACGTCACAGTAATACCAAGCCCCGCGCTCGCTGCAACGTCTGCATTCCTCGGCCGCAGGTTGTGCGCAGCCACAAAGCATACATAGCATGTTCTTGGTCTCTCGTCTGTTCAGATTATGGTCCTCTACAGCATCATGGCAGAAGCGACAGGTGTACCATTTGTGGCAAGCCGAACACTGTAGCTTGACGTTCCGCTTGTAGTGTTCGCATCCTAAAGCTTTCGAAGACTCTTCTACCTCCATCGAATCAACGTCCTGTCCTCCGTCTCTTGGATTGAGAGGCGGTTTGGGGCGATATGTTGGCTTCAGATCATTGGGTGATAGTTGGAAGCCATGAGTTGGATCACCATTAGATGACGAGGAAGTAGGAGGGGAGACAGTTTGTGTCACGCTTTCCATCGATTTCGGTGAAGATGGTGTGAAAGGCCGTTCTGAGCTGTCCACGCTTCCTGGTGAATGGGCCCTAGGTGGATGTAGGCTCTGCTGGGATGAGTTGTGCTTTTCGGTCATCAGCCCATGCACTAGCCTCGCCTTCGCCTCATTCGAGCTATTAGTCCTTTGGATTGCAATGATACGCTTCCGCATGTGGTTCATCCCGTCATCAGCTGGCAAGGCCCCCTCAGATTGACTCCCTCCACTGTCACCACGGTCTCGATTATCTTGTGTGTTACTTCTGGAGGTCCGTGCTGATGGATCTGCTAGTGACATTGTGGAATCCATTAAAGAGCGTGCTGAATTACTGAAAGAGGACGTGGTCGACCTGAGACCATCAGGAGCGGTGTAAAGTGGGTTGTTGGATGTCTCGTCTGCAGCGGCTGAGGTGTATCTTCGTGCACTCACTTCACGCTCGAGATTGTCCGTCGCTGTTGTGTGAAGCGGAGGTTCGCTCGTATATCCACTTTGTAACGCCTGCAGCTCATCATCTTCCAAGTGGGTCAGGGTTGTCGGTGATAACACCTCTTGATCGCCAATTACTGTGCTTGTTGGAAGACTCTCGGCATCAATGGTCAGCGGAGGAAATTCTTCGTGCGCGGCCGGAGCCGCCTCTGCCAACTCATTGTGATCTGATGGTGGTTCATCAGGCCGGAAAGCAGGACGTGTTTCTGATTGCGAGGAGTCGTCTGCTGGCCTAGAGAAACGTCGCGCCTGTCGAACAACAGGGTCAATGAGAAAGGCAGATAGGTATTGACTCATAGGTTGCTAACGTTAGGGATATTATTCGAGGAGGGTAGTCATTGTAAAGGGTTCATGAAGCGCAGATGTTGTAGATGGTAGGCTGGTAGGCAAACCAGCTCTGGTTAGGCCCAGAATAGACCTAATTGGACGTCATCGAGCCAGGCCCAATGGGGACGCGCTCTTCAAGCCCCGTTTTTGGCTTTCCCTCCATTGATATTGACGGCACTTCAGTGTCGACAATGTCTCTCTATTCAGCTATAGATCTATATTCGGGTACAATCCTCCGTTATACTCAGGCAAGGAGACACTATGAGAGCCAGATTGGTGTCTCGGCTGTCCCACCCACGTTGAGATATCCTCCGGTCTCGATCACTAAATCTGCATCTACCAATGCCACTACCTCCATTGACGCACTGCCTGCTCGTTTGCCATCACGCTCCGGCCGTGGCTTCTCCACGTTTGAGAAATATGTTTTGCTCGCTGGTTGAGCTCCCAACCCATCGTCTTTGATTAATGCGCACTGGACCACCTCAATCCCATCGCGTGCTCACCCTCCAACTCCCACGCAGGGTTTCCGACCTGCAGCTCAATTTGCCTTTCACCTGACATTTCATGCAGTCCAGCATTCTCTGCAGGGAGTTTCGATGATACCTTACTCTCTCCACCGTGACCCTTGACGCTGTTCACAATAGATCTTCGTCTTCTCCAAGCAAGATAGGCTAAAAGGACAGCAATAATCACGATGGCTACAACGCCAATACCTATACCAGCCTTTGCCCCCGAGCTTAACCCTGATTGTGGGGCGCTTGATGAGGGCGTGGATGAAGCTGAATTACTGGAGCTCGCATTACTTGAAGTTGACGTGGAAAATGTAAAGCTGGATGAGCTAGGAGAAGTCGAAGTGGCAGGCTGCTTGGTTGCTGTACTGGCACCTGCCCCAATCGTTGTGATAGGAGTTCCAGACGCTTGAAGTCGGAACCTACCAACACCGGTGTCGCAACACATATTCGTGTGGTCACAACAATAGTCGAGGGCATTGTTGGTAACATTCTGGCAAGAGATAAGGTCTGTGCCGCCAGTGCTCGCGTCTGAATGCATCGTCAGTAGTCTGCCAACCACTCGCAATTGACGCGCATTTAGATTACCCAAGCAATACTGAGGACAGTCTGGCGACTTCCAAGTCTGATCTGTACACGAGCCTCGAACAACTTCATTGGTGCCGCTCTGACAGAGACCATTGCTCAAGCAAACAACGCCAACTCCGCAGCAAGCGCTGACATTCAAGGACAGATCACAGGCGTAATTCTCGTAACCGTTTACGTTCGCAAACTCATGATTAGGAAAATAACATGTGGGAACACCAGACTGGCCAAGGCTGCCGGTGCTCAGCAGGCTCAATATTAAGAGAATCCTCCGAGGCAAAGGCAGCTGCTTCATGGGTGTCATTCGGTAAGCATGTGGTAGATACCTATGAAGGAGTTCAACGCGAAAGTGGAAATAAAAGGATCCCAAACGATATTCTGGACATTTCCATATTGCAAATTGATCTCAAGCCTTCGATGACACGAGGAGCGCTTGGTGGCAGCTGGACCACCAAGGCGCATGGAATCCCGCAAAGGAGCCAATCAGTGTCGACAATTAGCCCAACTACTATGTATGTGGGAGTCAGGATCTCAAAGGGGGGGGCGTAGAAACTCCACTTGCTGTGATTTGCTCCCAGCGAATCCTTCACGCTAAGTAGGCAGGCGAAGTAAGGTACCTAGGCCAATTGCGCCACCCAGCGCTTACAGAATACTCTGTTCGCCATGTCGGACTCGATTGCGGAGGGAATACCCCACTTAATACACTTTTAGCATCAGAGCAAGATCAGACGCGGTTGCGCCCTCCAGCTTGACGCTGAAGCGACAATGGTCTAATGCCGATCAAGGTATCGGATGATACATTAGAATGGCGAAAATGGAAGTTTTGCTCTTCACAAAAGCCGGTTCTCTCCAACACTTCAATACTCGGCTCTAATCAAAGGTATGGCAAAAGTAAGGAAGAGCAGGTGTTTGTTCCCATCGTTGATCCTGGATGCAAGTCCATCGGCCATGTGTAAACGCTCGATCGTTCCTTTTTCAAGTTCCAATGTCGAGTGATGACACCGCCGCTGTTTCGAAGAAATCCCTGAAGTTCGGAAGGTTCCCAATTCTGCAATGTACAGTTCCATCCGCTTAAGAACAGGTGTTATCATATTGGACATTGGGATTTGACCGTTGGGAGGGACAAGCTGACAGGGATCTCGGCAGCTGGCTGAAGAGGATTGAGGCACAGCAAAAGGATATCTAATGAAAGCTGAAACATGCAGGACAGCTATCAAGGAACGTGGGACCATGCTGGATAGCACCTGCGGCAAGATCAAATTCTGTATTGCCAATGAAGTCCAGTCGGAATGGAAAGATTGGCTACAACATAGCATGGGTGTGCTGAACTTCGAGCCATAGTGTTTGCTCCCCGGAGAGCAAGTCCCTTGGAGACTGCCACTCCTGCGTATCTGGGTTCAATTCCACCAAAAGCTCACACTGAAACTTACGGTCAAGCTTCGGATATAATGCCACCAGCCGACGGGAATGTATAGACATTCTCCCTCGTCAAGTATAGTCTCAACATACTGCGCCTTGTGAAACAGTGGAAATTCGCCATTTCGCTCCAAGGGGTCGTCTTTGACATCCACAAGACTCGTATTGCTCATATCGACACCACCGCTCTCCAGGCCCCGCGGATACACGTTCTCAGTCTCCGCTGGGCTGTACAGCCGAACATACTTCTTTCCCACTACTTGGCAGAGTATGTTGTGATAAGGATCGGTGTGAAGCGGCGATACTGTGCCCGCGGGTCCAAGCCAGGCGTTGAGGAGCGGCTCTTCAAGTTTGGGCTGCGGCGGCTTCAGTGCCAAAGGTGTCCCTGGTGCTGGCGGAGGTGGAGTGGTGTAGCAATAATCTGGAATGGAGATGTCGGGGCGTAGAGAGGGAATTTGAGTGAAGAGGTCATGTTGGGCTAGATAACCAATGTTGCTTGCCGCATCTTCCTCACTCGTATCCGTTCCATTTATCTTCTCAGTAGAGGCAAGTAGATAGTCGTCCATAAACTGCTTAAATGTAACAATTCTCTGTCCCCATCCTGCATCCGTATAGCTCCTGCCCACCTCCACGGGAACCAACCGCCTGCCTCCGATGGTCTTTTGCAGTAGATATTCGGGAGACTTCCAGGGCCGCTCGTGGAAGGCCGGCCAGTGCGTAAGGGCATTCTTGATAACAAGCGGCTGGGCGGCGGGCAGGTGCTCTTCGAACGCTACCATAGACATCGCCGAGCATCTGGGTATCGGGTACCGCACATCAGGTACATTCCTCTCTTCAATAGAAAATGCATCGACAGATCTCCTCAGCTTCTTCCGAGCGGAGGTATTTTCTCGCTGATCTAGCTCTTCCACATACACCTGTAGCGCAGAAAGCAGCGATTCAACCGTCTCTTCTCGCCCCGGAGCACCAGCCATTATGACCGCCATGTCCAAAAGCCTCACGACATTCTGTATCCAATCATATTCCGCCCCTAGATCTTCGCTTCCATCAACGGTCTTCTGGACATCGCTCCGCGCTGTCTCAAGGCCATCCTGCCCACACCGCGTCCTCTTCTTACCGACTCCAGCGGACCTTTCGAAATCCGGTGGCGGTCGGGGCTCACTAATTTCTCTGCTGATGATTCGTGCTGCCTCGAATATACTGGCATCTGTGAAGAGTCTCCGCCAGCAGACAGGCACGTCGCTGAAGGGATAGCTATGGATTTTGGCATGTGCGAGTTTTATTAGTAGAGCGGGATGCGTTTGGAGGAGGGTGCGTGTTGAGGGCGGGCATTCGAAAATTGGGTCGGAAGGATGGGGATTACGGAGACTGTCAATGGTTTCGTTCAAAAGATTGAGGAGGGATTCTCGGGTTGTAGATGAGGGCGGTGTAGAATCTTGCGGTAACATTAGGGGTAGGGAAGGTTTGGGTTGTAACCTTAGAATTGTGAATTTTGGGAACACAGTCCAGAATACGGATCGGTCGGAATTGCTCGTCACAAGAGATGTCATGCTCCACAAAATGCTCGAGATAATGGTCTCATACATATAGATTGGTACCTAGTGAAACATTCTATATGTGTTTGCACTGTAGGGTATCCGCTATATAAATGTAATATTCGCCAATGCTACGAACCATAGACCATCTGGACGACCTAAGGCATTTTAGCATTCCCGTAGCGCGGTGGAGGTGGTCCTAAGGTTTCCTGATATATAGGTGCGACCTCCATATCAACCGCAGCATTCGATGAAGACGTTCCTGGATTGCTTTCGGCACTTGGCATGTAGTCTTTGGCCAACAGCACGAAATCTCCCGTAAGGAACTCGGCTTTAAAAGTCTTCTGTGCACATTCGACAGAAAGCTTGAGGCGAAGCTTGTAAGTTCTGCGGATATTGAAGGTGCTGAACGTTGGCCTTGCATAAGGAGGTACCCTGACTCTCATCACATTACGTAGATCGAAGTGGTTCGTTAGGGCTGGAGCAGTCTCCATCTTCTCGGTGAAGTCGACGAATGCGATCTCGTGCTCCGTGTCCCAGTTGCGTTGTTCGTCGCCGTCATGGAACATCTCCTCTCGCATACACTGAATGAAAGTGAAAGCTCGAAGCTCCAATGAGCACTTTTTCAGCAACACGATAGGGGATACAGGTGCGGTAGATCTTTCCATATCGTGATCGAGCTTGAGGAATACAGGTAAAGGCTGCCCGGCGACACCAACCCTGGGGAGTTCCATGTGAACCTTGAACCTCGCGACGGGGAGGTTGCTAGTGCGCATAGACTTTAGCTTTTCCTTGAAGGTGAGTGGTAGCCCTTCGTCCCCTGGCCGTAGACGCAGATTGTAGCAAGCTATTGTCTGCGTCTTGAGAGTTGGTTGGGGATCTGGGGACTGGATGGATCTGAATGTAACAAAGTCGAGTATTTTGGTGCAACTTTGATCTCCTGGCGAGAAGATTTTTGTACTGGCTACTAGGGACGCTTCAAGTTCATATCGGATAAAGCATTCGGCACTCCAACCAGCGCCAAACGATGAGTACGAGTCGACGAAAGAGGGTGGCAGGCTCTGTCCATGTTGGGAATTGAAAGGACCATGCTGCTCCTTGAATCGATCAACTCCCCGGATGACACATTGCAGGGGAAGCGTGAAGGCAAAGGGCTGCAGTGATCTTTGTGATCAGCATGCCTCTTCTAGGAAAGATCGTGGATTCCAAGCCTTGTCTAAGAAGTAGTAGATTTCCAAAATCTCAAGATCGCGTAAAAATTTCGGTTGAAAACAGCAACGATACTTACCCAGCTATGCCCTGGGTGGAGAGTGTGCGGCCCTGAAAAAAGATCTTGCTTGATATAGATTAAGCCTGCTCTTCCTCGATAGGTGCTACTGCTATTTCCATGACGTCTCGAGACCTTGGTCTTACATCGGGCCTGCATGGTTATCGAGATGTGTCGGACGTCAATATCTTGGTCTCCGTGAAGAGAGACTGTGCCCCCTATCGTGCTCCCCGCTCTACATCTGTGGTCCGGTATGTTGATCCGGATCGACATTGCAGACTATAGAGTAGCCTCACCCAGTCAGTATAGAGGAATTGTAGATTTTGAGACTACGAAAGCAATAAGCATGATCACGCCAGTAAAGATGCTCGGCAAAAACCCATTTGAGATAAGAACTGTCCCTCTTCACCGCGCACGGCACGGAGGTCCCACCACGTAAGGTATGCATGTGGTTGTAAAAGTACAGAGCGGTGATCGCTTACAATCATACAGAGCTCACAGGTAAAGCGTGCAAGAAAAAGGGGTGCTCAGTACGACGCTTTGCCTGGCTGCGGGCTGCACCAGTGACAGCACAAGTGTGGGGAAAGCGCAGTCGATCATCGAAGCAGAGCCACAGAAAGATGACTCGCCGACTTTGTCCACCAATGAGAGAATGACGCATTGATTTACATATCCCGAGCGGCATGAGAGGTCCAAGCGTTCTTAGATCCCGTGCGCACTCACATTTGATTATCTGGTCGATGAGGCATTTGACTCTGCGATACGCCGAGGGTGGGTGTGGATGCTTCATGCACACTTCGCCATTTGACGACAGCAACAGCGCACAAATGAGATGAAGTGTAGGATGATGAACGGTCGAGGTTCAGGCTCAGGCTTTCAGAGTTTGCTTGCTTGACAGCTCAAGGGTATGGCCGGATGGTACCTCATCCTAGCGCCCGTCGACGACCCGTGGCATTAGCCATATTTCGTTAGCCATCAACCGAGACGAACAGACGAAGGAAGAGCAAATCTTTCCACCTGACCTCATGAGCCACTCAGATTTAGATCCGAGACGAAGCGTAACGGACACAGTCGA
>JAABUW010002724.1_pt1 | contig 26341 bp, 29 predicted proteins | sample 5560081 | NCBI WGS metagenome assembly JAABUW01 (sample SAMN10711882, study PRJNA513363) | rock metagenome | isolation source: Antarctica rocks | place: Antarctica: Victoria Land, Knobhead sud | reverse complement strand
CGACCGCACCCAGCTCTCAAGCTCCGGCCGATCGGTCTCACGAACCTCCAGCGGCGCAAGTCGAATTGACATAGGCCATGATCTCAAAACCCAAATGTGAAGTCACTTACAACACGCAACACTAGCGACCACGTCGTTCACCGGCTACCCGGTCCGGCGGGGATCATGCCGCCTGGTCACGCCCGGTCACCTGTCGGCGAGCCAACCTCTGGCCGGGCCCCGTGCATACCCGGCGGGAAACGGGGCAGGAAGACCGACACGGCAGGGTGTGCGACCCGGGTCGCACACCCGTCGAGCCCCGGCAGTGCTTCAGCTAAGAGGCCGCCGGGGCGCCTTCTCGGGGTGCGGCGAGACGAGAGAAGCCGGGCCCCTCCCCTGAAGGAGTGGCCCGGCCGAATCCGCGATCGGATCAGGTCAGCTCTTGAAGGCGTCCTTGACGTTCTCGCCAGCCTTCTTGACGTCGGCCTCGGACTGGTCGCCCTTGCCCTCAGCCTCGAGCCCCTTGTCGTCCGTCACGTTGCCGGTGGCCTCCTTGGCCTTTCCGGCGGCGTCGTCCTTCATGTTGTCGAGCTTGTCATCCATGCCCATGATGCGTTCCTTTCTCCGAAGGTATAAACCCCTCCCTCATACCCGACTTCGAACCACACAAACGATCCCGGGCATCAGTTGTTCACGGCGCCGTCTGCTGCGCCCCCTGATGCGCATGAGTCTTCCGAAGGCAACTGGTGAAACGCCACACCGCGGGGGCGGCCGCGGCTCCGCGAACGTTGCTCCGTGCCTGATGGGTCAGGAACCTTCCCTCGTCAGGTCGACGGCGGCAGAGTCTCCTGACTGCGAGGGGATCCCGGTGAGGCGCGACCTGACCATGGACACGACCGTGGCCGCGCGCCCGGGACTGTCCCAGTACTCGGCCGACTCTCCCGAGACCCGGATCACGACGACGCCCGGGTCATCCTTGCCCTTGGGAAACCAGGCTTCGGTGAAGGTGTTCCACAGCTCGGCCTTCCTGCTCGGGTCGTCGACCACCGAGGCGGTGCCGGCGATCGAGAGCCAGGAGCTCTTGCCCGAGTAGCTGACATTGACGGACGGCCGCTCTGCAGGTTGCGGACGGTCTCGGAGGTGGACTTCGCCACAAACCACGAGTCGCCGTCGTACTCGGCCTCCTGGGTCGTCATGGGGTGCGCGGGGAGCCGCCCGTCAGCGCTGGTCGTCACCAGCATGCAGATCCGCTCGGAAGACATGATGTCGTGGATGGTGCTCAGCTCGGACTCGCTCATGGACTGTCCCTCTCGTCGTCGTTCGGTGGTCCGGACGGGTGCTCTCCCCTTCTGCGGAGTCCAGCGCGACCGCCGGACAGACCGCCCGGAGCAGCGTGACCACGTCTCTCAGGATTCGAGTGTCTTCCTCTCGCATACTCGGCGGCTACCCACCTCACGCTGGACCATTCCCCGGCATACCGGCTGGTCTGAGATGCGGCACCTTCGGTGACGAGGTGGTGCTGGCTGAGACGAGCACAGTAGTCGCGTGAGGGCGGTCAGGCGGGGTTGACCGGCTGCTCCGGGTCCATCGGCGCGTCATCGAGCCCGGCGGATGCCAGCGGGACGGGAGCGCCTTCACGGCGGGCGATCTCTTCCCGGACCGCCTGGACCCGGTCGTCGCCGCTGTGCTGCCCGTCCTCATCCAAGGGTCTTGCGGCAACCTCCGCGCGCAGCTCGTCGAAGGCCATGGCGCGGACCGGTTCGCTGTTCATGACACCAGTCTGCCCCGTGGGGGCACCGTTCATCCGCGGGCGGTGGGCGACAAGGGCGACAGGCCCGGGGCTCTCCTTCGTCCCGGCTGCTGCGGATCGGACTACGGGTGTCATGTCCACGGGATCGCCCCGCCCGCTGAACGGGCGGCCACATGCGGCTCAAAGACCGCCAGCCGGGGACGCGAGTGGGCCACAGCATCATCGTGGGGCGCCGATCGTGCGCCCCGCTGCGCTTTCTGCCTGGGCGGCCAGCCGGTCCACGCCGAGGCCGGCTCTCACTAGTCTCGTCAGCGTGCCCACGCCGCGCGGTCTCCTGAACCTGCTCGGGGCGAGCCACCCCGGTCCGGTGGTCGCCGTCACGGCGATCACCGCCCTGCTTGCGGCAGGGCTCGGTCATGGCCTGCGCTCCGGCGCGGTGGTCACAGCCGCCGTCGCTTCCGGCCAGCTGAGCATCGGCTGGTCGAACGACCTCATGGACGCGGCTCGGGACCGCCAGGTCGGCCGCCGCGACAAGCCGCTCGCCCGTGGTGATCTCACCGAGCGCGGGGTCCGCACGGCTGTGGTCGCCTCACTCGTGGCCTGTGTCGCCTTTTCACTCTCCTGCGGGCTGCGTGCAGGTCTGGTCCACCTCCTGCTCGTCGTTGCGTCCGGCCTGCTCTACAACGTCGGCCTGAAGAGCACGGCGTGGTCGTTCGCCCCGTATGCCGTGGCGTTCGGCTCCCTGCCCGCGGTTGTCGGCCTGGCCCTTCCCCATCCTGTGCTGCCGCCGGCGTGGGTTATCGTGACGGGAGCCCTGCTCGGCGTCGGAGCCCATCTGCTCAACGCCCTCCCGGACCTGGGTGATGACGCCCTCACCGGCGTCAAGGGATGGCCGCACCGCCTTGGCGCACGCCGGGTGCGCCTGCTCGCTCCCGTCCTGTTGTTTGCCGCGTCGGCCATGACGGTGTTCGGCCCGGGCACCCCCGTCCCCGCGTGGGCCTGGGCCGTCATGGGTGGCGCTCTCGTCCTGGGTGGGGTGGCCGCCACGAAGAGCGGGCGAGTTCCCTTCGTCGCAGCCGTCTGCATCGCGGTCCTCGATGTCGTTGCACTGGCCCTGCGGGCATGACGAAGCATCCCGGCTCAGCCGTCGACATGGGCCACCGTCGACCGCGTCGTCGACCCCGCCGGCCAGCTGCTTCGGCGTCGGGCGCCGGGGCGCAAGGAGGGCAGACGTCGCCAGGTCGGCGAACGCCTGGAGGAGGTCCTCCTGCTCGGGCGACGGCGTTCCAGCGCGGGTCAAGAACGCGTTGAGCGCTCCGATCACGCTCCCCTGCCAGCGGAGGAGCCGAGTGCAGCGCATCGAGACCCGCATCCACGATGACCTGGCTCACCCCTGCTCACCGGCCGACGATCGCCTCCCGGGTGGTGGCGGACAGGCTCTCACCACCTTCGATGACGTCGAGGCACGGGCCGGTCGTCTGCTGAATCTGGTAGAGCTCGAGCTCGGAGGCCCGGTGCGAGGTGTCAGTGCTCGGCGCAGCTGATGCAGACCCGGGCCGCAGGCCGGGCAGTGAGGCGCAGCTCTCCGATGGGCTCCGCGCACCTCTCACAGACGCCGTAGCAGCCGGCAGCCCAACGGGCCAGAGCGGCGTCCATCTCCGCCAGATGCCGCCGTGCACCATCGATGAGGGCCCCGAGCTGCGCGCGCTCGAACGCGATGGTCGCGCCTTCGGGGTCGTGTTCATCGTCGGCGTTCGAGCCGGCCGACGCCTCCACCATCGACCGGAACTCGTGCTCCATCTCGCCGAGGCGCGCTCTCAGCCGTTCCCGCCGGCGAAAGAGTGCTGAACGACCCTCGCTCGAGAGCGAGGTTGACGGCGTTGACGAGGCATCCATGACCAGGACAGGGTACGGCTGGCTGGTGTCGCCGGCGGCGGGAGAAATGGTAGCCATGGTCCCGATTGGTCCGTCGAGGAGCGGGTACACCCGTTTGTCGACCAACCGGCGGTCCGGCGTCCCGTCCAACCCCGGACCGCCGTCGGTCACCATGCGATCCAGGCCTGGCATGCGACGGCCCAGCGGAGGGGACACAGGGCGCCCCACGCGACCCGGACCACAGTCCAGGGCTCAGCTCAGCCCCAGGGAGTCTCGACCGCCAGTTCCGGCGGCCGGCCTAGCTGCGTCGAGTGGCCTGGGCCTGCTCGATCTCGCCCTTCTCCTGCTCGTCCAGCTTGCGGGTGTCGCGCGGCTCCGCGAAGGGTTCGACGTCTTCGGGCAGGCCTTCGGCGATGGCGCGGCCGTGCTCGAGCTCGGCGTTGACCTCGGCGCCCAGCAGGATGGCGATGTTGGACAACCAGAGCCAGACGAGGAAGATCACGACCCCAGCGAGAGACCCGTACGTCTTGTTGTAGGAGGAGAAGTTCGCGACGTAGACGGCGAAGAGGACCGAGACGACGACCCAGATGACGACCGCGATGACGCCTCCGGGGCTGACCCACTTCACCCCTCCCTGCTGGGCGTTCGGGCTGGCCCAGTAAAGGATCGCGAGCAGGATCGAGAGCAGGACGAGAAGCACCGGCCACTTGAGGATGTTCCAGAGCGTCACCGTCGTCGATCCGACCCCGACGAGTTCCCCGACCTGCTGAGCCACCGGACCACTGACGACGACGATGACGGCGCTGAGCACGAGGATGAGCACCGCAGCCACCGTCACGCCCAGACGAACCGGCACGGTCTTCCAGATCGGGCGTCCCTCCCCGATGTCGTAGACGACGTTGGATGCCCTCATGAACGCCCCGACATAGCCCGAGGCCGACCACAGGGCGACCACCAGGCCGAGCACCGCTCCGAGCCCCGCACCGGTCTTGTTGGCCTGCGCCTGGGCAACCAGGCTCTGGACGAACTCGGCGCTCGACCCGGGGGCTGCCGACTGCACCTGCCGGACCAGCTCTCCGGTCGTGTTCGGACCGAGCAGCCCGAGCAGGGAGACCATGACGATGAGGCCCGGCACGACGGCGAGCACGCCGTAGTAGGTCAGGGCGGCCGCCAGGTCCGTCAGCCGGTCCTCCTTGAACTCCCGGCCCGCGCGCTTGACGACGGCGACGAGGGACGGCTTCGAGAGATCCGTCGGGCTGTCAGGGTCTCCCTCACCGACGTCGTGCTGGTCCTGGCGTCCCGGAGCCGGCGGATCGCGTGGGGTTGTGGTCGTGCCTTCCGTGCTGTCGTCCCCGTCGGTCATGGCGCCGCCGCCCGGAGTCGCTCCAGCAGGGGCCGGGCGGCTTCGGCCAGGAACTCGTCCAGTGTCTCGTCCCCGATCTGGACGAGCGCGATGTCCGTGAAACCGGCCTCCCAGAAGGGGCGGACCGCGTCGACGACCGCGTCCAGGTCAGGGCCGCACGGGATCGACGCGGCGACGTCCTCCGGGCGGACGTACTTCGTGGCGGCGGCGAAACCGGCCGTCGTGGGCAGGTCGGCGTTGACCGCCCAACCGCCGCCGAACCACCGGAACTGCTCGTGGGCCCGGTCTACGGCTGCCTGCACGCTGGCCCCGTCCCAGCTGATCGGGATCTGGCCCACGGCACGACGCTCGCCGCCGGCGAGATCGCGGGCAGGCTGCCCGCTCCACGCCGTCACGAGATCCTCATCCGGCTCGGTGGCGATGAGGTGGTCCGCCAGGGGCCCGAGGGTCTCGACCGCCTGAGCTCCTCCCATGGCGATCGCGATGGGGACGCCGTCGTCCGGCAGGTCCCAGATCCGGGCCGAGTCGACCTCGAAGTACGGCCCTCGGTGGGTCACCAGGCCGCCCCCGTGGAGGGACCGGATGATGTCGACCGCCTCCGCGAGCATCGCCTGCCGGGTGTCCACGCCGGGCCAGCCACCACCGACGACATGCTCGTTGAGGTTCTCCCCTGCTCCCAGGCCAAGGGTGAAGCGACCGTCCGCGAGCAGCTGCAGGGTCGCCGACTTCTGCGCCACGACTGCCGGGTGGTAGCGCATCGTCGGACAGGTGACGTAGGTCATCAGCTCGATCTCGGTCGTTGCGTGCGCCACCGCCCCGAGGACGCTCCAGGCATAGGGGGCGTGACCCTGGGCCGAGAGCCAGGGGAAGTAGTGGTCACTGGAGACGGCAAGGTCGAAACCGGCCCGCTCCGCCGCCACCGCGTGCCGGACCAGGTCCTTCGGGCCGCTCTGCTCGGTCATCAACGTGTACCCGAATCTCGTCATGCGCCGCCACCTACCCCTCGCAGGCCGGCACAAACGACGTGACGCCTCGCCGGAGCCACCCGGCATACCAGTCGGGACGCAGGTCAGCCGCTCACCGCGTCCGCGATGACCCGCATCACCTCGTGCGGGTGCGTGTAGAGGTTGTTGTGCGAGCCGGGGGCCACGACGGTGCGCACCGTCGGCGACCGGACCGCAGCCGCGGCCAGGGTCGCCAACCAGTGCGGCGGCGCATAGGCGTCATGCACTCCCGCGGTGAGGGACAACGGCACCCTGAGCGCGACCAACCGCTGCTCCGGAGCGTCCCGCATCCCCGACCGCAGCACCGACAGCACGCCGAGATGCCCGCGCGCGACATCCGGAAGCACGACGACCTCCCCCAGCGTCTCGTCACGGTATGCCGCTGGTGTGACAGCGACCAGCGGGCGGAGGCGCCGGTGCTCGGGCATGAAGGTCGGTCCGGCCATCACCAGGGCGACGTCGGGTCGCTGCTCCTGCAGAAGGAGAGCGGCCCCCAGGGCAGCCTGTCCCCCGGTGGAGTGCCCGACCACGACAATCCGGCGCCCGCGGGCTCGCGCCATCACCCAGGCCGCGGCAACCTGGCCGATCGAGGTGATGTCGGGTCGGGAGCCCAGACGTCCCCAGCGCCCGAACCCGGGCAGGTCCAGCACGGCGCAGGTGGTCCCCGAGCGGGCCAGCGCCTGCGCCGTGGGCACGGTGTAGCTGGGCAGGCCCAAGCCGGGGAGCATCACGACGAGGGGAGCCGTTGCCTCTGCCGGCGTCCCTGCCCCGACGACCCAGGCATGCACCCGGCCATTGCCGACAGGGGTCCACGTCTCCTGCAGGGGCAGCTCGTCAACGGGCACGTGGTCCATCATCACCCAGCCGGCGACCCCGTGATTGGGCGACGAGTGGTGTGGGTATCGGACGAACACGAGACTTCAACCACAGGAGAAGCGCCATGGACCAGCCCCAGACCCCGCCGAGCCTCGACGAGCCCACTACCCCCCATGAGCCCTTCCCTCCCAAGCCGGACCAGGCGGCGCCGGAGGTCGTCTCCGCCACCGGAAAGCCGACCGGTGCTCCGGAGACGTCACGTAGCCAGTCTGGCCCGTACCTCACCACGGCCCAGGGCCTGCGGTTGCCGGACACCGACCACTCGCTCAAGGCCGGCGAGAGGGGGCCGACTCTGCTGCAGGACCACCACCTGCGGGAGAAGATCACCCACTTCGACCACGAGCGCATCCCGGAGCGCGTCGTGCACGCCCGCGGCACCGGAGCCCACGGCGTCTTCCGGGGGTACGGTTCGGCAGCGTCCGTGAGCAGAGCCGGCTTTCTGGCCGAGGGGACCGAGACACCCGTCTTCGTCCGCTTCTCGACGGTGCTCGGCTCGCGGGGCTCGGCGGACACCGTTCGGGACACCCGCGGCTTCGCAGTGAAGTTCTACACCGACGAAGGCACCTTCGACCTCGTCGGCAACAACATGCCCGTCTTCTTCATCCAGGACGGCATCAAGTTCCCCGACGTGATCCACGCCGCCAAGCCTCACCCCGACCGGGAGATCCCGCAGGCCCAGTCCGCGCACGACACCTTCTGGGACTTCGTCTCGTTGCACACGGAGGCTCAGCACCACACGATGTGGAACATGTCCGACCGCGGCATCCACGCGTCCTTCCGGACGATGGAGGGGTTCGGGGTCCACACGTTCCGGCTCGTCGACGCAGAGGGAGCGACGACGCTGGTCAAGTTCCACTGGAAGCCCCGTGCCGGCGCCCACTCGCTGGTCTGGGAGGAGGCACAGCTCGCCGCCGGTGGCGACCCCGACTTCCACCGACGGGACCTGGCCGACGCGATCGAGGCGGGCTTCCTGCCGCAGTGGGAGCTCGGCATCCAGACCTTCCCCGACACCCCGGAGCAGATGTTCGAGGGCATCGACCTGCTCGACCCGACGAAGATCGTCCCGGAGGAGCTGGCTCCGGTGCAGCCGATCGGGCTGATGACCCTGACCGCCAACCCGACCAACTTCTTCGCCGAGACCGAGCAGGTCGCCTTCCATGTCGGGCACCTCGTGCCCGGCATCGACCTGACGAACGACCCGTTGCTGCAGGCGCGGCTGTTCTCCTATGTGGACACGCAGCTCACCCGGCTCGGGGGCCCCAACTCCGACCAGATCCCGATCAACCGACCGCACGCGCCGGTCAACGACATGCTCCGGGACGGCTTCTCCCAGCACGCCGTCCACTCCGGTGTCGCACCCTACCGGCCGAACTCGCTCGACGGCGGCTGCCCGTTCCAGGCCGGCGCGGACGTCGGCGGCTACGTCGAGGTGCCGGCCGTCGTCGAGGAGGCACAGAAGGTCCGGGCACAGGCCCGCTCGTTCGATGACCACTTCTCCCAGGCTCGACTGTTCTTCCGCTCGATGGCGCCGGTGGAAAAGGACCACATCAGCTCGGCCTACACCTTCGAGCTGAGCAAGTGCTACGAACAGGTCATCCGCGCACGCCAGCTGCAGTGCCTCGCCAACATCGACGCGGACCTGTGTGAGACGGTCGCCCGCGGACTGGGTATGCCGGCCCCTGCGGCAACCATCGAGCTCGAGGACGTCGAGCCGAGCCCAGCGCTCTCGCAGGTCGGGACACCGTTTCCCGTCGACGGACGGAAGATCGGTGTCGTCGTGGATGACGAGAGCGACCTGGACCTGGTCGCTGCGCTCGTGGAGGCAGCGCGGCGCGCGAAGCTCGTTCCGTTCGTCATCGCTCCTCACGGCGGGATGGTCGGGGACCTCGTCGCCGACCGCACCTACGCCACCGCTCGCTCGTTCGAGTACGACGCGCTCGTTCTCGCGGGCGCTGCCGCACCGGCTGCGGACGCCGTGCCGAGCCTTGACGCGCGGGTCGGCAACCCTGCTGCCGCAGGCGCGCCGACCGACCCCCGGGTGCCACTTCTCGTCGCAGAGATCTGGAGGCACTGCAAGGTCGTGGGTGTCCTCGGCGACCCCGCCGCCACGGTCCTTGCCGGCGCCGGCGTACCGGTCGATGGCGCAGGAGTGGTCGTCGCGGACGAGGCCGCCGAAATGGTCGCGGCGGTGGTCGAACTCGTGTCACTGCACCGGGTGTGGGACCGCTTCGTGCCACAGAGCGCCTGACGGCTCAGTGGACGACCACCGAGCTGTCGCCCGTTCAGAGCCGGCGTGTTGTCTCCGCGTCCTCGTGACCGGCGAAGTACTGGTCGAGGACGTCCTGGAAGACTGTGCGGGTCTCCGGCGCGGTCGCAGCGTGAGCGAACAGCGTCATCGAGGAGCAGAGCTTCTGGGCGTCGACCGGGCCGAAGACGCTGACGGGGTCGTCCTCGGTGAGCGTCGTCAGGACTCGGGCGCACTCGACCAGCCGGGCGCCCAGCACCGGGTGCGCCAGGTAGGAGCGCGCCTCGACCGAGCCGGGGATGGCGTAGCGATGCGCCGTGTCGCTGCGGCCGAGCCCGGCGAGCTGCGGAAAGACGAACCACATCCAGTGGGTCCGTTTGTGGCCTTGTCGCAGCTCCCGCAGCGCGCTCGCGTAGACCCCCTCCGACTGCGCGGCAACGAACCTGCCGAGGTCGAAGGTCTGCGACGTGTCCTCCTGCTCAGGCATGCCCGGACTCCCGACCGTCCCCGACGGCGACGGTCTCTCCGCCACGGGCGGCGAGAGCCGTCCCCAGCCGACGGGCAAGTGGTGTGGCCATGACCTGCTCCAACATGGCAGGACGGCCGCTCGCGTCGGCGAGCGGCAGCCGCCAGTTCGGGTACTCGTCCAGCGTGCCCGGCTGGTTGATGCTCCGCACGTCACCCACGAGGTCGGTCACCGCGACGCCAAGCATGCGGGAGGGCGTCTGGGCGAGGAACCGGTGCAGGGCTTCCACCGTCTCCGGGACGCCCGCACCCTCCTCCAGCAGTCCCCGCTCGTGCAAGACCGCGCACATGTTGCCGACGGACCGCTCCTCGACCGCCAGCTCCTCCTCGACCCCACGGGTCAGCAGGCCGAGCCGGTCGCGCAGCGTGACGTGCTCGAAGGTGAGGTAGCCGCCGGTCGGGGGCAGGTCGTGGGTCGTCACCGTGGAGAGGCACAGCTCCCGGTAACGCTCCGGGGCGAGGGGCCGGCCCTTCTCGTCCCACTCGAACCACAGGATCGACGTGCCCAGCACCCCGCGCTCGCGCATGTAGTCGCGGACCCACGGCTGCACCACACCGAGGTCCTCACCGACCACCACGGCTCCCGCCCGCTGCGCCTCGAGGACGAGGATGCCGATGAGCGCCTCGTGGTCGTAGCGCACGTAGGTGCCCTCGCTCGCCGGACGGCCCTGCGGGACCCACCACAGACGGAACAGCCCGATGATGTGGTCCACCCGGATGCCGCCGGAGTCCTTCAGGACGGCGCGCAGCATCTCCCGAAACGGACCGTAGCCGCGCTCCGCCAGCCGGTCGGGGCGCCACGGTGGCTGGTTCCAGTCCTGGCCCAGCTGGTTGAACTGGTCAGGAGGCGCTCCCACCGTGACTCCCGGTGCCAGCGTGTTGGCCAGCGCCCAGGCATCGGCCCCGCCAGGGCTGACGCCCACGGCGAGGTCGTGCACGACCCCGAGGGACATCCCGGCGGCGAGGGCATCCCGCTGCACCGCAGCGAGCTGGCTCTGGAGCAGCCACTGCAACCAGCGGTGGAAGTCCACGGCATCGCGGTGCCGCTCCCGGAACGTCTCAACCGCCCCGGACCGGGGGTTCTGCAGCTCGGCCGGCCAAATCGTCCACGGCTGCCCGTGCTGCTCCACCAGCACGCACCAGGTGGCGAAGCTCAGGAGGCTCTCGCCCTCCCGGCGGCAGAACCGGGAGAAGTCACGAGCCCGCGGGCCGTCCATGCCCCGGCCGTGGACGAGCCTGAGCGCGGGCCCCTTCGCGGCCCAGACGGCGTCGCGGTCGACCGTGTCCCGAGCCGTCAGGGCGCGGGCCTCGGCCGCCCACGCCTCTACCTGCGCACGGTCCTCGGGCCCGAGCGCTGCCACCTCGGGAACGTCCTCGACGTGCAGGTAGACCGGGTTGGCAAAGCGTCGGCTCGTCGGCAGGTAGGGCGACGGCTCCATCGGTGGGACCGGCTCGGCCGCGTGCAGCGGGTTGACCAGGACGAAGTCGGCGCCCAGCTCCTCACCGGCCCAGGCCGCCAGGTCCGCCAGGTCCGCCAGGTCCCCGATCCCCCACGAACGTCGGGAGCGCACTTGGTAGACCTGCTCCATCAGCCCCCACACCCGTGCCTCGCGCAGGGCGGCAGGGAGGGCTAGAGCCCGCGGAGTCACCACCAGCGTTGAGACGCCATCGGCCTCCGCCTTGGCGCCGCCCACGCAGGCGCGCAGCAGGTGCCACCCCAGCGGGACATCGGCGGGGAGCTCGAAGGCCACCTCGTCCACCAGCCTCCCGTCCACCAGCCGAGCCTCCGCTGAACGGCCGACCTCGGTCATGGTGCGCATCCCCCCGTGCTCCAGCTCGAGCTCGACCACAACAGACGCGCCGTGAGGCACGTGGGCCGCGACTCGTGGGCTCTGGCCCTCACGGCATACGACGGTCGCGGGCAGCGTGCGACGCCACGCCTGCAGCCCGCTGTCGGCGAGCGAGAGACGGGCCAGCTCCTCCGTCGCGGCCTCGACCCCGAGTGCCGCCAGCACGGCGCGAAGCGTCTCGGCCGCGACCGTGACCTCGCCTCCGCGCCAGTCCTCATACTCCGTCGCGACGCCGTGCGCGCGGGCGAGCTCGGCCAGGGTCGGCGAGGGGACAGCCAGTTCCACAGCATTTACTCCTGTTCACGGGTGCGGGCGCCCGAAGTCTGTCACGCCGGGTGCCGTCCGCCTCAGCGAGCGGGTGACCCACCGGCACAAGCGGTTCGCAGGCCCGACGAGGCAGCTCGACAGGAGGGTTAGGTCGCACGGCGCTTGCAGTTGTGCTGCCGTATGCCGACAGCATGGTTTGGCGCGCGGGTCAACGGGTAGGCGGGGGGAGAACACCTTTACACGAGGAGATGACCAGTGTCTGACACCAGTTACGACAACGTATCCACCCCGACGAGTGAGAGCTCCACCCCGCAGGTGGCGGCGGACCAGGCCAAGGGCCTGGCCTCGGACGTCAAACAGAGCGGGTCCCAGGTGGTAGAGACCGCCAAGGACGAGACGCTGCAGGTGGCCTCCGAGGCCAAGCAGCAGGCCAAGGACCTCTTGCACCAGGTCCGGGGCGAGATGAGCGACCAGACCTCCGCCCAGCAGCACCGCGCCGCAGGCGGACTGCGATCGGTCGCGGACGAGCTAAGCACCATGGCGGACGGCTCCGAGCAGTCCGGTGTGGCGTCAGACCTGGCCCGCCAGGCTTCACAGCGGGTGCGCTCGGTCGCCGAGTGGGTCGACTCGCGCGAGCCGGCAGACCTGCTCACTGAGCTCAAGGGGTTCGCGCGGCGCAAGCCAGGGACCTTTCTCGCGGCCGCGGCTGCCCTCGGCTTCCTCGGAGGCCGGCTCACCCGCGGGCTGACCGCCGACCAGGGGGACGACCTGAGCCAGCAGGGATCCCCGTACGGTGGCGGATCCCAGTACGGCGGTGCCCAGTACGGAGGTGGGTCGCAGTATGGCGCTGGGTCCCAGTACGGCAGTGGGTCGCTCAGCCAGACGAGCGGCTCGGAGATCATGCAGCCAGGCGCCTACGGTGAGTCCGTCGGCACGCCGACGGCGGTGCCGACGGTCACGGGCACGAGCCACGGCGAGCCCGTGTCGTACACCGACGGGTCGGGTGCGGGCACGACTACCGCCATGACGGGCGTTCCGGACTACCCGGCGGAGACCGGCGGGTTCGAGAACGAGCTGGCCCCCGACGAGCTCACCTCCGGTGGCCACCGCGAGGCGTCACTCGGCGGCGCACGCACCACCGAGGACGACGAACGATGACCGACCCGACACCCGGTATCGACCCGTACGGCGCCACGGGCGCCACCCGCTACGGCGGCACCTCAGGCGCTGTCAGTCCGGGCGTGGTGTCGTCGACGCCATCCTCGGATCACCCGCCGGGCGAGATCGGCTCGATCGGGTCGATCATCTCCGACATCTCCGCGGATCTCTCGAAGCTGATCCGCCAGGAGGTCGAGCTCGCGAAGGTCGAGGTCAAGGACTCCGCGACCAAGGCGGGCAAGGGGGCGGGGCTCCTCGGAGGGGCTGGCGTAGCCGGCCACATGGCTCTGCTCTTCCTGTCCATCGCCCTGTGGTGGGCCATCGGCTCGGCCTTGCACAGCCTCGGCTGGTCAGCCGTCATCGTGGCCGTCGTCTGGGGCATCGTCGCGGCGGTCCTGGCGAGCATGGGCCGCACCGACCTGAAGACCATCAACGGAATGCCGCGCACCGTGGAGACCGCGAAGCAGGTCCCCGATGCGCTCAAGGGAAACGAGGGCAGGGCATGAGCAACAACCCCGACCAGATCCGCGCGGAGATCGAGCGGACCCGCAGCGACCTCAGCCACAACGTCAACGCCTTGGGCGAGGCGGTCAGCCCCAGCAACGTCGCCCGCCGCCAGGTGGGCAAGGTGGGCAGCGTGGCGGCCGGACTGAAGGACCGGGTGATGGGCACGGCGGATGACGCCGCAGGCTCGGTCTCCGACGCCGCAGGGTCGGCCTCTGGTGCCGTGTCCGGGGCCGCCGGCTCCCTGTCCGAGTCGGCATCCGACCTTCAACGTAAGGCCGGTGACGTCCCGATGCAGGTCAAGCGCAAGGCGCAGGGCAACCCCATGGCCGTCGGCCTCATCGCCGTCGGGGCCGGATGGCTGCTCGGTTCACTGCTGCCCGCCAGCCAGCGCGAGAAGGAACTGGCCAGCTCCGCGAAGGAGCAGGCCCAGCCCCTGCTGAGTGGTGCCCAGTCCGTGGTGCAGGAGTCGGCCCAGCATCTTCAGCAGCCGGCCATGGACGCCGCTGAGTCGGTCAAGGAGAGCGCCCAGAGCGCCGTCGAGAACGTCAAGGCGGAAGGCACTCAGGCCGGCCAGGACGTGAAGGGCTCGGCCGTCGACGCGAAGGACACGGTCCAGGAGCAGCGGCAGACGCCGTAGCCCCGCCTGGGCCTGCCCCCGCACTCGGGTTCGGTTGGACTGCGGGCACCGGCTGACTGCACGATGACGATGCGCTGTCCGCGACGCCGGGCGGCGCATCGTCGTCTCCCGGCGGCCCGCAGACGGTGAGTGGCAGCCCGGCATACCGGGGTCGTGCATGCTTGGTCGCAGACCCGGGCACAGGAAGATCCCTGACGACGAGAGGCAGACCGTGGGCGGACAGGTCGCGGACGCAGTAGTGATCGGCTCGGGCCCCAACGGCCTGGTGGCCGCCAACGCCCTGGCCGACGCTGGGTGGGACGTCATAGTCCTCGAGGCCGCCGATGATCCCGGAGGGGCGGTCAGCAGCGCAGAGGTGACCGCTCCGGGGTTCGTCACCGACCTCTTCAGCGCCTTCTACCCGCTGGCCGCCGCGTCCCCCATCATCAGGGACCTCGACCTCGGCGCGCACGGCCTCGAGTGGTGCCGCTCTCCGGACGTGCTGGCCCACGCCCTGGACGACGGCCGGGCGGCGGTCCTGCACAGCTCGGTGCACGACACCGCCGCGGGCCTGGACGAGTTCTCACCGGGTGACGGGCCTGCCTGGACGGCGATGTTCGAGCAGTGGCAGCGCATCCGCGACCCGCTCCTCGATGCGCTGTTCACGCCGTTCCCGCCGGTGACGTCCATGCTTGCCATGCTCCGGAAGCTCGGCAGCAGCGGTGTGGTGGACTTCGCCCGACTCGGCCTGACGCCGGTCCGGCGCCTGGCGCAGGAGCGGTTCAAGGGTGACGGGGCGGCTCTCCTGCTCACCGGTAACGCCATGCACAGCGACCTGCCACCGGACGCGGCGGGCAGTGGCATGTTCGGCTGGCTGCTCGCCATGCTCGGACAGGACGTCGGCTTCCCCGTCCCGCGGCACGGCGCCGGCCGGCTCGCCGACGCGCTCGTCCAGCGGGCACGCAGCCGTGGCGCCGAGGTGCGGACCGGCGCGGAGGTGGTCTCGGTCCACGTGCGGAACAGTCGGGCCGTCGGTGTCCTCCTGCGCGACGGCTCGGCCGTGCGCGCTCGACGCGCCGTCCTTGCGGACGTCTCCGCTCCGGCGCTGTACCAGCACCTCCTCGCCCCGGGTGACGTCCCGCCCCGGATGCTTCGCGACCTGGACCAGTTCCAGTGGGACAACTCGACGATCAAGGTGAACTGGGCCCTGTCACAACCCATTCCGTGGACCGCGCCGGGGGCTCGGCAGGCCGGGACGGTGCACCTGGGCGTGGACGTCGACGGCTTCGTGGACTTCGCGGCCGATCTCTCCACCCGGCGACGGCCGAGAGCGCCCTTCATCCTGCTAGGTCAGATGACGACCGCGGACCCGACACGCTCCCCCGCCGGCACCGAGTCGGCGTGGGCCTACACCCATGTGCCGAGAGACCTAGACTGGTCGCCAGAACGCGTCGCCGGTCACGTGCGCCGCGTCGAAGAAGCCGTCGAGCGGGTCGCTCCGGGGTTCACCGCCTCGCAGGTGGCGCGTTTCGTGCAGTCCCCGACCGATTTGGAGCACGTCGACGCCAACCTGAACGGCGGCGCCATCAACGGTGGGACTTCCGGTCTGCACCAACAGCTGTTCATGCGGCCGACCCCCGGGCTCGGCCGGCCGGAGACGCCGATCAGCGCCCTGTTCCTGGCCAGCGCGTCCGCACACCCCGGGGGCGGTGTCCACGGGGCCTGTGGCTGGAATGCCGCCCGCGCCGCCCTGGGAGCCAACGGCCCTCGCGGCCTGGCCCAGCGCGCGCTGGTGCGCACGGCGTGGGCCCGGCTGCTCAAGGACCGCTGAGCTCCTCCGGACCGGCGAGTGCCTCGCGGTGACGACCTTCGGCGATCAGGGCGAGGCGTCCGAGGGCCTCGCGGTTGCGGACCGCGATGAGCGGCTGGCGCGCGACCCGGGGGACCAGCACACCGGGGCCCTTGACGGCGTCCTCGACGAGCGACAGGTCACAGGCGTTGTCTCCTGCCTCGTCGATCCGCAGCTCGACATGAGCCTCGCCGGCCGGCCATCCCTTGGCCTGAAGGACGAGCAGCCGTTCCGGGACGGCCTCCTTGACGACCGTCTCGTCGTTGATGACCGCCGGCCACACGCCGAAGGAGTGCTCGATGCGACTTCCGACGGCGGGCCAGGAGAGGTCGACGGCCCGGACCCTGGAGGCACCGACCACCCAGTTGGCGTAGAGCCAGCCGTCTGCGAGCACCGCCCATACAACCGAAGCCGGCGCGTTGGCGCGGCGCGTGACGTGAGCCCGTCCGGGGCCGCTCAGATCCGGTGTCATGGTGATGTCCTTTCGTTCTGCTCGGGCCGGCCTTCCGCCGGGCTCGCGCTGCGGTGTCCGAGGAGGCCGGCAGCCGCCCCAACGACGCCGGAGAGGCGACGCGGCCAGCTCCCGCCCCACTGGCCATGGGTCGCCTCCCCCGACGGGTGCGGTTCCAGGACGTTCCCGGGCGTCGCCTCGGCCCGGGCCCTGGAGAGGCCGGCGAGGTCCATCAGCGGGGTGACCAGGAGATCGAACACACCCGGGAGCAGCCGGAACCCGAGCACGGATACGGGGTTTCCCGGTCCCACGCTCGTCTCGCGCGCGGGCCGCTCGATGCGGCGGATGATGGCACGCGCCACGCGTTCGGGAGACACGACCGGCGGTGGTGGCCGGCCGTGACGACCGACGTAGGTGCCAGCCTGGGTGTAGACCGGAGTGTTCACCCCACCCGGCCAGACCAGGCTGACGTGGACGTCCGGGTCGAGGCGGGTCTCGATCTGCAGGCAGCGCACGAGACCGTGGACGCCCCACTTCGCCGTGACGTAGGAGCTCATGTAGGGCACCGCGATCTTGCCCAGCAGGGAACCGACGACGACAAGGCTGCCGCTTCCCTGCCGCGAGAACTGTCGCAAGGCGGCGCGAGCGACGGTGGCGGTCCCGAGAAGCGTCACGGCGATCGAGGCGTCGAAGACCTCCTGTGGCACGTCCTCGAAGCGGCCGTAGGCCAGCACCGCCGCGCTGTGGACAACGGCGTCCACCCGGCCGTAGCGCTCGACGGCTGCATCGATGAGAGCGTCGACCTCCGGGGGCCGGGAGACGTCCGTGGGCACCAGGAGGGTCAAGCCTTCGGCACACTCCTGCTGTGCTTCGCGGAGGGCGGCCTCGGACCGGGCGGCGAGGACCACGCGTGCCCCCTGGTCGCTCAGCAGGATGGCGGTCGCGCGACCGATGCCACTCGACGCACCGGTCACGACGACGACGAGGGGCTCGCCGTCTGCGGTCTGCGTCACGGGGTCAACAGCACCTTGATGCACAGGTCCTGCTTCTTCTGGAAGATGTCGTAGCCGTGTGGCGCCTGGTCCAGCGGAAGCACGTGGGTGGCGAGGTCCTCCGTGCCCAGGGGGTCAGTGTCGTCCATCACCAGCGGCATGATGTCGTCGATCCACCGCTTCACGTGGCACTGCCCCATCCGCAGCTGGACCCCGCGGTCGAACATCTCCATCATCGGCATCGGGTCGACCTCACCGCCGTAGACGCCCGAGACGGACACCGTCCCCCCGCGCCGCACGCCCTTGATCGCCGTGTGCAACGCGTCGAGCCGATCGATCGCGAAACGGTCGATGAGCGGCCTGGCCACGACGTCGGGCAGCAGGCCGACCGACGTCTGCGCCGCCTTGGCCAGACTGGACCCGTGCGCCTCCATGCCCACCGCCTCGACGACGGCGTCGGGCCCGCGTCCACTGGTCAGCTCGACGAGCGTGGCGGCCACGTCGTCCACGGTCCTCGTGTCCAGCACCTCGACTCCGTGGGCCTGCGCGAGCGCCAGCCGTTCGGGGACGAGGTCGACACCGATGACGCGCTCCACGCCGAGCTGAAGGGCGATGCGGCAGGCAAACTGCCCGACAGGACCGAGGCCGATCACCGCCAGGGTGCCTCCCTTGGGCACGTCGGCGTACTGGACCGCCTGCCAGGCCGTGGGGAGGATGTCCGAGAGGTAGAGGAAGCGCTGGTCCGAGTGCTCGTGCGGCACCTTGACCGGGCCGAAGTGCGCCTGGGGCACCCGGAGGTACTCCGCCTGGCCGCCCGGCACGGACCCGTAGAGGGAGGTGTAGCCGAACAGTGCAGCGCCCTTGCCCTGGTCGCGCACCTGGGTCGTCTCACACTGCGCGTAGAGCCCACGGCTGCACATCCAGCAGGACCCGCAGGAGATGTTGAACGGCACGACGACGCGGTCGCCCGCCTTGATGTGGGTGACCTCGGAGCCCACCTCCTCGACGATCCCCATCGGCTCGTGCCCGAGGACGTCACCGGGGCTGAGGTAGGCACCGAGCACCTCATAGAGGTGCAGGTCGGAGCCGCAGATGGCCGTCGAGGTGATCTTGACGATCGCGTCCGTCGGCTCCTGGATCGCCGGGTCCGGCACGCTCTCGACCCGCACGTCCCGCTTGCCCTGCCACGTCAGCGCCTTCATCAAAGCCCACCTCGTCCTCTCTGGTCCTGCCGGCGACCCCTGTCTCGCTCGTGCCCTACCCGCCTGCCGCGGGGGCAAACCGGCTCGGTGCGACGCTCAGGTGTTCGCCCTCGCGGCACTGATCTCGGCCAGGACCGACTCCCGTTCAGGGCCATCGCCAGGTCGCCGAGGGTCAGGACACCGACGACCTCTCCGTGGTCGATGACCGGGATCCGGCGGATGGCATGGGCGCGCATCAGGTGCAGGACGGTGCTGAGCTCCTCGTCGGGCGCAGCCGTGTGGACGACGTCGCTGCAGACCTCGGACACCGGCATCCTCTCCGGGTCGGTCCCAACGGCGACGCAGCGCACGACGATGTCGCGGTCCGTGACGATGCCCCGAAGCTCCCGGCCACGAGAGACGATGACGTCCCCGATGTCCTCGTCGCGCATCCGCCGGGCCACCTCGGCGAGCACGGTCTCCGGCTCCACGACGGTGGGGCACAACCTCATGACCTCTCGGACGAAGTCCTTCATCGATCCTCCGTTCACGACGCGAACTCGCACTCCGGACTCCGTCCTACCCCACCGCGCCCCGTTCATGCCCGTTGCTGCCAAGACTCCGGCGGCCGTGGTATGCCGTGCCGCCGGCGCTCGTGCCGGGCGGCAGGCGCCGGCGCCGTGCGGCTGGTCCCAGTCGAATGCGACCCCCCAGCCGCAAGTCCGGTTTGACGCCCGGTCCGCGGGGCACTCTGGCGCCATGAGCGATGCCAACGGGAGCGCTGAACCCGAGACCGATTCCGCCGCGACCGATGCAGAGATCCCGCAGCTCAGCCAGCCGCGACGAGCGATCGTCACCGGCTCTGACTCGGGGATCGGCCGGGCCGTGGCCGTCGCCCTGGCCGTCGCCGGATGCGACGTGGGCGTGACGTGGCACGAGGACTCCGACGGCGCCCAGAGGACTGCGGAGGAGGTTCGCGCGTCCGGCGTCCGGGCCGAGGTGGCGCGGGTGGACCTCACCCGGCTACCCGAGGCCGGGGACGACCTCGAGGCGCTCATCAGTCGGCTGGGCGGGGTCGACGTGCTCGTGCAGTGTGCCGGCGCGGGGACCAGCACGCTGTTGCTCGACCTCGACTTCGCGGACTGGCGCAGGACGGTGAGCACCGACCTGGACGGCGCGTTCGTATGCCTCCAGCGGGCGGCCCGCCACATGGTGCGGGCCGGTCGTGGCGGACGCATCGTCAACGTCACGAGCGTCCACGAGCACCAGCCCCGGGTCGGTGCGGGAGCCTACTGCGCCGCCAAGGGCGGCCTGGGCCTCCTGACCCGGACCGCGGCCATCGAGCTTGCTGCTCATGGCATCACGGTCAACGCCGTGGCCCCCGGCGAGATCTCGACCCCGATGACGGGACAGACGGATGAGGACCCGCGTGAGGACCTCGCGGAGCACCAGCGACCCGGCATACCCCTGCGTCGTCCGGGTGACGCGCGCGAGGTGGCTGCCGTCGTGGCCTTCCTCTGCTCGGCCGAGGCCGGCTACGTCACGGGCGCATCGTGGTCCGTGGACGGCGGCATGCTGCAGATGGGCCCCATGGCCGGCTCCCACCTCGAGATGGACACCTGGCGCCGCCCCTGAGCAAGGCACCGGAGCCCGCGTTCGGAACCCCCTCCGGTTGGCCGTTCTCGGATCGGGTAGTCACTGCTTCGGCCCCTGCCAGTGGTGTGCCCCAGAGGAAAGGACGTCATGCAGGTCCTCACCGGTCCATCAGAGCTCGTCCTCGTCCGCCACGCGGAGAGCCGCGGAAACGTCGCCAACGAGCTGGCGCACGAGAACGCTGCCAACCAGCTCGACCTCGAGGTGCGCGATGCCGACATGCCGCTCTCTCCGCTGGGGGCCCGTCAGGCCGACGCGCTCGGCAGGCACCTCGACGGCCTCCCGAAAGCGGAACGCCCGACCACGGTCTTCAGCTCGCCCTATGCGCGCGCGCTGGGCACGGCCGAGGCCGCGTTGGCCCGGACCGACGTCGCGATCGAGGTGGACGAGCGCCTGCGGGAGCGAGAGCTGGGCCTCATGGACGGGATGACGTCACACGGCATCCGCGACCTCCATCCAGCGGAGGCCGACCGTCGTGAGTGGCTCGGCAAGTTCTACTACCGGCCCCCTTCTGGGGAGAGCTGGTGCGACGTGCTGCAGCGCGTCCGCCAGTTCCTCATGCAGCTTTCGACGGCCGGGCTCGAGGGTGAGCGGGTGTGGGTCTTCAACCACCAGGCGGTCATCCTGGCCTTCCGTGTCGCCTTCGAGGGCCTGAGCGAGAAGGAGATCATGGCCATCGACGCCTCGACGCAGCTGGCCAACTGCTCGATGACCCGCTACGCCTGCGGTCCCAGCGGCATCTGGTCGCTCGAGGCGTTCGGGGACACGAGCGGGGTGACTGCGCTGGCTCCAGAGACGCACGAGCAGCCGACCCCGGAGCGAAGGGACGTCGACGATGACGGACACCGCTGACGCGACCACCGTCACGGCAGGACTGCTGAAGGGGTGGCCACTGCCGGCACGGGAAAGGACAAGAACGCTAGGGGGGCGGCTCTCGTCGTCGCGGGGAGCCGGCAGACCCCCGGAGCGGTGATGCTGGCCGCCGAGTCGGCCATCCGCGCGGGTGCGGGCAAGGTCCAGGTGATCACGGTCGGGTCGGTTGCCGCTCAGGTTGCCGTCGCGCTGCCCGAGGCGCTGGTCCAGGGCGTTCCCGAGACGGCGAACGGTGAGATCGACGTCCAGGCGGCCGACACCGTCCTGGACCTCGCGGAGGGCGCCGACGCCGTCCTCTTCGGACCCGGCGTGATGCAGCTCCCGGCCGTCGCGGCGCTGTTGGAAAAGGTGCTACCGGGCCTGGAGGGGAACGTCGTCCTGGACGCGTTCGCCCTGTCCTACCTGTCCGAGGACGCTGGTCGCCTGCAGGAGCTGCCCGCACGCTACGTGCTCACCCCCAACGAGGAAGAGCTCCTTCTGACGCTCGGCGTGGATCCCACCGAGATGGGCGAGGAGACTCGCGTCGCAGCGGGTCGGCTCGCGGCCCTGAGCGGAGCTGTGGTCTACTCCGGGGGCGCGACGACCTGGACGGCGTCGTCCGAGGGTCAGCTGTGGCGCGACGACGGCGGCGGACCCGGTCTCGGTGTCTCCGGGTCCGGTGACGTCAAGTCCGGCATCATCCTAGGGTTGTTGGCCCGCGGGTGCGATGCCGCCCAGGCCGCGGTCTGGGGTGCACACCTGCACGCGCGGCGAGCGCCTGGCCTCGCGGGTCGGGCCGGTCGGCTTCCTGGCCCGGGACATCCCCGGCGAAGTGCCGCGGATCCTCACCGAGCTGGAGGCATAGCTGTGAAAGCGGGTCCGCCGTCGCCCGGGCCTGGCCGTCCTGACCGGGCTGGTCCTGCTCTCCGTCACGGCGTGCAACGGCCCCGGGGCAGGTGAGGCAGGACAGGTGGCCCAGATCTTCGACCAGCTGGCGCACGACGAGCCGGCCCGGGCCTGACCTCGTGTCGGCCCACCAGCGCAAGGCGTTCGAGCAGGACGAGAAGGCGCCCAGCGCCCAGGCACTCGGCGACGCCGACCTGCCCGAGCCCTCGTCCGTCGAGTCGGTGGACGTCCACGGTCACGACGCCCGGTTCGTGCTCGGGAAGGACGTCGTCTTTCCTCGCGCGCTTCCCTGACGGATGGCGCGTCACCGCTGAGGGGTGCACCGCAGCCGGACGACCAGCCCTACGACTGCGTGCTCGGGGCAGGCTGACATGCGAACGATGTTCACGGCATACCTGGTGCTGATCCTCGGAGGCCTCACCTACCTCTTCGACATCGGAGCCCTGCAACGATGAGCCGCGAGAGCCGCACTGCCGGGCCGAGCTGGGTGCGCGACAACGGCCTCAGCCTCTTCTTCGGTGCCTCCTCCTCGCGACCCTCGCGGGGCAGGCCTTCACCGGACTGGCGGAGTACAACAGCTCCGAGAGGATCGAGGGCCCGCCCATCCTAGGCCTCGGCGCCTACGTCACGTCGGCACAGTACGCCGTCGGCGTCGCGGAGAACTGGCAGTCGGAGTACCTTCACTTCCCGATCTACATCCTCCTGACCGTGTGGCTGGTCCAACGTGGCTCTCCCGAGTCCAAGCAGGTCGAGGAGCGCGGTCGCGAGAGCGACGAGGACCAGCAGGTCGGCCGCTTCGCGGGCCCCGACTTCCCCGCCTGGGCTCGTGCCACCGGGTGGCGACGAGCGGTCTTCTCCCGCTCGCTCGGGTCTGCCGATGGGAGCGTTCTTCCTGCTCTCCGGGGGGCCTCGCTGGTCGCCGGCGCGAGCGCGGGCAACACCGAGCGGCTGCAGCACCTCCGTGCCCCATCCCCATGACGGAGTATGCCGTGTCGCCGGACTTCTGGATCCGCACGCTTCAGAACTGGCAGTCCGAGTTCCTGGCCGTCGGCAGCATGGTGGTCCTGAGCCTCTGTCTGAGAGAGCGCGGTTCGCCGGAGTCCAAGCCAGTGGGCGTGAGCAACGAGGCGACCGGAGTCGAGGGCTGACGAAAACCCCGCAAGCGGCCGGCGACGCTGGCCGACCTGCGTGGTTTGGCGTCCGTGAGGGCGGGTAGTCGTCCCTCACCCCTCGAGCTCAGACCAGGAGCGCTTCATGCCACAAGACGCCATCGTCCTGCTTCGCGACGACCACAAGGAGGTGCGCAAGCTCTTCCGCGAGTTCCAGGCCTCTGGCACGAGCGACACCCGCAAGGGCGCCATCGTCTCGAAGGCCATCGAGCTGCTCACCGTGCACACCTACATCGAGAACGAGGTGATGTACCCCGAGGTGCGCAGGCTCCTCCCCGACCTCGAGGACGACATCCTGGAGTCCTACGAGGAGCACCACGTGGCCGACGTCCTCGTCATGGAACTGTCGGCGCTGAAGCCCGGGGACGAGCGCTTCGAGGCCAAGACGACCGTGCTGATCGAGAACGTCACGCACCACATGGACGAGGAGGAGCAGGACTGGTTCCCGAAGGTGCGCGAAGGGCTGGGCCGTAAGCAGCTCCAGGAGCTGGGCCAGCGCCTGCTCGAGGCGAAGGAGTCGGCGCCGCGGTCGCCGCACCAGCCGAGCGCCCTGAAGAAGGCCGTGGATGCCGTCGTCTCCTGAGCCGACACCAAATCCTCGCCGGGCTCCGTCCACGGCATACCGGGTCGGGTGAACTGATGAGCGGGCCTGCCCCGGAGCACACCCGGCCAGACGGGGTCGACGACGCGACGGTCGAGGCACTGGGCAAGCTCTCCGAGGCACTCGAGGTTGTGGAGGACGCGCGAGGGCAGCTCTACCGCTTTCACCGCCTGACCGGAGCGGCGGACCTCGCCCTGGGGGAGGCGGTCGACCTGCTGAGAGCGGCCGGGCATGCCAACTGGGCCGACCGGGTCAGCACCGAGCTCGTGGGCCGCAACGTCATCGAGAGCCGGTGGACCTTTCAGGTGGTCGAGGACTACGACGACGGGTACTACGCGACGTTCAAGGCGATGGAGGGAGAGGTCAGGACCTCCCTGGTCGCCGGGCGGCGGCACCTCTTCGAGGCGCAGATGAAGGAGGACCGACGCACTCACGGCCGGCGCCACCACGAGGCCGGGCCCCACGAGGTCCCTTCCGGCGACGAGGACGACGGATGAGACGGCTGGCCCCCCAGACCGGCACGGGCTTCGAGCTGGCGGCCAGCCGGACGCTGACCGTCGTCGACCCGACCGGCGGCCAGGTCAGCGACTTCTTCGCCTTCTCGGCGGCCGACCACGGTGAGTGGCTGTCCAGTGGCCGCACCATCGACTACGGCAACAAGGTCTTCCTCACCACCGGAGACGTCCTCTACAGCAACCGCAGCCGGCCGATGGTGACGATCGTCGAGGACACCTGCGGTCGGCACGACTTCCTGCTGACCCCGTGCAGTCAGCAGACCTTCGACCTGCTCTACCCCGAGCTCAAGGGCGCACCGCACCCCAGCTGCTTCGAGAACCTCTGCACCGGTCTGGGCCGGTTCGGCATCTCCCCCGACCAGATCTCCACGACCCTCAACATCTTCATGAACGTCTGGGCCGACCCCTCGGGCGAGCTGCACATCGACCCACCCACCTCCACGGCGGGCGATCGCATCACGGTGCGCGCGGAGATGGACCTGTTGGTCGGCCTCACCGCGTGCTCCGCCGAGAAGTCCAACGGCGGCTCCTGCAAGCCCATCGACTACGAGCTCGGGTGACCGGCCGGGTCTGGCCGGGAAGGCCCTCGTCCTGCACGGCGCGTCCCGGCTCGGTGAAGCGGTCCTGGCCGCAGGTCTCGGCGCCACGGCCCTGGCTCGACGAACCGGGCACGACGACGGCCACCGTGCGGCTGCACCTGAAGCATCGCCGCTGACCCGACAGTCGGCCGCGCAGGCCGACCGCGGCGGTGGAGAGCGCTCCCTGGTTCGGGCGCGGCCATGGCTCCCCACCTGGGGCCCTGGCAAGGGAACCGACGGGATCGGCTGGCCCAGGTGCTCCGGCCGCGGACGGGCCCGCGCCGCAAGTCGCGGCGGCCACGGGGAGACCGGGTCCCATTCCTGCGCCGCCACGATGGCGTCGAACTCGGCCCGAAGCAGGTCCTCGTCGGCACAGACCAGCTCGACCAGCGCGAGGTCCCAGGACACTGCGGCGTCGAGAGCTTGCCCGCTCGTCATCTCGTCCCCCGCGAGAGTCAGGCGTTGATCGCCTGTCGGTCCTGGCTGCTGTCGCTGGCGATGGTGATCTTGCGGGGCTTGGCCCGTTCCGCGACGGGGATCCGCAAGGTCAGCACGCCGGCGTCGTAGCCGGCAGCGACGTTGCCGGTGTCGAGGTTGTCACCGAGGATCAGCTGGCGGCTGAACACCCCGCGAGGCCGTTCCGCGGCGACGAGCTCGGTGTCACCCTCTCGGCCCGGCCGCTCTGCCGCCTTCACCGTGAGGACGTTGCGCTCGATATCGAGGTCGATCGAGTCGGGCTGGACGCCAGGCAGGTCGAACTCCACGACGAACGTGTCACCCTCACGCCAGGCGTCCATCGGCATCACCGTCGGGCGCGCCATGGTGCCCTGGGGGCCGAAGACCTGCTGGGTGAGCCCGGTCAAGCTCCCGGAACGGGTCCGTGCGCATCAGCATCTGTACCACCTCCATGATTTCCTGTTTGTCGATGCCCTGGTTGGGGCCACAGATGCTGCGATCTGTGACGTGCGCTGTAGATTTTTTGTATCACAGGGCCCATGCTGAAGCAAGTAGCGGTCGAGAAGATTTCTGGAGGACATTGATGACGACGCCTTTCCCCGACGCCGGGCAGGGGGTCTACGGCATCTCCGTGGCGGGCGAGCTGGTCGGGATGGGGGCTCAGACCCTGCGCCTGTACGAGGCCCGTGGCCTCCTCCAGCCGGCCCGGACCGAGGGAGGCACCCGTCGCTACAGCGCGGACGACCTGGACCGGCTGCGCCGGATCGGCCAGCTGCTCGACGGCGGGCTCAACCTCGCCGGGATCGGCATGGTCCTCGACCTCGAGGCCGAGAACACGGTGCTCCGCAACGAGCGTGACGACCTGACCTGAACCGCAGTCCTCCCGGCCCAGCCACCCAACGTCGCGCGCCGTCTTCCGCGCCATAGGACGGCCCCTTCGGCCGGCCAGGGGCTGGTGTCCAGCATGCCGGCCACCTCAGAGGGGGTTCGAGCCGACAGCGGACGGCGCTCGCTTACCCTTGTGGACACGCCGCCCCCTCGGACGGGGGCCGGTGCCCCTCGCCCGGCGACGGAAAGGACCATCACTCGTGCCTTCCTCCGCCCGGCTGAGCAGCTGCCCGAG
>JAABUW010002719.1_pt1 | contig 26372 bp, 23 predicted proteins | sample 5560081 | NCBI WGS metagenome assembly JAABUW01 (sample SAMN10711882, study PRJNA513363) | rock metagenome | isolation source: Antarctica rocks | place: Antarctica: Victoria Land, Knobhead sud | reverse complement strand
ACACAGCTGAAATTAATGATAAGTTGCTGAATTTTGATCAAATGAGAGACAGAAAACAAAGATCAGCTATAAACGCAGTACTAAATCTAGTACATGATGCACAAATGACGAAAAGTTGAGAAAACACGCTTATTTATTTACTTCTAGATGTCAAAGAAGTCTTTGATCATGTTGCATTGAAACAGCTGATCAAAATATTGATTAAATTGAAAATATCAGTCAATTTAATCAATTGAATAAAATGTTTCTTACAAAATCAAATTATTGACTTAGCATTTGATGACAAACGTCAGAAATCAAAGAAAATAAGCACAGAAATATTACAAGATTCATTTATCTCACTTATTTTATTTCTAATTTATATTTGATATTTATTTTCAAAGATTCGCGCAAAGTTTGAAAATTTACAGTCACTCAGCTATATTAACGACGTAATGCTATACTTTGAGAAAAGAAATATTGACAAGAATGTGAAAATACTGAAAAACGCAGCAAAAATCACTTTCACATGAGCTGAAAACAACGCAGTGCAATTCAATAACTCGAAATCTGAATTAATACACTTTGAAAGTCACAAGACAACATTCAATCAAATGATTATTTTACTCAACAACATGATCATAAAATCAAAGACATGCGTACAATGATTAAAAGTTTGACTGAATCGAAAGCTCAACTTCAAAGTTCATGTGCAAACGAAAATCGCAACAGTTACAAGAACATTACACTCGTTATTTAAATTAATGAATAGCGAGTGAGAACTAAATGTCAAATCAGAAAAGCAGTTATATCTGACATGCATTACATTTATTAGCGATTATGACGTTGAAATATGATGAAATAATTAAAAAAGCTACTTAGTCAAATTTCGCAAACTATAAAACACTGCATTACGAAAAATTCTGAATGCATTTTGAATATCATCAATAAATGTTATGCAAATAGAAGTAGAAATTTCGTTGATGAAGATGCAATTAGATCAAAAGTGCAAGAACTATGCAATTTGAATAGTGAGATTATTGAAAAAACACTTTATCAGAAAAAGAATGTTTATTTCATACTCATCTTAATACTTTATTGAATTGAATCTAGATTTGAATGCATCAAAATATCTGAACTGAAACGAGATGAAGAAGAATTTATCTTGAAAAGTCAAGAAGTGCAAAGACAGACTCATGCAGATATATTGAATATTAAACAAAGTGCAAAAAACATTGAATTCAATAAAAGAAATTGAAATTTCTCACTTCAAGAAATCATAAGATCAAGAAATCAAGCATTTAGCAAGAATTTAAACTGAATTTGCAAAAAGCGAAACTTGCGAAATAATCAATTTGCACTACAGAAAATTAGAAAGAATTATCAAAAAGACGAAAAACATAGTGATGTATATTGATGCATCGCAAATTCGAAAAAAGATAGCAGAGATCAAAACAGAAACTGAAATGACAATGATATTCACGCATGAACTTATCAGATACAGCAAAGCAACAAGCATTTACAACAAAATAATCACAACGAAAGCGAAACTGCAAGCTATTAATGATGCAATTGCAATATGCAGCGAAAAAGCACTCAAAAACAGCGAAATTTGAGTGTACATGAACAGTTAAATGACTTTGCAAAGACTAAATACAAAGAGCAACATCAATGCAAATTTATTCAATAATATACAACAAAACTTGATCAATTTACATCAGAATCAGTGTCAAATTTGCATACAGTAAATATTGAGTTGCAAAAGCATTATTGAGAATGAAAAAGCAAATCAATTGATCAAAAGCGCTGCTCAAGAATTATCAGTTATCAACAACATGAAAGCAATCATCATAAGCTTCGTCAAAAAGCAAATTTGCAAAGAGATGAAATTACAATGATTAAATGTTTGAAAAAGCAGCATCAAGAAGAGAAATCAGTATTGAAAGCACATATTGAATGTGAATTTAAGTCATAAATCACTAAAAGAGATGAGAAAAATCGATAGACTAACATTTTTAATCTTTATTCAGCTGAAAATGAAACATGACTATTTTAAGAGTTATTTGCATCGATTATCAGAGAATAATTCGAACAAATGCTATGAAATATGCAATGCAAGACAAACGTTAAAGCATTTACTGCTGAATTGCAGACATTATAGAGTAGAGTAGATAAAGCTTAAGAAAAAAGCTCAGCTCAAAAACACAAACATTATATTAACACTGTTCATCATCAAAATTGAAAGAATTGCAACATTAAAGTATTTGAAAAATACTTGAATTACAATGAGAAAATGACTATTAGAAACAAAAGAGTAGAACGCGAAGAGTGCGAAGAAACAAAGAAAAACGAAAGTACAATGATGAGAGTTAAGAAAGAGCGCTTGTATATGCAAACTATCGATGTAATTGATCAATGAAAAGATATAAAGCAGCGACTTTGATCAAATTACATGTAACTTAGCATACATACAGCGTCTAGACAGTGTCATAGTCATAGACTGCATGCACTTAATGAAGAAATTAAAAAAAAAATCTGCAAATCACTGAGTCAAGCATATGATGTCTGTGCAAAGTGAGCTTGAACTCATGATGCTAAGTTCGCTTCAGAGAAATATAAACTCACTTACTTTACTCATAAGTTAAAAAGATTCAACATGACAGTCAATTTATGCATAGAAAACTCAATAATAAAGTTGAAATTAAATGTATAAGTTTTCAAAGTGCAATTGAACATGAAACTACAATGAGATTTGCATCTTTATCAAATAGAAGCAGATCACATCATCAAAATGCTGATGCTTAGTCAACTTGAAATCTTCATTTGAAGAGCTACATTCACAAAAGCAAGATAAATATACTTTGTGATAATAAGATTAAAAATGACGTTTGAAGCATTGATATGACATCAACGTAATAAAGAAGAGAAATTATTGAGTATGAAATGAAGATTAGAAACTTTTCAGAATCAAGCGCTGCATCATGTGATCAACATCTTCAGAAAAGTGAACATCAAAATGCTAGAAGTTGAAACATACATATTTTCACTACATGTTCATCTGAACAAGCTACAGAATCAAGTCACACTATGCTGTTAATTAAATCAACGACAGAATACAGAAAACTCAATGAGCATGCAAGATTATATGTGCTCATTTAATAAAAATTAATAAACTCATCTTTCACTTTTCAATCTTCAAAAAAATGATGTTTTTGAATGCTTCAATTTGCAAAGAAGCAAAAATACAGTTTAAATGCAAATGATTTAATCTCTTAATGATGACTCAAACAAGTGAACATGCAATCATACAATTTCACAAAAGTCAATGAAATTTGTAATGAAAAAACTACAAAAAATGCATTGCAGATATTAATGCATCTTTTGCTCAAAGATTTCATTTATTCAAGAAGTCAGTAAAGATGCGTGATAATTTTCAGAAAATTAAAAGCATTCTTGCAACTTACATCAGAATTAAACGCATAAAGCTGAAGATTTATTTGCATTCAAGAAACATGTTGAACATAAATAGTTCTTGATGCAATTGCAAATGAAGTCATTAGACAGTTAAGCATATTCTGATGCATTGCTCAAATTGAATGCATCTTCAATTGAATATGCATTTGCAGTTTGAGAAGTGAACTGAATTATTGAGTTTAGTTAAAGAAAATAAAGAAACATTTGTCGCTTAAAGCGAAATAAAGTTGAAATTTTAGCTGAGCTCATCTGAATGTGATCAGATTTTATGAATAAAATCTGTGATTATTTCATATGTCGTTGAACTGAATTTGCGTTTGTTCATATATTATTGAACTGAATTGCGCTTTCGTCGCTTTCATCACTTTCATCGCTTTCATTGCTTTCGTTTCTTTCGTTACATTCAGCCTACTACTCGTTTATCTACTCGCTTATTTACTCTCTTATTTACTCGCTCATTTACTCGTTTATCTACTCGCTCATCTACTCTTCATTCTACTCGCTCATTTACTCGCTCATCTACTCATCACTTCACTCGCTCATCTACTCTTCACTCTACTCGTTTAGCTACTCGCTCATCTACTCGTCATTCTACTCGCTTATCTACTCATCATTCTACTCGCTCATCTACTCATCACTTTACTCGCTCATTTACTCATCATTCTACTCGCTCATTTACTCTTCACTCTACTCGTCTAGCTACTCACTCATTTACTCGTCACTTTACTCACTCATTTACTCGTCACTCTACTCACTCATCTACTCTTCATTCTACTCGTCTATTTACTCACTCATTTACTCATCACTTTACTTTCTATTGAACTTTCTATCAAATGCTTTATCAAACGCTTTATCAAATGCATCAATCAAGTGCACAAAACATGTCAAACAATGCTTCAAACAATGCTTTCTACTGAGCTTTTCATTGATCTTTCTACTGATCTTTTGATTGAGTCATCTAGTGAGCTTTCTACTAGTGAGCTTTCTACTAGTGAGCTTTCTACTGATCTTCTGATCGAGTCATTTAGTGAGCTTTCTACTGATCTTTTGATCAAGTCATCTAGTGAGCTTTCTACTGATCTTTCAATCAATCTTTTTATTAATCTTTCTATCAATCTTTCTATCAATCTTTCTATCAATCTTTCTATCAATCTTTCAATTGATCTTTCTATCAATCTTTCTATTGATCTTTCTACTGAGCTATCTATTGAGCTATTGATTGAGCTTTCTATCAAACACTCTATCAAACATTTTACATGCTTCAAAATACGCGTTGATTGAATGCATAACATGAATTAAACAATGCTTTCTACATGATTCTCTACATGACTTTCTATCAAGCACTCTTCATGACTCTCTATCAAGCACTCTTTATGTTTCTCTATCAAGCATTCTTGCTTATTTTTCTACTGATCTTTCGATCAAGTCATTTAGTGAGCTTTCTACTGATCTTTCAACTGATCTTTCTATTGATTTTTTTACTAGTAAGCTTTCTACTGATCTTTTGATCGAGTCATTTACTGATCTTTTTACTAAATGACTCTCTACATGACTCTTTACATGACTTTCTTCATGACTTTCTACATGACTTTTCATCAAGCTTTGAATTGCTTTGCAATCAAGAATCAAATTTGTTCTTTATCAAGCTTCAAACACAACTTTATTAATCATTCTACATGACTCTCTACTTCTCTAGTTTACTCATTAACTTTCTCATTAACTTCTTCATTGACTTTCTTATTGACTTTCTCATTGACTTTCTCATTGACTTTCTCATTGACTTTCTTGACACATATATTAAATAGCTATTATTTAAATAGTCAAATCAATCATTAATTATTCAACGTTGCAACTACTTATCAATGCTACAAATGTTAAAATAGTCATATTTATTGAATTAAATGATAAAGACGCATACTGCGCTTATGAGAATGCTAGAAATGTTGAGAATGTTGAGAATATTGATGCTTTTATGAATATGTCTCAGCTAAAAGTGACGCAAATCTGAAACATGAGATTAAATGAATATTCAAGATATTGATCGCTAAAAGCGCTAAAATCTGTCACTGTCACTCTTTACAAATTGCAGATGTGCTATGAAATGTTAACTTCATGAACTATCAAATCATCATCTCAATCACGAAGAGTTTTAAGACAACAGCAAGAATGATGATGAAAATGAAGCTGCTGAAGCAGTTTAGAATGACAAGAACACTCATTCTTTAATATGCAATCATCATGAACAAACTTGATACATAGTCTTAGCTTTATCGTCTTGACTGCATGTAGCAGTTGTATAAACAGCGAGCGATTTTCTATCTCAGAGAGTTTTGTTCACTCAACATACATAGCATAAAGTTTCTCATGAATTGATTTAATCAATGTCACAAAAGTGTATGAATTTATTATTATTATTAATCAAATTACTGTCTGAATTAAGAATTTTTTCTTCTGTGTTGATATGAGTAATATGAAAAGATAATGCAATATATAAATGATGCAATGAGTAATGTGAAAAGATAATGCAAAAAACAAGCAAACATATTGTTTTACATCAACGTTTCAACAAATTCAGCTAAAATTGACTACAAGCTCATTAAGCTAGCATCAGTCAAAAACATATGTTTAGCTGAGCTTCTAGCTTGCAAGTTTCAACAGCACACTCATCAATGACTAATAACTAGCGACAAGCGCTTGTATCTTTTGATGACAGTCATTTGCTTAAAAGACATCAATTGCTTAAAAGATATAATGCACAATACATGTTCACTTTTTGTACATTTTTACATTCAAGATTCGTATGTAATCAAATAAATCATTTGATGAATTGATTATTTAAGTAGCTATTTAATCATTTATTTAAACATGAAGAATGCTTGATAAAGAATCATGTAAAGAGTCATGAAGAGTGCTTAATAGAAAAACATGAAGAATGCTTGATAGAGAAACATGAAGAGTGCTTGATAGAAAAACATGAAGAATGCTTGGTAAAGAAATATGAAGAATGCTTGATAAAATGCTTGGTAGAAAAACATGAAGAGTGCTTGATAGAAAAACATGAAGAGCGCTTGGTAGAAAAACATGAAGAGTGCTTGATAGAAAAACATGAAGAGTGCTTGATAAAATGCTTGATAGAGAAACATGAAGAGTGCTTGATAGAGTGCTTGATAGAAAAACATGAAGAGCGCTTGATAGAAAAACATGAAGAGTGCTTAATAGAATGCTTGATAGAGAAACATGAAGAGCGCTTGATAGAAAAACATGAAGAATGCTTGATAAAGTGCTTGATAAAGAAACATGAAGAATGCTTGATAGAGAAACATGAAGAATGCTTGATAGAAAAACATGAAGAACGCTTGGTAGAAAAACATGAAGAACGCTTGATAGAAAGTCATGTAGAGAGTCATGTAGAAAGTCATGTAGAAAGCATTGTTTAATCTGTATTATGCGCTCGATCAACGTGTATTTTGAAGCATGTAGAATGTTTGATAGAGTGTTTGATAAAAAGCTCAGTCGATAGCTTAATAGATAGCTCAGTAGAAAGATTGATAGAAAGATTGATAGAAAGATTGATCAAAAGATCAGTAGAAAGCTCACTAAATAACTTGATTGAAAGATCAGTAGAAAGCTCACTAAATGACTCAATCAAAAGATCAGTAGAAAAATCAATTGAAAAATCAGTAGAAAGCTCAGTAGAAAGCATTGTTTGAAGCATTGTTTAACTTATGTTATGCACTTAATCAACGCGTCTTTTAAAGCATGTTTTGAAGCGAGTAAATGAACTAGTAAATAAATGAGTAAATAGCTGAGTTGATAGCTGAACATGTTGATATTTTGATTGTTGTTGTTCTAGAAAGTAGAAACTATGAAGGGAAAAAGAAGGTGAAAACTTTGAACTTTCTAGCGTTAGCTTTATAAAGCTCAAAGCGAAGATTATTGAGTAGATAGCTGAGCATGTAGAATGATGAATAGATAGAAAGTCATGTAGAAAGCATTGTTTAAAGCACTGTTTGACGTGTTTTATGCATTCAATTGACGCGTTTAATAGAAAGTAAAATGAAGAGTAAATGAGTGAGTAGATAAATGAGTAGAGTGAAGAGTAAATGAGCAAGTAAATAGATGAGTAAAGTGAAGAGTAAATGAGCGAGTAAATAAATGAGTAGAATGAAGAGTAAATAAGCGAGTAGATAAATAAGTAGAGTGAAGAGTAAATGAGCAAGTAGAATGAAGAGTAAATAGATGAGTAGAATGAAGAGTAAATGAGTGAGTAAATAGATGAGTAGAATGAAGAGTAAATGAGTGAGTAGATAAACGAGTAAAGTGAAGAGTAAATGAGTGAGTAAATAGATGAGTAGAGTGAAGAGTAAATGAGTGAGTAGAATGAAGAGTAAATGAGCGAGTAAATAAATGAGTAGAATGAAGAGTAAATGAGTGAGTAGAATGAAAAGTAAATAGACGAGTAGAATGAAGAGTAGATAAACGAGTAAAGTGAAGAGTAAATGAGCGAGTAAATAGATGAGTAAAGTGAAGAGTAAATGAGTGAGTAAATAGACGAGTAGAATGAAGAGTAAATGAGCGAGTAGATAAATGAGTAAAGTGAAGAGTAAATGAGCAAGTAGAATGAAGAGTAAATAGATAAGTAGAATGAAGAGTAAATGAGTGAGTAGAATGAAGAGTAGTGTTAAATCAGCTAAATCAGCTTGTAGCTGATTTATATAGCATGTAAGCTAATCAATGATGCAAACTCAGCTGACAGCTAGCTTGTAGCAAACATCTCATTTAGTAGCTAGCATATGCATCTCAAGTGCATTAAGATTCAAATGTCGTTGCTCACTAGCTTACAAGCTACTTAAGCTTTTTGTCAAAATGTCAATGTATATTTTTATTCTTAATACTTTTGACATCAAGTTAAAGTTTTTAATAAATCGAGTTAAAAAACAATCACAATATGTGTAAAGCAAATTTTTGAAAAGAGTAATACAATCAAGACAAAATGAATTTAAAAGATGAATAAACAATGATGAATTGCATGAACTGCAGCAATGCTGATTTAAAGACAGTTGCAAGTAATGTTGACTTGTCATGAAGAAACAGCAACACAAGATTGAAAAGTTCACGCAATGATGAGAAGTATATTGCTAACATTATTGATCTTTTAATACAGACATCAATGTTAGAGAAAGAGAAGAGCAAAGATCATTCATGAAAAGAAGTAGCAGTGAAGCTGATGCATTGTCTTCGACTTGAATCAGAAGAAAAACATCACGCAATTCAGAACGCGTTCATCGCGAAGAATGTATAGAAACTGAAGACATCAGTTCAACTGCTAAGTAAGCAGTTACAAATGCAGAGAAATATGCATTTCTCATTGAAAATCATATCATGAGCAAATGTGACAAGAGAAGAATTATCAATGAAAAAGCAACGTCTCAGAGAAAGATCATTATCACTTTGCAAGAAATGTGAAATCATGATAAAGATAGCAAACAGAGAAGAAATAAAGAAGATACAGAAGAAGATCATTGAGCAGATTCTTCAAAGAATAGCAAATGTGTCAACGAGTCAATGAAATTTGATCATGTTTCTTCGCAAGCTGAGTAGCAAAGACATCTTTCTTCATGCAGTCAGCTCAGATGCATGAGCAAATCTGAAAAAGACTCAAGAATGAGTAAAAGAAATTATGAACTCAATGCACATATTATGATGAACATTTGCAGTGCTGACACATGAGATGTACACTACAATTGATACAAACAATCAGATGAATGTCATTAGAAAGCTGTTAAAGAATAATGCAAGATTTCATGAGAATCTGAAGATTCTAAGAATAGTCTGACTCAAGAAAGTAGCAAAGAGTGAAAAGATTCATTCATCACTCATCGTAAAGATAGCAATCAAAGTGATGATAAATTAACTGATGAACGTAAGTATATTAAATGCATATCATGAATGTGCATGCAAGCTGTTCAAGAAGAACTATCACATTACACAGTGCTTCAGATGTCAAGAATTTGATCACATGATCAGATTTTGCAAAAAGAATCAACACTGCATCAAATGCACAGATAAACATCATATTGAAAAGTGCATGACATCTTTGAATAGAAGACGTTGTGTTAACTGCAACGAAAATCACAAACTCTGAAGATGCATCTGTTTCAAATGATAACAGCAAATGAAACAAACATTTGAAATTTATAGAAACAAATCATTCAAATATTCAGAAACATCTAGATACAATTGCACATTCTTGCAATTCTTGAACTCTTCATTGTCTTTAAACTTTGCAGATTCAATGAACTCTTTGAATTTAATAAACTCTTTGAATTTAATGAACTCTTTGAATTCAACAAACTTTTTGAAGTTCACAAACTCTTTCAGTTCAACAAATTCATCGAGCTCAACGACAGTTGTGCTGAAAACATGCAGTCTAGTCACTTATGAATCAACATAATAAATGATAAAAGTCAAGAAGAGACGTGTTGATCATTTCTTTTGCGTGAATAGCGACTCAGATAAGACGTTGCTTAAGCAGAGTCAGAAATGACAAATCAGAAAATGAGACAGACTCTTGATGATTAAGAGCATTCAAAGAATCTTCTCTTTGCAAAGTCAACAACAGCTACAAATAACTTTATGATAAAACAATCTTTTCTACAAATACTGCAATATAACATCAGAAAATCATTGAAAATTCAGAAATCATTTCTAATTAACAGAGAAGTTTGCGATTTTGACATTGTAATCATACAGAAGCAGAGTTGCAACATTAATGATATTCAATCATTTAACTCAGCTCACAACTTCTTTTATCTAGTGAAAAACACGTCATCACAGTCAAAAACATGCATATATGTGAACAAATACTTAAGACTCAATCAATGAATGATAGAAACAGTTGAGTCAGACATCTGCTTAATCAGAATATTAACTCACAACACAGACAACAAAATGCAGACGTTACGACTTATAAATGTTTACAATTCATGTTCATTGTTTTCTACATTTATAGAAAGATCTTCAATCATTTTTTGCTTAAGCGAGCTACTTAAAGATGATTGCAAACAATTGATTGTAAGAGATTTCAATTTACATTACTTTCATTGAAGAGAATGAAGATGCTTCACTCAACATGCAGCGATCAACAGTTTACTTGACATCATTATCAATGCTAAGCTGAAATTATTGCTGAAATCAAACATTATTACTTACAAGATTCATGATCAGTTTACAACTATTAATTTAATCTTTAACAATGAGAAAATACAGTTCATGACATGCAAATGCAAAGTACGCATCAATCTGCATCAAGAATTGAATCATTTTTCAATTATCACAGAACTGTGTTTATAAACAACTTCAGTACAGTTTTCAACTTGATGATTATGAAAGAAAATGAACACAGAAGCATTGAGTGCATATCTGCATATGCATCTTTCGTTGAATCATTCTTTGAACAGCAAGATGATGATGAACGAAAGAGTATGCAAAGTTATCAAGATGTTATAGAAAATCATTGAGAAATCTATTTTTTTTGACAAAGTCATCAAGTCAAGCAAAGAATTTCTGAAATTTGAACTGCTCAGAGATAGTAATGAAATCAAGATGACTGCAAATCATATGAAAAATACAAAGCACACTAAATGCATGAAATAAATATCTGAAACACAATGATCATAAAAACAAGATCATTCAACAAGTGAAACATGCACATTTCAGATCACAAATGCATAAGCTGAGTGATGCACTTAAGTTAATATGATGCTTCGCAAAATGAGTCAGAATTAAAAGTCATTTATTTAAAAAACTTTCTCAGTTTTTATCACTGAAGCGAAATGACACTGATCAAATGATAATAATGTTTGAGAAAAAAATTGAGATATTACAAGAAAAATTCTTTCTTTCATTCTCTTAAATAAACATCAGCAACATTGCAGACTCATTTATACTCTTGACAGTATCATTTAACTTATGCATTTTAGAAGATGAAGTGAGATAGATAATCAAAAGAATAAAAGCAAACAAAGCATCAGATGTTTCAAACATTTTAAACAAAGTGCTGCAGACAGATCTTGCAAAATTGACTTTGATATTGATGAGTTTATTCAATGCATATGTAACACATAAATATTATTCAAAACAGTTCAAAAAAGCTCAAATGATAGTACTATGCAAATCAAAGAAGAGCAATTATACTGATTCAAAGATATATTGATTCATTGCTTTGCTTGATATCATGAGCAAAGCTCTGAAGTCAATCATGACTAAAAGACTGAGCAATATAATTGAGATTCATTACATGCTATCTGATGCTCAAATGAGAGCGAGATGCAAGCAATTTGTGATCTTAACATTAAATTTATTAGTAGATCAGATTCACACAGTATGAAACTGCGAAATTAAGTATGTAGCATTCATGCTAAGTTTAGACATCATCTGCATACTTTGAAAATGAAAAAAACTTCAAACTATATAGTTCAATGAGCATGCAGCTTTCTTGAAAATCGAGAAACATCATTGAGATTTGACAAGCAAACAAGTGATATATGCAAGATAAATGCAAACATATTGCAAAAATCTTTCATTTCATCGATTCTCTTTCTATTTTTCAACGCAAGTCTGATTGAAAAGTGCAAAGTACTGAGAATTAAGATCAAAGTGCTCAACTTTGTAAATGACATTAACATTCTAACATATGATAGATTCATCAAAGAAATTTGCAGAACATTGAGCAAAGTGCATGATGTCTGTGTGAAATGAGCTTATACTCATGACACAACATTTGCATCAGAAAAGTATAAATTTACACACTTCATCAGAAAATCAAAGAGACTTGACATGATGATTAGCATACAAATAGAAAGCTCAGTTATTAAGTTAAAATCAAATGTACAAGTTTTGAAAGTACAATTGAACATGAAATTGCAATGAAATGTGCATCTTCATCAAATCAAAGTGAATCACATTACACAAATGCTAGCACTTAGTTCACTTGAAGTTTTCACATGAAAGACAATCTTCACAAAAGCAAGATAAATATACTCAGCAGTAATAAGATCAGAAATTGCATTCAAAGCATCAATTTGATATCAGTAAGAAAAAGAGAGAAAGCTGTCAAACAAAGAATGCAGACTTAAAACACTACAGAATCAAATTCTGTGTCACGTTGCAAAAGTGTTCAAAAGAGTAAGCAATGAGACTCTGAAAGCAAAAACGTACATAAGTTTGCTATATATTCATTTGAACATGTTGCAAGACAAGATCACGCTACACAGTTGAATTAACAATTGTATGCAGAAAATCAGATAAGCATGTGAATTAATATGCATTCATCTGATGAGTATTAATTGCATCATTTCTCGCTTTTTCATCATCAAGAAAGTGACGCTTCTGAATAACTCAATTCAAGAAGATGTGAAAATACAGTCAAAACATAAGCAATTAGCTTTCGCTGTGACGATTTCAACTAGTGACAGCATTGCAATAACGCAGTATCACAAAAATCAGTGAAAGCAATGATGAGAAAAATATAAGAAATGCATTGCAGATGTTCACATCATCTCAGCACAAAGATTGCATTTGTTCAAGAAAATGATAAAGATGTGAAATGATTTTTAGAAGATTGAAAGCACTTTCATCATTCACATCAGAATTGAACGCATAGATTTAAATATTTATCTGCACTTCAGAAATGTTTCAAACGCAGATAGCGCGCAATGTGACTGCAATTGAAATCATCAGATGATAAAACATGTACTCATGCATTGCTTGAACTGATTGCATTTGCAATCAAGAATGCTATAAAATGTTGACTTTTTAAACTATTGAATAATTATTATTATCATGAAGAGTTTCAGAGCAGCTGCAAGAATGATGATGAAAACGAAGCTTTTAAAACAATTTAAAGTGACTGAGTCACTCATTCTTTAATGTGCAATCAACGTGAACTAATTTGATATAAAGTCTCATAATGATAGTTTCAACTGCGCAAAGCAGTCATATAGACAGCGAGTGATTTTCTACTTCAGAGAGTTTTGTTCACTCAATATAAATAGCATAGAGTTTCTCATGAATTGACTTAATCAATGTCACAAGAATGTATGAATTTATTATTATTATTATTATGAATTAAGTTAAGTTGAGTTATGTTGAGTTAAAAATATAAGCAATTCAACTTGAATTAAGTTAAAAATGTAAGTAACTTGACTTGATATTGATTTAAGTTCAAAATATTAACTTGAAACTTAACTTGATGATTAGTTTAAAATTATGCAATACAAAATCTTTTTCTCATTACTTTTAAAATGTTAAAAAGTATTTTGAAATGAGATTTTGATGTCATGAATTCATCTTTTATGCTTTTTTATGATTTTGTCATAATACTTCTTTAAGAGCATTGAGAATCTTCACTTCTGCAAAATGATTTTATGATGATTTTGTTTCATTATTGTTGATACTATGAAAACAATGATGCATAAATTGTTCAAGTTCTCAATGAAAGCTTGAATGAAAGTTGAACAACTTTTCTTTGTCATTTCAATGACTTGCAGAATCTCAATCTTTGATCAAATAACTATTAACTTTTGTTTCTTTCACAGTTCATCATATTAAAGCATTACTTAAGTTAACTGTTCATTAATATCAAGAGAGAGTTCATTTTCTGCTTTTTCACTTTCTAATTTCATTATGTGACATTCATTTTCTGATATAATGTTTTGCAAGATTAAAATGTTATCATTGCAACTTTGTTGCAATCATGTTGTAATTATTACGCTTGAATATCAAATCATCATCTTTAAGAAAAATTTAAAATAATTAAAATGATGATTAAATTTACTAGAGAAATAAATAAGATTTATAAGAATGATATGACAATGTGATATTCTAAGCAGATACAGAATGAATATATATTATGATAAAGTTAATTATTAAGAAGTTCTCAATAATTTGAAAAAATTGATCAACTATAAAGAGTTTGTCAAGCATTGTTAAGTTAAGCATAATATAATTCATAATATATTAAGTTGAAAATATGATGTAGTTTAAATGATATCTTGACAAAGTTATAAAGTTTCAAAGCTAACTCAGATTTAATTTTCAACTTAATTTAATCTTTATATGTCAATTCATTATGACAATTATGAAGAAATTAATTACAAAGAATAATTTTATGTTTTACAGAAGTACATAAATGAGAAAATCTTTACTATGTCAGAGTGATTAAAAGCAGAAGAAAGTAGAATGAATAAACTATTATAATATAATATATCTTTTTTAATTCAATTGATGATCAATGACAAGATTCATTTATACATGATGTTGATTACGAATCTTTTAATTCTATTCTGCGTTCAAATAGAAGTCAATAGAGTCTAAAGATCTCAATTCAACACAGTTTGAATGATGTTAAAATGTTGTATGATTATGAAAGCTGTCGTTCAAAGTTTTCATTTACATCATCACGTGACAGCATCTTTTCTAACAGTCACAATTAATTTATGAAGAAAATTAATGATAAGTTGATGTCAGTAAGAAATGAAAAGATATACTATTAGTAATGAAGTCAACTCAGATATAAGTCTGAAAAATCGCGACTATAAGTGATCAAAGAAGTAGTGATTCATTGACTGTGTTAATACACTGAAACATCTTCATTCACATTAATGTCATGAACAATATTGTGATGAAAAGATATTGAGTAGAATAGTTGATTCAGATGTTGAGTCTTGAGTTTATGATTACATGTGATCAAAGAAGTAGTGACTCGTTGACTGCGCTGATATATTGAAGAGATTTAATGAGCTCAACTTCTGTACTTATAGTGACAAGTCATGCATCTATCTACGTGAATGATCAAAAGTGCAGAAGAATGATCAGAATACATTCTTTACTATTGATCAAAGTTAAGCATCAAATGACTGCAATCGCACATTTATATCACAAATTATCAACGTTTACATGACATAAGACAAAAGCAGAATAAAGTTATTTAATACAATCATACTTTATCTTCTCATCATACATGTTTTTCTTTCACGCATATTTTCTTACTCAATGAATGATAATCATCAAGCAAAGAACACAGTTTTGACATTACAATCATGAGCATCATGAGTGCAAAGAATCATGATCTTCATGATCAAAGATCAAAACATCATTGTATAAAATATCATTAATGAAGAGCAAAGCAAGAATGATGCATTGCAAAGAAACAGCATAAACACGCAGTAAAAGTTTACTCAAGCATCACATGTTGAATAGAAGCTATAGATTCATTACTAAATATATAGTCTCAGCGTTATTGTTTTGACAACGTGCAGTTGTTGTGTAGTTGACAAGCGATTTTCTTTCTCAGAGAATTTTGTTCATTCAATACATATAACATAGTGTGTCTCATGAATCAATTCAATATCAATGTCACAAGAATGTATGAAATAAATCAATTTAATTTAATTTAATTTAATTTAATTAATAATAAGATTCATTTATATGTAATGTTGATTATGAATCTTTTGATTCTATTTTGTATTCAAATAAAAGTTAGAAAAGTTAGAATTTTTTAATTCTACACAGTTCAAATGATGTTAAAACATTGCATAATCAAAAAAGTTATTATGCAAAGTTTTTATTCATGCAACAACATTTTTTCTAACAGTTATAATCAATTTACAAGAAAGATTAATGACATATTAATGTTAATAAAAGATGAAAAGATATTATTAATAATTAAACAACTCAGATGCAAAGTTTAAAAATTGTGACTGCAAGTGATTAAAGAAATGATGATTCATTGATCATGTTAATATATTGAAACATTTTCATTACATTAACAGTATTATTAAGTAATTAATGAAATAATATCAAATAAAATAATCATTTTAAATAATGAGTCTGAGAGTTATAATTACATATGTTTAAAGAAGTAGTTACTTGTTGATCATGCTGATATACTGAAAGAATTTGAACTTATTTTCTTTACTTGATATCAAGTCATACATTTATTTATGTGAAAAATTGAGAGTGCAAAAAATCAATCAGAACACATTCTTTTTTATTGATTAAAATTAAACATTGAATAATTGCAATTGCATATTTATACTAACAATTTATTCAACATTTACATGATATAAATTAAATCAAGAGAAGAAAAGAATTATTTAATACAATTATATTTTATTTTCTCATCATGTACATTTCTTTTTCATCACATATTTCTCTGCTCAATGAATGATAATCATTGAGCAAGAGAATGCAGTTTTCAACACTATAATCATAAGCATCATGAATGCAACAAAATTGACTTCATGATCAAAGATTAAAGATCAAAGCATTGTTGTATAAAATATCATCAATGAAGAGCAGAGCAAAGATAATGCATTATAATCAAACAGCACAGATATTCTCATCAACAATTTACTTAAGCATCACATGCTGAATAGAAGCTATAAATTTATTATTGATAACATAGTGTCAATTTTATTGTTTTGATGACGTGAAATCATCATGTAGTTAATGAGCAATTTTTTTTCTTAAAGAGTTTTGTTTATTGAATATACATAGCATAGTTTTTCTCATGAGTTGAACTTAAATTAATGTTACAAGAATGTATGAATTCAAATCAAATTTGTTAGAAGTTTATTTAAAGTGAGTCAGATAAAAATGTCATTTAACTAAAAGATAAATGCTAAGAAAGAAAGATAGCTACAGAAAAGAAGCTGACTACATATATGTATTTCTCAGTCAACGCTAGACTCAATAGAAACTAGTCAAGATGACGAAGTGAGAATAAATCTGACAAGATTAGAAGATTGAGTCTGACAAAGCTAGAATCATGATATTACTTCTTTTCTTCAACAATTCATGTTCACATGAATGTATTTTCTGCTCAACTTGATTAATTGTTCAATCATGATTTCACAAACTCAGATCTGTTAAATTATAATTGATTGAATTGTTAATTAGCATGATTTGTTTGAGTATCAAATATGAAAATCATCAATGATCTTCTGAATGTTCATAAATTCATCATCATCAGTGTTGTATCAATTGAGATCATTGTTATAGTCATTTCATTTGACTTTATACTGAAGTCATTTTCAATATCGATGAAAATTCAATATATTATCGATTTCTCACTCATTTTTGTCGTTTATCATTATTGAATCTGAGAATTCATTCTTTTGATCAGACAAGAGATCATCGACGACAGAGCAAAGCAGATCAGAATGAAATACATCATGAACATGCATAAACTTTGATAATTTCAGTTTATATGAAGAGTCAATGAGATCTAGATTGATGAAAGAATTGAGCATTTTATCATTTAACTTCTTGAAAAATCTCGCTGTAACAATGTTTCTTTCATTCAGAAACATCTTTGATTTAACGTTGTAATCAACTTCTTTCCTATGCTTATTAACTTGTTTCATCATTTGTTTTCATGTTTTGACTAGCGACTTGCAAGCAAACTTCAGTGTTTTGTTCATATGTTCAGATATATTCTTAACTTTAGTCATCTGCAAGCGTTCACGAAAACTTTCATATTCAATGACATCGAGTTCAAAGCTCATACAAGAATGAAAGTCTTTGTTTAGAAAGAAAGAGATCAAGAAAATGATTGAGAACAAAGCATTATTGTCAATGAACTTGATCATGAGTAGTAGCTTAGCTTAGTCATTCTGTATGTATGAACAGAAGAATCAAAGATATCTTTCAACGTTTTGATTGACTCATTCACTTTGATCATTGATCTGAGAGTGATAAACTGTAAAGAGTCAAAGATTAATGTTTAGTCTTTTGCAAAGCGACTTTCATAGAATAAAGATAAATTGAGAGTCTTGATTTGAAACAATGAAATCAAATAAACTATGTATTCAATATATTCATTAAAGCATTAGCTCAGCTGTTTTTTCTGTCGTGATTTTCTCATCATCAGTGAAGCAAGAAATATAATGTCATTTCTTTGTCAATTTACATATCACTGTTAGTATGATGTTTTTGTCTTTCGAAAAAGATAAGTCAATGAAATTCATGACTATGTTCTTTCATTACTGTTTAAGTATGAATAAAGAATGTAGTAGTTCATTAAATTTATTTCAAGAAGTTTTTAATCATTGACAAATGTAGCAGTTTTGAATATATTGATTTATTGTCTTTTGCATTGAAAATCAATAGTAGTATCTTCTTATGATTTTCATCATTCTGAGAATTCAAAATGATTAATAAAAGATTGATCATGAACTTTTTGAATTAACTTCATTTGAAGATGCTCATTGAAGAGAACTCATAGAAGATCACTTCAATATAGTATTTCATTCTGAACTCAGCAATTTCTTAATTTAATATCTTTGTATTGAGCTTCATCTTTTAATATAACTTCACGAAGTAGAATACAATTCTTGTTGATTCTGTTAACTTCTAGAATCAATCAATAAATTAATTCATCGTTTTATTTCTCTTTTAAATCAGCAATTTTCATTCAATTCAACGTGAGAATTGTAGTTTATTGATAGCAACATCATTCATTCTCGAAGCTTCTAGAAACTGAATTGACTTAACAAGTCAATGCATTGACTTTGATGTTTTATTTGTCTGAGTGATACATGATTTTAAAGTTGAAGTTAACGAGCTTTTGTACTCAGCGCATTTAACGTCTACTTAGCTTTTTATCTTTCATTAATGACGTTAAAGCTTAATGATCAGTGAACATCTTGATGAATAACTTAGTTAATTTCAGCTCAGATCATCAATGCTTGAAGACATGAATGATTGCTAGTAGTTTCTTGTCATAAATCTTGTAATTGCACTCAGCGAAGCTCAGATTCTTGCTGTAGTAAATCATTGAATGCAATGTTTCTTCGTCATCATACTGAGAAAGTATGTCATCATTGACGTAGTTAAATAAGTTTGTTTCAAGAATAGTTTCTTTATTCTGATTAAAATGACGAAGAATAAAGACTTCAGTCATTCGTTTCTTCATATGATCAAAGATCATTTGACAAGCTTGATTTCATTCGAATATCATCTCTTTTTAAGTTAGTTGAATCAGAGAATGAACAATCTTCGCAAAGTTTTTTATAAAACGTTGATAGAAATTGCAGAAGTCAATGAAGAACTGCATCTGAGTGAGATTTGTAGAAGTAGATCATTCAACTACTGCTTGTACTTTTCTGAAATTCATCTTTAATTCTTTGATGAATAGCAATAGGTTCAAAAAGAAGATCTTTTGAACATGAAACTTGCATTTGTTTATATTCATCTGAAGATCAGTCTCTCGTAATTTATGTAAAACTAATCATACATGTTGCTTATGTTTCTTCAGTGTTTTGCTGTAAATGATAATGTCATCTAGATAAATCTGACAAAACTGATGAAGATAGTTAAATAGCACGTTGTTCATATAATGTTGATAGAAAGTTGAGTCGTTGATTAATTTGAAAGACATCACGTGATATTTGTAGAAATCAAAAAAATGATAAAGATAGTCAAATCTTCGTTATCTGAATGCATGCATAGCTTGTTGAACGCGATAATGATGTTCAATTGAATCAGATACTTGCTTTCTTGTATATGAGTGAGAGTCTCGTCTATTAATGACAAAGAGTAGCAATCTTGTTTAATTAAAGCATTGAGCTTTCTGTACTCAACGCAAAAACGCAAGCTATCATCTTTCTTTTCAATGAATAGTATGAGCGAAGCATATGAAGCTGAGCTAGAAGATATGAAGTTTTTATTCAAATGCTTGATCAGGTAATTCTTCATCTTTTGAAGCTTGTAATCAGACATATGATAGAGATGACTTCAAGAAGATGTTCTCTCGTTGATTAACTCAATTTTATGATCATAAAGATGATGAGAAGATAGTTGATCAGTCATCGCTTGATCAAACACATCTAGATAGTCATGATATTCAGAAGAAAGCTTAGCTTTGACTTCTTTCAAAATCTCTTCATGTGAAAGCTCTTGTAAATTTACATCTTTGAGTTGATTTCTAGCTGTTTTTAAAAGTCGATCGATTTTAGTGATGATGATCGCGAAAGTAGTCACATTCAATTGTTTGACTAGTGATTTATATGCTGCAGTCTCTATCATTGCTATGTTCGTTGAATTGAAAGATGAAGTAAAGTTGACTGAATTAAATGATTTCACGATTTTATTGAATGAAGATGACTTCTCGCTGAGTTGAGTGACAACAGAAGAGATAAATCTCTTTAGTATTTAAGTAAAGATTAAACTCTTCTGTTCTATCATGATTTTCTTGCTTGAAAGAACAGTTGAATGAGCTTTGATAAAAGCTTTAATATGAGCTTTGAAACTAGAAAATTGAAGATGATCATCTTTCATATCAATAGTCATCTTAATCTTGTTCATTCATGTTTTTTCAAGAATCATTTGATGTTGATTTAATCAAGTGATCAGCATAAAGATGAAACGTTTCATATGATCTTGAACAGTTAAATTTAAATAAATTGCATGAGTAATGAGCTTTTTTGCATAATGATCATCAAATTTTCTTATTGATTTGAGCTTGATTAATGATAAAGATTCAATTTGCAAATGATCACAAACATTCTGCGCGATTAATTCATTAATGAACGAATAGTCAATTGCTTTAATGTCAATCAATGATTTTAATGAATAACTAATTTTATTGCTAGATAGTACATATTCAGTAGTCAAAGATTTCAAAGCAAAAGGATCATTTAAGCTGCTCATTGTTGAAGAAATTAACACATCTTTCATCACATCTTTAATGAAAGTCACTAGTTTTTTGTCTCATTCTTTGATTTCTTTGTAAATAATTTCTTCTCTTCTTTTGACATAATGATCTCATTGAGACAAGAAGTGAATGCATGAGATGTTGAAGTACTAGTCTTTAGCTGAGAGCAGTTCTTTGAAAGATGATTCAATACTTTTCAGTTGAAGCAAATGATTGACATTCTTGATCATTCAAATTCAAGAGTGAAAAAAGTAGTGAGCTGAACATAGCTAGTAGTTAAGACTGAAGTTGATATCAATGAAGAAACAAAACGTTTTTTTGAAGCTGCTATCAATTTGACTGTTTATTACTCATCACGTAACTGATAATTGACTTGTTGTTTGTTATTTACATCTTAAAAAAAGATTTTAAGCTTATCAAGTGAGCTAAACTTTATGAGACAAACTGACAACGCGTTTTGAAGATAATTATTGATTTTATTCTGAATGTTATTCATCAAAGTGATATCATTGTAGTTCAGAAAGCTGAATATTTTAGTGAATTCTGAATAGAAAGAGCTGAAAGACTTGTTGAGTTGCTTCAGAATGATATATTTGTAATGACACTTTCAAATCAGATTCTGGTCTTTGTAAATTTCTTTCAGATGTTTCAGTAGCTCTGATAGTGATTGATAAAGTAAAAGAGTGTTAACATAACATTTTGCATAAATTTGCTGATCAGCATCATCTTTTAGTCTGAAAATCACATAAACAATACAAATTTTTTCAGTAAAATAATGATTCACGTTGACATTGAGCTTATCAGCTATTTTGATGTTTCATGTTTCTCAGATAGAATCATCTGTTTCAATGAAGATGAGTGAATTTGAAAGCTTGATGAACTTGTGATAATCATTCTTATTTTCATTATCAAATAAAGTAGAAAATTCTCGTTAAGAATGAGCTTCTTTCTGATTAACTTGTTGTTCAGCTGACTGAGTATCTTGACAAGACATAAATTGATCAGCTTGATGTTGTTTTGCTTTGAAGTTCAATCACTCATCTTGTAACTGATTGATCTTTTTCTCTAGCTCATCATTTTTATCAAAAGTGACTTCTAGTTGTTTCACTTTCTTTTTGTGATCATCTTGTATGAGAAGTCAGTGTTCATTGAGTTGTAAAGTCAAGTCTCATTGACTTCAAAGCTCATTCAGCATATTAATGACTTTGTTGAGTTGATTGCTGATTCAATGAAACAGTTGTTCTTCAATGTTTATGTTTCATGAAATGACAGCTTTCTCAGCTTCAACTGAAGCATTGATGAATAGAAGTGAAACTTTTCTATTGACAATGCTTTTAAGCAGATGAGTTGTTTGAGACTCAACTGATTCAACGTTGCATGTCATGATGAAAGAAGATAGAAGTTGTTGAGATAAAAATAAATAAAAGATTAATGTTTTGAATTGATGTTTTTTGATGAGTGAAAATTCAAAGAATCTCTTGTGAATTTCAAATAATAATTGAGTGCTTTATTCAAAGAATCTCTTGCAAATAAAATGATGAAAATGAGTGTAGAATTAAAGAATTTCTTGTGATCTAAAATGATGATGCAAATTTGAAAAATTTCTTGCAAATTTTTCTTACTGAATAGATTGTTTTGTATCATTTATTCATCGATAGCAAAGTAGTAAATGATGAACATTTATCTAATGTTAAAGATCTGTCTAGAGCGAGTCAGATAAAAGTGTCATTTAACTAGAAAATAAATGCTAAGAAAGAAAGATAGTTACAGAAAAGAAGCTGACTACATATGTATGTTTCTCAGTTAACGCTAAACTTAATAGAAACTAGTTAAGATGACGAAGCGAGAATAAATTTGACAAGACTAGAAAACTGAGTCTGACAAGACTAGAATCATGATAAAATTAAATCAATAATAATAATAATAATAAATTCATACATTTTTGTGACATCGATTAAATTAATTCATAAGAAACTTTATGCTATGTATGTTGAGTGAACAAAACTCTTTAAGATAGAAAATCGCTCACTGTTTATACAATTGCTACACGCAGTTGAAACAATAAAACTGAGACTATGTATCAAATTTATTTGCAATGATTGCACATTAAAGAATGAGTATTCTTGTCATTTTAAACTGCTTCAGCAGCTTCATTTTCATCATCATTCTTGCTGATGTCTTAAAACTCTTCATAATTGAAATGATGACTTGATAGTTCATGAAGTCAATGTCTTGTAGCATATTCAATTGAAGATGCGTTCAATTCAAGCAGTGCATCAGAATATGCTTAACTGTTTGATGATTTCATTTGCAGTTGCATCAAAAACTATTCACATTCAACATGTTTTTCAAGTACAAATAAATCTTCAGCTTTATACATTTGATTTTGATATAAATTGCAAAAATGCTTTTGATCTTTTGAAAATCATCATGCATCTTTACTGACTTCTTAAATAAACAAGATCTTTGAGTAAAAGATGTATTAATGTCTGCAATGTGTTTTTTATAATTTTCTCATTGAAGATTTCATTAACTTTTGTAAAACTGTGTGATTGCACGTTCACTTATTTGAATCATCATTAAAAGATTGAGTTATTTATATTTAAACTGTATCTTTGCTTCTTTGTGAATTAAAACATTCAGAAACATCATTTTTTTGAAGATTGAAAAGTAAAAGATGAGTTTATTAGTTTTTATCAAATGAGTACATATGATCTTGCATATTCATCAAGTCTTCTGTGTTCTGTCGTTGATTCAACTGCGTAGTATGACTTAATTTTATAACTTATTCAGATGAACATGTAGCAAGAATGTATATATTTCAACTTTCAGCGTTTCAATGTTCACTTTTCTGAAAACATTGATTACATGATGCAACGCTTAATTTTGAAGAGTTTTTAATCTTTATTTTGTATTCAACAATCTTTCTTCTTTATTGCATTGATATCATATTAATGCTTTGAATGTCATTCTCGATCTTATCACAGCTAAGTATATTTATCTTGCTTTTGCAAATGTAGTTTTTTAAATGAAAATCTCAAGTCAACTAAGCATCAGCATTTTGATGATATGATTTGCTTCTATTTAATAAAGATGCAAATTTCATTGTAGTTTCATGTTCAGTTGAGTTGAAAATAAGCATCAGAAGCGCAATCTAGCGACAGCGATTTATTAAAGCATATGATATATCAAATCAATCGACAAGTTATAAAGCACAATCATATGATCAAAACAAGTTCTCATTCGACTCAATAACTTCACAGATGACTGCGTCTCAAGTCAAAAATCGGAAATCGAAAATTTTCACGCTTACGCAGGTCAAAATCGACGACGAAACGAGAGTTCATTAATGCAGAAGAAAAAATCATCAATTCAGACAGTAATTTGATTGATAAATTGAAGAGCAAACTCACATGAAAAGAACAAGTTGTCAATCAACTTTAGAACAGCACAAAAGACTGTGTACTGATGCAAAAATCAAAATCGAACTCTTTTGCGCTTGAAGATTGCACAGAAAACAATGTTGTTTCAGAGAAGTACAACGTTTCTTATCAAATCACTATCTGTTTTATCTTTTCTTGATGCACAAGACAATAAGTTGAGATCAGTCGTTACTATTCTGAGTGAGATAATGCAACTACTTTGATATTTGAGATATAAAGCAATTGCATCAAGCATTTTCTATCAAAAAGAGTAATCTAGATTTTTATAAACTAAATTTATATCATTTTCATCTGACATAAGTCAATAATAGAAGACGATTTATTACAGATTTCAAGATAGAAATTGAAAAATCTTTACACTAAAGTTATTGTCTACGTGAAACACTCTGAATAAAAGATTAAAGAAATATTTAAGTGATGTTAAGTGAATTTTCTAAAAGCTTGAAACTTGAAACTCGAAAAAACTCTCTATGAAAAGAAATATAAAGAGTCGCTTTATACACTTTTTCTTGTCTCGTTTCACGAATAGTAACGCGAAACTCAGTAGAAGCAATAGCTTAGCATCAGAACTCAAAATGTCAACAATAGAAATCAAAAAATCAACGTTAAAGATTGAAACAGATCTATGAGATGAACTTAGCATGAGTTCATTAACAAGCAAACAACTGCAGAATAACATTATTGATTTATTTTGTAGTCAACAAAAATCGCTCACATCAGTAAATAGAAAAACATAATACATGTTTAGTTCACTTGATGCATTGATGCTAAATTCACATGCAAACGCGCATAATGACAAGAATATAATCAATCTGCGAAATGCAAATTCGCAGCAAAAAGAGCAAACATGAGCGATTGTGAAATTCAAAGAAATGAAAAAGCGAAAAGCGATGAAAAGTTCACAAAAAGAAGCTAGCATCGAAGTTAGTACGAGCAAGTGCTATGATGTCATCTCTAAAAAGATGCAGATAAAAAGACTGCGCGAAAGAATTGAATTTGCAATCAATCAGCTAAGACAAGCAATATCAGAACAGAAAGAGACTATAAGTCATAGCTTAATCTACATTTGAAGAGCATGCAACGAAAGCATAGAAAATTTGATTCAGAAGCAAATAGATCGACTTCAAAGTTAAACAAACAACAAACTGAAGATCATTCTACAATGAATTCAACAAAATGTTGAAAACATCAAAAAGAAAATCAATGCAAAGCAAATGACAAAGAATTCGCAAATCTTGCAGAAGACGCAGATTTCACAAACGTTGCAAGTTATGCAAAATTCGCAAAAATCAACGCAGAAGCTCACATATGTGCAAAAAGCAGCTCAAGTCACAGATGCAAATGCAAATGCAAATACAAATGCAAATGTGAATGCAAATGCAGGCGAATGAAATCTGATTATCAAGAAATTCTCGTCAAAATCACAAGAAATATCGTATCGCGAAAGAAGATTCATTGTCAATCTCAAAAATGAGAACTGAACGTTGAAGATGATGAAGATGCGAGATTCGATGAATAACACATTGAAAAAGGCGAAAATCGATTTAAGAGTTGTCATGATAGTCAAAACGTTAAAGAAAAACAACATTGCTTTGACAATGTTGAAAAAATACATCGCAGACGTCTTATCAGCGCAAAGAGCAATATGAGAGCATGTTTTTGATGTTAAAAGCATTAAGAAAGATGAGAAATGACACAAAATAGTCATACACAGTCTGAAAATCGAAATCTTCAACATGAAGATCGAAATGAAATAT
>JAABUW010002717.1_pt1 | contig 26398 bp, 2 predicted proteins | sample 5560081 | NCBI WGS metagenome assembly JAABUW01 (sample SAMN10711882, study PRJNA513363) | rock metagenome | isolation source: Antarctica rocks | place: Antarctica: Victoria Land, Knobhead sud | reverse complement strand
TTGAATGATATCGACCAAGGCAACACTATGAATATATCTGTCCCGACTAACAGAGAGCACAACCGAAACGCCCGCCTTAAGAGGCAACATACCCAGTTTCGGAACTCCGGAATCTCGAATTTCCCTTTTGAGAACTTGACTCTCATCTTCGCTCATCGCTCCATAGTATTGTTAGCCTGATTGATATTAGATAGTAAGTAGCCTAGTTAATACAGATGTTAGTTTTGAATGAATTATTGCGAAACGCCAAGCTTGGCGAATTATGATAGTGTTGGTCTAGTGTCATCATTAGTAAAAGGGAGCGAGCACAGCTAGGAATCAGCCTAGGATTCGATGTGCTGCAAATCCTTGGCTTTGTTCTCAACCATGCATCCCTCAATTTTTAGTCAAAATCACTCTAGGTTTAACTTTCGCAATTTCTTGATTCAATTTGTCAAAGATCTTACATATTAGACTAGACTCTTTGCGATCCTGTAAGACTATATATAGATATATAACAACATATTGCTATATTAGCGCACACACGACAAGACTATATAGTATATAGAATTATATAGAGACAAGATTTTCCTTGCACTTGCGTTTCTTAGCAATTAGTCCTACTACAAATACTATTACTACTATTATATATATTATGCAACTTAACTCGTTTAACTACGTAGTTTTATTCAAAGAGATAGTTGCTACTTTACAATAGAAAATAAAAATAAAAAGATAAATCTTAAGATATTTAAAGACGCAAATTTATTTTGTTAAACAATAAAAAAATTGTCGAGATACTCTAAGATAACAATTGAATTAAAAGACTTTAGATTTAAAATTGTTATACTTGTTATTACAATAGCTTTGCGATTAGAATTTATCTAATTAGATAATTTTAATAAATTAAGAAAGACATATATTGCGCAATATATATAGTAGTTCTTCTTATTGTAGTTTAGATCTTAATTATTAAATTATCTATATAGTTTACTTTTGCAACAAAATAGTAGCTTTATTAATTATCTATCTAATTAGTTAATAGACTACAATTAATATTTTTATCTATTTGTTGCTTTAAAGCAAGACTTTAATAAAAAGATTTACTTTAAAATTCTTGTTTATTCTTTCTATTTACTTAATCGACTATTAAAGTACAAGTTTACAAGATTAAATAATATTATTCTACTAATTAAATATTTTATTTACTTTAATATTAACAATATTTTAGTTAATCAATTTGTAGTAGATATTATCTTTGCTCTTCACGAATCTTTTAACTAGTATAATATTAGCAATTAATAATCTAATAGATACAACAATACTAAGCTCTTGTAGTAGCAACTTGATTAGACTGATTGCGTCGAATTGAATTATCAAGTTCGAATCGAATACTCGATCTAAATCGGGTCGAGTCGATTCCTAAAGTTAGAATCGAAAAGTCGATTCGATTTCTAGAGTCGAAATCGACAATTCGAGTCGATTTCTAGAGTTGAAATCGAAACTTAATTCAAAAAAATCGACTCAAATTGTTAAGACTATTTAAATAATTATATTATAATTATTAATAGTTAATATATAGTTAATATATATTTAATAATATTTAATTATCTAAATTGTAATAAGATAATATATTATAGTAATATATTACTACTTCTTAAAAAGAAAATAATTAAATTGTATATATAGATTCTATAGAGTCTATAGATACAAATATTGTATTTTATTAATAAATTGTATCTATAAGATTTATAGAATCTATAGATACAAATAATGCATTTTATTCATAAAATATTTTATTCTAAAATTAGTAATTCTTGATATAATAATATTATATTTGATTTCTTAACAATTCGATTTAATTTCTAATATTAAAATCGAAAATTAAGTTAAGTCGAGTTAATTCGATTTCAAAATAATAGAAATCGAATTAAGTTTTAAGTTAATTTCTAGAATTGAAATCGACAAGTTAAATTAATTCTAAAAATTAAAATCAAAATTCGATCTAATAATTAATCTAAACTTGATATTGTAAAAAGTTTTCTCTCTAAGAATTCTCTTCTAGAATTCTTACAAATTAATATTTCTTTAAACTATAATTCTATATATTATATAGTCTTGTTTTTTATACGCTAATATAATAATATTTTGTTATATATTTGTATACAATCTTATAATATTAATTTGTCTTAATCTAAAAAAAGTTATTATTTAACAAAATAATTAATACAATATATAATACAAAACAAATTTAAAATAATATTAATAATATTGCAACTTCTTAGTATTAAAAGAACAAAAATTGTACAAAAATACAACTTGTATTAACTATAAATTTTCATAATATATTATAAAAAAAATCTTTTTATATTAATAATATTATATTATTGTTATTATTTGATAAAGATATTAATTATAAAACGCAAATAAAGAGATATAAACTTTAAACAAAACAAAAAATTTGTATTGCTTAAACAAAAAACAAATATCAAAGTTAAAATATCTAGTTTGTATTACTTTTGCAAAAATAATTATAATAACAAAAACAACAAATTAATACTTTAAAAAACAATTCTTTGTATAATTTATAAAATTAATTAATTTAAATTTATATTATAAAAAAAGTTACAAAAAATTAAAAAAATTAAACTTAAAATACTAGAAATTTGTTACGTGTAGAACTGCTATATAGTAATGTTAGTAAACTAGTTTGTTATTAGAATGTTCAAATTAATCTTTTGGTTAAATTAGATCTAATATTTTAACAATTAATAGCTTTAACAAGTCTTAATTAATGCGTCTTAACAAATACTATAGATAGTTAATTATTATATTGCGTATCTTTGCGCAAGTCTCGAGTTCGATTTCTCTTCTATCTATTAAGAGCAAAATAGATAGTCGTAGTAATACTTAGAAGACAATTGTGTGTTTAAAGATTGTCTATATAGTATCTTGTAGATTTGTCTTGCATGCGAGAGCGCATACTTTCTCGCTTTATTAGAGACAAATTGTTATATACAAAACTGCTATATAGTAATGTTAGTAAACTAGATTGTCGCCAGAACGTCTAAGTTAATCTTTTGGATCAGGTTAGATCTAATATTCTGACAAAAATAATTTAAAATTAGTCAAAAATAATTTTTAATAAAAAATACAAAAATTTGTTAAATATAATTTTTTCTTTGCAATATATTAATATTATAATAAAAAGACTACAAAAATAAAAACAAAATTTAAATTAAAAATTTAAATTAAAAACAATTTATTAAGTATTTAGTTATTCTTATTAAAAATTTAAAAAATTGTTGTTTTGTTTTTATTTAAAAATACAAAAATATAGAACAATTATTATTGCAAAATATTAACAATTTTATAATATATTTCGAAATATTTAAAGCAAACTTTAACAAATATATTAAATATTAATAATATAAATATTTTTTATATTAATTAAAAAAAAATTATTATTATATAGTTTAAATTCTAAAGATAAAAAATATATTTATTGTATTAATATACTATATAAAGAGTATATTATTTTTAAAATTTAAAACAATAATTTTTTTTTTAAATCTTGCAATTTTAAAGAAAGTTTCTACAATTAAAAAAAAAAAACTTCAATAATAAATAAAACTTGAAATATTTTTATGATTATAAATTATTAAAAAATTACGAACAATCTTTCTCTTTATAACTTAGAAAAAGCTAATAATATTGTACAGAATAAATATTTTTGCTATAAATATATATATAAAAAAATGTTTTTAAGTCTTCTAAAAAACGCAAATAAATATAGTAAAAAACTTTTAATTAAATTTTATAATAATTATTTAAAAAATATTTTTATTGCAACAAAACAAAGATACTTTTTGCAAAGTTATTAATATTTATTAATATAAAATATTATAAACAAAAAGATTTTTTTAATAAAGATATTTGTATTAATTATATTAGCAAACAACTAAGAAAATAATAGTATTTCGAAAAAATTTAGTATTTTATTATTAACATAAAAGTATTTATAGTTTAGAAAACTTAATTTGTAAAATTTTATATTATAGAAATTAAGATTTGCAATAATAAAAATATAAATATATTTTAAAACAAATCTTTTATATTTTTAACAATATTATATATAATATTATAATTAATTTTCTTTGAATAATAAAGATAAATTTATATATTAATTAATATATACTAATTTAACGCTATTAAGTTATTAAGAAAATAATTATGCTAAATTTACTAAAAGTTTTCTTAAAATTTAAAGAACTTGCTTTTATATCTGCTCTTATTAATTATAATTTTAGTACAAACAAGAAGTTTTAATTGCGCAATATTTTTAAAAAAATACAAAATATTAAAAACTATAATAATATTTTTAATTTAAAATATATATATATATATATTTTTTTAATTATAAAGAGAAAAATTATAGTATTAATCTACTACTAAGTAAAAAGTTTTTCTACAAATTATTATACTTTCTTTTTAAGAAAAAACTTAATATCTTATAAAAGTATTGTTTAAAAAATTTAATACTAAGCAAAATTTGTAAGTCTATTAGTTCTATTAATGTATTAATATTGTTTATATAGAAAACAATAATAGTTTAAAATTATATATTAGTTATTGCAATCTTAATATTATTATTGTTAAAAATATATATTTTTGATCTTTAATTTAAAAAAGGCTAGATTATCTAATTAATATTGTCTACTTTATAAAACTAAATCTTAAAAATATTTGTTATTAAATTTATATTTGTTAAAACAATAAATAGAAAGTTGTTTTTTAAATACAATATAATTATTTTAAGTACGTAATAATACTATTTAAATTAGCAAATATATTAGCTATCTTTTAATCTTATATTAATAAAGTTTTGCAAAAATTAATTAATTATATTTATATAATATATTTCGACAATATCTTAATCTACTTCAAATTATAAAAAAGATATTAAAATTAGATTTATTAGATTTTTAAATGTTTGTAATTATATAAGTGTTATATTAAGTTGTCGAAATATTTTTTTATAACAATTTTAAGTAATTTTTTAAAATGTATTATAAACAATTATAATATATTAATAAATTTGTATTGTGTAGATTTTAATATAATATAATTTCAATTAATTATTTTTTATAAATTTTAAATATTTCTAGAATTTGCAAACTTTTATAGATAATTTGTTTAATATTATATAAAAATTACTCATATATTAATAAAGTTATTAAAAAATAACAAACAAATTTTTTTTTATATATTTAACAAAAATATTGTAGCAATATTTAAGAAACTTTTTATTGTTTTTACAAGAATATCTATATTAATATATTTTAATTTAAAAAATTATATTTATATTAAAACAAATATTTTAAGATTTATTATTATTATTATTCTTTTTTAATTAATATAATTTGTAAATAAAATTAAATAAACAATATAATATTTAATAGTATTCTATTTAAAAAAAAGTTTTTTATAGAAATATAATATTAAATTTATAATTAAGAGTTATTTGCAATTTTTATTAAGTTTAAGCAATAAAAATATTATTTTAAATAAAGCTATTATTTAATTATTATATTAATAAATTATGAATATTTGCGCTATTTTATAAATATAACAATATATTAAATTATTATTAAATATAATAAGTTCTTTCTTTAATAAAATATAATTTTAAAATTAAGTATTGTATAAAGAAAATTAATTTTATAAATAAATTATTTCGACAATCTAATTATAAAAAGAATATAAATAACAAGATTTGTTTACGTATTTTTTGCAATTAATTAAAAAAGATTACAATTGCAATTATTAAAATAGTCTTAATATTAATTTTAAATATAGTTGTAAATAGTTTTCGTATTTTTAAAACAAAGTAAAAGCTTTTAGAATTAAAAAGTTTAATAATAAGTTATTTAGAGATTTTTTTTATAATATATCTACAAATAAGACAGTTACAAATACAAATAAATAAATAAATAACTCGTAAATTTTTTTTAAAGTACTATAATATTGTACTTATATTAATCTAATATTTGTTTAATATACAAAAAAAAAAATTATTCAGATTTTTTTTTTTTTATTGTTGTTCAAAATTAAGAAGTTTTAAAACAAGAATTTAACAATTTTTGAAGTTAGAAAATAGTTAATTTCGAGTATTATACACAGTATTTACGCTAAATAAAAATAGTCTATTTATAAAGAAGTTTTGTTCTTTTTTTATGTTGTTTTTATGTTAGATAAAGTATTTCTTAAAATTAAATTATTTAAACTATATTATAATAATTTTTTAACAAAATACTTTAAAATTAAGAAAACAAAAACTCTAATAAATAAAAAGTTCTATTAACTTAAAACAATATTAAATATTAAAAATACAATATTTGTTAATATAACAAAATATTATACTATTGTTTTTATAATAAGTTAATATTGCTATTACTTTTTATTTTATTTTGAACAAAAATATTTATAAATTTTATAATTAATTTGTTTACTAGTTGTTGTAATAGCAATATTTATAATACAATTTTAATTATTGTTAATTGCTATTTAAAGATATTGTTATATAAATCTATAAAATTAATATAAATTGCAAAAGATTTAGCAAATATGTTGTTCGAAAAAATACTATTTATATATTTTAAAATTTAAGAAATTGTTTTTAATTAAGAGTTGTTCTTTACTAGTAACTATTAGTTTGTAATATATTATTATATTTGTATTAAACAAAAGTTAAATATAATATTTTATTCTTAAATTAATAATTGAATTAAACAATAAAGTTAAATAATAAAATATTATCTACAATACTATTGCAATTATACATAGAATAATTAGAACTTATTTCTAGCTTTAGCTTAATATATATATAATAGTATCTTATATATATTTATTAAATTATTATCCTTTAAAATAATATTTAAAAATATTGTTAATTTTTAATATATTAAAAAACTTAAAATATATTTAAAATATAAAAATATAAGATAAAAAAAATTAAAGCAATTAAGACAATCGAAATTAGATTGTTAAACTACTATAGTAAAATTTAAAATATATTGAATTATATTTATAACAAAATAACTTTGCTTTACTTAATAAATAGTAATACAATATCAAAAGTTTTTTAAAAAACAAAATCTAATTAACTTATATAAAAGAATCTTTATTAAAATAAAAGATTAATAAATACGCAAACCTTTCGATCTAATTATAAATTCTATATCTTAGAAAATATATTCGCGTTTCGGGAGACAAATCGAGCTAATAGAGATTAAGATATTTACAAGATTTTGTAGATCTTACAAATCTAATTGTTCTACGTACTTAAATTAGTCTTGTTAAAATAAAACTTGCTTAAAGAATATATTTTGTTTTCTTAATATTTGATAAAGTTGCAAAATCTTAATTTAGTTAAGCTATATTTAAATATACAAAATTTTAATATTCGCAATATATATAAATATTTGCAATTGCTTACTAATTGTACAATTGTATTAAATTATTATATTTTTGTTACGGATTCCATGGAGACCTGCGGCACTATTGTCTGATTAGACTTAGCGCCAATCTTAGATTCTTAATTCCGGCCGATCTGCCTAGATATTTGTCCCAGATATCTTAGATAATAATCAATCGAATTACTTTATCTATTATATCTGCATTAGATCGACTAATCTTTAACAAATAATAGTTTCAACAAGCTTACAATTATCTATCTTCTATCGATAGACTTGCTACAATAAAGCAGTATTAACAACAAAGTAATATATTGCTCGCAAAAAGTATTTTGTCTACTATATTGTCTACAAATCAATAAAAAAATTATTCAAAAAAAAAGATTCTCTTTAGTAGACTCTAATTTGACAGAACTTACAATCGACAACAATTTTTCTATAAATTTTGTTGTCGCTATCAAATTAAACAACAGCAAAAAATCTATCTTGTTTTTGTTTTTGTTCTTCTCTATTTTATCAAAGATATCTTTATTATCTATTAAGAAAGACGTAAAACAATTACTTGACACTATAATAAAAATAAAGACAACAAAATCAACAAAGCAACAATTAAAAATTATATATACTCGTTATAATATATTAGAAGTATAGAGCAATTGTTTAAACAACTTTGTCGAACAAGATTTTCAAAATATAGTTTCGAAATTAAATATCGATATTTTTATTCAATTAATAAACAATTAATCTATCGAAATTAAAAAAATGCTACAAAAACTATATAGCAAAATCGATACAAAAAAACTATCTATATAGTCTAAAACTTCTAATTTGATAAAACAAGCATTATTTAGAGCAATATTAAAGATATCAAAGATACTATCGAAGAAAGCATTTTTTCAAAATAATTTTATATTGCGAAATTTGCAAAATTCTTATAAGAGATAGATCTTCTTTTATTGCTATAATATCTTACTATCGCAAAATATACAATGTTAGCAAATATATATATTACAAAACTATATAGAAAAGAACGATAACTATAATTATAGTAGAAACAAAAGCAGAAATTGTTCGCAAAGTATTGTCTTTTATTCTACTAAAAAGTTCTTGATATCTAATTTCAAATCTACGCATCTACAAAATACTTCTATTGTTGTTGTAGCAATAAGATCGAAACAATTTAGATTATCGAATATAGAATATTTTTATTTAAAACTATTAAAGAAGTTTTATTCGACAAACAACTATATAATATTCGAAAAAAATATTTTCTATCGCAATATTTATATATTTACGCAACAAGTTAAATGTGTAATAGCAACAAAAAAAATAAACAAACAATTGTATTTTTGTCTACGCAAATTTGTTATAATTTGATTTACTAGTTAGTCAAAATATTTGTCAAAAAAACTTAGTTAATCGAAAGAGTTTTGCGTAGCTTTAATCAACAAATATAAAATATTTATCTCTAAAATCTTCGACAAGTTATAGACAAAACACTATATTATATAGAATGCACAAAAAGAATATTTAACAAACAAGTATATTTAAGCTATTATTTGTTACAAACAATTATACAATATTGTTAATTTTACAACTCTTACTTATATATAGAAGAATCTAAATAACAAACTACGCTATAATGTTAGACAATCTACTAGATATACAAGTTCAAATAAATTTGTCAAAATATTAAAAAATATAATCGAGTACTATAGAAATATTATTAAGTACAATACTAAATCTTCTGCAAATACAAACGTCTCTATTAATTAATTCGATAAAAAAAGACTACATTTTAGCGCAATATAAAAGCGACAAAATGTTATCTATTTAATTAGTTATTGTTGTAGCAATATTAGCAAATGCAAATATCTCTATTATTGTTACAAACTAGAAAATATTAGAGCAATCGAAGTTATTAGTCAGAAAATTTATTGTTGCTATATTAATATTTGCAGTATTTAGCTTTATTTTTTAATCAAAAGTTTCTAACTAATTAAACAAAAACGTATTCGCACATTTATTTTGTTATATATGTAGAAAACGTCTATATAGATAACAACGAAATATACTACTTCTTATTAGTAGATATTAAATACACTACTACGAATGCTTAATTTGGCGAAACAACAATCGTTTTTTATAGTTAAGTATCTCTTGAGAAAGACTTTAACAATATCTATATTGCATGTTATAACATGTCTTCTTATTTATACAATATTTGTCAAGTTATCTACTTGGAAAACTATAAGAAACTTAACAATTATATATTTAATTGCTATTAAATAGATATCTGTTCTAGTCAAAGCAAAGAACGCAAGCGTTACGTCAACTAAATAAAATATACAATCTTAAATATCTACGAAATCAAGTTACTATCTAATAAATACGCAATCTTTAAGAGTATTCTCTACAATAAACAAATAAATAATCAAAAATCTATTGTTATTTGCGTCGACAATAACTTCAAAACAAGCTTTATAGACAAGTTACTGCTGTCTTAATACAATTTATACAAAAGACTAGATATTGTTTTATCTATTACTATACAAGATATTGTCGACAAAAAGATAGTCGACAAATATATATATTTGTCTATCTATATATTAGACGCAAACAAAGTTGTTCTCGAAGCTTGTCTATACGTTACTAAGAGTATTAAGATAGAAATAATATTAGACAATAACGTTCTAGAAGTATCTCAAAATAAAATTAGTCTATATTTGCATAGCAAACAGATACAAATCGATTATATTTAAATATTTATCGAATTTATATTATTAACAATATTGTCAATAAACTTTTATATTATCTTTATTATTATCTTTACTATTCTAAAATTATATATCAAATCTATATATAGAAAAGCAACAAAGACGATAAAATTCTCTATAGAAAACAATCAAGAAAACTGCGTTAATACTATTAAAAACAACGCGTCTTCTCAAAACTCTTTTGTTATGTCTATCGCATTTATTGCAGACAAAATAGACAATTATTAAATGTTTCGTTTTACTATTTTGAATATCAAAAAATTAAGTTTTAGATTTATCTCTAAAATCGACTCAAAAAAGATCTCGAAGATATTTAAATAACACTGTTGTGCTATCTTTTTTACAGACTATTCTTATTATTCAAATTGCATTTAGATTATAATTTTATTTTGTTATTGTTTTAATAAATCTTAACAATAATTCTCGATTGTCTTTGTTGTTGTCGCAGACGTTTTCGAAAGAGATAGACAAAAGACATATATTTTCTTTGTTTTGTATATATAGCTTTGGCGCTTTTGCTTCGACATTATTGACGCTCGATATTATAATAGATTGCTTATTTGTATATAGAATTAGATCTTACAATTGCTATCTTATAGTATAACTACGAGAGCGTAATCTTTTTTCGAAAAGATAGACAATTGTTACAAATTCTATAGAGATCTGCGACACTATTGCCTGATTAGACTTAGCGCCGACCTTAGATTCTTAATCTCGACCGATCTGCCTAGATATCTGCCCCAGACATCTTAGATAATAATCAATCGAACCACTTTACCCACCACATCTGCATTAGATCGACTGATCTCTAACAATTTTTTGGTTTAAATATTAGATTTTGTCAATTTAAGCAAACTTTACTTTATAGACAACTCTAATAACTTAAGAGAACAAGTACGCATCTTAAATAGACAAACTATAATTACTATATAGAACAAACACATTTACGAACACAATATTAAGAAATATTAAGAATATCTTTTGTAAAGCTTAGCTTAAACTTCTAGATTCTCGTAAATAATACAAGATTTACTAGATCTAATTTGATTTTTCGCAAAATCAAGATATTAGTAACACAAAATTGCAACTTTTGTTATATTAAATCTATATATATTTAGAACTAAAGTTAGAATTTATTAAATATATATATATATTAAATATTAAAGAGATTGCAAGATTACTTAATTTTAAAATAAATTAATTTAAATAATATAAAGATAATAAAATATAAAGTTTGCATTTTCTATTTATTTTTATATCTATTTATTTTGCAAATTTATTATATTTAGATTATATCTTTGCAAATATTAATTAATTATATTAAACTTCTAGTATTATATAAATTTTTACTTAAAATTAATATTTTTGTGTTTTAAGAACAATTAAGTTCTCGATTATTAATAATATTGCAATTATATTTGTTATTGTATTTTGCAAACAATTATTTTTAATATCTTCTTATATATATAAATTATACAAATTATTTAACTTAATAACTATATAAGTAATTGAAATTGTTATACAATATAACTTTAAAGAAAAAAATTAATTTTAAAAACAAAGCTTTCTTTAAAAAGCTTGAAATAAAGCACAAAATATAAATTGAAATTATTGTAACTCAATTTATCTATATTAGTAGCAACAAGAAAAAAGAAAAAAGCAATATATGTAATTGCAAATATATGCAAAAGTAAGTTAAAAAATATTACTAGTATTATAATATTAATATAAATGCAAGCAAAGATTAAATTAAATAAGAGAATATATTCTAATTGCAAATTAATGTTATATTAAATTATATAATAATTTGTCTACAAATAATATAAAACAATTATAAAGAAATTGTTATATAATAAAAGTAAAAAGAATTTGTTACTATTGTTTGCTAAAAAGCACAAACTATTATTAATATTTATTAAGAGATTAAAACTATTAAAATTAATAAAAAAAATAACTAAAAATAGTACCAAAACGCACTGAGAAAAGAACACTAATAATAGGAATCATGATTGTATTGCTAACTATCTAAGAGGAAAACTTTCATTTTCCCTCTATAGGACTATTCTCTATTGGGAAATTGCCATGGCAAGAATTGCTATGGCAGGAATTGCTATGGCAGGAATTGCCATAGCAGAAATTGCCATAACAGAAAACTGCCTGTCCGGAAGAGCTTCAAAGAAAAAAAGAACATATGTTAGATATAATTATAACAATTCTTTCTATTTTTTCTTAAGTTATTGTTCTCGATAGCGATTGTACAGAAGTCGACAACTAAAACAAAAGTAATATATTGTATTTTCGAAACATTCTTTAAAGACGACAAATAAAAATCTAGTAATATGTTTGAAAAGAAATTCGACAACTAGAGCAAAAGTAATACGTTGTATTTTTGTTAATTGATCGAAAATATTCTCTAAGAATTTGATAATACGTCTAGAAAGAAATTCGACAACTAGAACAAAAATAGTATATTGTAAAAGAAAAAAAATTATTGTAGTATCGAAGTTCGACAAAATTTCTAAAACAATTAAAACAAAATTGAAAGATTCGAAATAATATGTTTCGATAAGAAAAAGATTACTATATTGTCGAAGTTTGACAAAATTTTTAAAACAATCAAAGCAAAAAAGAAAATTATTTGTTTATAATTTTTTCGATAATATAAGATTTTGCTATAAGAAAAGTCTTATATTTTGTCTTGTATTAATAGATTGTAACGTGCAATAATCAATTTGCAAATATAATAGAATTCAAGTCTTTTATTTTTGTTAAATTAATAAAAGTTAACAACAAATAGTAATAAATAAACGCTAATATTGATATGTTTGCGAAATTCTTAATTGCATTTTATAATTTTTTTGTATTTTTTGTTTTTTTTTTAAAGAATTCGACAATAATATTTATTTTAATTAGTAATTGTATACAAAGCAAATCTTTGTATATATTAATATAGTTATTTATTAAAATCGCAATTATACAATTTGTTTTTAAAACTAAAAATATCGAAGTTAAAATATTCTCTTTAGAAGATATTAAAATATTAAACTCGATTAAAACAATTTTTTTCTTAATTTTTTTAATTTTCTTAACGTCTTTTCTCTCTAGATTGCGATTTTTGCGCTTATTGTTTTTTGTTTTATTTTTTGTCGCTTTTTTAATTTTTGTTTTCTTTTTTGTTGCTTTTTTGTCAAATTTATTTTTAAAAAATACGTTATTTTTTTTGTTATTATTAGATTTTTATCTTAAGACGAGATTTCTAAAGAAAATTGCTAACTTTGTAGATTTATTGACAACAATTTTATCTCTTTTCTTAACAAAAATACTATATTTATCTTTAACGCGTTGCAAATTATTAATAAATTAAATATTCTTGTATATTACAATATAATAATTCTTCTAAATTAATAAATTTGTAAACACAATTAAATTTTTGTTATTTAATATATTAGTTTTTATTGTTTTTTTGTTAACAAATATCTTTTGTCAATATAGTTTTTGCGTAATTGCTTTAACGTTACAAATCTTATAAAACTATTAATCGAATAAAATTGCGCAATTCTTTGAAAAATATTTAATAAAAAAATTATTAAAATTAAGTTTAGTCGATATCGACGCGTTATAAAAAAGAGAGTACAACTTGTTGTTAACTAATATATTTAATATTGTAAAATCGAAATTAACAAAATTTTTGCAATCGAAGTCTTTAAGATTGAAATCTAAAATTATAAAATTAAATTTTAATAATATAATACAAATATAGAGAAAAAATAAAGAAGTATTAAAAATTGCAATTGCGAAATTGTAAATTCTTTCAAATGTCGACACTAAATTGCTAGTAATTTTAATAAATAAAATGTTTTCAATAGACGCACTAAAAAGAGCGCGTATTATCGACAATTTTAGTAGACAAATTTTTGTTATTACTATATTGTAGTACGCGAGAAAAAGTAGAATTGTAACTAATTTAAAGTTGTTGTATTTACTAAATTGCTTAAAAATATTAATAACAAGTATTTCTTTTATAGATAGATAAAAGTTCTTATTTATATTTAATATTTTACAAATTTTTAGTTTTGTATTATATATATATATAATTAATCAACAAAGTAGAGAATCTTAAAATACTAATTTTGTCAAAACTTTTAAAGCAATTTCGTATTTTTTAAATAATACAATTGTATTTATTTCTAGCAAGATAATAAATTTTTGTTTAAGAAATTTTATTCTTATTTTTCTAAAATGTACTTGAAATAGCAATTGAGCAAGATCTTTAAAATTATTATTTTAATTAAAAATTTCGAATAAATTTGAATTTTAAAAATAAAGATACGTCGAGTATCTTCTTTATATCTTAAAAACAAAATATTCAAAATTAGTAAATTTGTCTTAATAATTAATTAGTGATAAATTCGAAATAGTAATTTTGATTTTTAAATAAATTATTAAAAAGAGCAAAAGTTTCGCAATTGTTATTATATTATAAATAGACAATATTAACAATATAGAAATTAATTTTTTTCAATTGTTTTTGTATATTTTAAGCAATTTCTTTAAAATCTTAACTCTACTTTTTAGATATTTGTTTTGTTCTATTAAGTTAAAAACGCGTTAATAATTGTTTATAATTGTTTTCAAGTAACAATTCTCAATAATTGTACAATTTTGTCGAATAAACTTTTTCTTTGTTAATAACAATAATTTGGATTTGTACTTGTCAAGAATTAAAATAGCAATTAATTAATTTTTTAAGTATAAAATTAAATTCAAAAAATTTAAAATTTGTAAAACTATTTTTTTTATTGTTTTAACAAAGATTTCTTGAAACTTGTCGAATTGCTAATAGATTATATTAAATAATTTGTTCTTTAACAAGCTTTTGTTGTAGTAAAATAAATAACAAATTACAATAGTTTTTATTAATATAGTATTTTATCTTTTAAAAACTTCCAATACTATTTCTAGTCTTGTAGCAAACGTAGCAACTTTAATAATTATTAAATTCTACAAATTGTCTTTCGAATCTAAATTTAAAATTGTGCGATTTCGAAGCTTTGTTACATAGATTGTCTTAATATAGATTAAAATATATTTGTTGCACATATTGGCAATTCCGGGATCTCTACTTAGAAAGTGCTAGTTGCGCATATTGCTAAAATAGCTTTTTATTAGCTAATTGCTAGCGAAAAGTTATATTTGCTACTTTTCTCTTATAATAGTTCTATTTGATTAATCTTAACTTAAAAAATATATTAGAACGCTTTCGCAAACTTTAGATTTAATATTACAAGCTATATATTTAAATTATATATATTTCTATTATTGTTAGCTTTAGTTTAAACTATACTATACTAATTTAAATCTTAAATAAATATCGATTTTTGATTTCTAAATATATATAGTCTAAGATTTTAATTAATATTTTAGATATTTTAGTATTCGAGCATTTTATTTTGTTTAAACTACGTTAATATATTTTAATTTTGTATAAATCTCGAAGCTTTATATATTTTGTTTTCTTTATATTAATTAAGAATATCTATATTTTGATTTTTAATATCAAATAATTTCGAATTATTCAATATAGTTTAAAATTTTTTTTGCATATATCTTTAAAAGTTATTAACAAATTAATTAATAAATAGTTTTACAATAGATCTATCTTTTAATTGTATCTATAATTACTCAATTAGTCTAACTTATATTAATTTAATTTTGTTCAAAAATACTATTTATATAATTGCGCGCAATAAATTTATATAATTTTCAATTATATTTACTCTATATTCGACGCATATATATTAAGTTAATAAGTGTATTAACTTATTAATAATATCTAATTTTACAACTTGCTCTACTTATTTATTTAATTTTTCTTTTGTAAATATTATCTTGTTACAAGTTAACTTATAATATTAGCTTTTCTATCTTAACAAAAGTATAACTATAATAAGAATTCAAAAATTTAAATTTAAAAATATATTTTGTCAACTTATTATAAATCTTATTATATTGATATTAAGATATTCTTTTATTGTGCAATTATCTTAACTTAAAAACACAAACTTACTAGCAAAATTTATAAAACTTATTAATATTTAAAGATCGAATTAAAAACAATATATATAAAACAAACTAAAATTCTATATAAAAAATATAAACAAATTTAAAAATTTAAGACTATTTTTAGTATCTAATTAATCTTTGCAAAGATACAATTGTTTATAGTACTATATTTGTTATCGAAGTTACAATAAGAGAAAAATACTTAAAAACAAATAGCAAAAATAACAATTATACTAATTTTAAATAGTTTATTTTGCAATTTTTTTTTGTTTCTTTAAACTCTTTAGCAAGCTTGTATATTGTTTTTACTATTAAAGTGCTATTGTTAATTAATTTCGAGTTTAATTGCTATTCTTTACGCGTAGCTTTTAATATATTTTTTCTGAAGTTTTAAGCAATATAGTTTTATCTTTTTTTGTTTAATAATTTTTTACAAATTTTAAATTTTAGTTTTAATTCTTTTCGAAATTGTTTAATTTAGTACAATTTGTTCTTGAATTCAATTAATTTAATTATAATATATTAAATATTAAAAAGCAATTTAGATCTAATTAATAGCAACAATTTTCAAAATAGTATTTTTTTTGCTTGTTGTTATTATAGAAATTTCTTTTAAGTTCAAATACAAGAACAAAATAATATAAATAGATTTATTTTTGTATTTTTAGTATATATTTTAATTCTTAAGCAAATAATTTTTAACAAAACATATTAGCTCTCTTATTATAGATTTTTTTAATTAGCTCTTTTTTTGCTACAAATTTGTTTAATTTCTTTAAAACTCTTTTATATCGATTTATTAAAAATAGAAAAAAAAATATCTTATATAAATTAGTATATAAGTTTGTCTTTATTGTTATATTGTTTTTAAACTAATTGTATATTTTGTTAGATTTTAAGCAAATAGTATTTTTGTATTTAAGTTTTTCCAATAACAATAATCTATTTTTTGATATTTTTTTTTCAAGAAAAGTCGAAAAGATATACAAAAAATAATTGAAAATAGCTCGAAAATTAATAATATTTAATTAATTAAATTTAAATTTAAAAACAAAATAGATTAAGATATAATTAAGATTATAAATATTTTACAAAAAAAAAAATATAATAACAAAAACAAAAGAGCAAAAAAAAGAAGAAGAAAATAAAAAAAAAGTTAAGAAAAATATAATTGCAATATTAGTACTTAGTTTCTCTATTTAAGTATTTTACTAACTTAATATTCAATTTTAAAACTATATAGAAAAATTAGCTATATAAATATGTAATAAACAAAATCTAAGAATATATAGTCAAGTTTGTACAAATTGTATCGAAAAATAGTATTGCAAAAAAAAAAAAAAAAATTTAAATATAAAGTAGAAAATATATTATTAACAATAGTTTGTTGCATTCTTTATTGTTATCTCTAATATCAAATTAAATAGTTTCTATAATATATTGTTTGTAGACAAGATAAATCTCGAAAAAATAAAATATATTTGTTTTTTTTAATTACTTAATTACTAATAATCTATATTTATAGATTATTATTATTTTTACAATTGCTATCTTTTGTTTATAGCTATAGAAACAATAGCAAAATATTTAAATTAAATAAAGAGACAAATCTATTACTCGAAAATATTGCTTTAAAAATATATCTATCGATATTGTCTACTTTTTTGCTAATATATCTAATAAATAATTAGATAATTGCTTGTATTAACTTAGTTCGAAATTTTACAAATATTAATCTATTAATAAATCTAGTTTGTTTCTTGTTTCAAAAATTAATCTTAATAATTAAAAAAAGAGAATTTTTTATTTTGTTAATCTAAAGACTTTCGATATTATTTTTTCAATATTTATTTATTATTTGACAATAGATATATATTAACGCTCAATATTATTAGAAGATTTACAATTGTTCGTAAGTCTATTGTATTGTTTTTTAAGAATATAGAGATTAATTGTTTAAAATATTTCGATTGTTTATTTTTATTCTTAATATTTGTTTAACTATTAACAATATAGTCGATCTAAAAATTATATATTGAATTAAAGTTTGCTAAATTCTACAAGTAAATTTGTAAAGTAAAAAAAAGTAAAGCAATAATTAAAAAGCAAACAATTAATTGTATCTATATTAAATTCGACGTTATAAATAAATATTATATTGTCAAAATTTCTAATTTGAATTCTTGAAAAGTATTAGATAGTATAAAGACAAAGAGATCTATATATTGTTTTTAATTAATATTAACGTCGAAAACTATAATTATAGCAAACTTTATAGATATTGCTATCTCTCTCAATTTAATAGAATTGCGAGTTTGGAATTCTTTAGAATATTTTTACTACAATTTTATTATAGAATTGCTCAATCAAATAAAGAAGATTATCGACAACAATAGAGAGAAAAAGAATTTAAAAATTAGAAAACTAATATTAAAAATTGTGCAAATCTTTAAATTTCTAATTTTTAAGATTATAATTTGTTGTTATAATAAAAGCAAATAGTTTAATAAACAACTACTAAATATATCGAAATTTTAATATAGATTTATTAAAACTATCTTTTTCGAGAAATATTAAGAAAATTTAAAAACAATAATTGTTAATTAATAAAAACAAGTTAATAAAGTGCTTAAGCATAAATAACAATTTTAAAATTAACAACAATACAATATAGCTTATCTTCAAAAGTATTTCGAAAAATCAACAATTTTAAAATTTAAATAGATTTTTGACAAGATACGTTTGTTAAGAGTATATAGTAATTTTTTGTATCTAATATTTGTAGTATTGACAATTTTGCAATAGCAAATATACTAAACTAATAATAAAATTGTCAAAGTCTATATAAAGTCGACAATCGATTATATAAAGAAAAATTGCTCTTTAATTGTATTTTACTTTTAATTTGTAAAAAATTGTTTAAAAATTACAATTATAAAACAAATTTTTAAAAAATATTTTAAAATGTTGATCTTAATTATATCGAGCTTTTCAAAAATAACATTAATAGTTAAGTATATAAATTTTATCTTTGTTTTAATTTTTGTTTTATTATAATTGATATCTCTACTATTTTTATTGCAAATTTTAATATTTGTTTTGTTCTATAAATATTATATACTAACTTCTTTTTATAGTTTTTGCAAGAGTATTTAATTTTAAACAAATATATTTATATATATTTCAAAGATTCGAAAAGTATAAAGCGACAAACAACAATTAATATCTTTATATTTGCTAAAAATTTAAATAATAGCAAGCTTCTATATAAAGACAAGTCTAATATATTAATTAATATTGTCGATATTATAGATATAGATCTAAATCTTTAACGCGTTACAATTGTAGTTTTTTGCAAATCAATATATAGTACAATTATAGTTGTTTAAATTTTTGTTTGCGTCTAATATTAAAACAATAGTTTGAAAATATTCTACTATATATTGTATATCGAAACAAAAATTGAAAAAATTGTACTAAATAAACAACTAACAAAAATCAAATTTATAGTCGAAATCTTTTAGAAAGTCTCTACAATAATAGAGAAAAATATTAATACTACTAAATCTAATATAGCAACAAATACAACAATAGCTATCAAGAATTCGAAAAAAAAAGTAGAGATTTAATAAATATAATCTTCTATTTAGTGTTCGAAAATAGAGTTAATTAAACAAGCTTATTAGTTTGCGCAATAACAAAGATTTTTATTAATTATATTTTTTTCTAGTACTTTTGTCTTTTTTTAAGCTTCGATTTGTTCGCTTTGTATTTACGCTAATATTTGCGCCAATATAATTTAATATAACTCAATATAGTTAAAGTAAATATCGATTAATTTTTTTCGAAATATTAGATCTATATTGTTTAATATAGTTGCTCTATTTTTATAATTATATTTTTTATATTCTTATTACAAGTTTCTTCTTTAAATTACTTAATATATTAATTTTGATTTTGAATTTAAAATTGCTATTATTAGATATTATTTAAATCTTAAAATTAATAATAAGATTAAAATTTTAATAGATTAAATATTGTATTATTTTTTTTAACAAATTTCTAGAACTTCGAAATTAATTGCAAAAAATATATTTTATTTCTTTATATTCTAATTGTGTTTTTATAATTTAATCTATATATTTAGAGTATTACTATACTATTATCTTTAACATTCTTTTTTACAATTATTTTGCAAACTTATTTTATAAATTTTTTATTTAATTAATATTTAATTATTTGTTTCGATTGTAAATTTAAAGAACTATATCTACAATATAGTCTAATCTCTAGTAATTATAATTTATATAATATAACTTGCTTAGAAAATTCTCGATTCTAAAATCTAATAATAATAACAATATTAACTTATTAATAATCTTTAATTCTATAACTTGTTTTACTTTTTTATTTTTACTTTTATTTGCAAATATTATTTTTATATAAATTTATTTACAATTTTAGCTTTATTATCTTAGAAAATATATAATTATGCTGCAAATTTAAGAATACAAATACAAAAAAATATTTTGCTAGTTTACTTTTTATCTTATTATATTTTTGTTAAAATACTTGTTCGTTGTATAAATATCTCGACTTAACAATATAATTTTATCGATTAAATTTTTAAAGATTATCAATATTCGAAACTCGATTTTAAAACAAATTATATAAAATAGACTAAAATTCTCTACAACAAATATAGACAAATACTAGAAATTAATTTTTTTTTTTTATCTAGTAAGTTTTTGCAAAGATACTATTATCTATAATATTAAAATTGTTTTCGAAATTGCAACAAAAGAAAAATAGCAAAAAATAAATAGCAAAAAAAACAATTATATTGATTTCGAACAATCTATTTTGTTAAAAAAAAAATTTTGTCTCTTTAAGTTTCTTAACAAGCTTGTATATTATCTCTACTATTAAAATACTATTGTTAATTAATTTCGAGTTTAATTACTATTTTTTACTTGTAATTTCTAATATGCTTTTTCTAAAGTTTTAATTAATACAATTTTATTTTATTTTGTTTAATAGTTTTTTACAAATTTTCGATTTTAGTTTTAAATCTTTTCGAATTTAACTTGTTTAATACAATTGTTTCTCAAATTCGATTAATTAAGTTGTAATATATTAAATGTTTAAAAACAACTTATAATTTAAAGTAACAACAACAATCTTTAATATTGTGTTCTCTTAATTTAACAAAAATTTAAGAATTTTTTTCGAATTTAAATACAAAACTAGAACAATATAGATAGATTAATTTTTGTATTTTTAAAATGTGCTTTAATAAACAAACAAATAATTTTTAACAAATTGTATTAATTCTTTTTTTACAATTCGATCTTATTAATTTTTCTTTTATTACAAATTTTTTTAATTATTTTAAAGCTTTTTTGATTTAATTAACAAAAAATACAATTAAAAAATTATTTTACACAAATTAGTATACAAGTCTATCTTCTTTATTATATTGTTTTCGAATCGACAATATATTTTATTAGATTTAAAGTATACAATATTTTTATTTGCTAAATTATTTTACTACAACAAGTTAAGTCTTGATTTCTCTTTTTTAAACAAAAATATTTAAATAAATAATACAAGATTAATAACAATTTAAGAAACTAAAATATACAAAAATTTAAAATTAAGTTCGACAATAAGAGAAACTTTAATTTGATAATAATTATATATATTATAAAGAAAAAAATAGATATATTAATCGAGACAAATTCGCAAAATAAAAAATAAAAAAATATAAAAAATATAAATAAAAATATAGTTAAGATATTTGTAGTTACTTTTTCTATTTAAATACTTTACTAAATCGATATCTAGCTTTAAAGTTTTTTAAATTAGTTAACTATATAAATATTCTTTAAACAAAATCAAGAAGTATATTGCAATTTTTATATATATTGTTTTTAAAAAAAACAAATTTAAGAAAAAATATATATTATTAGATATAAAGTAGAAAAGATCTCTTAATAATAGTTAGCTAGATTTTTTGTTGTTATCTTTAATATTGTATTAAATAATCTCTATAGCGCATTGTTTGCAAATAAAATAAATCTCGAAAAGATAAAATATATTTGTTTTTTTTAATTATTTGGTTACTAACAATTTATATCTATAAATTATTATTATTCTTGTAGTTGTTGTCTTTCGTTTATAGTTATAAAAACAATAATAGAGTATTTAAATTAAATAGAGAAACAAATCTATTACTTGCAAATATTGTTTTAAAAATATATCTATCGATATTGTCTACTCTTCTATATCTATTTATATTAACTTAATCTCTATCTTATATATAGTGTTTTTGTTGTATATTTTCTTTCGAACACGAATCTTAGCAATTAAAACAAAAGAATCTATAGATTTGTTAATATAAAAAAAATTAATATTATTTTTTTCGATTTTTACTAATTAGTTAAGAACAAATAGATATTAACAATTGTTATTTTTAATTAATTTCGAATCTATTGCAATTTTATTGTATAGTTTTTTATAAATATAAGAGAAAATTGTTTAAAATACTACAATCTTTTAAGTTCGATTTTATTTATTATATAGTTTTCAACTATATATTACAACTAAAAGTTATATATTGTATTTAAGTTTATTAAGTTTTACAAATAATCTTATATAAGACAAAAAAATATCTATTGTATTTATGTAAAATTTGCTGCTATTAATAGATATTATATTGTCAAAATATTAGAACTAAGACTCTAGAAAATAATAGATAGTATAAAAATTAAAAAACTTAAATATTACTTTTAATTAATAATAGTATTCGAATCTATAATTATAATAGATTTTACAAATATTGCTATTTCTCTTAATTTAATAGACTCGAACTTATAGAATAATTTAGATTATTTTTATTTTAATTTTACAACAAAATTTTTCTATTAAATAAAGAATAAAGTATTAACAACAATATAAAAAAAAAATCTCGAAAATTAAAATACTAGTTTTCGAAATTGTGCAAATCTTTAAAACTTTAATTTTTAAAATTATAATTTGTTACTATAATTAAAATAAATTATACAATAAATAATTGCTATATTTTTTGAAACTTTAACGCAAATCTATTAAAAAACACTTTTTTCAAAAAATATTAAAACAATTTAAAAAGTTTAATTGTTAATTGAAAAAAAAATATTAAAGAACAATTCGAACAAATATATATAATCTAGAATCAACAACAATATAAATTAATTTATATTCTAAAATATTTTACAAACACAACAATTTAAAAAATTAAACAAATTTTCGACAAAATATATTTGTTGCAAATCTACAATAACTCTATTATATTTAATATTTGTAATATTAACAATCTTGTAACAACAAATATACTAAATTAAAAACTATATATTTAAAGTTTGTATAGACTCAAATATTAATTATATTAAAGAAAATTAATTTTTGATTGTTTTCTACTTTATATTAATAAAGAATTGTTTAAAACTATTTGTTATTAAAAAAGTTTTTCTAAAGTACTTCGAAATATTTATTTTAATTATATCGAGCTTTTCTAAAATAATATTAATAATAAAATATATAAGTTTTATTTTTATTTTAGCTCTTGCTTTATTATAATTGTTATTTTTGCTATTTTTATTGCAAATTTTAATATTTGCTCTATTTTATAAATATTATATACTAATTTCTCTCTATAGTTTTTGCAAGAGTATTTAACTTTAAAAAAAGTATTCTTAAATATATTTTAAGAATTCGAAAAGTTCGAAACAATAAACAACAATTAATATTTTTAAATTTGTTAAAGAAATAAATAATAAACAAATTTTTGCAATAAAACAAATCAAATATATTGATTAAAATTGTTAAAATACTAAAAAAAAATCAAAATTTTTAATATATTATAATAATTATTATATACAAGCTTGTATATAGCATATTTTAAATTGTTTAAATCTTTGTTTGTGTCTAGCGTTAAAGTAACAAGTCGAAATTTTTATACTATATACTATATACAAAAACAAGAATTAAGAATATTGTGCTAAACAATTAGTTTGCAATAGTTAAATTTATAACTAAGATTTTTAAAATTGTAAATTTTTTTGCAATCTAGATAGTTGCTATATAGATATTGTTAAAAAAATTAACAATTCGAAAAATTATTTTTATATTTATCTTTATATTTTATTTCGAATCTATAATTTCGATTCTAATTAATCTAATTTAGATTCTAATTAATTTAACTCAAATTCTAATTAATCTAATTTAGATTCTAATTAACTTAATTTATTGCTATTGTTTTTGTTCTATTTTTTTATTTTTATTTTTTTTGCTATTTTGCTTGTATATAATTTTTCTTTTTTTAAAATATTAATTGCACAATATAATCTCTAACTACTTTTCAATTATTGCAATATATATTAAATCAAAAACAAAGTTTGACTTGCTATTAAGAAAAAAAAAATTCAAACAAGAAAAAATACTAATAAAATTCTATCTATCGAAAACAAAAATCTAGCACTTTTTATATTAAGTTTTCGAAATTTATTTGTAGTTACAATAAATATAGAGACAAACAAGAAAAATATTTTATAAAATTTTGTAATATTTAATTATAAGAGTACAATTAAACTCTTAATACAATTGTTAAATTAACTTAGATTAATTAAAAATATTATATTTTTATTAATTTAAAATTGTATATAAAGTTGTTATTTAATATAACTCTTTTTTTAATACAAATATTATTATTTTTGTTCAAATTAATATATATTAATTTATTTTAATTAAAAAACAATATTTTCAATAACTATAATCGAATATAAAGCTATAATTCTATATCTCTTTTCTTTTAATGTAGTTTTTACTATGCTTGCTTAGATTGATACAAACTAATTTAGATTAATTAACAAAATTGTATTTTTAATAGTTTTGATCGAATATAAAACTATAATTCTATATCTCTCTTCTTTTGTTGTAGTTTTTGCTATGCTTGCTTAGTTTAACGCAGACTAATCTATATTTGTCAAGAGAAAATATTTTTGCGATAGTAGTTTTTGCTATATTTGTTTAGATTGGCGCAAATTAATCTAAATTAATTAACAAAATTGTGTTTCTAGTAGTTTTAATCGAATATAAAGCTATAATTCTATATATCTTTTTTTTTAATATTTTTTTTTGCTATACTTGTCTAAATTGGCGCAAACTAGTCTATATTAATCAAAAAAGAATATTTTTATAATAGTAATTTCCGCTATACTTGTTTAAATTAACACAAACTAATTTAGATTAATTAAAAACAATATCTTCAATAACTATAATTAGATATAAAACTATATTTCTATATATTTTTTCTCTTGTTGCAATTTTTATTATATTTGCTCAAGTTGACGCAAACTAATTTAGATTAATTAAAAGAATTATCTTTTCAATAAATATAGTTGCATATAAAGCTAATATTTTTTTCTTAAATACAATTTTCGCTATATTTGTTTAAGTTGACGCAAACTAATTCAAATTAATTAAAAGAGTTATTTTTTCGATAAATACAATTGTATATAAAACTAATATCTTCTTTTTAAATACAATTTTTACTATATTTGCTCAAGTTAATACAAATTAATTTAGATTAATTAAAAGAGTTATTTTTTCAATAGATACAATTGTATATAAAGCTAATATCTTTTTTTTAAATATAATTTTTGCTATATTTGTTTAAGTTAACGCAAATTGATTTAGATTAATTAAAAAAGTTATCTTTTCAATAGATACAATTGTATATAAAGCTAATATTTTCTTTTTAAACGCAATTTTCGCTATATTTGCTTAAGTTAACACAAATTGACGCAAAATAACACAAACTCTTTATTAAGTTTGCAATTATTTAACAACAATAGTTTGTGTTGTCTAATACTAATATTATATTTTTGATAAAAAAAGTTTATTTAAAATTAACTATAATATTAATATTTAACTAAATAGATTTTTCAAGTAATACTAATATATTAATCTATATATAAAGAGATAATTCGAAATAGAGTTGTTGTAAATCTTTGCAAAAAAAAAAAAAAAAAAAAAATTTAAATTCTATATAGCTTGCTTATA
>JAABUW010002714.1_pt1 | contig 26411 bp, 28 predicted proteins | sample 5560081 | NCBI WGS metagenome assembly JAABUW01 (sample SAMN10711882, study PRJNA513363) | rock metagenome | isolation source: Antarctica rocks | place: Antarctica: Victoria Land, Knobhead sud | reverse complement strand
CGTAAGTCATGTCTTTATACAATCACATCCCTAATACCAGCGTTCAGTCGTATAATCGTCACATCCTCAAAGTCTCCCCCATCACTGCGCATAATTCAACACGCCCTCAACAACCCACACCTCCCCATTCGCAACCTTCTGCGCCACCCTCTCGACCACCACCTCCCCCGGCATCACCACAGCCTTCCCGTCCTTCTTCTCCCACCACAACGTCCTCCCACCCATCGTCTCAACCTTCACCCCTTCCTCCCATGGACTCGCAGGCACAACATGCGCTTCCGCGAACCGTCGCATATTCCTCTGCGCCCTATCCTCGCCCTCGTCTCCATGGTACGCTGATGCGCCTAGCTCGGCATAATCCCGCGGATCTTCCCACGGTTTCCGTGGCAGCGCTGTGATCGCTTTATTCAACGGTGCAAGCACGGTGGTATTCAGAGCAGAGGTTTCGAGGCGCGTGGAGACGGTTGAGACGCTGCGGGTGAAGCCGGCGAAGATGTTGATGCTGGAATCGCTGCCGATGACGTCGGAGAGGATGACGGCGTCGTTGCTGTTGTCGTTGCCACCGGTGGAGGGGGGATTGGGGAGTTGAATTCCGGGGGAGTTGGAGTTGGGGTCCATGGATCGTTGGAGTCTGCTGGGTCTGGAGTTGGGGTTGACGTTTTGTGGGATTGCGGGTTCGCCGTGGGTGAGGAAGGGGATGAGTTGGGCGTGGGTGGCGGCGGTGAGGAGGATGGTTGTTGTTAGGATTGATTTGGGGTGCATGGTGGGTGGATGTCGCGAATATGTGGTGCTCAGGTCGCAGGTTGAACGTGTTCTCGTATCGAGGTGCGACGTCAGTTCAATTCCTTCCGTTTCAGGGCCATCACGTGATCGACTGGCGCCGGCTCTTGCGCAGCCAATCCAAGCCAAGAATGAAAGTATCCCTCAAACTGCCCGACTTCACGTTTTTGTTTGCTTGCGTTTGCAACGTTTTGTTTAATTCCTAAAGGCCACTTTTGATTGACTGAAATGGACTCTGTCCAGCAAGCTTGCATGTTCGCAAGAGTTGTTTCTCCGACGAGCTGAGCAACACATAGGTTGTTGAGACCTCATCAAACGAACCGTAAGACCCCAGGAGACATTCCCTGTCTGTGTAACCGGCTCGTGTGACCTCTAGCTTGTGTAACCTCTGGGGCTTGTGTAATCTCTGGGCTTGCTCCTCGATTGCTTTCTTCGACTCTCTTCTTTTCCTCCATCTATCATCTCGAAAACGTTGCCCGACAATCTCAGCTGTGAGCGGTCAATAACACGGTTTTGTTGCTTGACTGGGCTGCTTGGATACCCTCTTACAATCCGCGATGGCGCCGAACACCACATCGCAGCCCCCAGGGCAATCCATCACACAGCAACGCCTCCGAGGACGCTGCTTCAAACGCCGGAAGAGAGGGCACATTGCCAAAGATTGTGTCAGCGCTCGTCGCTCATCAACTCGCCTTTCGGACTTACCCGTGGAAGTGCTGGACTTGATATGTGGCCACATGGTCGAAGTCCCTGGCGAGCTACCATCGCCTTGAGAGATGTGGGATCTAAGACGCACATGTAAAGTCATCCATTCCAAGACATTCGACTACTTCGCACGAACTGCTTTCCGCGCAGTTGTCGTGCGTATGGGCTATTCTGGGCTCTGCAAAGTTGCCGCGATCTCCCAGCATCCGCAGTTTGCCGCCAAAGTTCAGACGATCCTTTGCTATGGACACGAGTTACACGACGAAGGTCTCGAGGCAAAAGAATACGACGAGGCAGAAGATATGATAGAGTCTTCCGATGTGACGCCGGAGATTTGTCGCCTCCTTCAAGAGCAGATCCGCCTGACCAATCTAGGACAGATGGACAGGTCCTTTGTCGAGCGTTCGGCCACAGACGGTATCATGCTAGCTTTGGCCTTCCAACGTTTTACAAATCTGAAAGAACTGCTCATGCCATGCGTGAATCTGCAGCACGAGGCAAAGTACATCAGACGTAAGCACCATGGCGAAGGGCCATCGACGGACCACACGTTCTCTATACTGTTATCATCGGCTGCCCATGCCATTTTGAGACCGAAGACTATACGTGTGGTACACTACAGTCCTTCCGCCACTATCGAAGCAGTGTTACTCTCGACACTCTCGATGCCGAACGAGATCTTATGCTGCTTGTCCGAGCTCCGGGAGTTACAATTGCGGCTTCAGACCCGCAGCTCTGCGTACCGGAGTGAGTATAAAGTCCCCTTGCCCGTACATTGACATCCGCAGATGCTAATCGTTTCACAAAGATCCATCAACCTGGAAGTCGCATCTGGCTACTTTCCTCTCACGCTGTCCGCAGCTTCGATATCTAACTCTGAGTTTCCTGAACGACTGGGAAGACACCGAGTCTGTGATATCTGCCGTAGCCACACAGGTTCACTTCCCGCGCCTTGAGGAGCTCTCATTGGGAGGGATCCGCTGTTCTGGAGGTGATCTGTGCCGCTTCTTGCAATCACATCCTGATCTCCGCAAACTAGACCTGGACGGCTTCGACATTACCGGTTCAGCGTCTTACGCATCGATACTCAAGATGCTCTCGAACACCCACACCAGGTTACAGAATTTCAGCAGCTGCCAAATTGCTCAAAACTCCTTTCGTGTGTATCTCGAGACGCTCGGCAAAATTGGGAGTAACCCCTACCGACCATCCTCCTCCAAGGAACCTGAAGACTTCTTTGACGACTTTGAGCAAGTGCACTACCCTCACATATTCACTGCGCAGATCGAAGAATGGGAAGGTGTGCAGCAAAGACTTGCGTTGATGAGCGAGGACCTTGTGGTGTCTCACATATCGTATCATCCACTGTATGACTCTGAGCAGTAAGATTGGGATTGGGATGAATAGCCCGGATGTAGTAGGGAGAGGTATCTGTCGTTGTTGAGAGATGCATCGGACTACGTACGACTGTACGAGGTCTCCTTGCATGTAGCATAGTATATCGAAACATTCGTCCGCAATGCACTTCCCAACTGGTTCTCCGCGAGAGCCTCGATTTGACGCTGCTACAGTCCATGACCCAGCTAGCAACCCTCTGCTCACGAGATAGAGAAGAGGCCCAACAGCCAGCCCCCACCCTTAAAATACTTCTTGACGTCCAAAACTCTGCCATGGACGATGCGCCCCTTCTCCGAGCTGTGGTCAGCGATTGAGCTCGATTATTTTAGATGATAATTGCACATGGGTTAGCGCCGGCTGTGTCCTGCCAATCAAAACCTTGAGATCCAGCGCCTGTTCTCCGCGATACCATCGAACTTGCTGCCACTATCGCTTGATCTGGCCAACACAACCCTGAACATTCAACGAAGAAGGAGCGAAACAGCCAGGTCGCTGAGATTCAGATCTTCTTGTCAACTTGGAAGTGTCGCGGACGAAGCGCCCCTTCTCCGAGTTGCGAACAGCAGCAATTTCCAGATTTTTCTAAACGTGAGCTAGCGCCGGCTATACCCGACCAATCAGGACGTCGCAAACACCTCTCGCTGTCCATTCTCCACCGATAAAGTTGAATTTGGTGCTGCTGCAGTGTTTGGTCCGATCTTGCACCTCACAGCTCAGTTTCGGAGAAGGCGCAGATCAGCCCAGGCGCGTTCATATCAGCTCGGAGCGATGACTTGCTGGCGACTCGGCCGATCCGCCTCTTCTCCACGGTCTTCGATGTCCAGAACCTGTCGTGACTGTCTCGGAATGTAGTGCCAAGTTGCACATCAGCTAGCGTCGATACTGAGCAGCCAATCAGCGCTTCGATATCACGATATCAAACAGCCTGAAGCTAGATTAGCCCGATGACCTCGGGATCTGGTCTTCTCCTCCGGTATACGGACTCCTGCGACTAGCGAGTATAGTATGTGTATATGGAAAGATCGCTATAGAGACAGTGACTGTACATCTGAATAGTCCAGTCGATAGCTCAGCAGCATCCCCATCCTCCTGCTTGAAATTACACTCAACAGGACGCCTTCGGATATATCATGACCTCCATATTCGGTCCTGCATAGGAGATCGTAGTAGCAGGACACAATTGACCGCTGCGTGGACCACTTCAGCACCACTACGATGGACTTCCACGACCCTCAAGCAGACACTGGCGCCACGAGTGGCCACACCAATGGCAACACCAGCCCACCCTCGCAGAAGCGTCAACGAGCCAAACAAGCCTGCGAACCATGCCGTCTCCGGAAACGGCGCTGCGACTCTGCTATGCCCTGCAATATGTGCGTATCCTTTGATTATCGCTGCTACTACGAGAAGCACCCCCGGAAACGCAGCAAAATCGTCGAAGCCAATACTGTAAACGACCTTGAACGCCACCCAGAGGCTTATGTTCACCATGAAGTTGCGCCGGAGGACCGCACGAGTGTAGAGGATGCAAGTACCCTGCGCCAGATGGAAGCCAACTCGGGCATTGCTTTTACGGGTCTACTGGGCCGGAGACTGGATCCTGGACAGGGGCTGAAGTTGTTCACGTTCGGCTGGAATCTTGGAGGTGGAAGTGCTGGAGGTCAGGGCAGCAGTAGCGCAGTGCGGATGGACTTGGCGGAGTGGGTGAATCACGACCAGATGGTTGTGCTGGCGGGGCTGTATTTTGCCAATGTGGATCCACTGTACGGCTTCCTCGACAAGGACTCCATATTCGAGCAGATCGACGTCCGCTGGACACAGCCAGAGGCTTGCACACTGCCAGATTATCTACTTGCGGGATTAGTAGCGGGAGGCGGACTCTTCTCGGACGGATCGTTGGACAGTGTGATGCCCGCTCTCGTGGACGCGGCAAAACAAGACATGGACGCCCGACTAACCCAACTCCCCACCCTAACCGATGCACAAAGCTGGCTCCTCCGCTGCCTCTACCTCCGCGCCACCGAACACCCCCACGCCGTCCACATGGCCTCCGCAATCCTAATGCACATCGTCGAAGCGCTCGGAATCCACCAAGAATCCCGCGGCACCCCCAACGTCCCCGACGGCAACGCCGACTCCATCGAGAACCGTCGCCGCACCTTCTGGATCGCACGCATGCTCAACACCTGGGTTTCCTTCGAATACGGCCGCACCCGCGTCCACCTCCGCGGCATAAACGCCCAACTGCCTACCCCCCGCGAAGGCGACTTCACGACAGAGTACATCCAACTCTACAGCATCTCCTGCTGCCTCGACCCCGAGCGCGACGATAGTAAATGGGAGGACTTCCTGCGCCAGCTCGAAGCGTACAAGTGCCACCACGATGCTATTGAGATGTCGAAAGTGAATATAGCGATGGGTGGGTATCGTCGCTTGCGGCTCGCTAATCCGACGCTTTCACCTGAGACTACGCAGCGGATTATCAAGCTAGGGCTGGAGGGGTTAGAGGCGGCGAGGCGCATGGCGGCGAAACATATGCCGTGGTGGCATGTGGGGAATGTGCCGTTTCAGGTTGTGTGCGTGTTTCTGGCGATGGATGTGCGGGAGTCACTTTCCCACGTCGGCACGGCGGTTAAAGTGCTGGAGGAGGTTGTGGAGAGGTTTAAGACGGGGGCGATGAGGGAGGCGTTGAAGACTGCGCGGTTCTTGGTCCGACTAGCGAAGAAGCGGAAAGATGAGGACTCGGATGTGCTGGGGCTGAGTCTGAAGAAGGACAACGCGGAAGCCGTGCCGCTAAACACTGCGCAGCAGGATGGGGTCAAAATTTCTACGGTGCATGATGTAATTAACGGTACTGGCGGCGCTATGGGAGGGATGGCTATTCCAATGAGCGAGACACCGAATACGGTGAGCAGTAGTGAGGACTGGAGTCTGGACTTGTTGAATAACTCGGACCTTGATTGGAATTTCTTCTTGACGGCGGATATGCCGACGTTCGATGGCGGTTTCGTTGCGCCGGACGGTCTGATGTAACCATGTCCACGATCATGGGATATAAAACCCGAGACTGTGCACATATGGCTACATGTATGACAATCAGGAACGTAATCATTGGGATGAAGGAAGCAAGACATCCTAGGACTGTGAATCGTTGTCTTCCATTTATCTGAACCCTATTTGCACGCCCGCAATGCTCACCTAGCGGTGATGATATCGTGTTTGTCCCGGGCAGTCAGTATCAAAGCCCTCAAGCAATGACCGATGCAGCTTGCACGGTCGAAGCATTCCAAGCACAACTGACCGCCCGAGTGACACATCCGTTGCATATCCTCCACCCTGCAAGCACCGCACCTTCAAGCTCTGTTCCTCGCACCCGACCTTAATCACACCCCATTCAATCCTCTTCCTCGACCTCATCCTTAATTGGGGCCTCGCCATCAGCGGCATCTACACAAAATCACGTGGTCAGCAAAAGCCATGTTATAGCAAGGAGGTCAAAGCACAGGAGATCAACTCACCCTGCCCCTCCTCCCCATTCAGCGCAGTAAACCCCTCCCCATTCTTCTTTCCCCCCTTCTTCCCCTTCCCCGCCCCACCCTTCACCTTCTTCGCCTTCGGCGCCTCCTCCTCGTTACCCCTCTCCGTCTCCGCCGCAGCCTTACGCTTCCCGCCCTTCCCCTTCGCCTTCCCGCCTGGCGTACCAGCACTGCTCGTATCGACCGCGCCACCCTCCTTTAGCACCTTCTTCACGCGACTCAACGCCTTATTCGTCATCGTCTTAAAGCTCTCCGGCTTAGTCTCCGGGTTGAAGGCCGCAGACGCCGCCTCCCAGTTGATGACGCCGGCTTCGCTGTGCAGGAAGCAGCAGGCGAAGCGCAGGAGCTCGGAGTCGGTGCAGGTGGCTTTGATGGCGGCGGTGGTGTTGGAGGTTGGGGCGGACATTTTGAGTGGGTTTGGGGTTTGATGTTTGGGGTGGTTGGGATGGATGGGGGTTGATGATGTTGAATGAGTGGATGGGATGTGGGGGATGTGTGGATGTGTTGATGATGGATGGTGGAGGAAAGAAAGGATGTGGATGATGTGAGAAGTGGGTTTGTATGGGCTGGCTGGGATGTGATGTGAGGTCGGTAGTGAAAGTGAGCTGTCGCATGTGATCTATCTGTGGATCTAGGCAGAATCGAGATAGGTCATATGTAGGATCTGAAACTCACTTACCAGTTCTTGAATCCTCTCTACAATCTCTGAGAGTTTTGTCGGGTAGTCCAGCCAGCGGATACCAGCACCAGACCAGATCAGAGAACGGAGAACATGTAGATTCTTTCATACATCACCTCATACACCATAAACGCCACGCCATGCCCCCAAAATCACCTCGCTCAGCTCGTATGCATCTTCCGAATCCTCTGATTGCCCTCATACAACACCCGATCCACCGCGGCCGCCACGGTCAACGTCCCGCCCACGACCGCGCACACGCCCACCAGGAAAGCCGAAAAGGACTTGGCGCGCGCTTCGCGGTTGATGACTTTCATTGGAGAGATGTCCTGTCTGGTGTCAGCAACCACGATCTCTGCACAAGGCAAAACCCAATGGAGCTCGGACGAGGGTATTGAAGAGGTGACGCACATATGAAAAGAACACCCCCGGAATCCCACCCCTCGCATGCAGCCTCTCCTTATGCCCCTCCTGCTCCGCATCCCCACCCGTCAGGGAGCGTTTATGCGACGTAACGGAGTACTGATGCGTCTCGATACTCCCACCTTCATCGCCGCGGCCGTATCCTCCCAATTCGACAAGCTCATGCGGAATATCCAGAATACTCCCCGTCCGCTCCCAGCCCAGCGGCAAATACGCCGTCGACACCACTTTAACAAAATACATGAAATTAAACGGCTTCTCGTCCGTCTTCTGCTCCGTCCCATCCAGCGGGTTGAGATGGTGCTCCGACCACGCTAACCCTTTCTTCCCGACTTTCTCCACCACACTCTTCGGTAACTCGGGTCCGAAGCGCAGGTGGTGGATCGTGTGCGTGAAGGTGTGTTCCACGCCCGCAGAGTTGAAGTAGTTGTCCAGGTCGTGCACATGCATGTTTCCATTGCTGAAACTTTTGCCGGGAGCGAAATGGAAATTCCCAATAACCTTGTTCACCCGTATCCCGCCTTCGATCCTACACCCTTCCCTGCGCTGCTCGTCGAGGTGCTCGGAGTAGTGTTCGCGCTGGCATTGCTCGACGCCCTCGCCGCGCCCGAAGGACCACGATACCGAAGCGTAGGCGTCCCGGACTTCGGCGCAAGTGTTACAGCAGTTTGGCTTTATTGCGTTCGAAGGCGCAGGCGCCCCATAGCACTCCCCGCAGTAATCAGGCTGTAAATGCACCGTCCCCTCATCGTCATGCAAATCCAGCGCTTTCACCTCTATCACGCCTCCGCCCTCGCTTTCACTCCTCAATCTCACCTTGTTGACACCGTGCATCACACCTGACTGCACTTCTCCAGATACGTCCATCACATCTAGGGTAAGCAGCTCGCACGGCATGCGCGGGAACGAGATATTCATATGTATCTCCATTTTCTCGCCGCGGCCTTTGTCGACGATGAGTTCGGGTTTTATGATCAGGCGGCGGTAGTCGGCGTATTCGCTGTAGGTGAGGATGAGGATGAGGAGGATGGAGGTGAGGGTGACGATGCCGCCCGAGGTGGTGCGGATGCGGGCGTCCTCGACGGTTTTGGTGAAGGCGTCGAGGCGGTTGAAGCGGGATTTGGGGGGCATTATGATTTATGTGGTGGTGGTGTTGGCCCGGCTTGGGTTGAGTGGAGTTGTTGTGGCCAGGAGGTGTAGGTAGAGATCGTGGTGTTGTTCAGGGGAGTCGTAGCATGGCCAATGGGTTGTGCGGTGTCGAAAAGACAGGTGTGGTGGTCAATGGGTGTTGTGTGCTTATGGCGCGTTGGTCTGACATGTGAAAGTTGACAGCTGGAAGTCTGGAAGGGCTAATCAATGCGGGTTTCAGCCTAATCAAATTGTGGTCAAGCTCGAACAGATTGCGGAGCCGCATCGCGTGGCTCCCACCGATTAATGTCTGGTGGAGAATAGTGGTCGACCATTGGCCACGTATGAAAGTCGCGATATGAGTTGACTAAACAACTATATCTTATTAGTTGTAACAGACAGACGGAACAACACCACGGACAATAACATGTCAAGTCACGCTTGATCGATCCGACCATACCACTAGAGGACATCTTCAGAACGACTCTTCCTACGTCATCCCATTCGATCAAAGCGCACATCAACATGAATCAATCCACCTCGACCCCCCATCTCACCCAACAACTGTCCTCCCTCTCAGACTCTCTCAAACAAACCAACGGCCTCATCACCCGCCTCAGCAAACTCTCCTTCCAACCCGGCTCCGAGCCGCTCTCCGACTCCACCAACGTCCGCCTCGAGCTCGCCCAAGACATCCACGCCTCCCTCGCCCAACTCGAAGAAGACCTCGACCTCCTCACCACCGAAGCCGACGACCTCAACGCCCCGGCTCCAGCACACTACCCCGGCTCTAGCTTCACCTCAGGCTCCGGCTACGGCTCCACCGCCCGTCGTTCCTCGAGCCTCCGCGACAACGACCGCACCCGCACCTCCGCCCTCCTCACCCGCCTGACAGAAGACCTCCGCTCCTCCCGCCGGCACTTCCGCCGAGCGCAGCTCACAGCGAAGCGAGCGTCCGAAGCCGCAAAACAAACTGAACGCGAACTCGTCTTCGCATCCCTGCACAACCCTCCTACACCCCCCTCCACCACCAACGGCGGCGCCACAACCCCCGACCTCTTCGCCAACCGGCGTCTAGCCACAAAGCAAAAACAGCTCACAACCTCCGAACTCGAAGTCGACGCCTCCACCACCGTAACCGCCGCTTTACGCCGCACGCACGCCCTCTTAACAACAGAGTTAAGTAGGAGTCGCTTCGCGCAGGAAACGTTCGACGAATCCACAGCAGCGCTACGGGAGTTGGGGGAACCTTACAGCAACCTCGATACCATCCTCTCGGCCTCCCGGAATCTACTGGGCACTCTGTTGAGGAGTCAGAAGAGCGATACGTGGTACCTCGAGACTGCCTTCTACATCCTTATCGCCACTTTGACGTGGCTCGTGGTTCGGCGGCTGCTGTGGGGACCGTTCTTTTTGCTGCCGAGGTTTTTGTTTAATTGGTTTTTGTGGCCGCCGCTTTCGGTGCTGTCGAGTTTGGTTGGTCTAACCTACGGAAGCGCGAGTTCGACGGGGATTGCTCCGCAAGGCACGGGACTTGTGAAAGGGACGACACGACCGCCGCTTATTGTGCAGCAGAGTGCGAAGAGGGGTGATCAGCCGAGGTTTCCGGAGGGGATGCAGGTTAATGTTCCCGTGGGGGGTGGGGGGCATGGGGCGAGGAGGGGGAAGGATGGGGAGCCTGTGTTGAAAGGGAGGGTTAGTGAGGGCATTGGGAGGATGGCGGAGGATAGTAGGAAGGCGGCAGAAGGAAGTCAGGATGATGGAAAGATTAGAAGGGCGGACGGGACGGTGCTGGAAGAGAGAGGAGATGTACCCCGGAATCCGAAGAAGAAGCAATTCGAAGCCGATGTGGAGGATGCGAAGTACGCGGAGCAGAAGCGGCGGGAAGCAGAGGCGGAGGGGAGTGGGAAGGTGAAGAGGGATGAATTATAATCACGATAGCCACAGCTTTGCAAAAAGCATCTGTACAGTTTGCTCGCTCAAACACCTTTCACCCATTCCACCCACACCCTGCACCAATAGAGTATCTACAGCCTACCCAAGCCAAAAATACCACACCCCAGCCGGCACCGCCACAACCAAATAATCCAACGCAAACTCCTTCCCAACCTCCCTCGCCTTCCCCTTCCAACCCCTATTAACACCTGCTGTCGTTGTCCGCTGCCGCCACTTCCACTTCGCCTGACTATCCACCTCCCCGCTTCTCCTTCCTTCGCTACCCACAAGCGACTCCTCGTCCGAATCCAAATCCTCGTCCGCAGGGTCGATCCACTTGACTTGCGGGAAATGGCCAGCTTTGTCTATCAACGGCGCCGGCAGAGCCGTTTTCGCGAGCGGAGAGGGATCAGAGTCCGGGTTCACGCTCCTAGCGCGGGCGCCGGCATTGCGTTGGTTGGCTGCGGAGGAGGAGGAGTTGACAGCGCTAGTGGAGACTGACTGGTGTGGCGGGATCTCGGAAGGGTTGGACTGGAAGCGAGGGAGAGGCGAGAGAGGGAATTTGCCGTCCATTGCTGCTAGCAGGTCGGAGGTTGAGGGGGTGGGTGAGCGGAGGGTGCGGATGATGCATTGGGCGAGGAGGATGGGGAAGGTGATGAGGGAGAGGAGGGCGTAGTTCATGAATATCTTCAACTGGTCCGGTAGGAGGCAATTGTGCGTCTGGATGGTAGGCAAGGGTGTGCCGACCGTCTGGCCTTGTGCGTCGACTGGGTTCCAGAGGCTGACAAGCAGGAAGCCGGGTTTGCGGACACCCATGGCCCAGCTGAAGGATTTGACTGTGATTTCTTTGATCTGCGAGTAGCGAGCCTTTACGCTGTCGTCGTTCGGGAAGTAGGACTTCGTGCCGAGGAGAGGGATGTTGTAGCGGTGCGTGACGTCGCAGTAATCGTGGTCATCGCCGGAGAAGACCTGGATGATCTCGCCTGCTGCGGAAATCTTGGTGACGATGTCTTTCGACAGTGTCTGTGTGACGACGTTCTGGTACTGGTAGCCGAACTGCACTTTGATCTGATTGCCTCGCTCACGCATCGGTCCGCATTCGGTGTCCGGGTTACGGAACAGAGGTACGTGCGTCAGCAAGATTATCGGCAGCTGGGGCGTCTTCTTTGCGGCCTCCTGCACAGCTTTGTGCGCTGCAAGCTTCTCTGGGTCCTGTGAGTCCACGACTTCGTGGCTCCAGCCTTTGGCTTTAATTCCAGGATAATACTCGTTCAGAGCATCGGTGACAGCCTTTCCGGCCGGAACGTCGATGGTCTCGAGGAAGTCCCAAGTCGGTTGCCAGATGTGCGTAAGCGCTTCAGCATGGTTCGCCTCGCTTTCCCAGCCAGACTTCAGATACTGGCTATGCGCCGAGAGAGATGGCGAGTCGATGCTGATGAAGGTGTGGTTGGCGACGACGTCGATACGGTTGCCGGGTCCGAAGTGGCTTTCGAATCGCTCCCGGACTGATAGTTGGACACCAGCGCCGAATCCTACATCGTGGTTCCCAGGTAGACTTGCCACCACTCTCCGTGACTTGCCACCAGACGTAGCGTACTCCTGCCACTTGCCCGCGCTCGCGCCGTTTGCGATACTAATAGCATCGGCCTTCACGTCGTACGCGGCGAGCATTTCCCGGTGACTATCAGGATACACCTGCGCCGGGTCGTAGAACATCCTCGCGAATCGATCGAGATCGGTAACCCACTGCTTGTATCCGTACTTCGCGAACGTGCCATGTCCACCAGGTATAAAAGCATGCTGGTCTTTGGTGACCGTGTCCCCATCCGAGTTGTCCGAGCTCTGCTTCCTCCCTGGCTGCGGGTCCAGTACTCCCAGCCTCTCCATATACTTCCTGCCCGTTGTCGGCAACACCCTTGCCTTCTCTGGCGGCCATTCTCGTCCTCCATCGAAGAGATCGCCGAGGAAGAATATACTGTCCGGATCAAGTCGCGCATTGATGAGTTTGAAGTTCCGCGCCATGTACAGGTCTGTGTAGCGCTCTGTCATGGTTGAAAGAGGCCATGGTCGTCCTGGGTACGTGTGTGGATCGACGAGTTGCGGGTCTGCGATCAGGACCATGTGATGTGGCACCGCTTCTCGAGGCCATGCCTCCCACTTGTCCCATGTGCAAGCCTCAATGCAGCTGGTATAGACTGAGCGCTCGCCCCAGTAGATCGCGTAGACCCATATCAGGGTCAGGATGGTTGTGGTTATCGAGACATGGCGGAGGATGGTGACGCGGTGGGAGAGTCGGCGGAGTTGCTGTTGTATCACATGCCGCATTGTTGAGTTGGGTCGTGTGGATATGTGTGTCTTGCTGTTGCTATGTACATGTTCGCAAAGCCATGAAGTTATGTGTGGTCCATGCACAGTGTGTCTATCAAAGTATTGAAGGGTGACGATGGACTTTCCTAGCGCGGATCGGGCCACACGGAAGTGGAAGCTGGGGAAGAAGCTTATTTTGACCTGAACGTGCAGGGGTCTGGATGAAATGATTGATTAGAGATTCAAACGAAGACTGTGGCAAGGGTGATGTTTTGACAGCACATGTTGAGCATGCTCTAGCTACCACTATCTGCGACCGCTGGTTTCTCTTGACCAATGATTTGCAGTGGTCGGAAGGACAGCCCGACATCAACAGCGCTTCTCCTGTCCTTCAAGAAACTATTTGACGGCGTCACGATGAAGCAAGCAAAAGCAAGGATGGCAAGTTCGGTGATCTATCCCTTCAGAGGTGTCAGCGGATGTGTTCCTCTATGGTGGTTCGAAATATGTGAATGTGGTAGGTGTCTCGTTCAGAGTCCCTTTTCTAAGCAGCGTTACTGGAGGCATTTGTCGATACCTCCAGACCTTTTACGGCTCTTCCTAAAGCTATTGGGTGGGTATCTCATCATGTGAAGGTCGAAGATGAAGGCGGAAAGAACAGGGGGAATACATACCATGATTGAAGATTTGCATGTTGGCCACCGTGGCCTGCTTTCGCGAGCGGTGTATTAGAAAAGCCAGCCAGCAAATGTGATCTTGTTTCCGCGATTTTGGCTTTCCAGGATGCCATCCAGTGATGAATCCTAGTGTGCTCATGTCCAAATCGCAAGTCGCAAGAAAGAGGAAATTTCTCGAACGCTACACAAATCATGGCTCCTCCGCGACTTCTGTCCGTCCGAATCGCGTTAGCTCGCGTGGAAGATCGAAAAACTCGATCGGCCGGCCGCCAGCCTCCACTGGGTTGGCCATTGTCAAAGTTGAGCGATGGTTGTCGGGAAAAGGAGCTTGTGAAAGGAAGAAATGAAAGAAGACATTTGAAAGGGTGAATTGTCTCGTGACATATACGGATCAGACGTGCCGTACCTGAGCAGCTTCACTGAAGGGAGGGGCGAAATGTGTTACGGCGGACAGTGTTTTCGTTGCGGCCTTCTCTTGGACTACGAGACGACTGACAGCATCGCCAGACAGCCCATCCAATTATCATAACATCAGAGTCTTTATGATGCTGTCGTATTAGCTACCTACAGCCTCCCTCGGAAGGCTCACACAGCAGCACAAAGTCTCGGCCCCAACCGAAACGATCATCTGAATCCGTCACTGGAGCTCCCAGACTGAAGCTGCCTTGAAACCTGGTCTTACGACAGGAGCTCCTCGGCTACTGGTGCGCGCCACCCACCCTTGCAGTCCCAACCGACCCACTCGCACTTGCGCTCGTTACCGTCTCCCTGATATACCCCCAAGGTCGCCAATTTGTTCACACCGGCAAGCGCTTTGATCTCTTCACGGAGCATATCGAAAGGATCGGTCCTGCCGCTGGAAGGATGAAAGTCCTCCCAGGCATCATCCCCGCAGTCTCCTGACAAAACAATGTCGAGTCTGATGTTGAGCGATGTCAGAGCCGGAAGTTTGTCGATCATACAAACAATGGTCTTCCTACAGGAGCCTAGGGTGTCCGTGAGCTCCCTGTAGTACTCAGGCCAGCGTGTGTAACATCCGTCGTCGTATGATGATAAGTCGCCACCCACGGAAACTGACAACTCAACTAGCTTCACACGGTCCAGTATGCGACGTGGCACTGTCATCATGGTCCGCTCGACCCGGAAGTCGCAGCGGTTACGATCGTCGTAATTCCGCAAACAAAATTTGAGAAGTGTGGCACTGTCGTTGCCAGACTCTGCCTCTTCGGCTCTTTTTGAACTGACGACTGATGAGGCGGATGCTGGTGCGAAGGGCGGTCAAGGTCGGCTGGAGGCGATTGCTGGTTCGAATGGTGTGGAGAGTCGGCGTGCCCAGAGAGGGGGTGTATCCTGGATCAAGTTGCGTCAGACTGTAATCGGACGTCGAGGGAAGAAGTCATACGTACTAATTGCCACCGGGCATTGCAGGTAGATATAGATTGGGTCTCGGAGCTCCCATGGAAGGTCGAAGAACTCTTTCGGTCGTGATGGCTGGGTCACCGAAGTCGTAGGCGTGCTGAGGGGGACTTCCGGGTGGCGAGCAAGAAAAGTTTGTGTTGGCAAAGACTCTTGTTGAGAAGGAGTAGAACTTCAAGATAGCCGTACAACTGAGTCATAGGTGACACACCATCGCAGGACATGTGATATCACGAACTGCAGGTACAATTGTGACACGGAACATCCGATTTGAAAAAAATCTGTTCAGCTCGTTGACTATGTACAGCACCAAGGCAGCAATGGTCCATCGCCGGCTCGGAAACAATATCTTGAGTGGATACCGTCATGACTACCCTTCCATTCTGGCGGACCAGTGAGAAGAGCTTGCTCAGCTGTCTCCCTCATAGGCTTCGCCGCATGCAGCCCATCTGTACTAACAGCCGATGCTTTGAGGTGTCACATCCGATCCGCAGTCTCGTCTCCTTCTCCGTTTAGTTTTCTGGTCGCACCTCCGGCTTCTGGGGCTCAAGCAGGTCCCGCCACCCTTCCTTCTGCACCCAGCTAGCCAGCAAAGTGCCAAGCTGACTGTCGCCCCCTCGGAACTCCAGTGTAGCAAGGCCTTCGATCTCTAAGAAGGCTTCGAACTTCGACCGCAGGGTAGCATAAGGGATCGGCAACATTACTTCGTCACGCCGCGTCAGGAGGAAGCAGATATGCGTCTGCTTCAAGTGCGGTAAGTTCTTGACCGACTCCACGATCCGAGCCAGAAGTAGTCTGACTTCATAGCTGGTATGTAGGCCGCCCTGCAGGCAGCCTTGGCAGCCACATTGTGGCAGAAGCAGACGGAGCTGAACCTCTCCAACAAGTTTTGCAATCCATGGATTGAGCCCGATGCAGTCGAAGTCGTGGCCTGTAACCCCATGTTCCCGTTCGAGCTTGCTATCGTTTCTCGATACGATGGTGTCGACCTCATGCCTGAACTGACGATTGACGAGCCTGAGGACTGGATCAATGGCCTCTAAGCTGGCGCGCATGCTGGGATCGGCATTGTGCTTGTGATCTACAACAGTTGTCAGCTTAATCTACCCCGCTACATGCGACACGAGTGACGGTCTCGAAGAACTCACTTACTGGCACCGCGCACTTCAGCTCCTCATATGTAATGTCTCTCAGCTCTCTATGCAGGTCGAAGAATCGGAACGTCTTCTGCGAGGGCTGCGTGTCCCCGGTGGTAGCCATAGTGGCGTGTGTTGCAAGAGCAAGTTTCGTGTCAGGAGACGAGAAGGTGAAGAAACCAAGAAGGATTTTGCTTAGTGCCTTTTGAGGCCGGCGAAGGCAGCAGCCGCGCCGGGTCACACGAAAGGTCGTGGTAGAAACACAATGATGTCACTGGATCCTGGCATCTGAGCGAGTCGAAGACTATGAGTAAGGTTTCGTCCTCCATAGAGCTATACCACAGCGCACCAGTAGCTCTTGCACAGGTTTTAGACCGTATCGGCGATTGTGAGCATGCACCGCGGCAACCGCTCAGCTTCCATCATCCACCGCATTTCCATCAAGCTCGCCGTCGGCATGCTGAGACACTTCTCCTGCCACCTGTTCAGTCACTTCCACATTCGACGAAGTACGCCAACCTTGGTCAGTGTCCCATCTCAGGTAAGGAGTACTAGTGCTACTGCCATCCTCGTGAACCATCTTGCGCACCTCTAGAGCTCCGAGTCCTTTCGTCAGAGCCAAGTCTTCGAGGCTCTCCCCGAACCACCTGCCCTGCAATTCTTTCGGGAACCCATGAGCAGACTATAATATCACTTCGAGTGCAACATGCACCTTCGGCGTATGCATCATGTTGTCGACAAGGGCCGCGACCCAGATACGGTGGGTGAGGATATCCGACGAGATACGGCAAAGAGAATGCCGTCTGGAGCCACACTGGCGCAGACATGGATATTCACTTCCTTGACATTGTCGCGGATCCATGGGTGAAGTTTGAAGCACTTGCGGACTCAATCGTCGAGGCATACGTTGTTTGCGTAGACATCTGATGACACCAATGTGTTGCTTGCGTTGCATATGATGTAATCTGCTTCATCTTTGGTCTGGCGACTGACCAGTCGTAGTGCCGGATCCAGCATGTGTACCTTGGCGCGATAGTTCTGGCGGACATTGTACTGACGGCCTGCAACACTGTTAGGTTTTGTTGAGCTTCACCAATACAGAGCGAAGTACTTACGAAGTCTAATGTACTCTTTGGATTCCTCAAGAATGAGACACCTTAACTCCGGCGGCAGGTCGAAGAACCGAAATGGCATGAGTGGAAGGATGTCGACCGTGGCGGCCATCTTGATGGTCGGTGGGACGGTTCGAGAAGCCAAGCCAAGTGGATTCCAGTTTGTGAGAGAAATGGGGCAAGCGAGACTAAGCCACATCAGTCGGTCCGTGCCACATCATCACATGCAAGAACATTCGCCGATCCTGCGCCCATTGCAGTCATACACGCACAGCTTCTGCGGACCTCTCTTCATCTGTTTCCTCGATCGTGGGAGCATACCATCCCCGCTTTCGATCCCAGTTCACCTGCAGACCTGTCGTGTCCTCATTCGACAGCTATGCCTGCACTTCTGAAGGTGACAGATCCGCGATTCCCACGATATCGCCATAGGTCAGCTGTGCTCGTAAGGCGTCGGCGGGTCGTTTCGGCCATACTAAACCCTCGTCCTCCTCCCACGAAAATGCCATAGCGACATGCACCCGCTTGATTCGCGGATTCGCCTTGAGGAAACGTCCCGTCCAAATTCGGACGAGCAGTATTGATGGGTACAGCATGCATGGGTAATCCACGTGGTAGATGATCCTGGCTTCGGCGACGTGCGGGAGCCCTGGATGAAGCACGATATTGCCGAAGTCTTCGACAGGCCCACGAGTGGTACGGGAAGCTTCGAATTCCACCGTGTGGCTAATACTGTGAATGGCTGCGTCAACCTCTTGCTTAAATTGGTGGTTTACTAGCCGCAGTGCTGGAGGAAGAGTTCGCAAGATAACAGGCCTAGCGCATGAAGCGCGTCTCCTGTTTGCGATCGTGTTGGCTCCCGCTGGTGCAACGCACACCATTTCCAGATCTTCAATGATGAGGTCTCTTTGTTCTCTGGGCAGAGATAAGAACCGGGACGGCCTCCCTGTAGAACTGTCGACGGTGGTGGCGGGCATGTTGGCTGTCGTGGCAGGTATGTGGCGGGTATGTGGCTGTCGCCCTCGTGTATCTCAGGAAAGGAAGATGGAATACATCAGATACTGTTGAGTGAATATAAACACGACAGCGGGAAGGGTCTCAACGTGTTTGCCAATCGTGAGTTTAGGTATATAATCAGAGGCTGATCGGCTTAGCCCGCCATATCGAGTCGGTCCATAGGTAAGCAAGACACGGTGATCGATATCCAGTCTCGAATGCCATAAGGTCTGACTGAGCGACCGAACTGTGAATGCAGTGATCCACCACCCACGGCGGAACATATTCTCGAGCGCCGAGTATTCGGAGCAGTTCAAGGCTGCAGCTCGAAGGTGATGGGAGGCGGCTGCGTTTGAAAAGTGCATTGCAGTATACCTATTCACAAAGTTGCCTCTGGACAACGCTCACAACGCATTGAAACACCATGAACACACGCGAAGTTCTGGTGAATATGTACACTCGTCAAACATCCTCAAAAGTCCTCGCTAGCACTACAGCTCACAGTAGCCGGCGCTACCGATCGACTTCTCCGAACACCTGGGTACCACGTTAGCAAATTCGCGGGCATGAGAGATGAGTCAAGACATACCAAATCCATAGTGCCAATGATGGCCACAGCATCAGCCAGCAAATGTCCTCTCGACACCTGATCAAAGCATGCCAAATGCGCGAACCCTGGTGCTCGGATCTTACACCTGTACGGCCTCTCGCTTCCATCACTAACCACAAACACACCCATCTCGCCCTTCGGCGCCTCAATAGCGCTGTAAGTCTCTCCTGGAGGCACTGAGTAGCCCTTGCTGTAAAGCAAAAAGTGGTGGATCAACGCCTCCATGTTCTCCTTCATAGCTGCGCGGGGTGGAGGCATGATCTTGTAGTCCTCAACCTTCACTGGACCAGCAGGCATCTTGTTCAGGCATTGGTGGATGATGCGGAGCGACTGTCGGAATTCCTCCATGCGGCAGAGGTATCGGTCGTAGCAGTCGCCATTGACACCAACAGGGACGTCGAACTCAACTTGATCGTAGGCATCGTAAGGCTGGGACTTCCGGATATCCCATGGCACGCCTGAGCCACGGAGCATGACTCCAGAGAAGGACATGTTGAGGGCTTCGGCTGCACTAACGACGCCGACGCCTTTGGTACGTCCGATCCAGATGCGGTTATCGGTGAGTAGTTCTTCGGTTTCGTCGATGCGGTCCCCGAATTGCGTTGCCCATTGGTAGATGTCGTCCAGGAGGCCGAGAGGAAGATCCTGGGAGACACCGCCTGGTCGGACGTAAGCGGCGTGGAGACGGGCGCCAGACACACGCTCGTAGAATTCCTGTTAGAACATTAGCATTGAAGCAAGAGTTTTTGAAGACTGTGGCGCACCATCAGCTTCTCTCGCTCCTCGAAGCCCCACAAGAATGGCGTCAGAGCACCAACGTCCATTGCGTGACTCAAGACACTCATGAGATGGTTCAAAACTCTTGTGATTTCGCCAAATAGTGTCCGAATCCACTTCGCTCGCTCCGGGATCTCAATATTCAACAGCTTCTCCACCGCCAAGCTGAAGCATTGCTCGTTCGTCATCATGCTCACGTAGTCCAGACGGTCGAAATATGGCAGCGCTTGCAGATATGTCTTGTACTCGATCAACTTCTCCGTCCCGCGGTGCAGTAATCCGACGTGAGGATCCGCTCGTACGATTTCCTCGCCGTTAAGTTCCAGAATAAGCCGTAGCACACCGTGTGCGGCTGGGTGCTGTGGTCCGAAGTTGACGGTGTAGTGTCGGATCTTGCGCTCCTCGGGACTATCGCCCTTGTCCCGCGCCAAGTTCATCTTCTGGGGTTCGTTGAGATCGACTGGTCGACCGAAGGATGCGTCCACGGGTATGAGTCGTGTGCCTTGATGAGGCATCATGGGTTCTTTGGAGAAAGATTGACTCGGCTCCGCCATGGGTGATGCTTGTCGTCTTGTTGGCGTTGTCGAGAGGCAGCGGAGCGAAGAGGCGACGGGGGAGGGTCGTTGGCGGAAACATACTCGTTTTGCGCTGCCGCCGAGGGCCAGGCGGGCGAAGGGGGCTGCCATGCTGCTTGAGGTGATGGCAGCACGTGGTGAGAAAGGAAATAGAGGGAGTGGAGAGGGTTTGGTCGTCGTAGCAGTCGCAATGGTTGTTCGCCGCTCGAATGGTGATGTCGTCGAGAGCTTCGGCTCGTTAGTGGACCGGCAAGTCCCGCCGCACCTTCCCGGATCAAGATAAGCTTTCTGGAGATCTACAGATTTTAAAAGTTCTCGAGAAGTGACTGCACCAGAACATGAAATTACGATGACAATGAACGGGCCACACCAGCCAACAAACCCATGGGCGCCACTGACGCCCGAACAACAAGAAGCGCGCAAGGTCGTTAACGTCAATGCCGAGACCGTAACCAACACCGCCGCCACTGACATCCCAGGCCACTATGGACCCGAGCAAGACGACAGTTGGAATCTCGAGCGCTTCCGTGACAACTTCAGGATCGACTTTCACCACAACAAACCCCACGATGCGGCGTTCTCTTTAGTCGGATGTGACGCCTCGATCTCCAACGCCTTCCGCAGGATTTTACTGGCTGAGGTCCCCACTCTTGCGATCGAGGATGTGTTCATGTTCAACAACACTAGCATTATCCAGGATGAAGTACTATCGCATCGCATCGGCCTCATTCCACTCACGGGCGGCGAGAAGGGACTGAGATGGCTTCGCTGGTTCCGCAAGAAGCCACCTACGGACGACTTTGCCTCCCAAGCGGCGTACGATGCGGATGGGGAGCCTAGCACGCCGAGCGACTACAATACGGTCGTACTCGAGCTAAAAGTCGACTGCCGGTGGGCTACCGAAGCAGAAGATGGCAGAGATGGGAAGAAACTGGCCAAGGAGGGCGAGACCGATCCGAATGTGCGCTACGTGAACTCGAATGTTTATGCTCGCGACTTCAGATTTCTGCCGCAAGGACAGCAAGGCACGTATTTCTCTGGTGACGATGCGATCAGGCCTGTCAACCCGGACATCTTGATCGCCAAACTTCGACCAGGCCAGAAGATCCATCTGCAGTGCCACTGCATCAAGGGCGTCGGCATGGACCATGCAAAGTTCTCGCCAGTCGCTACTGCCTCATACCGCCTTCTACCTCAGATCACCATCACATCACCAATTCTCGGAGCCGACGCTAAGAAGTTTGCTCGATGCTTCCCTAAAGGCGTAATCGGCCTCGAACCCTCTGACGAGTCTGACCCGGACAGCGAGCCGAAAGCGGTTGTCAAGGATCCGATGAAGGATACAGTCAGCAGAGAGTGCTTACGTCACGATGAGTTTAAGGGCAAGGTGAAGCTGGGGAGGATCAGGGATCACTTCATCTTCTCGGTGGAGAGTACAGGGCAGCTGAGGAGTGACGAGCTGTTCCTCGACTCGGTCCGGCTACTCAAGGCGAAGACTGAGAGGTTCAAGAGGCATTTGGCGGAGTTCGAGGAAGGGCGTTAGGACCACCCACCTGGCCGACCTGGCGGAACTGTGGAGAGTTTGATTTTCTAGGCATAGCGAACGGCGTTCGAGGGAGGATGTCCTGACCGGTCAACGAGCAGAGCGCTTGTTGAGCATCATCTGCCGCGTCAATACACTATCCTGCGTAATCACATCCTCAGTGTTCATCCAAGGTACCTCTGTATCTTCTTCTACTACCGGAAGATGGGAAGGCATGGAGGCCGGATGGTTCAGTGATCGACACTCGTAAATACGGCAGCTACGGTGCAAGCTGATGTATCTTGAGGAGGCACTTCACAGTACTGCTTCTACACCGCCATAATTACCGCCTTTCTCGCTGTAAATCGACTCCGAAGGCAGACCGGACGACTCATGAAGACCTGCTTTAAGACTTCGCCTGTCGCATCAACTTACACGGCACCACCGACTCAACTTTTACCGCTATACACCAAGCATTAGTAGATGCTGTTTATCCCCACAAAGCGAGGCGACTTACACAGCAGGACAAGTTCCTCCAATTACCACGACTCCTCCTGATCGTCATCTTCGCTCACCTTGGTCAACTCATGTTTGCACGCCCAGCAGTCTTCCTTGCCTCGAATTGTGCTTTTCGCGGTGAAGGCGAGAAAGAAGGGCTGGAGGCAGTTTGAGGGATACCTCGTGTGCCCAACCACCACATTGCATGCTTTCATCCTACACAGGCGGTAGGTGACTGAGTCGTGGCAGAGATTGGTGGACCAACTGCAGAGGATACTGGTGAGCGATGAGCCTTTTTTAAAAATGGGGAGGAATGCTTACGTGTACTTGGGCAGGTCATATGTGATCTCGGGACCTGTGGTGTTGACCATGTTGCTGGCGGGATGGGGTTTTATCGGTGGATGTAGTTGTTTTATGTGAGAGTGCTGTAATGTGTATGAACTGTTGTAGATGCTGATGTGTCTAGTGTATTGAGAGAAGGAAGCTCGCAGTACTTATACTCAAGGTGTCACATCCACCACCACCGGGGACCACATGGTTGTTCTTTATACCAGCATATGTGGCGCTCGGTGCAATCACCGACCAGACTTATGACTAATATGTAAGTGTCAGCTGATGCTCTTAAAACATACGAGCTTCACGAGCTTCCACAAGAAGTGAGGCTGTCACGACCGCCAGAGGAAGAGGAAGCCAGCAATGTGGTATCGTCGTATCATATGAAGTGTTTACTACCTGCCGTTATGCTTAGATCTTAGGAAACCGTTCACAAGGACTCACAGTCTCCAGCCTGCAGCTCAGTCTCGCCACTCGAACAATCTGAATAGGACGAACACAAGGGCTTCAGCCATTCGACGGAGCCGATTCAGTTCACCGGCGCAGCCAAGTCACTACCTCCCTTGGCCACCGGCATCCTTGGAACACAAATCAAGCATGCTTGACTGCTCTTGACATAATGCCACGACTCCAAGGCGAGCCACGAAGGGTCAACGCCACCGCAGTTGGTCTTGGTACGCCTTTCGATGACCCGGGGGCAGTCCAACATCCTGCAGAGGCAGACAGTGGTGATTCGATAGCACCGAAGAACAGGTGAACTGCAACATCCCCTTGGTGAGCTACAGAGCAAATGGTCAACTGGGATGGTAAGCTTACAACTGGTCATATCTAAGGATACGCAACCCCACATCCGTAGCGGTGGTGATCATAGTGCTCTTGGTATGGTTGTCCAATGGTGCAATGCAGAGAAACTTGCTGGTGCAAAAAGCGGATGTAGTGTAGTCGATAAAGCCAGAGATTGATCGAGGTCCTCCGAGCAGGCGATGCCTACGGAAGAAGGAAGCGTGGCATACTTATACTGGCTAGATATCACGTTCGTCAAGGTCTGAGGCCACATGTTCTTCCTTGCAGCAAGCATGCGTGACGCCCATCACTGTTAGCTAACAAGTACCGTGACCGCCATGCGAAGATGCTCCTCTGCTTGTGCTAACAGTATCGTGTTCGTGAACGACTCGGGACCACACTCTCGTGGTATGGCCGTGATTGTGGGCCATCTAAAACGAGCCGATGTAAGTGTTCTCTCACCGAACAAAACCAGACCGAGTGATCTCATGGTATGTTAATGTACATACCCATGTTGTCGTCGTAATGGAATGGAAGACGTGAAAAAGAAGAGTTCTTGCCAACAAAGCGAGCTGCTTCAAGACTTGTCCGCTTCAAGTTTCACCACCCAGCCACTTTTCCTCATCAACAACCATCGGTATCCACATCGGATTCCATCAACGTTGACGATACGTTCGCAACGAATCGCAGATGCTGCTGGTCGACTCATAATGACCCCAAAATTCCAGTTCACCGGCATGACTCAGAGGAAGGATCAGTTGTCGACGGTAGTCCAACAAAGGCATGCAGTGCGAAGCCCGAGATGCCGTATATAAAACACTTCTACGTTGCGACATTCAACTGATATTCGCAAGCTCTGTGAGTTGGACAGAGTACGGTCTTGCCGCCACTCGGTCAACGCATCTCGCCCACCATGTCCACCATGGCCTCAGAAATCCCAACCACACTCCGGACAGAGCGCCTGAAACTACGCATGGTAAACCCAGACAGCCTTTCGGACCTGCAAGAACTCATAGGACTCTACACCGCCTACCATACCCGTAGCGGTGGCGCCACTCCAAGTATTGCGAATATGGACGACATTCGACTCAAACACGAGCTCATGGGACCAAGAGCAGAGTTCTGCACTCTGACGCCACCGCCAAAGGGAATGTTCCATCTGATCTACTTACTTGACGGCGACACTCCGATCGGTCACATTGCATTCTCGTTCCGCTCGGAGATGCCATGTCCGGACGTTGGCTACGCGATTCTTCCATCACACGAAGGGCGAGGCTATGCTTCTGAAGCTGGGCGCGAAGTTGTGCGTTTCTGGCAGGACGTTATTGGCGTGAAGGAGATATTCATTGGCACTAGTCATAAGAACCTGGCGTCGCAGGGGGTAGCGAGACGAATGGGGTTTGTGGAAGGTGGGAGCTTTGAGGTTGTATTTGGGTTGCCTCCGAACGAGAGGTCTGAGCAGGCGAAAGCGTTTGTGCTGCCGGGGATGAAGTGGCCGAGTGGTCAGGTGCTTAGACATACATTGCGTCGGAAGTAAAGTGGACGACTTGCTCTCATGCCATCATTTGTCAGCCGTTCCTACCACAGCTTCTTTCGTCCTGTCTCAGCGCCTTCCCTTCAGCTTGATCGCCAACGCCTGCAACTTCTGTACGTCTGCTGTCGGCACCTTTGACACGGCTGCGACACCACTGCACATCTGGTTGCACGGGAAGTACAGCTGCCTCACCTTATCATGGTCACCACCAGACCACTCAAACAGCTTCGCGCGACCTTCGACCTGTCTTGCCTTCACCTCTTCTGTCGTGGGAGATGCGGAGGCACAGCTCATAGGATCTTTGAACTCAGCTTTCGAGCCTCCTGGCCCGATTGGATTTGGTAAGCTGCCGGGCAGGATGATGTAGTCCTCGATCGTCAACTGTGCTGCGTCGACGGGCAAACAATCTGCATGTGCGTAGTGGCAGTTGGGATCTATGCAGCTGCCCGCGAGTCCACCCTTGCTGATGCACCATCGCCGGACACATGGCTGAGTAGCTCGACAGCAGTTGGTGCAGATTGGTGAGCCAACGCATTCGAGACTGTGGAGAGCGCAGTGGTCGCAGATCATGGTGTCGCCGCTTCTCGCGTTCACGACTGAGTCTGCCCGACTTGACTGTGATGTTAAGTTAGCATTTTCACGGTGCGCCACACTGAGAACGCCCACTCACCACTGGGGGCTGGCCATTGATCACCCCACCGTTCGTTGCATTCACCCTCACAGCTTCATGTCTCATACGTATCGATGTATGAAGGTTGTCAAGGCCATCGAGGACCTGTGATGCAATTGCGATCTCCTCTGGTTGTTCGATATCGAGAGCTGAGATGTAGTCAAGTAGACCATCGCGCACGGTTGGTAGTCCAGTACATCCGTTACACTGACATTGCTCCACTGGCTGATGCTGCGCCATGTTGATCAGCGTATGAATGACGAATGATACAATGACGGCTGGTAATGTGAGACGAGAGGGGAGGAGATCAGTCATGGGGTGAGGTCAAGAGAAAGCACGCCAAGGTTTAGGCTGCCGACCGAAACGGGCAGGCACGACCTGTACATCACTTCACGCGTCGAACATTGCACTGGTATTCGGGAGAGAGAGCTTCATACTATACTGTCAAAGCTCAACCCTGCACTCTGAACGTCCTTCCACTCGCCGTCTTCCTCTCCTTTTCCTCCGCTTCTGGCCGCGCCCTCCGCAGCACCTGCAGGAAGTCTGCTGTCCGCCTCCGCATGCGTGAGTGAATGTACGCTTTGCTCGCTTTGATGTGATAGTGAAAGTAGTCCCGGAAGGTTTGAATGTGTGATATGACGTCTGGCTGGCGTTGAGGTGTCAAGTGCCGAGGGAAGAGGACTGTAGCATCAAAGTGTTAGCAAGGTTTCTGACTCAGTGGATAACTTGAGATCATACCGAATGTGATGTACCCAATATCCCCCTTCCCAGACTGCAGTCCAGGCTGCCCTTGCAACTCCAGCGGCGGATCATTTCGGAACATCACTTGCGGTGCATTCTGTATCGCTCTCCGCCTGGCATCCACGAACTCCTGCAAGAAG